>WNFK01097711.1_pt1 | contig 27397 bp, 23 predicted proteins | sample 5400281 | NCBI WGS metagenome assembly WNFK01 (sample SAMN13153350, study PRJNA577476) | soil metagenome | isolation source: 20 cm soil on Douglas fir-dominated hillslope | place: USA:California | collected 2013-09-17
AGAGGGAGGGAGCAGGCCGCTTGTACTGGAAGGCGAAGCGAGAGGGCGTTTAGAGCGCCGGAATTTAGCGCAAGCAAATGAGTTGAATTGTAACGCGAGCTTGGCCGGAAGCATCTTTCTTATTGAGGCTTATTGGGCGTTGGGGGAAAGGTTGATTGTGAAAGACCCGGCAGGCCGGGCCTTCAGGTGAAGATTATGGTCCGCCAGATTATTGTTGCAGGTTTTGTGCTTTTGCTCTCGGCAAGCGCGCAGGCGCAGAGGGGCGGAGGCATGTCCGCGGGTTCCCATGCTGCCGGCGGTGGTGCACCGAGAGCGGCGACGCAGGCTCCGCGAGCGAGAACTCCGCAGGCGATGCCCGGGACGCGGATGGGGCCGAGGGGCGGAGGATTTCGCCCGAGAACAGGGGCGCCGGGAGTGCGAGGCACGGGATCGCAGACGCCCACGCGAAGGCGCTTCGATGGCGAGCGCGAGGGCGGTCGTTTTCGAGCGGGTTGCGGTTCGGCGCCGGGACTGGGATTCGATGCGGTACACCAGTCTGCGACGTGCGGATCAGGGGGGCGGGAGTTCCGGGGACGCGGGTTTCAGGATCCCTTTTTCTTTCCATTTTATGACGGCGGATATGGATATTCCGAGCCGGATTATCCAGTAGCGGATGATGATGGTTCGGCGGCGCCGATTCCACAGCCAGAAGGTACAGATGCCCAAGCTCAGGGAACTGGCAGGGGATACCAGGCCGCTCAGCCGGCGCCGGTACCAGCACCGGCGCCGGCGGCTGAAACGGCCAGCTCCGCTCCCGCCGAAAACGAGGAATTTGTTTTTGTGCGGCGGGATGGAACGGTGTTTTTTGCGGTGGCCTACACCTGGGATCGAGAGACGCTGCGGTACATTACCCCCCAAGGTTTGCGACACACGGTCACGAAGGATGCGTTGGATCTGGACGCAACGCGGGAATTTAACGAACAACGCGGAATGAATTTTCGATTGCCGGCGTGAAGGCTATTTTTTCGCGGGCTGCGGCATGACGTAGCCGGATTTCGCCGGCAGGCCAGCGCGCTCCAACTGCACGGTGGTGTGTTCAACTCCAAATTCCCTTGCGGCTACCTGCTTGATCGAAGCGAGCAGGCGCTCACATTCATCGAGGTGCATGTCCGGAACGCGCGCGTGAAGACTGAGCGCATGGTGACCGCCGCCGAGGGACCAGAGATGCACATCGTGCACTTCCTGCACGCCTTCGACGGTTAATATAGCTCGGGCGACGTCTTCGACGCGCAAATCAAGCGGGCGGCCTTCCAGAAGAATATGAGAGGATTCGCGCAGGATGCCGATGCTGGACCAAAGCACGAGCAAACCGATGGCGAGGCCCAGAAGCGGATCGATCCAACGCGCACCGGTCGCGTGGATGATTAGCGCGCCGGCGATAATGGCGATATTTGAGAGCGCGTCACCGAAGTTGTGAACGAGGATGCTGCGCAGATTGAGGTCGCCGCTCGCGCGGACGAGAGCGAGCGTGATGCCGCCATTGACGGCGAGCGCGCCAACGGAAGTCCAAATCATCCAGCTCTCGGCGACGGCTACGGGGGAACGGAACCGTTCGAAAGCTTCATAGCCGAGCCAGAGCGAAAGCAGGACGAGGACGAAGGCGTTGGTGAACGCAGCGAGTGTGCCGGCGCGGTGATAGCCGTAGGTCTTTTCACTATCGGCAGGCCGTTCGGCCCAGCGCATCGCGAGATAGGAAATGCCGAGCGCTGGGACGTCAGAAAGATTGTGAACCGCGTCGTTCAGAAGGGCGACGCTGCGGCCGAGAATGCCGCCAAAGACCTCCGCGACAACCAAACCGAGCGTGGCGGCCATAGCCCAGCCAAGCACAGAGGGGCGTAACGCAGGGTGAGTGTGTCCGGCGTGAGAGTGGCCGGGGGAATGCGAATGACCGGCGTGACCGTGATCGTGCGAATGAGCGGCCATCCACCTTATTCTACGCGCGCGATGGCGGCGGTGCAGCCCTTTCGCGTGCTTATTAGGCAGTATGACACTTCGCTTCCGCGAATTGATTGACGCTCCTGCCATCGGCTGCGACCATGAAGCGAGCTTCCCGTTCCGCGCGTGTTGGTGTGGAACGAGCCTTCATGCAGGGGTTTTGCGCTCAGAGCAATGACAGTTCCCATCGCTAAATTGAGTTTCTGGGGCGTGCGCGGGTCAACGCCGACGGTAGACCCGGCGACGTGGCGCTACGGCGGCAATACGCCTTGCCTGGAGCTGATCGCACCGGACGGCACGCAATTCATTCTGGATTGCGGCACGGGGCTGCGCATGCTAGGGAGCCGCTGGGCCGCGCCAAACGGCGGAAAAGCTCCGGAGACGCATATCCTGGTCACGCACTATCACTGGGATCATATCCAGGGGATTCCGTTTTTTTCGCCGCTGTATGTGGAGAACAACGAGTTTCATTTCTACAGCTTTCGATCAAAATTTCTGGGGCGCGACAGCCTGAAACAAGTCTTCGAAGCGCAGATGGCCCTGCCCTATTTTCCCGTGGACATGTCCGCGATGAGCGCGAAGCGGAAGTTCAAGGAAGTGGACGGCGGCGATTCGTTCAAGGTTGGAGAGAACAAAGTCACGGCGCGCTGGCTGAATCATCCGCAAGGCTGCCTGGGCTTTCGAATCGAGACGCCTGCGGGAACTGTTGCTTATGCGACGGATAACGAACCGGGCGACTCTAAACTTGACGCGAGCCTGCGCGAACTAGCGGCTGGCGCGGACATATTCATAAACGACGCGCAATTCACACCCGAACAACTGGAGACGACGAGAAAGGGCTGGGGACATTCCTCGTGGCTGGAGGGAGCGAAAGTGGCGCGGCAGATGGAAGCGAAGACGCTGGTGCTTTTCCATCACGACCCCGATTCGACCGATCGTATGGTGGATTCCATTTTGCGGCAGGCGCGAGAAGAGTTTGATTCGGTGTTCGCCGCGAGCGAAGGCATGGTGATCACCCTCGGGGCACCGGGAGACAAAGTTCAAGCGCACATGCCGGTTCGAGGAAGAGACCATGGTCCGGGACGTTTCCCTGCAGGGAGCGCTGATTTCGCTGAAGCACCTGCCGCGGCTGCAATCGGAGTTGCAAGTCACCATGGAGGCGCCGGGTGCGGATGGCGTGCAAGCGATGAACTTGCGCGGTTACGTCGTGAGGATAGACACGGGAACGGAAAAGGGGCATGTCGCCGTGGGCGTAGTGTTCACCGATTAGCTGCCCGCAGCAGCCACTTATTGTTATTGCGGTTCTTGACCTACGCGATCGAAGACAGGCGAGCCGTCAATTCCTCGACGGATGCTTTCCACGCATCGAACTCATCCGAATCGCGCCAAAGTTCCATAAGTTCGGAAGGCTCTTTTAAGATCCGAGCAATCGCGCTAAGCGCTTTTTTAACCAACTGTTTGCCAGGTTGGAGCTTTATTTGCGTGACCCACTCATCGATCGAGGCAGTATAAGCATCCCGCTTCCCGAACTTGCCTCCTAAACGGGCGAGGATATCGGCTGCGGCCAAGGCTTCTTCAGCGTCCGGAGCTTTCAGGTTGGCTGCTCCTGTTGCGAGCACACGGGCTAAGGTAATTTCGATCCGCGAAATGTCCTTCCCACCCGCGACTTCGCATGCATAGTCGCAAGCGGTGTCGTTTTCAAACGCGCCAACTCCCCAAGCTCCCAAGTGTGTCTCCTTTCACGCCTGTATATCATGCTGGCCTGCCGTCCACCAGCAGCTAGCTTTGGGGACTGTCTCGTGATAACGGACAGAGGTAGTGGGTCAGTTTCCGGTAAGCGTTTACCAGGCACTAGGTCGAGTGTCCGAATTAGCTGACCGAACTCCTCGCCTCAATGAAGATGCCCCTGGCAGAGGTTCACCTTCAGAATGCAACCTTAACCGTCGTATCGACCTCGACCGGGTCGCCGTTGAGGATAACCGGTTTGTAGCGCCATTGGCGGACTGCGTCCAGTGCTGAGCCGAAAAGCTCTGGTGGGCCATTTACCGGCTCAAATTTCGCAACGACTCCATCGCGATCGATAACGACGTGGACGATAACCGTACCTTGTACCTGCTTTTGGAGAGGGTCCGAGGGGGATTCGGATCGACATGATAAACGAGCTGGGAAGCGGCGATTTGTTCTCCGACTCTGATTCGCACGGGCTTCATATTCGGAAGCTCGTAAAACGTACGCCAGTTGATAACACGAAAAGTCCCTCTCTCGAAGATGTGGATGCCAGGAAGGGAGTCCATTCCGCTCTTCTTCCCCGAGCTCGCCGTGTAAAGCACGACGGGCGCGTAGCGCTCTTTAGAATTGATCGAATGAAAGCGTCAGCAGCCGATGAGGACGAATCGGAAAACTCTTTCACAAATATTTTCGTGTCTTTTCGATTTGCATTTTCACGGTACATATTCCTGATGTTGTCTTGGTATTCCCTCCAGGAGCTCGTGTACGCAGCGCTCAGACGTCCCCCGATTTCGCTTCCGAAGGTGTTGTCAAACCAACTCGTATTCTCGGGGACTCGGAGATGATCGACGAGGTCATCAACGGCTTTCGAGCCGCCATGCTTCGCGGCGTTCAGGATCGCTCCGAGCTGTAGTTGGAGGCCAACCGAGGATGCAGGAACGGTTCCCATATCCGATGGTGCCTGATCTGTTGCGGCGGCTGCCGATGTCGTGAGCGCAGCCGAAAGCATCAGAAATAAGGCGAGCGTGGTGACTTTCAGAAGTATAAAACGCATTGGTCTCCTCTTTCTCATTGTCTGTCAAACTCGCCGTCTCACAAACGAAGCTCGGGATTCATATCACGACTGAAGTCAAACTCCCGATTAGTCGGATAATCGGAAACTGACCCACCACCCGAACAGATCATTTCTTGGCTTGGTCGTGCCGCTGCTGTAGGCTGAGGTGACTGCCCATGGCTGAGAAGAAAGCGAATTTTGTTCCCGTCAGTGCACTGGACAAGCGCCGGCCATCGAAACGCGATCTCTTACGCGGGTTGGTGCGGCAGGCGCCGTTCGTGGCGAAGAATTTTCAGCTTTATTTTCGCAACGCTTGGCGGCGGCACATTTTGCGAACGAAAGTAGTGGCACCCTACGCGGTTTCGTTTTACGTCACACATAAATGCAATCTGGCCTGCAGTTACTGCACGCAAAAAGAGCCGGACGTCTTCAGCGACGAGTTGCCGACGAGAGAGACGATCCGGCTGTTGAAGCGCATACGAAAAGAGACAGACTCTATCGTCATTACGGGGGGCGAGCCGACGCTGCGGCCCGATATCGAAGAGCTGGTGGAGGCGGCGCGCTTCGAGTGCAAATACCGTTCCCTACTGCTCATTACCAATGGCACGCTGCTGGATCGAAAGCCGCGGATTCTGCGAGCGGTGACGGGACTGGTGGTCAGCCTGGATGCGCTGGCGGCCGATCCGACAAATCCACTCTCGAAACCGGCGGCGCTGCCGAAAGTGCTGGAAAACCTCGAGCTCGCGAAGGAGTTGCTGGGCAGCCCGCGGCGCATCACGATCAGCACGGTGATCGAGCAATGGAACGTGAGTGAAGTCGAACGGTTGCTAGATTTGTGCGGCGAGCAAGGATTTGTTTTTGCGGCGCAGTCCGCGCAGATGGAGAAAATGCCGAACTTGGCGCTGCTGAAAAACCCGCAGTATCAAGCGCTGGTAGACAAAATTATCGAACGGCGGCGCAACGGGACGCAGCCGATCAACGGCACGCCGCGAACGATCGAGACGCTGCTGCGCTTCGGTGACTTTCAGTGCTATCCGACAATGTTTCCCCGGGTGTATCCGAACGGCGATGTTTTTTATCCCTGCGAGCCGCTGCGTAAGGTTGCCGGAAATTTGCTGCGGGATGGGTCGTTGAAGAAAATCTTCGCGCGCGGAAAAAGTATCTATGGAGAGATTCCGCCGTGCCAGGGGATCTGCTACCTGTTCGGAAACGTGCTGTCGCATTATTACGTGAATGATTTTTGGGGGCTGGCGGGGGATTTCATCCGCTGAAGAGAAGGGCAATCACGAAAGTTTGGAAATGTGGGCTCGTGAGCCCCGTGCGCTTTGGTTGATGGGCCAGTTTCAGCCAGGAGCGATGGCCCCCTCCAACAGCCTTCCGGAAAGCGCTTTGCTAAACCCAATAGATCGCTTCCGACCCACATAAGCTATGAGGGACTAGCTCTAATGGTGATCTCTCGACCCCTCTAGGGATCCGCCACGGATCACATATCCCCTTCTCCTTTAGCCGTCGGTCAGTCATTGTTCCATTTTGTGAAAGGACTTCGCGTTGCTGCAATTCTTTCCCTGGGATTACAAGAAAAAGTGGATCTTTCTGTCGGCCGCGCTGATCTCGGCGACGGCAATAGCACCCTCGTGTGGGAATGACCAGGATGGGCTCGCTCATCTTCGCGCTGCCAACGTGCCCGTCCACAGCCTACTCCAGAGCTCCGCCGACCCCACCACCGCTTTCCCGGAGTTGTTTCCGCTCCAGGTCGCGCTGTATTGGACCAACCCAAGTGAAGGTGTCCCGGGAGTCGTTCACGCCCTGCGCGAGATGGGCATTCCTTTTTTCGTAACGCGGGATTTTTCCCGTGCTATTCTTCACCGCCTCATAATCATCTACCCCAGCGTCGATGCCACAACCTTTGCCGCCGGACAAATCGAAGAACTGACGCGGCACATGCGAAGTGGAGGAAGCGTTCTCGCAGTAAATGTCGTTGCCCGCAGCTTGGGTGCGCTGTTCGGATTTAGCGCCGTGGTGCCATCTCGTCAGCGGTATCAAGTGAATTTCTCCGCTGGATTAGATCCTGCATTGCGCTATTTGAATCGGCCCGAAGAGCTGCAAGTTCCCCTCGGAGATCCCAAGTACGGCCAAATCTTCTGGACGAACGGTTACAGCCCGGAGGAGACGGCCGCGGTCCTTGCTCACTTTGAAGATGGTTCAGCCGCCGTGCTGCGCAAATCGTGGGGCAAGGGTGCCGCATACCTCTGCGGCGTCAGCTTTCATGATGTGGTACTAGGAAACCAAGTCAACCGGGACTTCGACGCGGAACGGCACTACGTCAATCCTTCGAGCCCGGCGCAGACGTTTGGCTGCTGCTGCTCCGCGCCTGGTATGAGACGGCCGAACCGGCAGCGGTGCGTATCTCTACGATTCCCGGCGGCCAGATGTCGGTCGTACTTCTTTCGCACGACGTCGATTGGGAGAACTCCTTCGCCCCGGCGATAACCTTCGCGAAAGCGGAAGCCAGTCTCCAGACTCGCAGCACCTTTTTCATACAGACCAAGTACGTCAGCGACGCCAACAGCCACGCCTTCTTTTTTGGAAAGAACCTCGAGGATATACGGGGTCTTTTTTCCAGCGGGCATTCGATCGGCAGCCACTCCATCATTCACTCGCGCGGATTCAATAAATTTGAGCTGGGTACCGGCGGCGAAGAGTATCCCGTTTATCAGCCGCGGGGGACTGGATTTGATACCGCCACAGGGGCCAGCGTGTTCGGCGAGATCGGATTAGCAAGCAATTGCTGGATGGGGAAATTTCGGGGCAGTACACTGACTTTTTCCGGGCGGGGCACTTGCGCGTTCTCCCAACGCTGCCCGAAGCGTTGCAGCGCTGCGGGCACCGGTTCGATTCCTCTTTTACTGCGGATGACGTCCTGACGAATTTTCCGTACGCCCTTCCGCTGGGGCTTCTTTTCGAGGAAGACAGCGGGATTTATGAATTCCCCGTCACCATCGATGATTCGGAAGACCCGCCGCTCGCGCAGCGTGTAGAGAAAGCGCTCGAAGTCATTCGCGCCAATGCGGAAAATGGCGCCCCCAACGTTGTTTTGATCCACACCACGCAATCCCAGGGGAAACTTCTGGCGGAAGAGACGCTCTTGCGCCAGTTGCCACCCGGCGTCATAGCCATGGACATGGAAAGCTTCGCGCACCTCTGGCGAGCGCGCGATCGCCTTCAATGGACTATCCGTACGACGAGAGACCCGAGCAAGATGCAACTAGACGTGACCAGCGATGAGCGAATTGAGGGTTTGACGTTTGAATTCCAGCGCGAGATTGCCGATCTGAAGGGAGACGCTGTACTGCTTCCGGACCGGCGAATCCTTCTGCCCACGCTAGAGACGGGGGGGCGGATCCACATCCAGATTCAATTTCACGCCGGCCAATCGAGAAGGCCCACGAAGTTCGATGAGAACCAGCAACCTTTTCCGGGAGGCTAACTCAGGTCGGCGATTTTTTTGTCGAGGTAGGCGAGGGCGGCTTCGAGCGACTTGCGATGGTTTGGATGAGTGGCAGACGCAAGGTCGTTCACGATTCGGATGCGCGATAGTTGAAGGTCCTTGAGCTGTTCTTCGCGCATGAGTTGCTCCGGCGTTTTGGGTCCCGAACTCGCCTTCTGCTTCGCTGCTTCCGTAGCTTCGACCTGCGATTCGACGTCCTTGCTTTCCCAGCCGCGTGCCATGCATACAGTGTGACACAAATTGTGCAAATCGCGAGTGATTCAGATGGCAAGAGTTGCGAAAGAAAAATCAGGCGCCGGCAGCGCGGCGTTGGGGGAGGACGGGGAGAGCAGGGCGCATCACACTGCGGATGGTGGTCTCCGCGACGCGCGCGAGATGCTCGGCAAAAATGCCACCGTAGGAGAATTCGGCGGTGTGACTGGCCCAGGTCATTCGCAGGCGCCAGGATTCATTGGATTGCTCGGCGAAGGCGGCAGTGATTTCGCCGACAGGGACCTCGAGGAGGGGCTGGAAGCGCCGGTCGAGCACCCAAACAGTTTCGGCGCCGACGAAGAGCTGCGCGGCAGCATACGGCGCGTTTCCCGGCTGAAAGCGCCCGCCGTTGACGACAACAAGAGCGCCCAGTTCGCGGGCCTTGTTGCCGGCGTTGGCATCGGGTTTGGCGGGAGGCAGAAGAATCGCGCTGATGAACATGGTTAGACCGACGATGGCCGGAACGAAACTGGCCCCCAAGCCGATCGGCAGGACAACCAGGGCCGCTCCGGCGACTCCCAAGAAAATGCGAAAGAGCATCCAAGAGCGCGAGTTGCGCCGCACATGCAAGATCTTGGGGATAAGCAACACCAAGGCGAACAGAGCTCCGACGGCAAGATGGCGCAGCCTCTTGCCAAAACCCTCTGGCTGGGAAAGGACTGGATTGGACGCGGCGCTCATTTTCGATATCTCAAATACGATCTCTCAAGGTTGCAAACCGCCGATTTCGCGCATGCGTGCAAAGGCACGCCGCACGTGAGGAATGGTGATCGAGCCGCCAACGATCAGCGCCACGTTGAGAGCGTCGATCACTTCCTCGCGCTTCCAGCCTTCTTCGCCGCAGCGGACGAGGTGATAGGTGATGCAGTCATCGCAGCGCAGCACCGCGGAGGCGACCAGCCCGAGCAATTCCTTTGTTTTGGTGCCGAGCGAGCCGGGTTCGTAGGCCTGGTGGTCCAGAGCGAAGAAACGTTTGATGCCGAGGTGGCCGCAACCGAGGATTTCTTCGTTGAGGTCGGTGCGAAATTTTTGAAAATCTTCCAGGCGATCGGCCATGGTTCCTCCGGGCGATGAAGCAATCGGGCGCACCGACACTGTCAGCATTATGACCCAAAACTTTCCGCAGCGCTCTGCGCCAGCGGGAAGAAGACACTGAGAGTCCTGCTACGGCCTTTCGAGAAGGTCCTGAGCATCGGCGCCGAGGCCGCGGGTGCGCACGCGGTACCAGATGACGATCAGGACGACGGAGACGGCGAAGATCAGAGTAGAGACGGCATTGATTTCAGGGGTGATGCCGCGGCGGAGGCGGCCCCAGATTTCGAGCGGCAGAGTATTGTCGCGGCCGATGAGGAAAAAGGTGACGGCGATCTCGTCCATGGAGAGCGTGAAGATGAGCAGGCCGGCGGCGATCAGAGAGAGCTTCAGATTCGGCAGAGTGATGCGCCAGAAGGTTTGCCACGGTGTCGCGCCGAGGTCGAGGGATGCTTCTTCCTGGGCGCGGTCCATTTTTTGCAGACCAGCGAAGAGCTCGGTGGTGGCGACAGAGATGAGAGCCGTGCCGTGACCGAGAAAGACGGTGAGCAGGCTGAGCCGGGCGCCGGCAAAGACAGCAAACATGAGCAGGGAGAGACCGGTGATGATGCCAGGGAGAATCAAGGGCAAGAGAACGAGGCGGCGGAAGAGAGCTTTTCCGGGGAAGGTGGCGCGATCGAGCGCCAGCGCAGCGAGCAGCCCCAGGGTCAGCGAGAGTGCCACGCTGCCGGCGGCGACGATCAGGCTGTTCACGACGGCATCCCAGATGGAAGCATCGGCGAAAAGCTGGCGGTACCAATCGAGCGTGAGATGGCGGGGAGGGAAACCGCCGACGCCGTCACGATTGAAGGAGTAAAGAATGAGAACGACGACCGGCAGATAGATGAAGACGAAGACCAGCGCGGCATAAATCGTGAGGAACGGAGCGCGGCGGGATGGAGCTTGGCCGCTCATTTGAAGGACCACCGCTTTTCGAGCCGCTCGCTGAGGAAAAGCAAGGAGATGGTGATGATCAGGATGCAAACGGAAATCGCCGCGCCGAGCGGCCAATCATACGCCGCGCCAAAGAGGCTCTGTACGACGTTGGCGATCATCGTGCCGGAAGCGCCGCCGACGAGGAGCGGCGCGAGGAAATCGCCCAACGAGAGTACGAAGGCGAAGGTTGCGCCGGCGAGCAGCCCGGGAATGGAAAGAGGCAGGATGACGCGGAGAAATGTTTGAACCGATCCGGCGCCGAGGTCGTGCGAGGCTTCGACAAGCGGGCGGGGGATGTGTTCGAGTGCCGCATAGATGGGAAGAAAAACGAAAGGGGTGTAGATGTGCGTGAGCATGAGAACGACGGCGAAAGGGCTGTAGAGAAGGAACGCAACGGGCTCATGGGTGAGATGCAGGTATTGCAAGAAGCCATTGAGAACGCCTTCGCTGCCGAGAATGGTTTTCCAGGCGTAACCGCGCACCAGGTAACTCACCCACAGCGGAACGATGACGAGCTGGTAGAGCAACTCTTTGCGAGCGCCGGCATGAAAGGACAGGTAATAGGCCAGCGGGTAGCCGAGCAGGAGGGAGCACAGCGTCACCGAAGCGGCGATGCGCATGGTGCGCAGGAGGACTCCGGCGTAGACGGGCTTGGAAAATAGAGTTACGTAATTGTGCAGGTTCCACTGGTGGACCAGAACTCCGTCATGGACGGCCCAGAAGCTGTGCGCGAACATCAACGCGTAGGGAAGCAGGAGGAACAAGCCGACCCAGAGGAGCGGCGGGAGAGAGGCGAGCGTTTTGTAAACGCGTGAGCACATGGGGGAGTGACTGGTGATTGGTGACTGGTGATTGCTGACTAGTGACTGGTGAAGAGCCGCCGGCAAATCTGACCGCTCAAGTCATCTTGTCACTGCACTACGAATTCGATCCTCTCTGACTGGTCTTCATTCATGGACGCGGATGGCGTCCGCGATCGAGAAAACAAAGTCGTGTTCGCCGGAAAGAGGTCCTCGTGCCAAAATACGCACGCGCAAGAGCTGGCCGCCGCCGCAATTCACTTCGAGCAATTCACTCGCGCCACTGAAGAATTGCTGCTGAAGTGCGGCGCGGAAGCGCGCGGTTCCCGGAGCGGTCACAGCATCGGAGGCGAGACGGATGGCCTCCGGGCGCAACGAGAAAATCGCGGCACCACTTGGGTCATCCGCGGGCCACTTCAGGGCGCCGCACCTGGCTGTGCCATCGAGAATCTCACCACGCAATAAATTGGTCTGGCCGATGAACTGGGCGGTGTACGCCGTGGCGGGATGTGCGTAGATCTCGCGAGGAGAGGCGACTTGCTCAAGCGCGCCGTCGCGCAGCAGGGCGATGCGGTCGGAGAGCGCCATGGCTTCTTCCTGATCGTGGGTGACAAAAAGAAAAGTGATGCCGAGTTCGCGCTGCAGGGCTTTCAATTCGCTTTGCATCTGCTTGCGCAGATTGGTGTCGAGAGCGGAAAGTGGCTCGTCGAGCAGGAGAAGCAGAGGGCGATTGACGAGAGCGCGCGCGAGGGCGACGCGTTGTTGCTGGCCACCGCTTAACTTGGACGGAGGTGAAGCCGCGAATTCCTGCATCTTCACCATGCGCAGAGCTTCATCGACGCGGCCGCCGATTTCCGTTGCGGAAGTTTTCTTGACGCGCAAGCCGTAGGCAACGTTTTCGCGCACGCTCAAATGCGGGAATAACGCGTAGTGCTGAAACACGGTGTTCACGCGGCGCTTGTGGGGTGGAAGCGTGTCCAGCCGCTGGCCGCTCATCCAGATTTCGCCCGCGGTTGGTTGTTCGAATCCGGCGACCAGACGAAGCAGAGTGGTTTTGCCGGAACCGCTTTCGCCGAGCAACGTGAGGAATTCTCCCGAAGCGATGTTCAAAGAGATGTTCTTCAGCACATCGCGCGCGCCGAAGCGCTTGGCCACACCGCGGACTTCGAGGAGTGCTTCCATCGCGGCCGAGAGCTGGTGCTGCGGGTTGGCAGCGGCATAGCTCACTGAGCGGCCTTCACCTCGTTCCAGATTTCGTTGTACTTCGCGCGACGAGGAACGTCCTGCCAAAAATAGATTCGCTGCATGTAGGCATCGGGGTTATCGAGGTGCAGGCCTTTGATTTCGTCAGGAGTCAGAAACTGGGACGCCGCGGGATTCGCGGGAGTGTAGTGCGTTCTATCGGTGATCAGTTTCTGGGTTTTCGCTTCGATCATGTACTCGAGAAAGTCGTGCGCCAATTGCTTATGGCTGCTCGCGGCGGTGATCATCAGGTGGTCGATCCATCCAGTGGTATTTTCTTTTGGGATGGTCTCGCCGATGGGGAAATTCAACTTGCGAAGGTCATTGGTGTTCAGCGGCCAACCCATGGCCAGAACCACTTCGTGGTTCTGGAAGAGATTGGTTAGTTCTCCGCCGGTGGCCCAGATCTTTCGAATGTTGGGCTTGAGTTCGATCAGTTTTTTTCTGACGGCGGCGAGCTGATCGTCCGTCAAATTGTAAAGTTGCGACGGGTCCGGCTTGTCGAAGCCGAGGATCTGAGCAGCGAGGTAGACGGTGGAAAGATCATCCCAGACAGAGATTTTGCCTTTGTATTTCGGATTCCAAAGAATCGTCCAAGAATCCGGGGATTGCGCAAATACAGTGGTGTCATAGAGGAGCGGATTCGGTCCCCACATGAAAGGGACGCCGTAGACCTGGGCGTTGGCTTTGACGAGAGGGAGATCCCGGAGCTTGGAGGAGAGCTGCCCGTAGGACGGCAATTTCGAAAAATCGAGGGGCGCGGCGAGCCCGGCGCGCGCAATGGAGGCGGCGACGTCGCTGGAGGGAGAGATTACGTCGTAATTCGGAGCGCTGCCGCCCCGCAGTTTCGCGACAAGTTCATCGCTGGAGCCCATGAAGGATGCAACGATTTTACAGTGATGGCTTTCTTCGAAGGCGTGTACGAAGGAATCGTCGGAATAACCTTCCCAGACCAGCAGGCTTAGCGATTCTTCTTTTTTCTTGCAAGCGCTGAACAGCAGCGCGATTGCCAGGATTCCCAGAAGAATGGCACGATACTTCATTGCTCCTCCCGGTTACTTTGTATCTGCTTGATAGACCAGCCGCCCGCCCACAATGGTAGTGACAACTTTTGTCGTGGCAATCCTATTCGGTTTTATGTCAAAGATGTTCTGCGACAGGATGATGAGGTCGGCGAGCTTGCCGATCTCGAAGGAACCTTCCAATTTTTCGCGGTGGCCGGCAAACGCCGCTCCGAGCGTATAACCCTCAATCGCTTGCGCCACAGTCAATCGCTGCTCGGGGACAAAACCCGCTTCAGGTTTACCTTCAGACGTCTGCCGCGTAACTGCGGTCTGAATCCCCTCCCACGGATTGAGCGTAACGACGGGCCAATCGCTGCCGAAGGCCAGGCGGCCTCCTGCATCAGCGATGCTTTTCCAGGCCCACGCGCGGGAAGCGCGATCGGGGCCGGCATTGCGCGCCCAGACGTCCATCGTGTTGGAATCCGGGTAAGAATGGAGCGGCTGCATGCTGGCGATGACCCCGAGTTTGCCGAATCGCGGGATGTCGGACGCGGCGACGGTTTCAATGTGTTCGATGCGCGGCCGGCGATCGCGCTTGTGGTTTCGCGTTTGGGCATTTTCATAGGCATCCAGCGCCGTCCGCACGGCATAGTCTCCGATGGCATGCGTAAACAACTGAAAACCGTGCTTGTCGAGATCCGCCACAGCGGCTTTATATTTGTCGGGTTCCCAGAAGAGCTTGCCTTTCAAGGAGGGATCGTCGCTGTATGGCTCGAGCATTGCCGCGGTGTGCGATTCGACGACGCCATCCACCATGAATTTGACGGCCCCGGCGTCGATCCAGTCATCGTGGAATTTCTTGTGGGCGTGTTCGATGGCGTCGAGGTCCTCATGCCGGAGCTCGGGGGGATTGAGGAAGTAAGCGGTATACATGCGCACGGTGAGGTCGCCGCGATGGCGCATTTCGTCGAAAAGATCGAGTGCTTCGAAATCCTGCCCAGCACTGTGGACGCGAGTGATGCCGTGTTGGTTGGCCCATTTCATGCCTGCGCGCAGCGCTAATAGCTTTTCGACGCGGGAGGGTTTTGGAATTATCTTGGCGACCAGGTCCTGAGCTGACTCTTTTAACGCACCCGTGGCTTCACCCGTTTTGGGGTCGCGGACAATCGTCCCGTTTGGCGGATCCGGAGTTTCTCGTGTGATCCCGGCCAGAACAAGGGCCTTCGAATTGGCCCAGTAGGTATGCCCGTCATAGCCCTCGAGGAAAACGGGCCGGTTCGGAAAGATTTCGTCCAAATATTTCTTGTGCGGGAGCGCCTCGGCGCCGAACATGGCGTAATTCCAGCCGCGGCCAAGGATCCAGTCATCCCCAGGACGTTCGGAGGCATATTCGCGCAATCGTTTTTGAATGTCGGCGGGGTCTTTTGCCCCTTCCAGATTTACCCGGCCGAGACTAAAAGAGCCGTCGATAAAATGGATGTGGCAATCAACGAAACCCGGGAGCACAAGTTTTCCGCCGGCGTTGATGACTTTTGTGCCCATGCCGCGCCGCCGTTCAATTTCTGGATCGGTTCCGACGGCAACGATCTTTCCGCGGTAGATCGCAACGGCCTGGGCCCACGGCTGCTTGGGGTCTTCCGTGTAAACGCGGCCGTGAACGACGATGATATCCGCCGCTTCGACGATCCGGCCTTGCCCGCGCGTGAAGGAAGCGACACACAGCACGAGCAGAAGAGTTTGAAGAATGACGCGAAGCGAGCGAATTTTCATCGGCAGCTAGTCCTGAAAATCAGAATGTTGGCGGCGTGTTGATCCATAGCACCCAAGTTTCCGTCCGGCCGGGATTCTTCCAGCGGTGCGGAGTCGAACTCTCAAAATAGAGGCTGTCGCCGGGCTTCAAATGATAATGCTCCTTGACGTCGAGCCAGACTTCAAATTGTCCGCGAAGGACGTGCAGGAATTCCTCGCCCTCGTGCGAGTAGGATTCACCGCTGCCGCCGGAGGGTTTGATGCGGAAAAGATGCGGCTCCATCGCCGTGTTTCCCCAGGCCAGCAGTTCCATGCGCACGTCCGGCGTAGTCTCCAGGATTTTCCGCTGATCTGGGCGCACCAGGCGCGGATTATCGCCGGCAGTTTCGAAGAGGGAAAGAATGTTGGTGCGGTAGAAGCGGGCGATGCGGCGCAGGGTGGCGATCGAGGAGCGCATCTGGCCGCGCTCGAGGGCGCTGAGAAAACCGACGGAGACACCCGTGGCGCGAGCCACCTGGGCCAGCGAAAGGCCGCGGCGGGTCCGCAGGCGGCGGAAACGCTGACCCGGGAGGAGCGTGCTCTCCGCGGGAGCAGAAACGACTCCCTGGCGCTTGAGCACGTGAACGATGGCGGCGGGATTGAGGCCGCGGGCGCGACGCAGGAAAATCGCGCGCTGCAGCAGGCGCACATCGGATTCCGAAAAGAGGCGGTAGCGGCTTTTCGTACGCCGCGGCGAAACCAGGCCCAAGGCTTCCCAGGCGCGCAATGCAGAGGAAGAAATGCCCACGCGGCGCGCCACTTCGCTGATGCGCAGCGTGCGCGGCGGCTTGCGCGCGGCCGATGCGGCGGACGAATTCTTTCTGCTTGACACGGGTCTCGGCATTCTCTAAGTTTACAGGATTATAGTAAGGTTTCCGGGGCACGGCAACCACGAAGAATTAGTCCTCGAAAGATTCTTCGCGGCATAGGGGTGAGGTCATGAAGATTGACGCACGATTCCGGCAACTGCGTTCGCCGCGTCGCCGCAGCATCTTATTCGTAACCGTTTTGGCGATGGCACTCTGCCTCGCGGCGCCTTTTGCGGACGCGCAGAGCACCGGCGGGCGCATCCGCGGCACGGTGATCGATGCAAGTGGAGGAGCGGTGCCAACGGCCAGCGTCACGCTAATCAACGAGGCGACCCACGTCACGCGTGAGGTTCAAACGGGTGCCAACGGAGAATACGTTTTCTTGGAAGTGCCGGTGGGGACTTACCAGATCGATGCCAGTAGCCAAGGGTTCAAGAAATATTCGCGAAAGGGCATCGTCCTCAATCTGAACGAAGTCGTGAGCGTTGACCTCACGCTGCAAATCGGCGGATCTACTGAAGTCGTTGAAGTTACTGGCGCGCCGCCGGTCGTGGATACGACGTCGACGCAACTGGGTGCCGTGGTAAATGAGCGCGCCGTGAGCCAGTTACCGCTCAACGCTCGCGACACTTACCAGTTACTGCAGTTGCAGCCCGGAGTTCAGGGCGTTGGAGGATCAGACCTTTTCTACGGGAGCAATCAGTCGGGCGCCGTTTCCGTCAATGGTGGCCGCGGGCGCTCCAACAACTTCAACGTCAACGGAGGCGATGGCAACGATCTGTTTGTTAACTCCCCGGGAATTCAGCCGACTCCCGACAGCATCGCGGAATTCCGCGTCCTGACCAATACGTTCGACGCCGAATACGGGCGCAACTCTGGCGCCGTCATCAACGTCGTCACCAAGTCCGGAACCAACTCCTTTCATGGCAACGCTTACGAATTCCTGCGCAACCAGTTGTTCAATGCCAAAGGCTACCTCGACCTGCGGCGGCCCGATGACAAGCAAAACCAGTTTGGCGGCACGTTTGGCGGACCGATCAAGAAAGATCGGACTTTCTTCTTCGCGTCCTATGAAGGACGCCGCGTGGTCCACGGAATCTCCTCCGATCCCGTCGTGGTTCCGACGGCGGCTGAGCGGAACGGAGACTTCTCGGCTACGCCATTCGATCCCAGCGCCACCATTCAGGATAAGTTGGTTGCAGATATCTTCAATGCCCGTTGTAATCTGGGCGCCTCGGTCGGCAGCGCTTACGCTACGCTTTTTCCCGGCAGCATAATTCCGACCAGCTGCCTCGACCCGGTCGCAGTCGACCTCATGAAACGCTACGTGCCGTGTCCTAACGCCGACGCTGCCTGCTCCAATCTCACGCCCGGTGGCGCTAACATCTTTCAATCCATTCCCAATGACAATTCTCATGCCAACCAGTTCACTTTCAAGCTTGACCACAAGATTAGCGACAAACAGAATCTGGGCATCTACTACTACTTTAACGATTCCTTCGACGCGCAGCCATTTACAAGATTCCAGGCGGCTACGCCAAATCTGCTGCAGGGATTCGGCAATAACAACGCTACTCGCGCGCAACAAATCAATGTTTCGCATACCTGGACCATCAGCCCCGTTGTAGTCAACGAGTTGAGGCTCAGCTATTTCCGCGAGGCGCAAGGCACATTTCTTCACCCACAACACACCAACCTGGTGACCGATTCCTGCAGCTCCGCCGTGTCTTCGATCTGCTTCACCGGCACCACTGACGTTCCCGGTGTCATCCCATCCGACCCAAAGATCGGGATCACTCCAGGTCTTGGCCCGAAGCGCGAAGGTGTGCCGTTCATCTCCATTGCTGGCGGATTTACCATTGGCAACGACTTCGAAGGCGAGCTGCCTCAGAAGGGAAACACCTATCAGATAAGCGACAGTTTGACCAAAGTGATGGGCAGGCACACCACCAAGTTCGGCGTCGATCTCAGAAATCAACGCTTCTTCCAAACGTTGTTCTTCGACCCCAACGGTGATTACAGCTACTTCGGCGGCGGTTTGAATGACCCGATCGCCCTCGACGTCAATGGAAACCAGAACCTGTTTCCCAACTATTTGCTGGGTCTCCCAGACTCGTATTTGCAGGGGTCAGCCCAAAGTGAGGACGTGCGTGGCAACTCGATCTACCTCTTTGCTCAAGATAGCTGGAAAATCCGGCGAAATCTAACCCTCAACTATGGACTGCGTTGGGAATACAACCAGCCACTCTACGATGCGGGGCTGCGCTACCAGACCTTTCGGCCCGGGCAAGCTACCACGACCTATCCCTGCCAACTCACGGCGGCAAGCCAGGCAAACCTCGGATATCCTGACACCAACTGCAACCCCGGCGGTTCGGCTGCGGCGGTATTTCCGCTGGGCCTGGTCGTCCCCGGGGACAAAGGTGTTCCGAAAGGGCTCACCGACAGCTACTACAAGTCTTTTGCTCCTCGTATTGGAATTTCCTGGGATCCCAAGGGAGATGGTAAGACCACCGTCCGCGGCGGATGGGGACTCTTCTACAACCCGATCGAGCAACTCGTGCTCGAGCAGTTTCAGGCTGAGCCGCCCTTCGGGGGTAGTTCGCTCCTTTCCGAAGGCCTGTTTAGCACGCCATTTGTCCTTCAAGATAGAACTGTGGCTCCCAATCCCTTTAACGGTATTCTCAGTCCCCCGCACGGAACCCCGACAGACTGGTCCGCTTTCCGCCCCCTCTTGCTGTTTGGAGAACTAGAACCCAAACTGCGCTCGCAGTACACCGCGCAGTACAACTTCGGGATCCAGCGTCAACTGACGAAGGACATGGTGCTCTCGGTGGGTTACGTGGGCTCACAGGGGCACCGCCTGCTTGCCACCCACGACATCAATTTTGGAAATGCGCAGACCTGCATCGACATGCAGAATATTTCTGATTACTACACAAACGTGGCGCCGAACAAGGCCTTGGCAGCCGATTATGCGTGTGGGCCATTCTTCGCTGACAGTTCTTTCTCCCTGCCTGCAGGTTCGATACCTGCAGGGTTCACGTTACACTTGCCGTACGGCTCGGTTCCCACAGTCGGTCCTGGTAATCCGGATATCAAACTGGTTGGCTTGCGTCGCTACAGCTCGCCAATTTGCCAGCCTACCACCGGCGTTGGCTGCCCCTCCGATGGCGTACCGGTATTTTCCAGCATCTTCGCCCAAGACACAGTCGCGAACTCGAGTTACAACTCGTTGCAAGCTTCGCTGGAGAAGAGAATGAGCCATGGCTTGCAATTCGAGTTGGCCTACACCTTCAGCAAGTCCATCGACAACGCCTCCAGCTTTGAGAGCATCCTGAGACCGATTTGCGACCGTTGTAATCGATCGCTTTCTCTGTTCGATGCGCGGCACCGCTTCGTTCTCAGTTACCTTTGGTCGCTTCCGGTTCCCGAATATCAGGGTGCGAAGGGAAAGGTCCTGAACGGATGGCAGGTCTCGGGCATTACTACATTTCAGACCGGTTTCCCGATTCGACTGGAGTCGAGCAATGACTCGGAACTGGAAAACAGCTTTGACTTCGAGCTGCCTGGTAAACCGGATCTAATTGCCCCATTCCGTACGTTTGATCCCAGAACCCACGATGGCCTCTACTTCGATCCCAATTCCTTCGCTCTCCCTGTCCAGGATTCCAATTCGACTCCGCTGCAGTTGCTGGGCAACGCGCCCCGGACCATTTGTTGCGGACCCGGGATCTCTAATTTCGATTTCTCTGTTCAGAAAGTCACACGCATGGGAGAACGAACGCACCTCGAGTTCCGCGCCGAGCTTTTTAACATGTTTAACCATACGCAGTTCCTGAACCCGGACGGGAGTATCACGGATGGAGCGGATTTCGGCCGCGTCAAGCGCACTCGGGAGCCGCGGCAGGTGCAGTTCGCGCTCAAGCTGTTCTTCTAGCGAGCCTGAGAAGAGCGACAATAGTTTAGAAGGCGCGGCTCGCAGGGGCCGCGCCTTCTCACGTTTGAAAAAATTTGCACGGACGGTGCCACTCGCCAGGCTATTGCGGTCCTCATTGGAATTGCTGGGTGTACACTGGAACTAAGGCAAAAGCCGCGCAAAAGCATCGCCAGGTTTTCCACACCGATACTGACCGCAGGGAACCTGCAATCACGGAGCACTCAAATGCACGACACACTAAAGAAAGAAATCGCCACCTACGAAAGGCGCACGCCGACATCGGCGGCAGCGCACAAGCGCGCGCTGGAACGCATTCCGCTCGGAGTCGCCAGCAATTACCGCCACTACGAGCCCTATCCGATTTTTGTGAAGGATGGAAAAGGCAGCCGCATTCACGACGTCGACGGCAACGAGTACATCGACCACAACCTGTGTTTCGGCGCGCTGATGGCGGGGCATTGCCATCCCGCCGTCGTGAAGGCCGTCGAACAGAAGTTGCATGAAGGAACGACGTTCGGCATGCCGCACGAGCAGGAATGGGAGCTTGCGGAAGAGATTTGCAAGCGCTATCCGGTGGATATGGTGCGGTTCGGTTCCAGCGGCACGGAAGTCACCATGCATGCCTGCCGGATCGCGCGCGCCGCGACGGGCCGCGACAAGATTCTGAAGTTCGAAGGCGCTTACCACGGCCTGCACGACACCGCGCTCGTCAGCGTCAAGCCCAAGGTGGAAGACTACGGCGATCCGGATGCTCCCAATTCCGTGCCCGGGGGCGGTGGCGTGCCAAAAGCTTCACTCGAGAATGTTGTCATCGCCAGCTTCAACAATCTGAAGAGCGTCGAAAATCGTTTTAAGCAGTATCCTGGACAGATCGCCGCGATCATCCTCGAGCCGATCTTAATGAACGTCGGACTGTGCATGCCGCAGCCCGGCTTCCTGCAGGGGCTGCGCGATATTTGCAGCAAGAACAGCGCGTTGTTGATCTTCGACGAAGTGAAGACCGGCGCCAAGCTGGCGTGGGGCGGCGCCAGCGAATTTTTCGGTGTGAAGCCGGACTTGATCTGCCTGGCCAAGTCCATCGGTGGCGGCTTACCGCTGGGAGCGTTCGGCGCGAGCCGCGCGGTCATGGATCTGATCTCGCAGCACAAAGTCTTCCACGGCGGCACATACAACACGAACCGTGTGGCGATGGCCGCGGGCCTGGCGACGTTCCGCGAAGTCCTCACGCGCGAGAATTATGCGCACGTCGGCAGACTCAGCAAGAGTCTCACCGAAGGCTATCGCGCCATCGTCAAGAAATCCGGTCTGCAAGCCTACATCGCCAGTGCCGGCGTCAACGGCGCGTTGATGCTCTACCCCAAGGAGATTCAGAACTACCGCGACTGGACCAAGATCGATGTCGATCTCTGGCGCCACTACTGGTTTGCCATGGTCAACCGGGGCGTGCTGGCGCAGCCCTATTGGTGGGACGAGCAGTGGACGATCTCCGTGCAGCACACGGAAGCCGACATTGATAAGCACCTCGCAGTTTTTGAGGAAATCGCGCCGGCGCTGGCGAAGGCGCAGCAGGAGCGAGGCCTCGCGTTTGTCGGCGCGGCTGGTCACTAGCCCACTTACGCCATTGGCGAACGAGGTCACCACTGCGCCGGCAGCGCCTGTGTCACAAGAAGCGCCGCACCTGCGCAGGGTTCTGGGACGATGGGACCTCGTTTTGTTATTTGTCGTCGCGATCGTCAACCTCAATGTCGTTCCAACCATCGCGGCGAACGGCGGGGTAACCGTCTGGCTTTGGCTCTTGGCATTGCTGCTCTTTTTCTGGCCGCAGGGCATCGCGGTCATCGAGCTGGCGCACCGTTATCCCGGTGAGGGCGGCGTATATCTCTGGGCGAAACGGGTATTCGGCGACTTCCACGGCTTTCTCTCAGGTTGGTGCTATTGGACGAACAACATTTTCTACGTGCCGACGGTTCTTCTCTATTTCGTTGGCATTTCGGTTTACGTCGCGGGTCCGCGCGCCCGCACGCTTGCCGACAATCCTTGGTTCGCGCTCGGCGCATCGATGGTCCTTCTTGTCCTTCTTGTTGTCCTGAATGTACGTGGCCTGGGCGTCGGCAGGTGGGTCAATAACCTGGGCGGGATCGGTACTGCGATCACTGCGGTCACGCTCATTGGCCTCGGGATAGTCGTGCTCTTTCGTTTTGGCACCACGATGACCGCCGCCGATTTCCGAATTTCTGGCGACATTCGCTTGATCGGATCGTTTGGGGTCATCTGCTTTGGCCTGGTCGGACTCGAACTGGGTTCCATCATGGGTGACGAGATTCAAGATCCTCGGCGGACGCTTCCTAGCGCCGTGGGATGGGGAGGCCTTCTCGCGGGTGTTTTGTATTTCGGCGCAACTCTGACGCTGCTTCTGGCCGTGAACAAGCAGGAAATCGGCGTCCTACAGGGCGTCGTTCAAGGGGTCAGCCACATGGCCGAGCAAGTCAAAGTGCCCTGGATCGTTTCCCCCTTTGCCTTCGTGCTGAGCATTTCCATTGCGGGGATCGCCTCGGCTTGGCTTTCTGGTTCTGCGCGGATTCCTTTCGTCGCAGGCCTCGATCTCTACTTGCCGGAGGGTTTGGGCAAGCTGCACAAGAAGTATGCGACGCCTTACGTCGCGCTGATCGTGCATGCGAGCCTTTCCGCGATTTTCCTTGGCATGAGTTTTGTCGGCGCTGGAGTGAAGGAAGCCTTCGTTACCATGCTGGACTTGGCCGTTGTTCTGCAGCTCGTGCCATATCTGTACATGCATGGGGCGTTGCTGAAGCTCGCCAAACAGTCGGCGCCCGGCGAGGGGTATTACAGCAAGACCACTCTTTTTCTGGCGGGCAGCTGCGGACTAATCACCACGATCTTGGGGATAAGCGTGGCCTTCATTCCGTCGCATCAAATCGAGTCGATACCATTATTTGAAATTAAGATGCTGGCCGGGACTTTGTTTTTTGTCGGCCTGGCGGCGTTTTTCTTTTTTATTTACGGCAGGCGCAAGGCCGCGCGGAAGCTCAATGTGGCTGCGTCTGTTGTTTGAATTTCGCCGCTTATGGCCAAGCCTGGGATTGAATTTGGGAGGCAGTTATGTCGAGCAGCGTGAAAACAGTCGTTCGAGCCTATCAAAACTACATCAATGGACAGTGGGTCAAGAGTTCTTCGGGTGAGATGTTGCCCGTCTATGATCCTTCGACCGAAGAAGTGATCGCGCACGTTGCATCGGGCGCGGCAGCGGATGTCGATCTCGCAGTGAAAGCCGCGCGCGCCGCGTTTGACTCCGGCCCGTGGCCGCAAACGAGCGCCGCCGAGCGAGGCCGCCTTCTCTACAAGCTAGCTGAGAAAATTCGTGCGAACGCCGCGCAACTTGCCGAGCTGGAATGCCGCAATTCGGGCAAGCCCATTGTTGAAGCGGAGTACGACATTGCCGATGCCGCAACCTGTTTCGAATATTATGCCGGTCTCGCGAACAAAGTTCTGGGACACGTCAATCCTGTGCCCGCGAACGCGCTGAGTTTTACCCTGCGTGAACCGGTGGGCGTCGCGGGACAGATTATTCCCTGGAATTATCCGCTGGTGATGGCTTCCTGGAAGCTCGCTCCCGCAATCGCCGCGGGCTGCACCTGCGTCCTTAAGCCTGCCGAGCAGACCCCGCTTACCATGATGGAAGTTGCCAACTGGTTTGAAGAACTGGGTTTGCCACCGGGTGTCATCAATATCGTCAACGGGCTTGGCGAGACGGCGGGAGCCGCACTCGTGGCGCATCCGGGCGTGGACAAGATCGCATTCACGGGCAGCGCCGCGGTCGGAAAAATTATCGTCAAGAGCGCGGCGGACACACTCAAGCGCGTCACCCTCGAACTTGGAGGCAAGTCTCCCAACATTTTTTTCGATGGCGCGGATTGGGAAGCGGCTGTCGATGGCGCGCTCTTCGGTGTCTTCATCAATCAGGGCGAAGTTTGTTCGGCGGGCAGCCGCATTCTCGTCGAGAAGAAAATCTACCCAAAGTTTGTGGAAGCCATGACGGAGAAGGCCAAGCGCATCAAGCTGGGCGCGCCGCTGGAACGCGAAACGAAGATGGGGCCGCTGGTCAGTAAAGAGCAATATGACCGCGTCAGCTCCTACCTCGAAGTCGGGAAGAAAGAAGCGAAGTTGGCCATCGGCGGCGGGCGGCCGAAACAGTTTGGCAAGGGCTATTACGTCGAACCGACCATTTTCTACGACGTCGATAACAGCGCGCGCATCGCTCGCGAAGAAATCTTTGGCCCCGTTGCTTCGGTGATTCCTTTCGAAGGCGAACCGGAGGCGATTCGCATCGCCAACGACACTCCGTACGGGCTCGCGGCAGCGGTCTGGACGCGGGACATTTACAAAGCGTTTCGCGTCGTGAAATCGCTGCGCGCCGGCATCGTATGGGTCAATCACATGCAGCCAACTTACGTTGAGGCGCCCTGGGGCGGCTACAAGCAGTCCGGCTTCGGGCGCGAGCTGGGTCCTTGGGGCCTCGAAGAATATCTGGAAACCAAGCAGGTCTTCGTCAATCTCGACGAAACCCCGATCGGGTGGTACTAGAAATCACGGCGGCGGTTTCGTGGCCGCCGGCAAAAAGGAACGCGCAAATGAAAACGATTCAGATTCACACGGAAATACCGGGACCCAAGTCGCGCGCATTGATGGCGCGCCGCGAAGCCGCTATCCCGCGCGGGCCGTATCACGCGACGCCGCTCTTTGCTGCGAAGGCGGAAGGCGCGGTCATCGAGGACGTGGACGGCAATCGCTTTATTGATTTTGCTGGGGGTATCGGCTGTCTCAACATGGGTCACCGCGCGCCGCGTGTCGTCGCCGCGATTCGCGAACAACTGGAAAAGTATCTGCATCTCTGCTTCAGCGTAACGCCGTACGAAAGCTACATCGCCGTTGCGGAAAAGCTGAATGCGCTGGCGCCCGGCAAGTTTGCCAAAAAAACTTTCATCATCAACACTGGCGCGGAAGCGGTCGAGAACGCCATCAAGATCGCCCGCGCCTATACCAAGCGCCCGGCGGTGATTTGCTTCGAGGATGCTTTTCACGGCCGCACGCTGTTGACGATGTCGCTGACGAGCAAGACGCATCCGTATAAAGCCGGGTTTGCGCCTTTCGCGAGCGACATTTACCGGATTCCATTCGCCTATGCCTACCGCGGAGAGAAGGGAGCCACCGCCGAAACTTTCGCGCATCATCTGGAAAATGCCTTCAAACGGATTGTCGCGCCCGAGTCTGTCGCGGCGGTGATTGCCGAGCCGGTGCTTGGCGAAGGCGGATTTGTCGTGCCCCCGCAAGACTACTTCCGCATCCTTCACGACATCTGCCGCAAGCACGGCATTGTTTTCATCGTCGATGAAGTTCAGTCCGGGATCGGCCGCACCGGAAAATGGTTCGCTTCGGAGCATTTCGGTATTGAGCCTGATTTAATAACGACGGCGAAGTCGCTCGGCGGTGGCCTGCCGATCGCGGTGGTTACCGGCCGCGCGGAGATCATGGATGCGCCGGGCGTCGGAGGCCTTGGCAGCACGTTCGCCGGCAATCCGCTGTCCTGCGTCGCCGCGCTGGCGGCGATTGAAACGATTGAGAAGGAAGGATTGCTCGCGCGCTCCACAGCCATCGGGAAGCGCTTCGAAGAGCGTGCGCGCGGCTGGCAGAAGAAATGGACGCTCGTCGGTGATGTCCGCGGTCTCGGTGCCATGTGCGCGATTGAGCTTGTCCGCAATCCCAATACCCGCGAGCCGGCCGACACCGAAACCAAAGAGATCGCGCAGTACTGCTACGAGCACGGCCTCATTTCGATCACCGCGGGCACCTACAACAACATCATGCGTATCCTCGTGCCGCTGGCCGTCAGTGACCAGCAATTCGACGAAGGCCTCGGCGTCATCGAGTCCGCGCTAGCCTCCGTCGCGGAACACAAACAACCTGCGCTTTCCCACGCGTAATCGTTCAACGGAGCGAGGAAGCGCGCTCGACGAATCCAAGGAAGCGCACCTTCTGATAAGCAAAACCGCAAAGTGCTACGTGGTCCGTGTAGGGAGAAAATGACAGTGTCGGGAGTGGATTGCGCTGAGCCCACCGAAGCAAACGATGAGGCAATGGTTAAGTCCCAGGAATTGCGGGCCTTCTGAACGGACGTGACTTGGCTAGATCCTTGCTAGAGAGTCCCCAGACCCATGAGCACAGAGCACGACAACGGGATTCGAGAGGTGCGCTGGTGCCAGCCAAGCACCGTGCCGGCGGTGGCGGTTGATCGCCAGTTTGTTATTGACAGCCTCTGTGATCTGCTGGACACTGACCGCAATTCGGGTTTGCGTCCTTACTGCGGGACTTTGAAGAAAGGGGCCGCCCGGCCCATGCGATTCGTTAGGCGTTTGCACATCCTCTTTCTCCTCTTGCTTTCGCTCGGTGTGTTTTGCAGCGAAGTTCCTGAACTATTTGACCTGTGTGACGATGTATCGAGTGATTTTGTCGAGGAATCCTGCGCGCCGCATTCCCAATGCACTGAGAGCGCATCAGAACATGCAATTCCTCAACCGAGCGACTCCCCAGCAGCGTTAATAATGGCAATTCTTCGGGTGCTTCCTTCTGCGGAGCTTTCACCCTTTGCCGGACCGGATCTCCTTCGGTTGCTCACCACCCAAAGGAAATAAGAACTCTCCTTAGCTAGCGTGGTGCGTCTCCAATTGAGTGGAGGCTTCTCCGTGTGCGCGGTCTTTGACTGAGACTCTGCCACGGGTCCGACCTCATCCAACAATTCCCAACATTCAAAACCGGATTCATGTCCCGTTTTATTGGCGGCCAGGCATTAAGAATTCGCGAAAAAGGCGCATAGAAATGAAAAGGACCCTTCTACCTTTAGTAGCAAGGAGAACTTTAGGAGGACGTCATGACAACCGGAAATTGGAGCTCGAGAATTCGAGGGTACGGAACTCTCGCACTGATGGTCACGGTGACGATGTTGGGGATGTCCCTTGTTGTGGAAGCTCAACAGGTACTAGAGCGCCAGCCTCCGAATAACGACGAGGTCTGGAAGGTGAATGTCACATCAGCACTCCTCCCGGGGAAAATGGAAGGGAAGCTGCGAGCCAAGATCGAGGCAGATCGGTTGGCGTGCCGCTCAGTCGATTCGACGATTCTCGAAATCCCGCTGACCGCAATCACCAGGATTACTCGTGATAGCGGTAAGGACTACCCCGTAGCAGAGTTTCTGATGGGTGTAGCGACACATCCTTCGAAT
>WNFK01175969.1_pt1 | contig 27397 bp, 27 predicted proteins | sample 5400281 | NCBI WGS metagenome assembly WNFK01 (sample SAMN13153350, study PRJNA577476) | soil metagenome | isolation source: 20 cm soil on Douglas fir-dominated hillslope | place: USA:California | collected 2013-09-17
CCCGAATCCAGGCCGTTTCGAGGGCCGTGCGAACCCATCTCTCTTCCTGCTCAAAGAGAGCCCATCGAACCAACAAGAGGCCAGCTCCCAGTATCCCAAAACATAGCTGGAGCGCATACTCGGTCACTTGAGGCATTGGCGCGATGCTACCACGCAGACAATCTGGTGACCGGGTGAGTCAGCGTCCTAGGCCGCTAGAGTGATTCTGCCTAGACGTTGTTAGAATGAACGGAGTGTCCCCGCCACCGCTCGCCCAGCGCATCGCCCTTGGCTTGATGCACGCTACCCAGGTTGCCACTCCCTTCCACCGTCCCGGCTGGGTCTACGAGGAGAAGGTGGACGGCTACCGTTTGGCGGCGCTCAAGACGCGCGAAGCGGTCAATCTGATTAGCCGCAACGGGATTCACCACGCCAAGCGCTTCCCTGAGCTGGTGCAGGCTCTCAGTTCCCTGCCTGCTGAGGCTTTCCTGTTAGACGGAGAGGTGGCTGTGTATGACCGGGCGCTCATCTCGCGCTTTGAATGGCTGAGGGGGCGGCCCAAGGATGAGCCAGCCACGCTGCCGGTCTACATGGTGTTTGACGTGCTTGAGGTAGGCGGGAAGGATCTGAGGAAGGAACCACTGAAGGAGAGGCGGAGGACTCGCTCATCAGCTATCAGCACGTCATGCCGGAGGAATTAGGGGCGGCGAGGCAGCAACAGGTGCGGGAACTTGCACGTTAGGTGGGTTATACACCACGGTTATATCAAACGGGCGAAGCGGCAGCGGCTAAGTCACTAGAATCCTGAGTTAGTCGTATAGCCGAGATTATACGCTACGCGCGCTCGGGGCGGGAAACCCGGCCGCCTCTCGATAGAGCGCCGCGATCTCCGAGAGCATCCGGCCGCGGGTGAAGTGCTGCTCCACCCGCTCGCGCCCCGCCCGCCCCATGCGCGCGCGGAGCGCCGGATCGCGGAGGAGCAGGGCGGCGGCCGCGGCCAGCCCGGGCGCGTCGTCGAGCGGCACCAGCCGGCCGGTGATCTCCGGCTCGACCGCGTCCACGTGGCCCGGCGCCTCGGTGGCGAGCACCGGGACGCCGCACGCCATGGCCTCGAGCAGCGCCGTGGGCAGGCCCTCGCGGCGCGACGCGGTGACGTACAGATCGACGAGCGGGAGCACGCGCGCCGCGTCCGGGATCGCGCCCGCGAACACCACGCGGTCCTCCAGGCCGAGCGTCCGGGCGAGCGCGGGGAGCGCGTCCCGCTCGGGCCCGTCGCCCACGATCAGGAGCTGCGCCTCGGGCACGCGCGCCACCAGGAGCGGCAGCGCGCGCAGCAGCACCTCGAGACGCTTGACCGGGTCGAGGCGGGCGATCGTGCCCAGCACGAGCGCGTCGGGCTCGAGCCCCAGGGTCGCCCGGGAGATCGGAGCCCCCGCCGCGGCGGCCCGCACGGATGCCGCGTCGATCCCGTTCACGATGACGCGCGTCCGGCCGGCCGGCGCCAGCCCGAGGGCGCGGGCCAGGGCCGCCTGGCTCTCCGACACGTGAACGACCGCGAAGGTCCGCCGCGAGAGGGCGCGCTCCAGACGGAGGTACAGGCCTCCGTAGCCGGACGGATGGATCCCGTGGAAGGTGTGGACGGAGGTGGCGCCGGTCAGCCGCGCCGCGATGCGCCCGTAGAGCCCGGCGCCCTTGCCGTGGGAGTGGATGACCTGGATCCGGCCCGCCCGCGCGAGACGGATCGTGTCGCGCAGCGCGCCCGCGGACAGACGGTCGGCCGCGACCGGCTCGAAGTCGGCGCCGGCGGCGGTGAGCGCGGGGAGGAGCGCGCCCCCCGCGGGGCCGCCGACGGTGAACCGGAACGCCGGCCCGGCGAGCCCCGCGATCAGGTCGCGGACGTGAGCGGGACCGCCGCCCAGGTCGGTCGAGACCAGCAGCTCGAGCACCCGCACCGGCCCGCCCACGTCAGCGGCCGAGGACGCGGCGCAGCCGACCGCGCAGCGGGCCCGGCACGGCCAGGGCGAGCACCGGGCGCAGCGCGAAGAGCGCGGTCCACGCCGGGTAGGCGCCCGCGCGCACCGCCCGCCAGCGCGCCCGCGCCTCGGCGCGCAGGCGCTCGTCGTCGCGCGCCGCGGTCACCCGCCCCGCGACCAGATGGCGGATGACGAGCGGCTCGGACAGATTCGCCATCCGGGTGACCGCGCTCAGACGCAGCCAGAGATCGTAGTCCTGCGCCACCGGGAAGGACACGTCATAGCCGCCGACCGAGGCGACGAGCGCCCGGCGCGCCATCACCGAGGAGTGCACGAAGGGATTGCCCCGGATCAGCGCGCGGCGGATGGCGAGATCGTCCTCCGGGGGCCGGGTGATCTCCACGTCGCGACCGGACCCATCCACCACCCGCGCGGCGGTGCCCAGCAAACCGACCTCGGGGTGCCCCTGCAGGAAGGCGCGCTGCCGCTCGAGCCGCGCGGGCAGGGCCACGTCGTCCGCGTCGAGGCGGGCGATGAGCGGCGCCCGCGCGCGCTCGAGGGCCCGGTTGAGCGCGACGGTGAGCCCGGCCTGGGCCTGCCGCTCGATCACGAGCCGGGGATCGCGCACGCCGGACAGGAGCGCGGCGGTGGCGTCGGTGGAGCCGTCGTCCACCACGACCAGCTCGAGATCGGTGAGCGTCTGGCCGAGCACGCTCCCGATCGCGCGGGAGATCCAGGCGGCCCCGTCGCGGACACCCATCAGGACGGACACCGCGGGCGCGGCCACGGTCAGCCCGCGGACCGGCGGCGCGCCTCGACGGCCAGCACCGCCGCCCAGTGGCGCACGACGGGCCAGCGCCCGATCCGTCGCTCGAAGGCGAAGCGGCGCTCGGGATCCCGGATCAGGCGCCGCGAGTACGGGATCCAGTAGCCGGCGAACCGCGGCGCCTCGAAGCCGCCGATCCGGCACAGCGCGCGGAGCTCGCCCCGCGTCAGGAAATCGTGCGTCGCCCAGTTCCGCTCGTTGGACCACCAGGCGCGCGCGTGGTACTCGCCGAGATACTTCCGGAAGAGGCGCGCCACCCGGCGGAGATTGTGGTGGGGCTCGACCATCAGGAGCCGCCCGCCCGGGCGCACGATCCGGCCGAGGGCCTCGAAGACCCGATCCCGATCGTGCAGGTGGTGCAGGCTCTGGACGATGAAGGCGGTGTCCACCGACGCCGCGGGCACGACCGCGGGCAGCTCGGCCGCGGGCACGCCCAGCACCTCGACATTGTCCACGCCCGCGGTCCGGCAGGACGCCTTCAGCACCTCCTGCATGTCGGCCACCGGCTCGAGCGCGATCACGCTCCGGGCGTGCCGGGCGATCAGGGTGGTGAAGTAGCCGCTCCCCGCCCCCACCTCGAGGGCGCGGCCGTAGCCGCCTTCGGGCCAGATCTCCGCCACGAGCGGGCGCGCCGGATACTCGTGCTGCTCGTCCTCGGCATAGCGGTGGATCTGGTCGTAGGCGCTCGCCCGAGCAGGCGCGACTTGAGCCGATGCGGCAGCAGCAGGTACAGGAGATAGTTGCGCCGCCCGATCTCGATGCGGATCACAGCTTCTGGAACAGCAGGTTGAAGTAGGGCAGGCAGAGCGACGGCGAGCGCCCGGCCAGACGGAGCGCGGTCCCGGGGCCGGCGAGGATCTTCAGCAGCGCGCGGCGGGTCCGGGAGCGCGCGGTGTCGCGGAAGAACCGCCAGCCGTAGCCCGCCGTCTCGGTCACGTCCTGGAGGCGCGCCGCGCCGCGCGACGGCAGGCAGTCGGCGAGCGTGGCGTTCCGCCACCCGGTGCCGTCGGCGACGAAGCTCTCGTAGCTCACCGCCTCGAACTTCCGCGGGCGGGCCAGGCGCGCGTAGGCGTAGGCGAGACGCGGCGGGAGCCACTGCACGAGGGGCAGGCCGATCGAGTGCGTCTCGAGCGGGAAGAGCCGGTTGGGGGTGTCGAGGATCGCGATGTGGCCGCCGGGCGCCAGCACCCGGTAGTACTCGTCCACCTGGGCGCGGCGATTGCGCGGAGGCAGGTGCTCCACCACCCCGACGACGAGGACGAGATCGAAGCGGCCGTCCGGCCACGGCAGCCGTCGCGTCTCGTCGTTGCCGAAGAGCCGCACCTCCTTGACCGCGCGGAGATCCTGCTCCTCGACCTTGGCGCGCACGATGTCCACGAATGCGGGATCCGTGTCGAAGCAGTGGATCTCCGCGATCTCGGGCTGCTCGGCCAGGTACTCGGTCATGTGCCCGAAGGAGGCGCCGACCTCGAGGACCGAGAGATCGCGCGCGCCGCGTCCCCGCAGGTAGCGCAGCAGCGGATCGAGGAAGAGCCGGGCGCGCTCCTCCTTGAACGGGAAGTACAGCGGGGCGCGGCGGGCGCCCTTGCGCTCGACCAGCAGCCGCACCACGCGGGCGCTGTAGCGGGTCTCGTGCGCCCGCCCGTCCACCGTGGCGAGCAGCATGTGGCCGAAGAGCCGGAGGGCCGGTCCCGAGTAGAGCAGGGCCCGGGCCGCGCGGCGCCACGCGCGCCGATCCGCAGTCGGCGCGGGAGTCCAACCGGCCGCCGGAGCGGCGCTCGAGGGTACCGGGGCACCGCCGCGGAGACCACGCAGCGCCTTACGCAGGACCCGCGCTGGATCGTACGGGTGAAACACGCGCACCGCGAAGCCATGGGCGGCCAGGCGCCGTCCCAGCTCCCGCCGGGTGAAGGCGTACTGGTAGAACTGGCCGCCGGCCGCGCGCGTCAGCTCGGCCTGCCGGCGCAGATACGGCGCGCCGATCCGGCGCACCCCGTTCCAGTAGGGCACCGAGAGCAGCAGCCACCCGCCCGGGGGCACCACGCGCGCGGCCTCCTGGAGGATCGCGTCGGGCCCGTCCGGGTCGTGCTCGACGACGCCCAGCGACAGGTAGGCCGCGACGGTGCCGGCGGCGACGGCGAGGGCGCGCAGGTCCATGACCGAGACCGGGGCACCGGCCCGGGCGCCGGCCCGCAGGGCGTCGAGGCTCCAGTCGGCGCCCAGCGCGACGCGCCCGCGCTCCCTCAGCAGCAGCACGTACTGGCCGAGACCGCAGCCCGCCTCGAGCACCCGCCCCGTCGCGGGCAGGTTGCGCTCGATCAGCTCGGTGAGCGGCGACCCGCGCGCGATCCGGAGCAGCTCCTCCACGGTGTGGCCACCCCAGTGCTCGGTCCAGAACTCGGTCGTGGCCGAGCGTGAGTAGTAGGCGAGCGGAATGGCTCAGCTCCCCGTCGCCACCTGCCGGACCAGCGCGATCTCGCGCTCGACCAGCGCGCGCAGGTCGTAGCGGGCGACGACCTCGGCGCGCGCGGCGTCGGCGAGCCGCCGGCCGAGCGCCGGGTCCTTGATCACGCGCTCCAGGCAGTCGGCCAGGTGCTTGGCGTCGCGGGGATCGAAGAGCAGCCCGGTGCGCCCGTCGGTGACCAGCGATCGGTTCCCCGCGCAGTCCGAGGCCACGCACGGCACCCCGCAGGCCATCGCCTCCAGCAGCACCTTCGGATGTCCCTCGGTGAAGGACGCGAGGACGAAGGCGTCGGCGGAGGCGTACACCCCGGGGAGTCGGCCCTGATCCACGACTCCCGGAAACTCGACGGCCACCCCCAGCTCCCGCGCCTGCGCGGTCAGAGCGTCCTTGAGCGGGCCCGAGCCGACCATGGTCGTCCTGACCTCCTCGCCCACATAGCGCGTCGCCACGATGACGGTCCGGAGGTTCTTCTCCGCCGAGAGGCGCCCCACGTACAGAACGCGCTTCGGCTTGTTGACCGGTGGCGTGGCCGGCGGCCGGAACCGCGCGGTGTCCACGCCGTTCGGGATCAGCTCCACCCGCCGGGCCAGCTTCGATGCCCGCGCGGCCAGCTCGGGCGTCGTGGCGATGACCGCGGCCGCGTGCTTGAGCCCCCGTCGCTCCACGAGCCGCTTCAGCAGCCCCTTCGGCCCCGGCTGGGACAGCTGCGCGTACCAGAAGCCGTAGGTCGTGACGTAGGGCGTGCCGAAGCGCCACCGCGCGATGAGGGCCGGGATCACGCCGGTGACCTGGAACACGCGAAGCGCCGCGCACTCGCGCATCTGGGCGGCGTGCGCGAACGGGATCTGCGCGGCCCGGCGGCCGCGCGCCATCGGGCCCGGCGGCGCCAGGATCCGCACGCGCTCCCGCAGCATCGGGTCGTCGGTGAACTCGGCGAGCGACTCCGGCAGGTAGCTGAAGTAGTCGAGCCCGTCGAAGGCGGCGAGGTACGGGCGGAAGTAGCCCTCGATCAGCCGCGACTGCTGCCCGCTCTCGGCCAGCGCACGGATGCCACCGCCCAGGGCCGGCAGCAGGCCCACCCGCATCAGGAGCGCTTCCTGGCCACGACGCGGAAGCCGGTGCTCTCCTCGGGACGGCGGAGCGCGGCTTCCCGCTTCCAGCGGCTGAGCCGGTCGTAGAGGGAGAGCGAGACGCCGCCCACCGCGTCGATGACCCCGGCCCACGGGGTGTCGAGCACCACCGGCATCACCGCGCCCTCCGGCTCGAAGCCTGCCTCGCGCAGCTCGGCCAGGAACTCCTCGCGCGTGTACTCGATCTTGTGGTCGGGGTCGGAGTACGAGAAGAGGCCGGCGGCGCGCAGGGTGCGCCGCCAGGAGTTCTCCCGGTTCGGGCCGGAGACGAGCAGGCGCCCGTCGTCCTTCAGCACCCGGCGGATCTCCCGGAGCACCGCGACGCGCGGGACCAGGTGCTCGATCACGTCGAGGAAGAGCGCCTTCTCGAACGTGCGGTCGGGAAACGGAAACGCGCCCGTGATGTCCCAGGCCAGCACGCGGGCGCGCTCGAGCCGCTGCTCCCGGATGGTCCGGCCCGCGATCGCGAGCTGGGGCAGATCGTAGTCGAACCCGACGATGGAGCGGCACGCGGTCGCCGCGCGGGCGAGGTGGGCGCCGTTGCTGCAGCCCACGTCCAGCACGAAGTCGCGGCGGTCCAGATACGGCAGGTACCAGTCGTGCCACGGCTGCTCGACCAGGTGCTTGGGGTGGATCGCGTACGGCCGCTTGCCGGTGAGCTTGACCAGCCGCACCCCGACCGACTTGCCGCGCCGGTTGACCAGATCCACGCCCCGGACCACCAGGCGCCGCAGGCCGTTCACCGGGCGTGCTCCCCACCCCCGCGGCGGCGCCATTCCCCGAGCGCGGTCTCGTAGACCCGGCGCGTGCCGTCCACGCAGCGCTCCCAGCGGAACATCCGCTCGACCCGCTCGCGGTTGGCGTGGCCGAACTTCTCCCCGAGCGCTCGGTCGCCCAGGATCAGCGAGAGCTTCTCCACGAATGGGCCCGGCCCCGCCGGATCGCAGACGAAGCCGCCCTCGCCGTCCACCACGAGCTCGGGAATGGACCCGCGGTTGGACGCGACCACCGGCAGGCCCGAGGACATGGCCTCCGCCACCGTGAGCCCGAAGCCTTCCATCGCGGAGGGGAAGAAGAAGACGTCGCCCAGGTTGAAGTGCTCGGGCTTCTCGGCCTCCGCCACGTAGCCGGTGAACACGACCCGACCGTCCAGCCCGAGCCGGCTCGCCCGCGCCTTGAGGTCGGGCAGCCGCGAGCCTCCGCCCGCGACCAGCAAGGTGGTGTCGGGGTGCCGGGCCGCGAGGGTCTGCCAGGCCTCGAGGAGCAGCCCCAGGTTTTTCCGCGGCTTGAGCCCGCCGAAGAAGAGCACGACCCGGCGCCCCGCCAGCCCGTAGCGCGCGCGCAGCGCCTCGCTCGGCGGCCGCGGGGTGAAGCGCGGATCCACGCCGTAGTACACCACCGAGACGTGATCGGTGCGCGCCCCCAGCTCCTCGCGAAGCTGCCGCCGCGCGAACTCGCTGCCCACCACCACGCGATCGGACGCGTCCACCACCCGCTTCTCGATCAGCCGGTTGAGCGGGCTCGGGTCGAGGTGGTGGTGATGCGAGACGACGGGAACGTCCAGGCCGTACCGTCGACGGGCCGCGAGCGCGGACGGGCCGATGTAGCGCAGCGAATGCACCCGGAGCAGATCGAAACCCACCGTCTCGTGCACGCGCCGGATGGCCGCGGGCACCACGAACGGGGCCACGTACCAGCGCAGGCCGCGGCCGATGCCGAATCGGTGGACCGTCCAGTTCGGCACGTCCGGCGGGTGGGGCTTTCCGCGGGCCAGGATGATCTCGAGCCGCACGCCGGCCCGGCCCAGCCGCTCGAGCAGCTCCCGCTCGTAGGTCTCGCCACCCGAGGTGGTCTCGGGCGCGATGCCGCAGTGGGGCGTGCAGATCCTCACGCGCGCCTCACGAGGCGGGCGGCCGCTCGGCCACGATGAGGTAGCCGCCCACGAAGGCCGCGAAGTCGGATGCGCGCGCGCGCGGCGAGGCGTCGAGCCGCGTCAGCAGATCGAGCAGCGGGAAGGTGCAGTAGCCGGCCCAGCGCAGCGGGCGCGGCGCGCGCTGCACCAGGAAGCGCAGCATGCCCGCCAGATGGGTGAAGTACCCGCCCTGCTCGGCGATGGTCACCGGCTTGAGATCCGCGTCGGCGAGGAGGCGCTCCCACATGCGGCGGGTGTACCGGGAGTAGTCGGCCGGATCGCCGTGCAGGCGCTCCAGAAAAGGCACGGTGATCACCAGGTGCCCCCCGGGACGGAGCACGCGCCGGCACTCGGCGAGCGCCCGGGCCACGTCCGGCACGTGCTCGAGCAGCTCGGTGGCCTTGATCGCGTCGAAGGCGGCGTCACGGAACGGCAGCGCCTGCACGTCGGCACCCACGTGGGCCCCGTTCGCGCGATCGATGTCGGCGACCACCCAGCGGGCCGCGGGTGGAGGACGGAAGGCGCCGCGCCGGCGGGCCCCGCCCACGTCCAGGACGCGCCCGCTGAAGTGCACGGACGCGGCCGCCAGATCCGCGTCCACCCGCTTGCGCCGGTAGGATACGCCCAGGTAGTACGCGAGTCGGCTCACGCCGCGCTCGCCTCGCGATAGACGTCGAGCAGCGCGGTGACGAGGCGCTCCTCGTCGAAGGCGGTGCGGGCGCGCTCGGCGGCCGCCCGGCCCATGCGCGCGCGTCGCTCGGGATCGAGCAGCAGCTCGATGACCGCCTTGGCGAGAGCCTCCGGATCCCGCCGCGGCACCAGGAGGCCGGTCACGCCGTGCTCGACCGCCTCCGGCGTCCCCCCGACCGCGGTCGCCACCACCGGCCGGCCGAGGCGCATGGCCTCGAGCAGCACGCGGCTCAGCGGCTCGGGCCACACCGACGGCACCACGATCACGTCGGCGGCGCGGTAGAGCGCGAACAGCTCGGCCTGCGGCAGCACGCCCAGCACGCGGAGATCCGGCCGCGACGGGATCGTCATGTCCCCCTTTCCGGCGAGCGCGAAGCGCGCGCCCGGCACCGCGGCGGCGATGCGGTCGAGCGCGTCCAGCAACACCGGCGTCCCCTTCCCGATCGAGAGCTTGCCCGCGTAGAGCACCAGGGGGTCGGTCCCGATCCCGAGCCGAGACCTCGCGGACCGGGCTTCCGCGTCGGACGGCACCGGCACCGGTGGAGGCAGGTTGGGCACCACCCGGGCGCGCGGTCCCAGCAGCCGGGTCGGGTACACGTCGAGGATACCCTGGCTGACGCCGATCAGGCGGGCCACGCGCTTCATCGCCTGCTGTCGCATCCGGTTGTCGGCCCACGCGGCGACCGCGGCGACGCGCACTCGCGCGCGCCCCGCGGCGCCGAGCCCGGCGGCGTAGTGGGTCAGGTGGTACGGGAGGCACTTGCCGAGATACTGGCCGGTCGTGCAGTCGAACCGGGCCCACGACTCGAACACGGTGCAGTGGCCGAGCGGACACAGCAATCCCAGATCGCGGATCGTCGCCACCACCGGGCGACCGAGGCTCCGGCCCGCCAGCCAGCTGCCGACCAGGGCCGCCTTGCCCTGAGCGTGGATGACCTCGGCTCCCGCCGCGCGCGCGGCCCGCCGCACGTGCCAGGCGAAGTAGAGATGGAACAGCGGGTTGCGGTGCGCGAGGAAGCGCGCCTCGCCTTGCCCCGGCCGGAGCTTCACCGGAAACGGCACGCGGACGATCGCGGCCCCGTCGCGCTCCTCGCGGGCCGCCGCCCCGTAGTTGGGCGTCACCACCGTCACGCGGTGGCCGCGGCGCACGAGCGCGGCGGCCCACGCGGCGGTGCTCCATTCGGCGCCGCCGGGCGCGAAGGGCGGATAGTACTCCGACGCGAACAGGATCGACGTCACGGCTTGCGCGCCACCAGCTCGATGAACGGCGAGACGCCGGAGAGCCGGTAGTAGAGCCCGATCGGCCCGCGCAGCGGCCCCACCGACTCGCGGGCCGGCGCGTCGTCGTGGAAGCGGAGATCGCGCACTCCCGCGCGGGCGAAGGCCCGGCGCATCGCCGCGGGGGTGAGCCGCCGCAGCGTCGCGAGGTACCCGGTCGGGCGGCCCCGCGCCCGCAGGTAGAGCCGGCCGAGGGCGGCGGGCAGAAACGGCGCCCAGAGGAGCTTGTAGTGGCCCTCGTACCACGACCAGGCATTGGGAGTGTGCACGTAGATGAGGCCGCCTCGACGGGTCACGCGCACCATCTCCGCCACCGATTCCTCGACCGACTCCACGTGCTCGATCGAGGAGAAGCAGTAGACGACGTCGAAGGTCTCGGTCGGGAACGGCAGCCTTTCGGCGGCGGCGCGGACGAAGGCGCTCCCGCCCTTCTCCCGCTTGAGCGCACAGATGGCGACGGCCTCCGCGTCGGCGTCCACCCCGACCGCGCGGGCTCCGGCTTCCTCCACCGCCAGGTTGAACCCGCCGGTGCCGCAGCCCACGTTCAGGACGCGGCCCCGCACGGCCCCGCCGAGGAGCCGCCGCAGCCGATCGAGCCGCCCGCGCTCCTGCCGCTCCTCGTCCTCGCGGAGCCCGACCAGCACCGCCCAGTCGGGGATTCCCAGGACGTCGCGGTAGTAGCTGGTGTAGTAGCGCCGGACGCGGTCGCGCAGCTCGGCGGCGCGGCTCACGAAAGCCGCTGCACGACCGCGTCCACGACGTCCTGCCGCTCCTCCGGCGTGATCCCGACCGAGCAGGGCAACGAGAGCCCGCGCGCGTGGAGCCGCTCCGCGACCGACACCGGGCCGGTCTGGGCGCGCTGGAACGCGGGCTGCAGGTGCAGCGGGCGCCAGAGCGGCCGCGCCTGGATGCCGGCCGCGTTCAGATCGCGGATCAACGCCCGGACGTCGCGGCACCGGCCCTCGTCGAGCAGGATCGAGGCCATCCAGTAGGTCGAGCGGGCCCATGCGGTCTCCACGAACGGATGCACGCCGTCGAGCCGCCCGAGGGCGCCCGCGTAGAAGGCGGCGGTCGCCCGCTTGTCCTCCACGAACCCGTCGATCTGCTCGAGCTGGGCCACCCCGAGGGCCGCGTGCAGATTGCTCAGGCGGTAGTTGAAGCCGATCTCGTCGTGGATGAACTCGATCGCATCGCCCCGCGCCTGGGTGGTGAGCCGGCGCACACGCGCGGCCATCGCCTCGTCGCGCGCGAGCACCATGCCGCCCGCCCCGGTGGTGATGATCTTGTTGCCGTTGAACGACAGGCACCCCGCGAGCCCATCGGCCCCGACCGCCCGGCCACGGTAACGCGCGCCGAGCGCCTCGGCCGAGTCCTCCACCACCGCCATCGGGTAGCGGCGGGCCAGCGCGAGCAGCGGGTCGAGATCGCAGGGATGGCCGTAGAGGTGCACCGGCAGCAGCGCGCGGACCGTCCGGCCGCTGCGCCGGTTCACCACCTGCGCGCCCTTCACCTCGCACTCGCCGTCCAGGAACTCGGCCACACGCACCGGATCGAGCCCCCAGGACGTCTCCTCGCAGTCCAGGAACACCGGGTGCGCGCCGCAATAGGCCACCGCGTTGGCGGTGGACACGAAGGTGAACGCCGGCACCAGCACCTCGTCCCCCGCGGTCACTCCGGCCGCGAGCAGGGCCACGTGAATCGCGGCGGTGCCGTTGACGGTGGCCACCGCGTGCGGCACGCCCACGTACTGGGCCGTCTCCCGCTCGAAGCGGTCCACGAACGGGCCCGCGGAAGAGACCCAGTTGGTGTCGAGGCACTCCTTGACGTACTTCCACTCGTTCCCGGCCAGATGGGGGACCGCGTTCGGAATCACGCGCCGGGACGCGGTCACCGGCCGGCCCCCTCATGCGAAGACCACTCGCGGTACCACGCGAAGGTCTCGGCCACCCCCGCCTCGAGCGAGACCTTGGGCGCGAAGCCGGTCAGCGCGCGGAGGCGGCCGATGTCGGGGCAGCGGCGCGCCACCGAGCCGGACGGGGCGGGCCGGCTCTCGACCCGGGGCGCGAAGCGCGCGGTGCGGAGGATCAGCTCCGCGAGCTCGCCGATCGGGGTCTCCTCCGCGTCGTTCCCGATGTTCACGACCTGGCCCCACGCCGCCTCGGCCGCGAGCAGCCGCGTCATCGCCTCGAGCGCGTCGGCCACGTGGCAGAAGGCGCGACGCTGCTCCGCGCCGAATACCCGGAAGGGATCCTCGCGGCGGAGCGCGCGCAGCGACAGCTCGGGAATCACGTGATCGGCGCCCATGCGCGGGCCGTAGACGTTGTGGAAGCGGCCGATCACCGCGCGGAGCCCGCGGGCGCGCGCGGTGTGGATCACCGCCGCCTCGCCCAGCATCTTGCTCGCCGCGTAGGCGAAGCGCGGCGCGGCCACGTCGGGCACCCCGAGCGGCACCGCCTCGGGCGTCGGCACCGGCACGTGCCCGGCCGCGACGCCGCCCGCGTACGTCTCGCTGGTGGACGCGAAGAAGAGCACCTCGCCGCGGCCGGGCAACCAGTCGAGGAGATGCAGCAGGGCGAGCGTGTTCACCCGCACCACCCGCGCCGGGTCCGTCTCGACGTTGCGCACGCCGACCACCGCGGCCAGCATGTAGACCTGGTCCCAGTCGCGCGGCAGCCGGTCGAGCGCGTCCGCGCGCGTGAGGTCGGCCTCGACGAAGCGGACGTTGGGGCGCGCGGCCAGGCTCTCGATCGCGGTGTCGCGGCGGCCGCGCGAGAGATCGTCGACCAGGGTCAGCGCATGGCCCTCGGCGGCCAGGCGCGCGGCGAGGTGGCCGCCGATGAAGCCCGCGCCGCCCAGGACGAGGATCCTAGCCATACCCGAGGGCCGCGTACCGCACACCCGCCCGGCGCACCGCCTCCTCGTCCAGGATGCGCCAGGAGTCGAAGAGCACCGCGGGGCGGTGCATCGCGGCGAGCCGCGCGGGCAGGTCCAGCTTGGCGTACTCCGGATGATTGGTGATGACGAGCACCGCGTCCGCCCCGTCCCACGCGGCCTCCGCGCTCACCGGCGTGGCCCCCAGGCCGCGGATGACGGCGGGGGCGACCAGGTAGTCGTGGCCGCGCAGGTCGAGCCCGGCCGCGCGATAGATCGGCAGCATCGCGTGGATGGGGGCGCCGCGCATGTCGTCGGTGGGCGGCCAGCCCTTGTAGGCCCAGCCCAGCACCGCCAGGCGCGCGCCCTCGGCGCTGCCTCGCGCCTCGCGGATCAGCGCGACGATCCGCTCGGCCACCCGGAGCGGCAGGTGCTCGTTGAGCCCGCGCGCCTGGCCGACGAGCCACGGCGTGTAGCCGGCGGCCTGCGCCGCGCTCATCAGGATGTAGGGGTCCTTCGAGAGGCAGCCGCCGCCCACGTAGCCGGGCCTGGCCAGGTCCGGGCGCGGGTAGTCGAGGTTCGCCGCGCGGATGACCTCGAGCGGATCGAGCCCCCAGCGCTCGGCCATCAGGGCCACCTCGTTGCCGTAGGCGTAGATCAGGTCGGTGTGGCAGTTGTTGACCAGCTTCACCAGCTCCGCGGCCTCGAGCGATCCGACGGGCACGACCCGCCGCGTGACCCGAGAGAACAGCGCAGCCGCCGCGTCACGGCTGGCCGCGTCCACGCCGCCGACCACCTGCGGCAGCTCTTCCAGCTCGCGCAGGGCCTGCCCCTGGATGGTCCGCTCCGGAGCGAACGCCAGGCGGGCCTGCGCGCCCCATCGCGCGGTGAGCTCCGGCAGCACCACGCCGCGGCTCGCTCCCACCGGGACCGTGGAGCGGACGATCACGAGGGTGTCGGGCGCGCAGCGCTCGGCCACGTGGCGGGCCGCCGCACGCAGGTTCTCCAGCTCGGGAGCGTGCGTCGCCGGGTTGGTGGGCGTCGAGACACAGATCATGACCGCGTCGACGCCGGCCGCGGGCAGCTCCCGCCCGACGAGCAGGCGCTCGCCCCGAAACGCGGCGAGCCCTTCCTCGACCCCGGGCTCGAAGAGGTGCGCGCGGCCTTCCGAGAGCGCGGCGAGCACCGCGGGCGAGGCGTCCACCCCGTGGACGGTGAAGCCCTTGCGGGCCAGCGCCACCGCCATGGTGAGACCGACATAGCCCATGCCCACCACCCCGATCGTGTGCATGCGCGCCTAGTCCAGCAGCCCTTCGGCGATGTCGCGGTCGGCCTTGCGCAGATCGTCGTGACGGCCCACGTCGAGCCAGTACTCGCGGATCAGGTGGGCGGACACCGGGTGGTCGTGCTCGAGGCAAGCGCGGATCAGATCGGTGGCGTCGAAGTACTGCCCGGACGGGATCAGATCGATGAGCGAGGGCTCGAGCATGTAGATCCCGGCATTGATCGGGAACTCCTTGCGAGGCTTCTCCTCCAGCCGGCTGATGCGGGTCCCCTGCAGGGTGAACTCACCGTACGGGATGTCCACCTGGTGGAGCGAGACACCCACCGTCATGCGGGCCCGCTGGGCGCGATGGAACTCCCACATCGCCCGGAAGTCGCACTTGGTGAGGATGTCGCCGTTGATGACGAAGAACGGGTCGACCGGGCGCGGGCGGAGGAGGGTGAGGGCGCCGATGGTACCGAGGCGCTCGGGCTCGTCCACGTAGGAGAGCCGCACGCCGAAGCGGGCGCCGTCGCCGAGCTGGGCCCGGACCATGTCGGACTTGTGGTGCACCGCCACCGCCACCTCCTCCACTCCGCACCGCGCGAGCCGCTCGATCAGGATCTCGACGAGCGGCCGCCCACCCACGCGCAGCAGCGGTTTGGGCGTCTCCTCGGTGAGCGGCCGGAGCCGGGTGCCCATCCCGCCCGCCATGATCACCGCGGAGGCGGGCAGCGGCGGGCGCGCGAACAGATCGTCGAGGAACACCACGTCCACCAGCCGGCCGCCGCCGTCGACGAGCGGCAGGTGACGGATGCGCCGGACCCGCATGAGCTCGTCCGCCTCGGTCCGGGCGAGCCCCGCGCGCCCGGTCACCGGAGTCGCGTTCATGTGCTCCCCGATCGCCGACTCGAGCGAGGCGCCCCGGAGCAGCGCCTTGCGGACGTCGCCGTCGGTCGCGATGCCGAGCAGCCGGTCGTCACCGTCCGTCACCAGCGCCACCTGGCGGCCGTTCTTCGTGATGGCCTCGAGGGTCGCCCGGATGGTGGTGCCGGCCCCTACGCAGAGGTTCTGGGGGATGCTCGTCATGATGGGTCTGAAGGCATGATAGACAAAGGCCCCGGAATCCTCAAACTCCCCGGGGGGAATCCGGCCCCGGCGCCCGCCGGCGCCGGCGCAACCCCCCGGATAGCTTGACACTCCACGAGGGGCGTGAGTAGGCTGCCCCGATGGCGTCAGGCGTCCGGGGCATCGCTCGCAAGGCACTCGGCGTCGTGCGGACCCCGACGTACTACCTGCCCTGGCTGACCCGCCCCGGTCTCGACTGCGTGGTGCTGGTCAACAACATCGAGGCCCGATTCAAGCCCGAGCACAATCGCGGGCCGTTCTCTTCCTCGGTCGGGCAATACGACGCCGACGGGACCCTCGTGCACCGCTACCCGGTCTCGCTCGCCTCCAGCGTCGACACCGCGGAGGTCCATCTCCGGCCGACCGCGGCCGGCTGCGGCTTCGTGACCGTCGACGTGTCGCACCTGCATTCCGATCTCTACACGACGCTGTCCGACGGCCGGTACTACACCGCGACCCACGGCCGGCAGGAATTCGTGGAGACCTACCCGGCCTGGACCCGCGCCCTCCTCGCCGTCCTCGGCCGCGTGCTCGCGCTCTTCGGGCGGACCATCGCCGCGTTCCGGCGCGAGCAATACGTGTTCGTGGGCGCGGAGAGCCGCTCGCACCTGCTGCTCATGAACCTCTCCAACGTGGTCAACCGGATCCGGCTGGTGGCGAGCCGCGACGGACGCCGGCGCGGGAACCGGCTGCTCATCTTGCCGCCGATGGGCTCGCTCCTGTTCGACATCGCGCAGCTCGGCGAGCCGGGCGCGGGCGCGCCCGCGGTCGAGCACCTGCACCTCGAGGGCAACGCCTGGTTCAACCTCTACCTCGTGGGTGCCGGACCGCGCGATCTGGCGGGGCCGCTCTCGCTCATGCATGTCAAGTAGCCTCTCCGCCCTCCTCTCGGTGACCTACTACGAGGCGGGGGACGATCACCTCGTCGAGCTGGTCCACCAGCGCGATACCGGAGGGCGGCGGCATCTGGCCTCGCTCGCCGTCGACATCTACGCTCCCGACGGCGCGCCCCTCGGCAACGTGGCCATCGACGCGCGGCAGGATACCCTCGACCTCGGCGAGCTGGCCCGCGGATATCTCGGCGGCCGGTCCCGGGTGATGATCGTCTTCGACGCCCGGTACGATGAGCGCATCTTCCCGTATCGCCCGCATCACTACGGCTACCTGCATCGTCGGGGCTCGGCGGCGCCCCCGCTGTACTACGCGGTCAACGCCACCCTGGGCGGCGTCCCCGACCGGATCGGGGCCACCGGCATCAACAACTTCGAGACCTATCTGTTCCGGACGGACGCCGGGAGCGGCCGGCACTCGCTCATCCTCGGCAACCTCTCGCGCTTCAGCCCCGCGAAGGCCCAGGTCTTCACGTACTACGGCGAGACCCGCCTGGCCCACGACGTCGCGCTGGAGCCGAAGGCCCACACCGAGGTGGCCCTCGCCGCCGAGCAGGGCGGACACCGGCTGGAGCGCGTCGAGGTGAAGGCGCTCTTCCGGCTCGCCTCCTACGTGGTGGGGCGCCACCCCGACGGCGGCGAGCTCGTGCTCTTCGATCACCTGTTCAGCTACTTCAAGTGAGCGCCGGCGCGGTGCCCCAGGAGCTCGACGGTCTGCTCCTCTGCTATTGCACCGGGCTCACCATCGGCGAGCTGCGCCGCGCCTGTGCGCAGGGACGCTGGCCGACGCCGGGAAAAGAGCACAGCGGCAAGCTGTGCACCGGATGCCTCGGCGACCTGCTCCACTGCCTGCGCCGATTCGGCGCGCCGGACAAGGGCCCGATCCTCGACGCCGCGCCCGACGCCTGACCCCGATGCCGCCCCAGGATCTGGGCCGGAAGTCCCTGCTGCTGCTGGCCAGCACCTGGAGCGGCAGCGCCCTCGGCATGATGGTGTCGGTCCTGATCGCGCGCGTGCTGGGTCCGGCCGCGCTCGGCACCATCGGCTTCAGCACCGGACTCGTCGGCCTCCTCATGGCCGCCCTGCTGCCCGGGTTCGCCCAGGCCCACCTCAAGCGGCTCTCGGAGGGCCAGGACGCCGGACGCTGCATCGGCACGATGGCCGCGATCCAGCTCGCGCTGCAGGCGTGCCTGCTGGCCGGGTGGGCCTTGCCCTGGAGCCGCCGGCTCGTGTCCGCCACCGACCTGAGCGTGGTCTTCCTGCTCCTGCTGGTCTCCCAGCTCGCCAGCAACCTCGCGGACGTCTTCCTCAAGGTGTTCGTGGCCCGCGAGTGGATCGTGCCGCACTCGATCATCGTCCTCGCGGCCCGCCTCGGTCGCCTGTGCGCCACGCTCGCGGTGCTCGTCTGGGCCCCGCGGATCGACTGGGTCGTCGCCACGTTCGCGCTCGACGGAGTGCTGGGCGGCCTCGCGGCGGCGCTCGTCCTCGCCCTGCGGTACGGGGTCGTCCCGCGGCGGCCGACCCGCCAGAGCTTCGGGGCCTACTGGAGCTATGCGCGCCCCTTCCTGGTGAGCACGCCGCTGGCGCTCTTCCAGGACTCGATCGACCGCGTGGTGGTGGGACGCTGGGCCGGCCTCACCGCGGCCGGCTACTACCACGTGGCCCGCACCCTGTGGGAAGCCCTGTCCTCGGTGATCGCGGCGCCCGCCACCTTCCTGTTCACGCGCCTCTCCCGCATCTACGTCGAGCGGTCTCCCGCCCGGGACCGCGAGGCGCGCGAGTTCTTCTTCGGGGCCTTCGACAAGCTGCTCTTCATCACGACGCCGCTGGCCTTCGGCGTATGGGCCTTCGCGGAGGTCGGCATCGCGCTGCTCTTCGGCGACGCCTTCCGGCCGGCCGCGACCCCCCTGCGGGTGCTGATCCTGGTCACGCTCGTGGCGAACATCGTCAATCCCTACACGTTGATCCTCTACGCCCTGGAAGAGGCCCGCCGCTTCATCCCGGTCAACGTGCTCCGGGTGGTGGTGTACGTCGCCGCGCTCGCGGTGCTGGTGCCGGCCGGCGGCGCCGGCGTGGGGATCACCGGGCTCTGGCCGGGCGCGCCGGGCGGCGCGGCGGGCCGGCTCGTGCTCGTGCTGCTTCCGTGCTGGATCTATTTCCGCTGGAGCCGTGACCTGGCGGGGATCCCGCTCTATCCGCGGACCTGGGCCTACCTGGGCGGCTTCGGGCTGATGCTCGCGACCTTCCACGCGCTCATGCTCGCGGCCGGATCGCTCGGAATGGGCTCGTGGTGGGCGACGCTTCCCGCCGCGGCGGGGGCGCTCGCGCTCTATCTGGCCTACCTGTTCCAGGTCCACCCGGGCACGCGGGAGAACCTCCGCTACACCGTCACCCTGCTCGCGCCGGGCGACCTCATCCGCTTCCTTCGGAGCGGACTGCGCGGGCCGGCACGCCCATGACCGTCTGACCCGCCGCGACGTCGGCGGTCACCACCGCGCCCGCGGCGACCACCGCCCCCGCCCCGATGCGCAGGCCGGGCAGCACCACCGCGCCCGCGCCGAGGAAGGCGCCGGCCTCCACCGTCACCTGGCCCGAGAGCACGACGCCGGGCGAGAGGTAACCGTGATCGCCGATCGTGCACTCGTGCTCCACGACGACCCCGCTGTAGAGCACCGCGTTCGCTCCGATGCGCACCCCGCTCCCGAGCACGCTCCCCGCGAAGACCACCGACCCCGCGCCGACCTCGGCCGAAGGCGACGCGACCGCCCGGGGATGGACGAGCGGCGGCTGCGGCACCCCGGCGGCCACCAGCACGTCGTAGAGCTGGGCGCGGCGCGCGAGGGCGGTGTTGCCGACGCCGACCACGCCCCCATCGATCTGCTGCGGGCGGATGAGCGCGGCCAGCTCGGCGTCGGTGCCGAGGATGGGCGTCCGCGGACTGCTCGCGGCCAGGGAGCGGTCGGTGAACCCGGCCACCGTGAAGCCGCACGCCCGGGCGAGGTCGGCGACGGCGCGGCCGTGGCCGCCCGCCCCCAGGATCAGGAGCCGGCCGCTCATCGCCGGGTCCGGTCCTCCGGCCGCGCCACCGGATGGCTCAGGCGGCGCAGGGTGAGGCACTTGCCGGCCGGGATCCCGAGCGCGCCCAGCTCGACCACGCGCTGCTCCGGCCGGTCGAACGTGGCCACGATGACCCCGTCGACCTCCTCGGCCGCCAGCTCCTCCAGCGGCCGGACCGGGAACCCCAGGAATCGGCCGCCCGCGGTGTGATCGAAGACACCGATCGGCTCGAGGCCGAACTCGCGCAGCGTGAGATAGGCCAGCTCGGCCGCCTCGCCCACTCCGCAGAGCGCGAAGCGCTTCGTGCCGGCCGCGTGGAGGCGTGCCATCGTCTCCCGGAGATTGCCACGGGTGCGCCGCAGGAGCCGCAGGGAATACGCCATGTACTCGTAGGAGAGCCGCGCCTTCTCCGCCGCGCCCTTCGGGGTCAGCACGTAGTGCAGCCGCTTGCGCGCCGAGGGCTTGGCCGGGAATTCCATCATCTTGATGAGGCCCTTGCTCGCGAGGCGCTTGAGGCAGAGGTTGGCGAGCCCCAGGGCCACGCCGAGCTGCGCGGCCAGGGCCCGCTGGGTGACCGGGGCTCCGTCGCCGATGGCGGTCAGGATCTCGAGGTTCCGCTCGTGCTGGCGCTGCATGGAGAATGTTCACAAGTTGAACACCGTGGTGTAAGATGCGTCAAGTGAATTCCCGCACGTTCGTCATCGCCGAGGCCGGCGTCAACCACAACGGCGATCCCGCGCTCGCGCGGGCCCTGGTCGACGTGGCGGTCGGGGCGGGGGCCGACGCGGTCAAGTTCCAGACGTTCAGCGTGGACCGCCTGCTCACCCGGCGCGCGGCCAAAGCCGAGTACCAGCAGCGCGCCACCGGCAGCGAGCAGAGCCAGTACGAGATGCTGGCGCGCCTCGCCCTCTCCCCCGCCGACCACGAGATGCTGTTCGCGTACTGCGCCCGGCAGGGCATCGAGTTCATGTCGACCCCGTTCGACCCCGAGAGCGCGCGCTTCCTGAAGGCGCTCGGAGTCCGGCGCATCAAGATCTCCTCCGGCGACGTGACCAACCTGCCGATGCTCGAGGTGGTGGGCGCGCTCGGGCTGCCGGTGGTGCTCTCCACCGGCATGGCCGACATGGCCGAGGTGGAGGCCGCGGTGGCCACGCTCCGGGCCGCCGGCACCACCGATCTGGCCGTGCTCCAGTGCGTGAGCAACTACCCGGCCGATCCCGCCCTCTCGAACCTGCGGGTGATGGACAGCTTCGCGCGGGCCTTCGGAGCGCCGGTGGGACTGTCCGATCACTCGACCGGCCTGACCGTGGCGATCGCGGCGGTCGCGCGCGGCGCAGCCTACGTCGAGAAGCACTTCACCCTGGACCGGAGCCTGCCCGGACCCGACCATCAGGCGTCCCTGCTTCCCGACGAGCTGCGGGCGCTGGTGGCCGCGATCCGCGACGTCGAATCCGCGCTGGGCGACGGCGTCAAGCGGCCGGTCCCGAGCGAGCTGCCGGTGCGCGACGTGGCCCGCAAGAGCCTCGTCGCCGCGCGGGACCTGCCCGCCGGCGCGGTGCTCGGACGCGAGGATCTGGACGTGCTCCGCCCGGGCACCGGCCTCTCGCCCGCCGCGCTGCCCGTCGTGCTCGGCCGCCGGACCGCGCGGGCGATCCCCCATCACACTCCGATCACCGAGGAGATGCTCTCGTCATGATCACCGCTCTCGTCGTCGGCGGCGGCTCCATCGGCAAGCGCCATCTCCGCAACCTGCTGGCGAGCGGCCGCTCGGCCTCGGTGGTCGAGACGCGCGACGATCGCCGCGCCGAGATCACCGCCAAGCATCCGGAGGTCAAGGTCTTCACGGGCCTCGACGAGGCGCTCACGGCCGGGACGTACCAGGCCGGATTCGTGTGCGTGCCGACCGCCTATCACGTGCCGACCGCGCTCGCGCTCGCCCGCCGCGGCCAGCACATCTTCATGGAGAAGCCGGTCTCGCACTCGCCGGACGGCGTGCCCGAGCTGGTGGACCTGCTCGAGCAGCGCGGGCTCGTCGGGATGACCGCCTTCTGCATGCGCTTCTTCAAGCCGCTCCGGAAGGCCAAGGAGCTCCTCGACGCCGGACGCATCGGACGCCTCGTGACCGCGCGGAGCTTCACCGGGGCGTACCTGCCCGACTGGCACCCGTGGGAGGACTACCGCACGTTCTACATGTCCAAGAAGGACCAGGGCGGCGGGGTGCTCCTGGACGAGTGTCACGCCTTCGACTGGATGCAGTGGCTGTGCGGGCCCATCACCGGCGTGTGCGCGGTGGCGGGAACGTTCAGCGACCTCGAGGTGGACTCCGACGACGTCTGCGAGGTGGTCGCGCGCTTCGGGGATCGGGCGGTCGGGTCGATCCACCTTGACATGGTGGACCGCTCGATCCGCACCCAGGTCGAGCTCATCGGCACCACCGGAACCGTCCTGGTGGACCTGCGCGAGCACACGGTGCGCGCCTGGGAGCCCGAGGCCCGGAGGTGGGAGACGTTCACGAGCGAGCGGAGCTACGACCAGATGTACGTCGAGGAGCTCGATCATTTCTTCGACTGCGTCGACCGCGGCACGAAACCGGTCGTGGACCTGCGTGAGGGCTACCAGATCCAGCGCGTCATCGACGCCTGCGCCCGCTCGAACGCCTCGGGCCGCTGGGTGGCCGTCGACTGACATGACCGCGGCCGGCACCCGCGGAGCGCGCGCCTGGTCGCCCTAGGCCTCGTCATCGCCCGGGGCGGCTCGAAGGGGCTGCCGCGGAAGAACGTCCTTCCCCTGGCGGGCCGGCCGGTGCTCGTTCACACCATCGAGGCCGCGCTCGCCTGCCGCGGCCTCGCCCGCACCGTCCTCTCCTCGGAGGACGCGGAGATCCTCGAGGTGGCCCGGCGGGCGGGATGCCCGGCGCCGTTCGTGAGACCCGCCGATCTGGCCGACGATCGCAGCTCCACGGTGGCGGTGACGCTCCACGCTCTCGACTGGCTCGAGAGCCACGAGCGCTTCACTCCCGACGTCGTGGTGCTGTTGCCGGCCACCACTCCGCTGCGAGCCGGCGCGCACATCGACGGGGCGCTGGAGACGCTGCGCGCGCACGAGGATGCCGAGGCGGTGGTCGCGGTCACCGAGCCCGACTATCCCCCCTACTGGATGCTCTCCCTGTCCGACGGACGGCTCTCCTGGCTCTTTCCCGAGGGCGGACGGGTGTCCCGGCGGCAGGACCTTCCGCAGGCCTATCGGCCGAACGGGTCGATCTACGCGATCCGGGTCCCCGCGCTCCGTGATCAGCGCACCTTCTACCCGCGGGCCACGAGGGGCTACGTGATGCCGAGGGACGTCTCGGTCAACATCGACTCCGAGATGGACTTCAGGATGGCGGAGCTGCTCCTGGCGAAGCGGAGCTGACCCGCGCGTCGTCCTCGATCGCCTGCAGCACGCGCTGGCTGCTGCACAGATCGTCGAACCCCAGGTGGCGCTCGACGTAGGCGTGGCGCGCGGAGGGATCCAGGCGGAAGTCGGCGAGCGTGCGGCCTTCGAGCAGCGACACCGCTTCCTCGGGCGGGGTGAACCACGCGACACCCGGAAAGTTCCAGATACCGCCCTTCCGGGTGTCGAAGACGAGTTCATGGGCGGGGTACTCCCGCTGCGCGCGCGACAGCGGCACCCCGACACTGATCGAGGGGACGCCGGCCATGGCGGCCTCGAGGACGGCGCCGCTCAGGAAATGGATGCAGAGGGCGGCCACCGCCATGAGCTGGATCGAGGTATACGGAAACACCTCGTCGTCGCGCTCCACGAAGACATCGGCGAGATTCCGGAGGAACCGGGGATCGCGGTTCTTCTCCCTGGATTTCACGACCAGGGCCGCGCCCGACCGGTCACAGAAGCGACGGACGGCCTCGGCCAGCGCGCGGTACCCGTTCCCCTTCCAGATCTCGGGGACGAGGTCCGGGCGGCGGCGGGCGACGGCCCGGGCGGTCCGGGTGAGCGCCGACCCGTCGCCCCAGACCAACCGGCGCTCCGGGACCGTCATCTTGAGCGACATGAATAGCACCACCGGCTTGTCCGGCCCGATGCCCAGACGACGCCTCACCACCTCCCGGTCGACGAGCCCGAGCTGATCCAGCATGGTGGAGCCGCCGACCGCGCTGCGAGCCGCCAGGTTCAGGCTCTGGCGCAGCGAATCGAACTCGGCCTTGAACTTCGGAAGGCTCCAGTGCAATTGCCGCTGATCCTCGCTCGTGTAGAACGTGCGGTCCAAGAGGTGGTAGGCCTCGGGCCGGCTGTTCAGCGCCTCCAGGATGTAGTCCACGGAGTACAGCCGGACCCCCGCGGCCCGCACGGCACGGATGTCCGCCTCCGGTCCCATGCTGGCGAGCACGAAGTGCAGCGACGGCCCCACCAGGGCCTCGGCCCGCGCGCCCGTGAGCAGCGGCACCAGTGACGCGCCCCGCTGGATCGGCAGGACCCGCGCGCGCGGCCAGTGCGCCAGGTCCTCCGGGGTCGTGGCCTCGCCGGGCTTTCGCTCGGCCGGGTCGGTCAGCAGCAAGGCCTCGTGGCCGCGCTCGATCGCGGCCTGGATGAGCGAGCCCATGACCTTGAGATAGCCCTTGCGGGAGGCGAGGAAGGCGATCTTCACGCGAGATCCACGAAACGCTTGCGCACGAGCCGGGGGCCCAGCTCCGCCTCGCGCAGCACCCGGGCGATGCGCGGCGCCGCGTGCCCGTCGCCGTAGGGGTTCACGAGGCCGCGCAGGCCCGCGCGGAAGCCGGGCGCGAGGGCGCGCCGGATCCCCGCCGCGATCTCCTCGCGCCCATGCCCCACATCGATCACGTTGGCCGCGCGGAGGCGGCCCTGCTGGCGGATCCCCACGTTGACCACGGGCAGACCGAAGGACGGCGCCTCGATGAGCCCGCTCGACGAGTTCCCCACCATCACGTCCGCCTCCTGGAGGAGGGCGCGGTAGCCGTCCTCCCCGAGGGCCGGGATCATGCGCGTGCTCGGGCGCGTGGCCGCGAGCGCCTCCAGGCGGCGGATCACCGCGTCGTGCGCGGCGTCGGCGCCCGGATACGTGATGACCACGTCGCCGTCCACCATCTCGAGGGCGCCGGCCAGCTCCGCGCTGTGCCCGCCCGCTTCGCCGGGCTCGAGGGTCACCGGGTGGAACGTCACGAGCAGGGTCGGCCGGCGCAACGGCAGCCCGATCCTCCGCGCGAGCTCCTCGCGGGGCATCGCGGCGCCCCGCGCGAACCGATCGAGCCCGGGCGCGCCCACGCAGTGCACCCGCCACGACTCCTCGCCCATCTGGCGAATGCGACGGGCGTAGGGCTCCGCGGCGGGAAAGTGCAGATGGGCGAGCTTGGTGATAGCGTGGCGCGCCTGCTCGTCGATGGCGCCCTCGGTCACCTCACCGCCGTGCAGGTGCGCGACCGGGATCGCGAGCGGCAACGCGGCCACCGCGGCGGCCAGCATCTCCGCGCGGTCTCCCAGGAGCACGACCAGGTCGGGCCGGCCGGCCGCGAAGGCGCGGGCGAACCCGACCACCCCCGCCCCCGTGCCCGCGGCCACCTCGACCGCCGCGTCGGACGCGCCGGTCGTCTCGACGCGCGCGGAGACCGGCCAGCCGTCGGCCTCGATCGCGCTCACGGTCTCCCCGAAGCGGGGCGACAGGTGCGCGCCCGCGACGTAGAGCTGGAGCGTGATGCCCGGCGTGTCGCGGAGCGCTTCCAGGAGCGGAACCAGGTGTCCGTAGTCGGAGCGGGCCACGGTGACGACGCCGATGGTCCTCGCCATGCCCTCGGATTCTAGCACTCCTGGTCGGCTCCGACCGCGCGGGCGGGCCGCATCTCAGAACTGGAAGTAGAGGAACTTGGAGCCGTAGTTCATCAGGAGCACCGCGACCGCGGTGGCGGTGGCGAGGCCGACCTGCGACAGGCGGCCCAGGCGGCCCAGGGGCAGCTCGAGGCTGTTCGGGCACAGGCGCACGAGGCCGAGGCAGAGCACCACGAGCGCGGCGAGGGAGAGCGTGTCGCGCGTCCACGGCGGCGCGAGGCCGTGGACGCCCGCGAGGCTCGCGAACCATCCGGCGGCGTGGCCGAAGCTCTCCGCGCGGAAGAAGACCCAGCCGAGGGTGACGAGCAGGAAGGTGCCGTTCCGCTGCCAGAACGGCGAGAGCCGCCGGTCCCAGGCCGGACAGGCGTGGTGGCCCACGAGGAGCAGGCCGTGCCACGCGCCCCAGGCCGCGAAGGTCCAGCTCGCGCCGTGCCAGAGGCCCCCCAGCACCATGGTGGCCATCAGGTTGATCCGGCGCCGGGCCGCCGAGCAGCGGTTGCCGCCGAGGGGGATGTAGAGGTAGTCGCGCAGCCACCGGGAGAGCGTGATGTGCCAGCGCCGCCAGAAGTCGCTGGGCGACGTGGCCTTGTACGGGCTGTCGAAGTTCTGGGGGAGCTCTATGCCGAAGAGGCGGCCGAGCCCGATCGCCATGTCGGAATAGCCGCTGAAGTCGAAGTAGATCTGGAAGGCGTAGCCGAGCAGGCCGAGCCACGCCCGCGCGCCGTCCAGCGCGAGCGGCGGCGCGAGCAGCGGGTCGATGAGATTACCGAGGCGGTCCGCGATGAGGACCTTCTTGCAGAGGCCCACGCTGAACAGCAGGACGCCCTCCGACCAGCGGGGGCTGATGCCGTCGCGCGCGATGCGCGCGAGCTGGGGGATGAGCTGGTGATGGCGCGTGAGCGGGCCGGCCACCAGGTGGGGAAAGAAGCTCACGAAGCCGAGGAACCGGACGAAGTTGCGCTCGGCGGGGGCCTCGCCCCGCCAGACGTCGATGATGTAGGACAGGGTCTGGAAGGTGTAGAAGCTGATGCCGGCGGGGAGCACCACCTCGAACCACCGGAAGGTCCCGGCCGAGGTCTCGAGGCCCGCGGCCACGAGCGCCTGCTCCACCGTGCGGACCATGAGCCCCGAGTACTTGAAGTAGGCGAGCATGCCCAGGTTGCCGGCGAGCGAGAGCGCGAGCAGCCAGCGGCGCGCCCGCGGCCGCCCCTCGCGCTCGATCGCGATCGCGACCCAGTAGTCCACCACCGTGGTGATCAGCATCGGCACGATGAACCACCAGTGCCCCGCGAACACGTAGAAGACCACGCTGGTGAAGGCGATCCAGCGGAGCAGGGGCTGGCCGTGGAGCCGCCACGCGACGACCAGGGTGAGCGGAAGGAACAGGAGGAGGAATTCCAGCGAGCTGAACAGCACGGCCCTCATTGGACACGGCCCCGCGCGCCGCCTCATCCGGACGATGTTCGAAAGATGAACATCGGGACCGCCGGCCGACGGTCGTCTCGCCTTCCGCCCCGGTTGACCGCCGGAGGCGATCTGGTCGGAAGTATGCTTGACAATTGACAAAGACACGCGTTATGGTCACCAGCGGATGACGATCTCAACCCGGCGTGAGGATATGACGATCATCGGTGACGTGTCGTGACCCAGGTGGACAAGGACGCGGTGGCGGGTCTCCTCAAGGGACGCACCGTCCTCGTCACCGGCGGCGACGGCTTCGTCGGCTCGCATCTCGTCGAGGCGCTGCTCGGGTACGACGCCAACGTGCACGTCCTCGTCCGTCCGACCTCCTCCGGCATGCTGCACAACACCGGTCACGTGCAGAAGAAGGCGACGATCCACCGCGCCGATCTCACCGACAAGCAGGCCATCCTGCAGACCCTCAAGATCCTGAAGTCGTTCGGCGACCAGGCGGTGATCTTCCACCTCGGCGCGCAGGCCCACGTGGGCGAGTGCTGGAACCGCCCGTACGAGACGCTCAGCGCGAACGTGCTGGGGGTCATGAACCTGCTGCAGTCGATCGTCGACCTCGACATGGACGTCTACCGCGTCGACACCGCGGGCTCCTCGGAGGAGTACGGCAACATCCGCGAGGAG
>WNFK01235472.1_pt1 | contig 27341 bp, 24 predicted proteins | sample 5400281 | NCBI WGS metagenome assembly WNFK01 (sample SAMN13153350, study PRJNA577476) | soil metagenome | isolation source: 20 cm soil on Douglas fir-dominated hillslope | place: USA:California | collected 2013-09-17
CGCAATCCCGCTGACGATTACGGACCGGCGTGGTCACCGAGCACCGACGCGATTGCATTCACGACGAATCGCGACGGTAATTATGAGATCTATGTGATGGCGGCGGACGGCTCACAGCCCACGCGCGTGACGAACGACCCTGGCTGGGACGCCGACCCGACATGGACGATGACCACGGTCCGAACGCTCCCCCCGCCCGACGCCACGGCCTGTGTCCCATCGGGCAACCAGCAGGACATCAACACGAGACTGCGTCAACCGGGCGATGTGGCTGTGCTGTGCGCGGGTGCCGTCTTCGAGCTGACGTCCCCCGTGGTGTTCAGCGCGGACGGCCAGCAGATCCACACTGCAGGCTTCCCCACGGACGATCGTCGCGCGCGGCTCCGCCTCGCGGCGGCGTTCGGCGCTACAGCGGTCTCCATGATCGATCGGTCGAACGTCGTGCTCAGCCACGTGATCGTGGATGGCAATCAGCCCAACCTTGGGCCGGCGCCCGGCGGGGCGCTGATCGTGGCGGGCGGTTCCGCGTCCGGGCAGGGGATCCACCACGTGAAGGCCGTGGAGTCCCGGAGCTGGACCACCATCCACGTCTCCGAGGGCGGAGATCCACGGTGCGCGAGCGCGATCGTCGAGAACAACGAGATCGGCCCGTCTGGTGCGGCGAGCGGGATCGGATTCGCGTGTACCAACAGCGTCCTGCGGAACAATACGATCACCGACGTCACGGGCGTGGGAATCGTGATCTTCGGCGCGCCGGGCTCTCTAGTGGAGGGCAATGTTATCCGCGCCGAGAGCCGAGGACTGTTCGGCGGCATCAACATGGTGGACTTCGGGCCCTTCGAGGGCGACTACACCGGCACGCAGGTGCACGCCAACGTGATCGATGCAGCTGGCGCGACCATTCGGGTCGCTCTGGGGATGGGCTATCGAGTGTGGTCTTGCGTGGATCCGAACGATCCCACCGATCGCACACTGTTCGGCGCCGTCGTCACCGACAATGTCCTACGGGGGGCGCACATGCAGTATGGGTTCGCCGTTGACGGTGTCCGCGACTGGACGGTGACGGGGAATCAGGACCTCGCGAGCCACTCCGGGACGCCGACGGGTGAGTGCTTCGGCCAGGTTGCGTCTCCACCTGCGGGCTTCCAGATTCGCCGCGCCCGAGCGCAAGGGATTTTTCAGTCGGAATTCACCGATGCGGTCGTAGATTTCGCGGTCGGGGCGATCACAGACCAAGGACCGTAGGAGTAGGCTCCTGTAGTAGTCGTCGGCGCGGCGCTCATCATCGGGCGTCGCGCCGTACGACGAAGGTCCGCCGTCGCTGCTCCATTCACCTCCGGGAGGTTCTGAGTCGATGATTTCCGCTCAGGAAGCGCTCGCTCGTTTGCGTGAGGGCAATCGGCGCTTCGTCGCGAGCGGGGCAGGGCCCGCCGGACGCCCTGGTGCGGGGCAGCAGCCGTTCGCGATCGTCCTCGGCTGCTCCGACTCGCGGGTCCCGGCGGAGCTGGTTTTTGGCCAGGGCTTTGGTGATCTCTTTGTCATCCGCGTGGCCGGCAACATCGTAGCGCCGTCGCAGGTGGGCAGTGTGGAGTTTGCCGCCGAACGCTTCGAGACGCGCCTGGCCGTCGTGCTGGGCCACACACAGTGCGGCGCGGTAGCGGCGACGCTGGAAGAGCTGCGCCAGTCGCAGGCCCACCAGTCGCCCAACCTCCGCGCCATTGTCGATCGCATCCGGCCGGCGATCGAGCCGCTGTTAGCTACCCCTGTGGCGAAAGATCCCGTAGCGCTGGCCGAGCGGGCCACGCGGGCCAATATCGAGGCATCGGTGCAGCACCTGCGACACGGCTCCGCGCTGCTCGAGCGGCGGATCGAACAGGATGGTTTAGTGATCGCCGGCGCGGAGTACTGCGTGGATACTGGAACTGTAGAGTTTCTCGACGTTTGAAGATCAGTCGATTGACAATCCGAAACGATTTTTGATAATTGGCCCCATGGGTCGACCCATCATGTATGTGGTGGCCGCGCTGATCGTCGTTACTGGTGTGGCGCTGGGCGTCGCGCGGCTTCGGGAGCGCGCGCGAGGCGTCGCCGCGGATATCAACCTGATTCGCGGCGACACGGGTGACGTCATCGCGAGCGCGACGTATCAGCGGTTTGCCGTGCGTCGTGAGGCAGTCCACGAGATGCAAGCAGCGCTGTTGCACGTGGCGCACGCCGAGTCCGTTTGGGTCGCCGACTCCGGCCGCCCGACCACACAATTGACGTTACAAGAAATCGCAATGGACCCCAACAAGGTTCGGTTGAGTGTCTGGATCTTGAGCGATCGATGGGTCGCGACCGCCGGTAGCTTCGTTGGGAGTACGACGATGTCTTGTATGATCACGGCAATGCTTGACACCCTGACGTGGCGCTATCACGCTGGGCGGCCGGTCTGCGCGGAAGCGAGTTTTGAGGACACGGTTTTTGCGCTGTTCCCAGCCCCTCCGAAGAACTAGGTGCCCTCCTCAAGCGAATCAGCGACGCGCACCATCGGCGGCCACGAGGTCACGGTTTCGAACCCGGGCAAGGTGCTGTTCCCCAAGCCGAAGTACACCAAGCTCGATCTCGTCGATTACTACGTCGCCGTGGCGGAGGGAGCGCTGCGCGGCGCCGGCGGCCGACCCAACATGCTGGTGCGGTTCCCGAACGGCATTGTCGCCCCATCCTTCTATCAGAAACGCGCGCCCGAGTCTCGGCCCCCGTGGATCGAAGTCGTGACCCTGCGGTTCCCGTCCGGCCGCACCGCGGATGAAGTCGTGCCGCGCGATGCGGCATCACTGGCCTGGCTCGCCAATCTCGCCTGTCTGGAGCTGCACCCCCATCCCGTCCGCGCCGAGGACCTGGATCACCCCGACGAGCTGCGGGTCGATCTCGATCCCGTGCCGGGGATCAAGTGGCCGCAGGTACGCCAGGTCGCCCAGATCGCGCGCGACGTGCTATCGGACGTTGGCCTCGTCGGCTGGCCCAAGACGTCCGGCTCGCGCGGGATGCATGTCTTCGTTCGCATCGAGCGGCGCTGGGAGTTCGACGAGGTGCGCCGCTCGGCGCTCGCGCTCGCACGCGAGGTGGAACGCCGCGGCGAGGGGCTCGCGACCAGCAAATGGTGGAAGGAGGAGCGGCAGGGCGTCTTCGTGGATTACAACCAGAACGCCAAGGACCGGACGGTCGCGTCTGCCTACTCGGTACGGCCCGTGCCGGACGCGCGCGTCTCCGCACCGCTCTCCTGGGATGAGGTGGACGACGCGGAGCCGGAGGACTTCACCCTCGGCACGATGCCGCAGCGGTTTGCGAAGCTTGGCGACCGCCATGCAGAGATGGACGAGAGTCCCGGATCGCTGGAAGGCCTGCTCGAGCTGTCCGCGCGCCAGGAGAAGGAAGGGCAGGGCGATGCGCCTTGGCCGCCGCACTACCGCAAGCAGCCCGGTGAGCCGCCGCGCGTGCAGCCGTCGAAATCGCGCGCGCGAGCCGAAAAATATCCGCTGATCGAGGTGAGTCGCGGCAAGGATAAGAAGGAAGCGCTCGCCGGACTGTCGAAATGGAAGAAGCAGCATCCCCGGGTTGCCAAGCACCTTGAGCCGGCCGACGTGCTGGTCGATCAGATGCGCGGACGCTCATCGGCCTGGTACCGGATTCGCATCAACCTGCAACACGTCCCGGAGAAGTTCAGGCCCCGAATACCTTCTCCAGCTCGTAAGCGGGTGTGACCTCGAGCTGATCGTAGCGACACTGCCGCGGCTGATTGTCGGGCCGCCAGCGCAGGAATGCGGGCGGGTGGCGGAAGCGGTCCCCCTCCATGTGATCGTACTTCACCTCGCACACGCGCTCGATTCGGAGCGGCTCCCAGCTCAGATCCTTCCCCGCGCTCCAGCGGCTCTGCCCCCCGGGCATCCGGCTGGACACGGCTTGCGCGTCCGCCCACTCTCGCCAGGGATGATTCTGCAATGCGTTCTTGCGCAGCGGGCCGAGCTCCTTCACAAGCTGTTTGCGCATCGCCTTCGTGAACGCCGAGGTTACGCCGACGTGCTGCAACGTCCCTTCGTCGTCGTACAGGCCGAGCAGGAGCGATCCCAGCGCACCCTTGCCGCTCTTGTGCCAGCGGAATCCGGCCACCACACAGTCGGCGCTGCGCACGTGCTTGATTTTGAACATCGCGCGCTTGCCCGGCTGATATGCTGCGCCGGCCGGCTTGGCGATCACGCCATCCAGCCCCGCGCCCTCGAAGCGCTGTAACCAGTCGACCGCGAGCTTCGGGTCGCGGGTCATCGGCGTCAGATGCAGCGGGCGGCGGATCTTCTTGAAGAGCTGCTCGAGCTGTCGCCGGCGCTCCAGTTGCGGGACGGCCAAGAGGCTCTTGCGGCCAATTGCCAACAGATCAAACGCGACAAAGGCAGCCGGAGCGGCCTTCGCGAGCTTCTCGACCCGCGAGGCCGCCGGGTGCAGCCGCATCTGCAGGCCGCCGAAGTCGAGGCCGTGTTTCGTCGGCATCACGATCTCGCCATCCACCACGACGCCGCTCGGCAGTCGCTCGAGGAACGCAGCGTGCAGCTCCGGGAAGTAGCGGTCCAGGGGCTTCAAGTCGCGGCTCTGGATGTAGACGTCGTCCGCGATTCGGAAGACGATCGCGCGAAACCCGTCCCACTTGGGTTCAAAGAGAAAGTCGCCGCTCTCGGGGACGTGCTCCGCGACCTTGGCGAGCATGGGTTCGATGGGAGGCGAAACTGGCATGCCGTAAACTAGCGGCGCTCGTGTTTCATTTCTTAACCCGGACAAATGGCCGCTCGTCAGCCGCGGTATTCCGCGTAGCTTTATACGAAATGACCACACGAATTGCCTTCATCCTGGCGCTCGCGGCTCCAGTAGCCGGGGTGTCCACGGCACAAACCGCCAAACCCGCCAAGAACTACACGCCGGCGGATGTTCATTTCATGGCCGGCATGATCGGCCACCATGCGCAGGCGATTCAGATGGCGGGCTGGGCGCCGTCGCACGGCGCCAGCCAGTCGGTCCGCGTGCTGTGCGAGCGCATCGTCGTAGCGCAGACCGATGAAATCGCCATGTCCCAGCGCTGGCTCAGGGAGCATGGCGAGTACGTTCCGCCGGCCGATCCGCGCGGGCACATCATGCAGGGCATGGATCAGCCGATGCTCATGCCGGGGATGCTGACGCCCGAGCAAATGTCACAATTGGATTCGGCGCGCGGTCCTGCGTTCGATCGGTTGTTCCTCACGTTCATGATCCAGCACCACCAGGGCGCCATTACCATGGTGCAGCAGCTCCTTGCCGTCCCGGGAGCGGCGCAGGACGGACCGATCTTTCGCTTTTCGTCCGACGTGAACGCCGATCAGACGACCGAGATCAATCGCATGACCCTCATGCTCAACGACCTCAAACGGAGCGCTCAGTGAAATCGAGACTGTTACTTGCCGTTGCCGTTCTTACTTCGGCCACCGCGGCCGCTGCGCAGATGCGCTCGCCGACGCCGCGGCCCGATCCGCGCATCGGGCTGCGCGCGGGGTGGTTCAATGCCGGCACCGCGAACTGGAACATGCGACTCGTCTCGACGACGCCGCCTTCTCCCCAGTTCATCAATCGCGACACGGCCGGCGATTTCCGCTTCATCAACTCCGATCTGTCGATCCGCGGCAATTACGTCATTCAGGGCAATTTCAACGGCGTGCAGATCTGGGACATCTCGAACCCCAAGATCCCGAAGCTGTACAAGGCGTTCGTCTGCCCGGGATCGCAAAGCGACGTCTCGGTCTATCGCAACTTCCTGTTCGTCTCGGGCGAGGCGCTGAACGGCCGCACCGACTGCGGCACGCAGGGCGTGACCGACACGGTCAGCCATGACCGGCTGCGCGGCATCCGGATCTTCGATGCCACCGATCTCACCAACCCCAAGACCATTACCGAGGTGCAGACCTGCCGCGGCTCGCACACCCATACGGTAGTGACGCAGCCCAACGATACCGACAACGTCTACATCTACGTCTCGGGCTCGGCGCCCGTCCGGTCGCCGAATGAACTGGCGGGCTGCGCGGTGGGACAGGTGGACAGCACGCCGAACACCGCGCTGTTCCGCATCGAAGTGATTCAGGTTCCGCTCGCGCATCCCGAGCAGGCGCATATCGTCAGCTCGCCGCGCATCTTTCAGGATCTGGTCGCGCCGCCCCGCCATGGTGAGGCACCCGAGGACGTCGCCGAACAAAAGCGCGAGGTCGATTCCGCGCGCGCCGGCGGCGGTTACGTGGTGACGTTCGAAGGTCGCGACATCATTCTCGGCCCCCAGTTCGTCACCGCAGCGCTCGACAGCATCGTCAAGGCCCGCGCGGGAACCGGAGTACCGACCGGGGCCGATACCGCCACCCTGCGGGCCAACGCCCTGGACATCGTCACGAAACGCATCGAAGGGAATCGTCGGCGCCAGGGCTTCAATCCCAATGCCGGGCCAACGCAGTGCCACGATATCACGGTCTATCCCGCGATTGGTCTCGCAGGCGGTGCCTGTGGCGGGTACGGCCTGTTGCTCGACATCCGCGATGCGGCCAATCCCAAGCGCGTCGGCGCCGTGTCGGATTCCAACTTCTCCTTCTGGCATTCGGCCACGTTCAACAACGACGGGTCGAAGATGCTGTTCACCGACGAGTGGGGCGGCGGTCTCCAGCCCCGCTGCAGGGTGACCGACAAGCCGGAGTGGGGTGCCGACGCAATCTTCACGCTTTCCGGCAGCACACTGGCATTCAAGAGCTACTACAAGCTCCCGGTCGCCCAGACCGTGAACGAGAACTGCGTCGCGCACAACGGCACGCTGATTCCCGTGCCGGGTCGCGACATCATGGCCCAGGGATGGTATCAGGGCGGTGTCTCAGTGTTCGACTGGACCGATCCCGCGCACCCCAAGGAGGTTGCGTTCTTCGACCGCGGCCCGATGGATTCGACCAAGCTGCTCGGCGCCGGCTCGTGGTCGGCGTACTGGTACAACGGGTACATCATCAGCTCCGAGATCGCGCGCGGCCTCGATATTTTCGAGCTGACGCCCAGCCAGCTACTCACACAGAATGAGATCGATGCCGCGAAGCTCATTCACTTCGACTACCTGAACGCGCAGGATCAGCAGCAGCTGGTGTGGCCGACGAGTTTTGTCGTCGCGCGCGCGTATATCGATCAGCTGGCGCGGTCCAATGGCTTGCCCGCCCTCCGAATTGCGGATATCCGTGACGCGTTGAGTCGCGCCGAGCGCGCGGCCGGGCCGGCCCGGAGCACCGCACTCAGTGCGCTGCTGACCAGGCTGAACACCGATGTCCAGACCTCCACGGATCAGCCCAAGGTGCGGTTGCTGATCGCCGAAGTCACCGACCTCAACAAGTAGACCGTTGACTAAGCGGTTGAGCGGGGTTCACGTTGTCTCGTGAGCCCCGCTCGTTCTTCCCGGAAGCGCTACCAGGAGTTCGTCGAGGACTATAAGCACAAGCGCCTCGACCAGGTGTTGGAGACGGACGAGGCCGGCCCGGCCCCTGCCGCCCCCCGCCGGCCTGGGGCGCGGCGCGCCTACCTGCGCGACTACGTGCGCTGGCTGCGGCCGCACCGCTACGCCCTCGGTGCGGTATTTGCCCTCGCGTTAGCGGTCGCCGGCGTGCAGATGATCGAGCCGTTGTTCATTCGGTACATCGTCGACCATGTGATCCTGAACAAGGGCCTCGACAACGCCGCCCGCCTGACCCGCCTCAACCTCACCGGCCTCGTGTTTCTCGGGGTGGTCGTCCTCTCGCACGTCGGCGGCGGATTCAAGGATTACCGCCAACGCATCCTCAACGTGCGGGTGATGCTGTCGCTGCGCCGCTCCCTCTACGAGCGTCTGCTCCATCTGCCGCTGCCGCGCCTGTGGGACATGAAGACAGGAGGGATCCTGTCCCGCCTCACCGGCGACGTCGAAACGACGACCGGGCTGCTGCAGATGGCGCTGGTCTCGCCCGCGATTTCGGTCATCCGGCTCATCATCGCGATCGGGATCCTGGTCGCGCTCAACTGGCAGCTCGCCCTGACGGCGATGGCCATCATTCCGGGTGTGATGGTGTTGAGCCTCATCTTCGCGCGGCGCATCCGTCCCATCTATCGCTCGGTCCGCAAAGACGTCGAGATCGTCGACGGCCGGGTCGGCGAGACATTCTCCGGCATCCGCGTGGTGCGGGCGTTCCGGCAGGAGATCCAGGAGCTGATCAGCTTCATGCTGGGCCGCCACACCGTGCTCCGCAAAGAGCTGTTCGCCCATCGGCGCGAGCTGCTCCTGTGGACCTCGTGGGGGCTGCTCGAAGCGGGCATCAGCGTCGTGATCGTCTGGTTCGGCGGCTACCTCAACATCGTGGGCCGTGCGACGGTCGGCGACATCATGGCCTTTCAGTGGTACATGTTCCTGCTCCTCAACCCCGTGTGGAACATCGTCAACTCCTTTTCCGAGATGCAGCGCTCGCTGGCGGCGATGGAGCGGGTGTTCGAGGTCCTGGCGCTCGAGGACGACAAGCCGGACCGGCCCGGGGCCCGCGCGGCGCCGGCGCTGGTGCGTGAGCTGCGGTTCGACGGCGTAACGTTCGAATATCGGGAAGGGCTGCCGGTGGTGCGCGATTTCAACGTCGCCGTTCCGGGCGGGTCGGTCATCGCGCTGGTCGGACGCAGCGGGGCGGGGAAGACCACCGTCACCGACCTGGTGGCGCGTTTTCACGACCCCACGCGCGGCCGGATTCTGCTCAACGACAGCGATCTGCGCGACCTCAAGCTGCGCAGCTATCGCGACCTGCTCGCGATCGTGCAGCAGGAAGTGTTCCTGTTCGACGGGTCGGTGCGGGATAACATCGCCTACGGGCGCCATGACGCCACGGACGCGGAGATCGAGGACGCCGCGCAGCGCGCCAACGCGCACGAGTTCATCGTCCGCCTGCCGCTCGGCTATGAAACGTGGATCGGGGAGCGGGGGGTGAAGCTCTCGGGCGGCCAGCAGCAGCGCCTCGCCATCGCGCGCGCCATTCTGGCGTCGCCGCAGATCCTCATTCTCGATGAGGCGACCAGCAATCTGGACACCGAGAGCGAGCAGCTGATCCAGGCGTCGATGGCCGATCTGCTCGCCGACCGCACCACGTTCGTGATCGCGCACCGGCTCTCGACGATCCGCCGTGCCGATCTGATCCTGTTGATGGAGAATGGGGCCGTCCTCGAGCGCGGCACGCACGAGGAGCTGATGCGCGCACGCGGGGTCTATTACGAAATGGTCAAGCGGCAGATGGAATCGCACGCGCGCGACGGCGACGAGGTGCTGAGATAATGACAGATGTGCGAACGGCGTTCATCAAAGCGGCCACGTGGCACGGCGGCCTGGAAGAGGCGGATGCCCTGCTCGCCAAGCATCCGGAGCTGGCCTCGGCCGACATCCACACCGCGGCGATCCACGGCGACGATCGAGCGGTGCAGCGCTTTCTCGCCACGGATTCAGCGAGTGTCAGCGCGAAGAGTCCGCCCTACGGTGGTGATGCGCTCAACTACCTCGCCCTCTCCAAGTACCTGCGCCTGGACCCCCCGCGCACGCCCGGTTTCCTGCGTGCCGCCACGGCGTTGCTGGACGCCGGCGCAGATCCGAACACCGGCTTCTGGACCACAGGGCAGTTCCCGGAACACGAGACGGCGTTGTATGGCGCCGCGGGCGTCGCTCATCACACCGAGCTGACGCGGCTGCTGTTGGCACGGGGCGCGGACCCGAACGACGGCGAAGCAGTCTACCACTCGCCCGAGACCTATGACAACGGCGCGATGAAACTCTTGGTGGAGACGGGGACGCTGACCGCTGAGAACCTCGCGCTGATGCTCATTCGCAAGCACGACTGGCATGACTATGAAGGGGCAAAGTACCTGCTGGAACACGGCGCTGACCCGAGCTACCGGCGAGAGCGCGGCTGGATCCCGATTCATCACGCCATCGCGCGCAACAACTCCCTCGCGATGATCGAGCTGCTGCTCGATCACGGCGCGGACCCCATGGTGCGGAAAGACGGCGCGACCGCGATCGAGCGAGCGACACGCAAGGGGCGCGCTGACCTGCTGGCATTGTTCTCGAAGCGCGGCTTCCCGATCGAGCCGCGGGGCGTGGATCGCCTGATCGCCGCGTGTGCAACGAACGATGCGTCCACCGTGCGGGAGATCCAGCAGCGTGAGCCGCAGCTGGTCACGGAGCTGCTGGCACAGGGGCCGACGTTGCTGTCCGAGTTCGCCGGCACCTGGAACACCGCCGGCGTCCGCCAACTCCTCGACCTCGGCGTACCGGTCGACGCCCTCTATGCGGGGGACGGGTACTTCGACATCGCCAAGAACAGCACGGCGCTCCATGTGGCGGCGTGGCAGAGCCGGCCGGACCTCGTCCAGCTGCTGATTGCGCGCGGCGCGGACGTCAATGCGACGGATGGCAAAGGACGGACACCGCTCGTGCTCGCCCACAAGGCACAGGTGGATTCCTACTGGAGCTCGCGTGCCACCCCTGAGCCGGAGCGGCTGCTGCGGGCAGCGGGAGCGCGCTGACGCACAACCGCGGATTGCTCCACACCTGTCGAGAAGCTACGATTGACGCCCCCTGGACTCGGGAGGCCCGATGACCGTGTTGACCGCCCTGTGGCTGCCCATCCTCGTATCGGCGGTGGCGGTGTTTGTCCTCAGCTCGATCATCCACATGACGCCGTTGTGGCACAAGAGCGATTACCCGCGCTACTTGAATGAAGAGCGTGTGCTCGACGCGCTGCGGCCCATCGCCATTCCGCCCGGTGATTATCTGATGCCGCGTCCGGCCAGTCCGGCGGAGATGCGCTCGCCCGAGTTTCAGGAGAAGATGAAGCGCGGACCGGCGCTGCTGCTGACGGTGATGCCGCCGTGGAGCGGGAGCCTGGTCTCGAATCTGTCGTGGTGGTTCGTGTACTGCGTCGTGGTCAGCACGTTTGCGGCGTTCATCGCCGGCTCCGTGTTGCCGCCGGGAGCAGCATCTCTCAGCGCACTGTGTCGCTTCGCCGGGACCACGGCATTCCTGGGCTACACGCTCGCGCTCTGGCAGATGACGATCTGGTACCGGCGGTCGGTGACGATGTCGCTCAAGGCCACGTTCGACGGGCTCATCTTTGCGGCCGTGACGTGCGCGGTGTTCGGGTGGCTTTGGCCCCACTGACGACGTACTCGCCTGTCCTCTGTTATCACCGCATCGGCGGGCCGCTCGAGCTTGGCGTCACGCGCGTCGGCCGGTCGGTCTTTGCGCGGCAAATGACCGCTTTGGCGCGCGCGGGCTGGCGGACATTGTCGCTGGCCGATTTTGCCGCATCTCGCACCACGCACCACGCACCACGCACGTTCTTGTTGTCGTTCGACGACGGCTACGCCTGTCTCGCCGACAACGCCTATCCCGTCCTGGCCGACCTCGGCTTCACCGCGACCACGTTTCTGATCACCGATTACGTCGGCCGGACCAACACCTGGGATATGCGCTATACCTGGGACCGGCTCCAGCACCTCCCCTGGCAGGAAATCGAGCGCTGGCAGGCGCGCGGCTTCGATTTCGCCTCCCACGGCGCGACACATCGCCGTCTGACCTGGCTGGACGATGCGGCGCTCATATCCGAGCTCGAGCGCTCGCGCGACTCATTGATCTCGCGCCTGGGCGCGGGAGCGGGTCGCGCGGTGGCATATCCATTCGGCGCTGTCGATATCCGGGTCCTGCGGCACGCTCAGTCGGCCGGGTACGAGCTCGGGTTTGGCGGAGTCAGGGGGAATGGTGCACCGCTGCATCTGTCGCGTGTGCCGGTCTACTTCTGGGACCGCGGGGACGTGCCGTTTGGGTTGCAGGACGATGCGCTCGGTTCGCTGGGAAGAAGCGTCGCGCACGTCGCGAATCGGTGTGCGGTGGGGACGTCGGTAGTCAAAGGTGTCTGGTCTCTGGTGTCTGGTGTCAGACCAGAAACCAGACACCTGACACCAGACACCTAAACGAAGAATCTCGCCGCTACAGGGATCAACTGCGGGTGCCTGATGAGCGCGTGCGCGAAGACCCTACCGAGTGTCCGTTTCTCAGGCGGAATCTTGTTGACGGTGCGCGCCAGCGAGTTCAGGAACGCATCATCCATGTGCTCGAGCGCCTGTTTGATGCGGTAATAGATGAGGTGATCCTCGCCCAACATCTCCATCCACGCCTTGTGGTAGGCTGACAAGCGTTGCTCACTGGTGTCGTTCGCACGAATCGCCGCCGCCGCCGTACACCCCGCAAGCCGCCCCGCCTTCATGGCATTGTTGATCCCGCCCCCGGACAGCGGATTGATCATGTGTGCCGCATCGCCCGCGACGAGCACACCGTCGGTATAGGTCTTCTTGATCGTCGTGTGCACGATGACGCCGCCGACGGTGGAGCCCGTGCGTGCGCCAGCGGGGAAGCGCCGGGCGACCCAGGCATCGAGATATTGCCGGGCGTTGCGGCCGTCGCTCTTCAGCGAAACGAGACCCAGGCCGACGTTGGCGACGCCGACACCCTTCGGGAATATCCAGGCGTACCCGCCGGGGGCGATCGCGTCGCTGAATTGCAGGTAGATCGCATCCGGATTGAAGTCGATCCCCTCGAGCACGTACTGGGCGCACGATTCCATATCGCGGGCCGGCACGCGTGTGTCGAGTCCCGCCCAGCGACCCACCATCGTCTCCACGCCGTCCGCCCCGATCACGACCCGGGCGCGATACACGGCTTCGTTCCCGCGCTCCAGCACGCGGACGTGCCAGCGACCATCGCCGTTGCGCGACATGGCCGTGGCTTCAGCACCGACCAGGACACAGGCGCCCTCGGCGCCCGCCTGCGCGGCCAGGAAGGCGTCGAACCGCGTGCGATCGAGGATCCAGCCGAGCCCGGAGTTGCCGAGCACGACCTCGGTGTCATCGGGGGCTTGAAAGATGACGTCCTTGATGCGGCGCGAGACCCAATCGGCCCCGTCGGGATTTGCGAATTCGCGCAGCCCTGCATCGCCGACGCCTTCGGCACACCGCACCGGCGAGCCGACCGCATTGTCGCGTTCCAGCAGCACGACATCCAGCTCGCGCGCCGCCTGCTTCGCGCACAGGGCGGCGACGGCTCCGGCCGGCCCGGCGCCGACGACGAGGACGTCGACGTCAGGCATGAATGACCGGGGCCAGGGGCTCGGGATTAGGGGTTAGAGAGACCATTGTCAAAGCCCCTACCGGGCAGGGAGCGACGCACTTTTCGCAGCCGGTGCAGCCTGCGCCGTCGACGGTCAGGACGTTCAGCTCGAGGTGGATCGCTTCCGGGGGGCACAGCGGCAAACACAGGCCACAACGGTCACACACCGCGAGGTCGACGACGGCAATTGTGTCGGGCGTCACGTGCCGCATGGGCGAAAGGCTAGCGGGGCGGGAAAGGGCCGTCAAGCTTCATCCTTGCTTGGGGTTACGCATTTCATTACCTTGTGCCCGTTCGCCATAGCCCGCCAAACTCTTAATACCGACGATCACGTGCCACCACGCTGGCTGAATTTCAAAATGGGTGCCTGGAGCCCGGCGAATGAAATCGCCGTTGATCTTGGTACCGCCAACACGCTGGTCTACGTTCGCGGCGAAGGGATCGTGTTGAACGAGCCCTCCGTCGTCGCGATCGAAAAGGCGACAGGCAAAGTCAAAGGCATCGGCCTCGAAGCGAAACGCATGCTCGGCCGCACGCCCGACGGCATCCTCGCCGTCCGGCCGCTGAAGGACGGCGTCATCGCCGACTTCGACGTGACCGAGAAGATGTTGCGCTTCTTCCTCAAGACCATCATCGACCGCCATCTCTTCCGCGTGCGTCCCAAAGTGATCGTGTGTGTGCCGAGCGGGATCACCGAAGTGGAGAAACGCGCGGTGCGCGACTCCGCGCAGTCGGCGGGCGCCAAAGAAGTGTACATGGTCGCTGAGCCGATGGCCGCGGCGATCGGCGTCGGGCTGCCTGTCGAGACGCCGACCGGCAACATGGTAATCGACATCGGCGGCGGGACGACGGAGATCGCGGTCATCGCGTTGTCCGGCATCGTGTCCGACACGTCGATCCGCACGGGCGGCGACGAGCTCGATCAGGCGATTGTGCAGTTCATGCGCAAGAATTACAACCTGCTGATTGGGGAGCCGACGGCGGAGCAGATCAAGATTCAGATCGGCTCGGCGGCGCCGGTCGGGGAAGAGCGCGAGATGGAAGTGAAAGGCCGCGATCTCGTGTCCGGCATTCCGAAGATCGTGCGCGTGCATTCGAGTGAGATCCGCGAGGCGGTGCAAGAGCCGATCCAACAGATCGTCGACGCGGTGCGGCGCGCGCTGGAAATCACGCCGCCCGAGCTGGCGTCCGACATCGTGGACCGCGGCATCGTCATGACGGGCGGTGGCGCCTTGATCCGCGGGCTCGACCTGCTGCTGCAGCAGGAGACCGGGTTGCCGATCCACCTGGACGAGGACCCCATGACCTGCGTGGTGCGTGGGGCGGGGCGCATCCTCGACGCTCCCGAGAAATACCGCAACGTCCTGACCACATAGTCGCATGGCGATCGGAACGGATCGCTATGCGTCCCGGGGCGACACGCTGCTCTTCCTTGCCTGCGTGGGGCTGTCGATTGCGGCGCTCAGTCTCCCTGATCAATGGCGTGACCCGCTTGCCCAGGCTCTGCGGCAAAGCGTGCTCGCGCCCTTTTTGTTTCTGCAGCGGCAAACCGAGCTCCTCGCCGCCGCGCGGTACCGCTACGACGCGGTGGTGGCGCAGCGCGACTCGGCCGCCCTCGCCGCGACCTTCCTCCCCGAATTGCGCAGCGAGAACACCCGGTTGCGGGGCCTGCTGGGCCTCAGCGCGAAGCTGGGCGGGGGCTACGTCTCGGCGGAAATCCTGCACCAGCCCGAGCCGACGAACCCGCTCAGTTTCGTGGTCTCGGCGGGCAAAAAGGAAGGCGTGCGACAGCTGTCCGCGGTGGTGAGTCCCGAAGGCTTGGTCGGTCTGGTCGCATCGGTGGACGAGCACACGAGCGTGGTCCTGAGCTGGGCTCACCCGGAGTTTCGCGCCAGTGCAATCGCGACGGACGGGAGCGTCGTGGGGATCGCCGCCCCGCACGGCGCCGAAGGACCGAATGTGTGGCTGCTCGAGCTGCAGGGCGTGCTGTATCGCCAACAAGTGCAACCCGGGACGGTCATCGTCACATCGGGGCTGGGCGGCGTGTTTCCGCGCGGCATCCCGATCGGCACGGTGGTGGGGCCCGCCGGGGAAGAGAAGGGGTGGGGTCGCACCTACCTGGTCCGGCCGGCCATCCATCCCGCCGAGCTGTCGCACGTGATGATCTTGACGTCGGCGCGGCCCGCGGGGTCCGATCTGCGTAACGCCTTTACGCTGCCCTCGGACAGTGTGGTGCCCGGCGAGGTACCACCACGATGAGAAAGAGTGACCGCTACCGCTACCCGATCATTATGACGCTGCTGGTGCTGCTGCAGTTCACGGTCCGCAGCCATCTCGGCGGTGACCGGGTCGCGCCGGACTTCCTGTTGCTCGCGTTGCTGATTTACACGGTGCGCGCGGAACCGGGAAAGAGCGCCGCGGCGGGATTCATTCTCGGGTTGCTGCGTGACGCGTTGTCGCCGGCGAGCTTCGGCGCCGGTGCGCTGGCGCACACGCTCGTCGGCTTTGCGTCATCGTGGGCGAAAGCGGTGTTCTTCGCCGAGCACGTGTTCGTGAAGGGGTGCCTGTTCTTCGCCGGCGTCTGGATCCGCAACTTCATCGTGTTGCTCGTATCGGGACGGCTGCAGGGCTCACAGGCCGCCTGGGAGCTCCTCGTGTGGTCGCCGCTGCAGAGTCTCACCACGGCGCTGGTCGGAGTGGCCATGCTGTGGTTCCTGCGAGACTGGCTGCAGCCGCGCCGGAGCATGGCATGACCGCATTCCACCCCCATTTGCTCGACCGCCGCCTCGGAACCGCGCGGACGACCGTGTGGATCGTCCTCGGTGTGCTCGTGATGTCATTCTTCCGCACGCAAATCCTGGGGCACGGCAAATACCAGCTGCAATCGGAGACGAACCGGCTCAGGCCGATTCCGCTGCCGGCGCCGCGCGGCGTCATCTACGACCGCAACGGCCATGTGATGGCTGAGAATGTGCCGGGCTACACCGTGTCACTGCTCCCCGGTCCCGAAGCGAACCTGCGCTCGACGCTGGCGCGCATCGCGTCGATCGCCAACATCGACAGCGCCGCGATCGAGCGCGTGCTGCAGCGTGTGCGGCGCGCGCCCTACCAGCCGGCGCTGGTGCTCGGCGACGCCCCGTTCAAAGTCGTGTCGGCCCTCGAGGAACGGCGCGTCGCCATCCCGGGGCTGCTGATTCAGTCCGAGCCCAAACGGTACTATCCCGATACCGGGGTCGTTGCGCATCTCCTCGGGTACGTCGGTGAAGTCACCGAGGGTGAGCGTGCGACCAGCCGCTTCGCGATGGTGCGGCTGGGCGGGCTCGTCGGGAAGGATGGGCTGGAGCGCGAGTACGACGATACGCTGCGCGGATCGGAGGGCGTGCGCTTCGTCGAGGTGAGTGCGCGCGGGCAGATGGTGCGCGAAGCGGAAGCCGCCGCGAATCTCGCGCCGGTGCCAGGGGCCGACCTGCACACCACCATCGATCTCGATCTCCAGCGCTACATCGCCAAGAATTTTCCCCCCGGGCAACGCGGCGCCGTGCTCGCGCTCAATCCGAATACCGGTGAGATCCTCGCGCTGTATAGCGCACCAGGATTCGATCCGAACGCCTTCGTGGGCGGCGTCTCCGCGCCGTACTGGCGCTCGCTCAACGAGAGCGCGGCGCACCCCCTGCTCGACCGCGTGATTCAGGCGCGCTATCCCCCGGGATCCACTTGGAAGCTCGCCGTCGCCGCCATGGCGCTGAAGCGCGGCATCGTGGGCCCGCGCAGCCATATGCCGATCCCGTGTCGCGGCGGCCTGCAATATGGCAATCGGTTCTTCCGCTGCTGGGATGCGCACGGCCACGGCGATCTAACGCTCACCGAAGCGATTGCGCAGAGCTGCGACGTCTACTTTTACCAACTGGGCATCAAGCTGGGCGTCAACTCAATCCTCGAAGACGCGAATGCCTGGGGCTTCCGTGGTCGGACCGGTATCGATCTGCCCAGTGAGATCCCGTCGGAGTTTCCGACCGGCCCGGAGTACTACGACCGCCTCTACGGCGCGCGACGCTGGACCTCGGCCGTCGCGCTGAACCTCGCGATCGGCCAGGGCGAGAATGCGCAGACGCTCGTGCAAATGGTTCGGCTCTTCCAGCAGCTGGCGAGCGACGGCCGCATCCGCACGCCGTTCGTCGTCCGAGCCACGACCTCACCTGCCACCGAGAACATGTCGCTCGATTTGAACGCGGATCAGCTGGCGACGCTGCGGCGGGCGATGATCGCCGTGGTGGAGCAGGGCACGGCGCGCGGCTCGCGACTCGCCAACCTAACGATCGCGGGCAAGACCGGGACGGCGCAAAACCCGCACGGACTCTCTCACGGCTGGTTCATCGGTTTCGCGCCGGCAGACAAACCGGAGATCGTCGTCGGCGCGATCATCGAGTTTGCGCGGCACGGAACCGCGGTGGCGCCGCTCGTTTCCAGAGCGATCGCGCACTACCTCGGCATCGACGAGCAGACGGCGGCCACCTTGAAGGTGACAGTGCCGAACGATTCCGCCCCGGCGCCGTTCCAGATTCCCATGCTGCTCCCCGACAGTGCGCCGCTCCAGCTCCGCCTGCCGCAGATCCGGCCGGTGCCTCCGACGCAGCCTCCGCCCCCGCCGCCCACCGACAGTGCTGTCGCGCGCCCGCCAGCTCGATAAGGCGCTCGTCGCCGCAGTCGGTGCGCTCGCGCTGTACGGACTCGCGACGCTGTACTCTGCCGGCCAGACGGACGTCCCGACGTTCGTCGCCACGATCTGGCAGCGACAGCTCCTCTGGCTGGGCCTTGGGCTCATCGTCGGTGGGATCACGTTTCGCACCTCGCCCCGGATGCTCGAGTGGGCGACGCCGTACGCCTATGGGATCGCCCTGTTCCTGCTCGTGCTCACGCTCGTGATCGGGACGGGCGCCGGGACCGCGGCGGGCAGCAAGTCGTGGATCGCGATCGGTGGACATCGCTTCGGGCAGCCAGCCGAGCTTGCGAAGCTCGCGGTGGTCCTGATGCTGGCGCGTTGGCTCGCGACGCGACGTGAGGCGCCGACCATGCTGCGGGATCTGATCGTGCCCGGCCTGATCGCCGGCGTGCCCGGCTTCTTGGTACTCAAGCAACCTGATCTGGGTAGCGCCATTGTCTTCGCGGCAATTCTGTTCTTCATGCTGTTCTGGGCCGGGACGAAGTTCTCACTGCTCGTCCTCGCAGCCTCGCCGGTGATCGGACTCGTCCTGGCGTTTTCGACGGTAGCCTGGGGTGTGTGGATCGCCGTGCTGGCCGGCCTACTCCTCTGGTGGCGACCGTACTTGTGGGAAGGGTTCGCCATCATGGCGCTGAACGTGCTCGGCGGCGTGCTGGCGCTGCCCTTCTGGAACAGGCTGGCGCCGTATCAGCAAAACCGCCTGCTGGCATTCCTGAATCCTGACGTCGATCCCCGAGCGGCAGGGTGGCACGTCATTCAGTCGAAGGTCGCCGTAGGATCGGGCGGCCTGCTCGGCAAGGGGTTTACCCAAGGCACCCAAAAGAGGAGCTCGGATTCGTCGGCGTGCTGGTTGCGCTCTGCTTGTTTGCCTGGATGCTGTTCGGCCTGCTGCGGATCGCCCGGAAGGCCACGGATCCATTCTCGAGCCTCTGCGTCTTCGGCATCGCGGGGCTTTTTTTCACTCACATCTTCGAAAATGTGGGCATGACGATCAACCTCATGCCGATCACCGGTATTCCGTTGCCGTTTTTCTCCTACGGCGGCTCCTTCCTGCTTGCATGCTCGATCGGCGTCGCGATCGCGCTCCGCGTCGCGTGGGAGTCTCGGCTGTCAGGCTATGCCGAACTGGGGCAATAGGTTAGCTGTTCGGGACTAGCGGCGGCAAAGTTGGGATCACAAATTGTGCGCTTCGTCACTATATGGCGCGAATGGCCTGGTTCAAAAAGGAACGTAAGCCGCGCACCTCCGAGCGTGTCAAGCTCGAGATCCCGGCAGACGCCTGGGAGAAGTGTGATCAGTGCGGGCACGTCGATATCCGCGAACGCTTCGTTCGCGCACTCAACGTGTGCCCGAATTGCGGCTACCACCGGCGAATTTCTGCGCAGGAATACATCGACCTGCTGGTAGACGAAGGATCCTGGCACGAGCTGTTTTCCGGATTGAAGTCCGCCGACCCCCTGAAATTCGAGAACTACGCCGACCGCGTGCAGGCAGCCATGAAGAAGGCGGGCCCACTCGACGCCATCCGCACGGGCTACGCGCGGCTCCACGGCACACCCATCAGCCTCGGCGTGATGGACTTCAGTTTCATGGGCGGGTCGATGGGATCGGTTGTCGGCGAGAAGATCGCCCGGCTGACGCGGCACGCGATCGACAAGAAGTCACCGCTGATTCTCGTCTCGGCGTCGGGCGGTGCGCGCATGCAGGAAGGTGTGCTTTCGCTCATGCAAATGGCCAAAACGTCGGTGGTGATTGCCGAGTTGCAGTCGGCGGGCGTCGCGTTCATCTCGGTGCTCACGAATCCCACGACGGGCGGAGTATCCGCCTCGTACGCCATGCAAGGCGACGTCATTCTTGCCGAGCCCGGGGCGGTCATCGGGTTCGCCGGACCTCGGGTCATCAAGCAGACGATCGGACAGGACCTGCCTGAGGGCTTCCAGACAGCGGAGTTCCTGCTCGATCACGGGATGATCGACGCAGTCGTCCCCCGGGGCGAGCTGCGGGATACGGCTGCGCAGCTGCTGCGCCACATGACCGGCTCCTGGCCGGCTGAGGCCGCCGACTGACCTTCGAAGACGCCTGCCAGTTTCTTTTCGCACGACAAGCGGCTCGCATCAAATGGAGCCTCGGCCCGACCGAGGGGCTGCTCGACGTGCTGGGCCATCCCGAACGGCACTACCCGGCCATCCACATCGGCGGCACCAACGGCAAGGGATCCACGTGCGCCTTCGTGGCCAATGAGCTGCGGGCGCAGGGTTGGCGCGTGGGGCTGTACACCTCTCCCCACCTCATCTCCGCTTGTGAGCGGATCACCGTCGACGGCGTCCCGATCGGCGAGGACGCCTTTGCCGAATGGACGACCCAGCTCAAGCCGCATATCGAGCGGCTCGAGGCCAGCTTCTTCGAGGCGACGACCGCTATCGCCTTCGCCGACCTCGCCGCCAGAGACGTCGATATCGCAGTGATCGAAGTGGGGCTCGGCGGCCGGCTCGACGCGACGAACGTCGTCACCCCGCTGGTCAGCGCCGTCACGAAGATCGCCCTCGAGCACGTCGAATACCTCGGCAACGACCTCAAGGGCATCGCGCGGGAAAAGGCGGGGATTGCCAAACCGAAGGTGCCGTTCGTGACGGGCGAATCCGATCCCGACATCCGCGCGGAGCTCGTCAAAGAGGCGAAGCGGCGCGGTGCTGAACCGATCATCACCGTAGACACGACGCTGCGGCCGAGGAAGGACACCCAGCTTGGGTTGCGCGGACGGCATCAGCTGTCCAACGCGTTGGTGGCGCACGCCGTACTGAACGCGTTGCCCGCGCCGTTCGGGCCGGTGGGCAAGAACCTCCCGGTGAGCTTCGCACACGCCTATATCCCCGGCCGGTTCGAGGTGCGCGGCAAGTGGATCTTCGATGTGGCGCACAATCCGGATGGGATGCGCGTCGTGGCCCAGGCGATCGCCGAATCGGGCCGGACCATTCGCCGCCCGCTCCATGCCCTGGTCGGGATTCGCAACGACAAGGACTGGCGGGCGATGCTGGATTCCCTCCGGCCACTGGTGGACCGCCTCACGCTGACCGTTCCGCCGTCGATTCCGCTCATGCAACGCTGGTCCATCGAAGACATGGGCCCCGACGTTGTGTTCGAACCGGATTTCGAGCGAGCGTTGCATGACATTCAGGAAGGGGCGGGGACGGTTCTCGTCACCGGATCATTTCATACGGTGGGCGACGCGATGGCGCGCTTGCCGGGCTTCGCGCCGGTCGGTTAAGTTGTTGCGATGCAAGGAAAAGCCCTACCCGGCTTTCGCGATTTCTACCCTGAAGACCTGAGCCTCCGAAACCACATCTTTGCGACCTGGCGCAGCGTGGCTGCGCGGTACGGCTTTGAGGAATACGACGGCCCCCCCCTCGAATCGCTGGAGATGTACACGCAAAAGAGCGGCGACGAGATCGTCGGCCAGCTCTACACCTTCAAGGACAAAGGGGAACGCGAGGTCGCGCTGCGGCCCGAAATGACGCCGACCCTGGCGCGAATGGTCGCGGCGCGGGTGCAGGCCCTGAAGAAGCCGATCCGCTGGTTCTCGATTCCGCAGCTGTTTCGCTACGAGCGCCAGCAGCGGGGCCGCCTGCGGGAGCATTTTCAGCTCAACATGGACATCATCGGCGAGGCGAGCTTCCTCGCAGATGCCGAACTCATGGCGGCCGCTGTGGATATCATGCGCGCCTTCGGGCTGGGATCCAAAGACGTTCAGCTTCGGGTCTCGGACCGGAGGGTAATCAAGTCTTTGCTACTGGGACGTGGCGTCAACGACAGCCAGCTGCCCGCGGCATTCGCCGTTATCGATCGCAGTGAGCGCGTGCCGAAAAACGTGCTCGAGGAGATGCTCCGGGAGGCAGGGTACGGGAAAAAGGAAACGTCCGCCGTGTTCGAGATCGCGGAGCTGCGCGGTTCGGACAAGGTCTTCGGAGTGGCAGGAGAGGTTGCCGAGCCGTTATCCCACGCGATCCGAGCACTGCAAGCCATGGGACTTGGCGAGTTCGTCACCGTCGACCTCACGATCGTCCGTGGGCTCGCGTATTACACGGGCATCGTGTGGGAGCTGTTCGACGCCAAGAAGTCGCTCCGCGCGATCGCCGGAGGCGGACGTTACGACGGGCTGCTCGATCAACCCGCCCTGGGGTTCGGCATGGGCGATGTTGTGCTCGGCGAGCTCCTCAAGGAGCGCGGCGTAGCGCCCAAGGCGTCGAGCGAACTCGGCGCCTTTTTGATCCCGGTCGGCGGCGACGACTTGCCGACGATTCTGCAGCTCGCCCACGCGCTGCGGGAGCGGGGCATAGCGGTCGAGTATGGCCTCCGGCACGCCGGCGTGCGTAAACAGCTCGAGCTGGCGTCGGCACGCGGCGCCGCGCGGGCGGTGATCGTGGGGCCGGAAGAGCGCGCCACAGGGATGGCGGTCGTGCGCGATCTCAAAAGCAGCACCGAAGCGAAAGTGCCCATTCGCCAGCTCCTCAACGGATATTTCGAGTAATGGCTCAAGCACAGAAGATCACACCACGCGCCAAAGACTTCAGCGAGTGGTACGGCGACGTCATTACCCAGGCCCAGCTGGCCGATTATTCGCCGGTGCGCGGGTGCATGGTCATCCGGCCGCACGGCTACCGCATGTGGGAGCTGATGCAGCGCGCGCTCGACGACATGATCAAGGCGAGCGGCCACAAGAACGCCTACTTCCCGCTCTTCATCCCGATGAGCTACCTCGCGAAGGAGGCCGAGCACGTCGAGGGATTCGCGAAGGAGGTTGCGCTCGTCACACATACGCGGCTGCGGGCGACAGGCAAAGAGGGCAAGGATGCCGTCGAGGTCGATCCGACGTCGGCGCTCGAGGAGCCGCTGGTCGTGCGGCCGACGTCGGAGACGATCATCTACGGCATGCTCGCGAAATGGATCCAGAGCTACCGCGACTTGCCGGTGCTCCTCAACCAGTGGTGCAACATCGTCCGCTGGGAGATGCGCACGCGGCTGTTCCTGCGCACCACGGAGTTCCTGTGGCAAGAAGGGCATACGGCACACGCCACGTCGGACGAAGCGGAGGCCGAGGCGCGCCTGATCCTCGGCATGTACCGCCGGTTCCAGGAGGAGTGGCTCGCGCTGCCGGTGCTGACGGGCTTGAAGACCGACAGCGAGCGCTTCGCGGGCGCGGTGCGGACCTACGCACTCGAAGGCCTGATGCAGGACAACAAGGCGATGCAGGCGGGGACGTCGCACTTCCTCGGCCAGAACTTTTGCCAAGGCGTTCGGCGTGCAATTTCAGACGGCCGCGGGCGGGCTCGACCACGTGTGGTCGACATCGTGGGGCGTGTCCACACGCCTCATCGGCGGGCTGATCATGACCCACTCCGACGACAACGGCCTGGTCGCGCCTCCAAAGGTCGCACCGGTGCAGGTTGTGATCGTGCCGATTTGGAAGACGGACGAAGAGAAAGGCCAGGTATCGGCTATCGGCTATCGGGTTAAGGAGGACCTCGAAAAGGCGGGCCTCCGCGTAGAGCTCGATCTCCGCGACACGATGAAGCCCGGCGCCAAGTACTTCGAATGGGAAGGGCTCGGGGTCCCAGTGCGGCTCGAGATCGGTCCTCGGGACGTGGCGAGCGGCCAGGTGGTGCTGGCACGTCGGACCGGCGGCAAGGCTCCCGTTCCACTCCAGAGCGCTGTGGGGGCGGTCACGGCCGCACTCGACGAGATTCAAGCGTCGCTGTTCGCCGCGGCACTCGAACGGCGAGAGAAGAACTCGATCCGCGGCGCTACCAAAGCGCAGTTCCTCGAGTTCATCAACGGCAGCGGCGGTTTCGCCTACGGTGGCTTCTGCGGTACGCCGAGCTGCGAGGCGGAAATCAAGCAGCAGACCAACGCGACGATCCGCGTCCTGCCCGATCCCGAGTTCCGGAGCAAGGAGGCGCCGAAGACGTGCATGTGGTGCGCAGCCCCGAGCATAGCCGAGGCCGTGTGGGCACAGGCGTACTAGGATTCGATCCGGGATTGCTCCAGGCAATCGCGGATCGCGTCGGGACGCCGGCCTACGTCTACAGCACCAACCTGATTCGCGCGCAGTACAACGCGCTCCACGACGCGCTCCACGGTATCCGGCATCGCATCTGCTACTCCGTCAAAGCCAACGGCAATCTCGGCGTCCTTCGCGTTCTGAAGCAGCTCGGCGCCGGCGCCGACATCGTGTCCGTGGGAGAGCTGCGCCGGGCCCGCATCGCGGGGTTCGATCCCGACGGCATCGTGTTTTCCGGCGTGGGCAAGACCGCTGCGGAGATCGAAGAGGCGATTCGCGCGGGCGTCGGCTTCATCAACATCGAATCGACCAGCGAGCTGGCGACGCTCACCGCCGTCGCCAACGATGTCAAGCTGACGGCCCGGGTCGGGATTCGGGTCAACCCCGACGTCGCGATCGACAGCCACCCCTACACGAAGACCGGCGAGAAGACCGCCAAGTTCGGCATTCCGTTCGACGAGGTCGTGACGGTCGCCAAGCGGATCGCTGCCGAGCCGAGGCTCGTGCTCCGCGGGTTGGCGATGCACATCGGCTCGCAGATCACCGATGTCGCGCCCTACCATCGCGGCGCTATCAAGCTCATCGAGCTGGTCACCGCGATCCGTGCGTTCGGCATAACGACGCTCGAGGCGCTCGACGTGGGCGGTGGGCTCGGCGTCCGCTATCACAACGAGAAGGCGCCGGCGCCGAAAGCATTCGCCGACGCGGTCGTGCCGGTGGTGGGCGCGGCTGGGCTCGGGCTCCTGTGCGAGCCGGGGCGCTATCTGGTCGCCAACGCCGGGGTGTTGCTCACGCGCGTGCTGTACCGCAAGCACGCCGGTGGCAAGGAATACGTGATCGTTGACGCCGGGATGTCCGATTTCGTGCGGCCGAGTCACTACAATGCGCACCATGACATCCTGCCGCTACGCGACGGGAAACGGCCCGAAGAGACGGTCGATGTGGTCGGCCCGATCTGTGAGAGCGGCGACTTCCTCGCGCTCGACCGCAAGCTGGTGGCGGTCGGGCCCGGCGAGGTGCTGGCCGTGCTGGGCACGGGCGCCTACGGCTTCGTGATGAGCTCGACCTATAACCAGCGGCCGCGGGCACCGGAAGTGGTGGTCGACGGGGATCGCTACTACGTCGCGCGCCAGCGCGAGACGCTGGACGACCTGGTCCGCGGCGAGACCGCGGAGCCCACAACGTGGTACAAGGCGTGAACCGGATCCTCATCCTCGACTGCGGGTCGCAATTCACCCAGCTGATCGCGCGGCGCATCCGCGAAGCGAGCGTGTATTGCGAGATCCATCCCGCCGCGCGCGGCCTGGATCTGCAATTCGTGCGCGCCTTCGACCCCAAGGGGATCATTCTCTCGGGGGGACCGAACTCCGTCTTCGAGGATGGCGCACCGACCGTGGACCGGGGAATCCTGGACATGGGGATCCCGGTGCTGGGCATCTGCTACGGCATGCAGCTCATCGCGCATCTGTCGGGCGGCAAAGCGACGCCGGCGCAGCAACGCGAGTACGGCCGGGCCGAAGTCACGGTGAAGGAAAACAAAGGTCTGTTTGCGGGATTCGAGCCTGGTGCAGTCGTTATCGCGTGGGCGAGCCACGGCGACCGGCTCGAGAACCCGCCACCGCAGTTCCGCGTGACGGCGACCAGCGCTAACGCCCCCGTCGCCGGGATGCAGCACGCGACGAAGCCCGTGTATGGCGTGTTGTTCCACCCCGAGGTCGCCCACACGCCGCGGGGTGGTGAGATCCTCCACAACTTCCTGTTCGACATCTGCGGCTGCACGCCCGACTGGACCCCCGGGCATTTCGTTGAGCAAGAGATCGAGCGCATCCGCACGCTCGTCGGCGGCGGGGGACGCGCGATCTGCGGGCTCTCGGGCGGCGTCGATTCCGCCGTCGCCGCCGCGCTGGTGCATCGGGCGATCGGGAATCGGTTGACGTGCGTGTTCGTCGATCACGGCCTGCTGCGCCGCGGCGAGCGCGAACAGGTTGAGCATACCTTCCGCGCGCATCTGGGCATGGATCTGCGGGTCGTCGACGCAACGCACCGGTTTCTCAAGGAGTTGAAGGACATCGAGGACCCCGAAGAGAAGCGCCGCCGCATCGGGCACACATTCATCGATGTGTTCGAAGATGCGGCCCGGCATGTCGAGGGGCACGTCGGTTTCCTGGTGCAGGGCACGCTCTATCCCGACGTGATCGAGTCCACCTCGGCAACGGGCGGGCCGTCCGCGACCATCAAGACGCACCACAACGTCGGCGGCTTGCGCCCCAATCTCCCCTGGAAGTTGATCGAGCCGCTGCGCGAGCTGTTCAAGGACGAAGTGCGCCAGGTGGGCCGGGAGCTCGGCTTGCCCGACGAGATCGTCGGTCGCCATCCATTCCCGGGACCGGGACTCGCCATTCGGGTGCTGGGTCCCGTGGACGAAGCGCGGCTGGATCTGCTCAGGAAAGTCGATGCCATCTACCTCGAGGAAATCCGCGCGGCGGGGCTGTACGACCAGATCTGGCAAGCGTTCGCGGTGCTGCTTCCCGTCAAGTCGGTTGGCGTCATGGGTGACGGCCGCACCTACGATCACGTCGTGGCGCTGCGCGCCGTCACGAGTCGAGACGGGATGACGGCAGATTGGTTCCCGTTCCCCCCTGACGTGCTGGGCCGGATTTCCAACCGCATCATCAACGAAGTGCGCGGGGTGAATCGCGTCGCCTACGACGTCAGCTCGAAACCCCCGGCGACGATCGAGTGGGAGTAACGACCGGGCACGCAGTCCTGTTTTCGGCTCTCCTCGCCGCGGCGGTCGCGGCGCCCTCGATTCGCAATGATTTCGTCGCCGACGACCAATGGGTCGTGGCGAATCGGCAGGTCCTCGAGCATCCACCTTCCGCAGGTGCGGTCCTCAAAGAGCCGTACTGGCCCGCTTCGTTTGGCGGAGTCATGTGGCGTCCTGCTGTCATTACCTCGTGGGCACTGGATTATCGCGTGTCGTCCAGCCCGCACTGGTTTCACGCGGTCAACATCCTCTGGGCGGCAATCGCCACCGCATTATTCGCCTTGCTCGCGTGCGAGCTGGCTGGTCCGAGCGTCGGACTGATCGTGGGGCTGCTGTTCGCTGTGCACCCGGTGCACGTGGAGGCAGTCGCGAACGTGGTTGGGCGCGCCGAGCTGATGGCGGCGGCCGGGTATGCCGCCGCGTTGGTGTGCGCGATCCGTGCAGGACAGGGCCGCATGTACTTGATCGGCGTGGTGCTGGGTGCGGCGTTGGCGATTGGATCGAAGGAGATCGCCGTCACGTTGCCCGCGGCGGTGCTACTCGTGTACCTGGCCAAGCCCTCGCC
>WNFK01206048.1_pt1 | contig 27338 bp, 23 predicted proteins | sample 5400281 | NCBI WGS metagenome assembly WNFK01 (sample SAMN13153350, study PRJNA577476) | soil metagenome | isolation source: 20 cm soil on Douglas fir-dominated hillslope | place: USA:California | collected 2013-09-17
CGCGCCGAGGAGCTCCTGGCGGCGACGATCCGCGACCGCTCGGCGATCGGCGTCGCCGTCGTGGACATCGATGGCGATGAACTGCGCAACGACTGGGCTGTCGGTGATCGCGTGGCCGAGGGAGTGCGCCGCTGGGCCCGTCTCTCGGATGCCGTAGGGCGGATCGGCACCACGCGGTTCGGCGTGGTGGCACCCCGGACCGGCCGGTCGGGATGCGCCCGGCTCGGCGAGCGCCTGCTGAACGGCCTCGACGCGACGTTCGGTACAGCCTGTTCGTGGTTGCGAGTCGGCTTCGTCGCGTTCGAAGATGCGTCCGCCGCCCCGACCGCCGCTCAGCTGATGGGGTGCGCCGCGCTTGCGGTAGTCGAAGGCGCCCTGAGTGGCAAGGACGCCCGCGTGCGCTGCTGGCCCGCCTAAGCACATCCGCCTCAGCTCGTTCTGCTGCACCCATGCAGCGCCGCTGTCGCACCAGACGTGCGGAGTTGTACGTCAGTCGCGCCACCCCGCGCCCTGCGGGGATGGGCGGTCGTCTCGTAACTCGCGGCATCATAATCAGTTGCGGCGTCCAGCGCCGAGAGCACAGGTCCTGCATCTAGCGTGGGCGTGACGCTCCCCTGGACCGTACCCGCCCGCCTGCTGTCGTATCGGCGAGTGCTGATCGTCGGCGTGCATCTGATCCTCATCCCTCTGGCATACTTCGGCGCGTTCGGCGCTCGCTTCGACTTCCATATCCCGCCGGCCGAGCTGCGCACGTTCGCCAGAACGCTGCCCTACCTGCTGGTGATCCGCCTGCTCATCTTCGCGTGGTACGGCCTGTTCCGGGGCTACTGGCGCCACGTTGGGCTGCGGGACCTCGTGGACCTGGGCGTCGCGACGACCCTCAGTACGGGGCTGTTCGCCGCGGCTCTGCTCGCGACCGGCTTGCCGCCCGCTCTCCCCCGCTCGGTCTTCCTGCTCGACTGGCTGGGCATCGTGTTCCTGTCCGGCGGCCTGCGGCTCGCCGCGCGGGCGTTCCGCGAGGGCCAGCTGCCCATGCAGTCGCCGCGGGGCCGCCGCACCTTCCTCATCGGCGCGGGTGAGGCGGCAGAGATGCTGCTGCGCCAGGTGCGGCACGACAGCCGCTTCGGGATCAGCGCGGTTGGCCTGATCGACGACAACCCCGAGACGCACGGCCGGTCGCTGCACGGCGTGCCCGTGCTCGGCGGGACCGCCGACCTGGAACGGCTGGTGCACCAGCACCGCATCCAGCTCCTCGTGATCGCGATCCGCTCGGCCCCGGCCGACAAGATGCGCCGCATCGTGGAGCGCTGCACGGCGACCGGGACCGAGTTCAGGATCATTCCGTCGCTCCAGGACCTGCTCGACGGGCGCGCCGGGATCGGCCAGTTGCGCGAAGTCGAGATCGAGGATCTCCTGGGGCGCGAGCCGGTGCACCTCGACCTGGAGCAAGTCCGCGGCGACCTGGAGGGGAAGACCGTCCTCATCACGGGGGCGGGCGGCTCCATCGGATCGGAGCTAGCCCGGCAGATCGCCCGATTCCGCCCCGCCCGGCTGGTGCTGCTGGAGCGAGCCGAGAGTCCCCTGTACTTCGTGCACCTCGAAGTGTCGCAGTCGGCGCCCGAGGTCGAGGTCGTGCCGGTCATCGCGAATATCACGAATGCCGAGCGGCTCGACGAGGTGTTCGGGACCTATCGGCCCGAGTACGTGTTCCACGCCGCCGCCTACAAGCACGTGCCGTTGATGGAAGAAAGCGTGTTCGAGGCCGTGTGGAACAACGTCGTGGGCACACTGCGGGTGGCGCAGCGCGCGGTCCAGCACCGCGTCGAGAAGTTCGTGTTGATCTCGACGGACAAGGCGGTCAACCCGACGAGCATGATGGGAGTCACGAAGCGGATCGCCGAGCGGATCGTGCTCGAGCTGCCGGCGCTGCGCGTCCGGACCGACTTCCGCGTCGTGCGATTCGGCAACGTCCTGGGTTCCGACGGCAGCGTCGTGCCGCTGTTCAAGCGCCAGCTGGCCGCGGGCGGACCCATCACCGTGACGCATCCCGACGTGCAGCGCTACTTCATGACCATTCCGGAGGCAGTCGAGCTCGTGCTCACGGCCGCCGCGCTGCCGGCGGCGGCAGGCCGCATTTCGATTCTCGAGATGGGGAGCCCGGTCCGGATCGTCGATCTCGCGGAACAGCTCATTCGGCTCTCGGGCCTCGAGCCGTACAAGGACGTGCAGATCGTGTTCACCGGGCTGCGCCCGGGCGAAAAGCTGAACGAGGAGCTCGTCGGCGGCGGAGAAGAGACCATCCCGACGAGTGCCGAGAAGATTCGTCTCGTCGAACGCAACGGAGGCAGTGCGGCCAATGTCGCCGTGGCCCTCCAACACCTGATCGACGCCTTGACCGCCGGACGTACGCCGGATCTGATGCGGGCGGTAGCGGCCCTCGCGCCCGAATACGTCGCGTCAGGGCCTCGCCCTCCGCGCCGATCGCCGGCCATGGGCGTGCGGCAGCCGGCGCTGGTCGAGGCCGCGCAGCCCACGCCCCACGCCCCTGTTCCGGCCCCGCCGCGCCGCGCGCCGCTGCGGGTCCAGCCGTCCCTGCTCGGCGAGTCGCCCTAGCCCTGACGCTCGTCCTCCCACTGGCGCAGGCTCTCCAACTGGCGTGGTGTGGGATCGGCGATCGGCCGCTTGCGTCGCAGCGCGGCCAGCGCCTCTTGGAGCGGCTCGCCGGTCGTCGCGATGCGCCACGCCAGGTACAGTGTCGTCGCCCGGCCGATCCCCGCGCCACACGAGATCAGCGTTGCGGGCCCCCCCCCTCCGTTCCGACCAGCGTCGAGGAAGGCACACCCGACGCGGAGCTGGTCCATGGTCGGAGGCTGGTTGTCGCGCACCGGCAGCCACAGGAGTGATTCCGCTGAAGCGAGCCAGGGCACCGGCGCCGCTTCACCGACCAACGTGACGACGCGGCCGACGCCGGCCACTTGCAGCTGGCGCCAGCGGCGAGGAAGCGGGATGCCACCCACCCACAGCCCCTTTTCCACTTCGACCGGTTGCCGGGCCGGCGACTCGTTGGCCAGGGCGAGCCAATAGACCCACCAATTGCGCAGGGGCCAATACCGCGTCAGGAACCTCAAGGCTCCGCCTTCTTCTTTAGTGACTCCCACCACTCAATGCGACGTTTGATATCCTTCTCGAAGCCGAACTCCGTTGGCTCGTACCAGCGGGCGCCCTCCAATACCTTGGGCAAGTATTCCTGCGGCGCGTACCCATCCTCGTACTCGGGGCCGTACTTGTAGCCAGCCCCGTAGCCCAACTCCTTCATCAGTTTCGTGGGAGCGTTGCGGATGTGGAGGGGCACCGGCTCGGCCGGGTATTCCTTCGCCGCTGCGGCCGCCTGGCCGAACGCGGCGTACACGCGGGTCGACTTGGGCGCCGTCGCGAGATACACGACCGCTTCAGCGAGGGCCAGCTCACCTTCCGGCGAGCCGAGAAAGTGATACGCGTCCTTGGCAGCCAACGCCACGGACAGCGCGCGCGGGTCGGCGAGGCCGATGTCTTCGGCCGCGATCCGTACGATCCGCCGCGCGAGGTACAGCGGGTCTTCTCCCCCGGCGAGCATGCGCGCGAGCCAGTACAGCGAGCCCTCGACGTCGCTGCCGCGCACCGCTTTGTGCAGGGCGGAGATCAGGTCGTAATGCTGGTCGCCGGACTTGTCGTACTTGGCGACGCGTTTCTGCAAGGCGTCGGCAATCAGCGCGACGGTCAGGACGGGCGGTCCACCCGTCCCCACCAGGTACTCGGCGGCGGCATCGACCGCTTGCAGCGCGCGTCTGGCGTCGCCGTCCGACTCGCGCGCGAGCATGGCGAGCGCGTCGTCGTCGATGTGGAGTCCCAAGCTCCCCACGCCGTGCTCCCGGTCCTCGAGGGCACGGCGCACGAGCGTCATGATGTGCTCAGGTTGGAGCGGCTCGAGCACGAAGACGCGGCAGCGCGACAGCAGTGCCCCGGTCAGCTCGAAACTGGGGTTCTCGGTCGTGGCGCCGATCAGCGTGACGACGCCGTTCTCGACCCAGGGGAGAAACGCGTCCTGCTGCGCGCGGTTGAAGCGGTGGATCTCGTCGCAAAACAGGATCGTGCCGCGACCCTCGTATTGGAGCCGCTCCTCGGCCTGTGTGATGATCTCCCGCACCCGGCCCACGCCTTCCGTCGCCGCCGAGAAAGGCTCGAAATGGCGCTTGGTGTAGTTGGCGCTGAGACGCGCGAGGGTCGTCTTCCCCGAGCCGGGCGGTCCCCAGAAGAGACACGACCCCACGTCGCCACGGCGAATCAGCTCGCCGAGCGCCTTGCCGGGCCCGAGGATGTGCTCTTGGCCGAGGAAGTCGTCGAGGCTGCGGGGCCGCATCCGCGCGGCGAGCGGCTCGGCGGAGTGTTGAAACAACGTAGGTTCGGTCATCCGCGAGCAGGGGAAGCTAGCGACCAGCCGTTACGCGGGGGAGGTCGCCGGCAACACGGAGGTAAACGAGACGCGCCGCCAGAACAGCCGGAATCGCTCGTGGCGCCGCAGGTAGGGCACGAAGCCCGCGCGGGCGCAGCCCTTCAATGACGCCGCGTTGTCCTCATCCACGAACGTGACCACCCAGCGTGCGCCGAACTGGTCCGCCCGCTCCGCGATCTGCGCCATTGCGGCCGCCATGATTCCCTGCCCCCGATAGGCTTCCGGCGTGTACGCCCCCTCGAGTAACGCTTCGTCGGGGGCGAGGCGCGGGTAGAGGTCGCCGAAAAACGCGCGCACCCGATCGTTCTGGTGCGAGAGGATGAGCCATTGCATGTAGCACGCCGTACCATCGGGCTCGACGGCGACGTGACAAGTGTCGATGCCGGACCGGAGCAGACGCGCCTGGCCCAGCCGCGCGTACACCTGGTCGTCCGACAAGCCCGGCTCGCGCACGTCGAGCCAGGCGAGCTCGTCGTCAGATGTGAGCGGCCGCACCTGGAACGGCCGCTTGGCGGCGGGCGCCAAACACGGCGACCGCAGGTCGCGGCGCAGCCCGACCGACGCTGAATTGGAGTAGAAGCGGTAGGTCACCGCGCGCCACATCCTGTGCGCGCGCCCGGTGAACACCAGCCGCAGGAGGTCCCGGACTCTCGCTATGCCGCCGGCCATAGCCTCAGTCGAACCGCGCGCCGTCGCACAGCACGGCCGCGATCCGCTCTCCAGTGTGCCCGTCCCAGCGATCGATCACCGGTGGCGCGGCGGGTCGTTGCGCGACCGCTTCCCGCGCCGCGTCACGGATCGCATCGCGCTGCGGCGCGACGAGCCGGTTGGTCCCTACCACGCACGTGATGGGCCGCTCGGTGTTGGGCCGCACGGTGACGCACGGCACCCCAAGCCAGGACGTTTCTTCCTGGAGACCGCCCGAGTCGGTGATCACGAGCCCGGCATCGCTGACGAGCCCCAGCATCTCCAAGTACGGGAGCGGTTCGAGGATTTGGACGCCGTTCATCGCGGCCGCGCTTGCACCCAGGGTCTGAATACGGGCGCGCGTGCGCGGATGCACGGGAAAGAGCATCGGGCCGTCCTTCCCAACGTGCGCCAGCGCGCCGAGCAGCTCGCACAGCGTCGCCGGATCGTCCACGTTCGCCGGCCGGTGCAGCGTGACAACGGTGTACCGCCCCTTTTCGACGCCATGCCGGCGCGGCGCATCCAGCGCGCGGGCGGCCGGCAGCGCCTCCACGAGGGAGTCGATCATCACGTTCCCGACGAAGTGGACGTGCGGACCCGACACGCCTTCGCCACGCAGATTCTCCACCGCGTCCGGGGACGGAGCGAACAAGAGGTCGGCCAGGTGATCCGTCACGAGCCGGTTCAGCTCCTCGGGCATCGTGCGATCGCGGCTGCGCAGGCCCGCTTCCACGTGACCAACCGTGATGCCCAGTTTGGCCGCGACCAGCGCCGCCGCCACCGTCGAGTTGACGTCCCCGTACACCAGGACGACATCGGGCGCGAGCGTTTCGCACAGCGGCTCGAACCGCTCCATGATCGCCGCCGTTTGCCGGGCGTGCGAGCCGGAGCCCACCTCGAGCGCGTGATCCGCGCGCGGCAGGTGCAGGTCCCGGAAGAACGCCTCCGACATCTCCGGGTCGTAGTGCTGGCCGGTGTGGACGATGGCGTGGCGCGCGCCGCGCGCCGCGAGGGCCCGCGCGACCGGCGCGAGCTTCATGAAGTTCGGCCGCGCGCCGACGACGGAGACGACGGAAAGGCTCAACGGATTCTGGTCAGCGTGTAGATCGTGACCGGGATCGTGACCAGGACTCCCACGAGCCGCAGCACCTCGCCGGCGTTCGACCCGCCGCGCCGCGGCACGATGACCTGGTCGCCGGCGACGAGGCCCGCACCGTCGAGCGTGCGGCCTTCCGCGATCGCCTGCTGGAGCGCCTTGCCCTCCCAGAGCGGCTTGCCGTCGCGCTCGATGCGGAGCCGCTTGAGGTTGGCTTCCTGCATCGTACCGCCGGCGGCCATCAGCGCATCGGACAGCGGCGCGTCGGCCGGCACGCCGTAGTAGCCCGGGTGGATCACCGCGCCCTGGACCGAGAGCCGCACGAACGCGCGGGTCCGCACCTCAGGGTCGCGCAGATTCTGCGCGAGACGGTGGGTGAGGTAGTCCTGCAGCTCGGACCGCAGCACCCCGTCGAGGGGGACGTTGCCGATCAGCGGCAGGGTGAGCTGCCCGCCCAGCCCGACGGTGAAGGTATCGGACAGCTCCTTCTCGCCTTCCACCGTCAGCAAGATGCGATCGCCGACCCTGAAGTCGCCGCGCGCGAGCCGCGTCCGAATGGCGGCGGCTTCGCGAGCGTCCGCCTGCGCGGCGCGCGCCTCCAGCGCCTGACGCGTGGCGCCGAGTCCCAACGTGTTCGGACTGTCCCCGCCCTGCGCCGCCGCGGGAGTGACGGTACCCAGCAGCGCGACGAGCGCGGCAATGGTCACGCGAGTAATAGTCATGAAGCATGCCTCATTTCTTGTGTTGGCAGCGGATCACCGCGCCGGGATCGAAACACGCGTGACATGACCCGCCACAGCACGCCTCGGATGAATGGCATCGGGTCGTCCCACGCGACGACCCGCAGCGCGTCGCTCCCCAACGCCCATGGGAGCCAGCGCAGGAACGAGATGCCGGCGGCCCGCGCCGCCAGGACGTCGTCCCACGGCTTGCACCAGCGCGCGCCCACGCGGGCCTGACCCGTGGCGGGGCGCGGGAGCCCGGCCAGGTCGGCAAAGACGAGCGCCGGGATGTTCACGCCGGCGCGAGCGCCCAGATGGTGCCACAGCGTAAAGCGCGGGTTGACCTCGAGCAGGTACAGCCGGCCATCGCGCGCGCGCTTGAAATCGAACTTGGCGACGCCGCGCAGGCCGAGCCGGCGGACCAGGTCGCGCCCCAGGGTCGTGACCTCCGGCGCGTCGCTGATCTCGAGCGCGGTGCTATCGCCATAGGCGGGCGGCCACGTGCGGATCTTCCGCCCGGTGAACTCGCCGACCGTTTCACCGTGCGCATCGACGTACACGTGATAGCTCTCGATGCAGGTCTCCGGACCAGGAATCAGCTGCTGCAGCAAGACCGGAATCCCCGCCCGTGCGAGGCGCGGCCAGGCGGACACCAGCGCGAGCGGCGTGTCGAGACGCAGCGCCTTGGCCGCTCCGCCGATCGGCATCCACTGGTCGCCCCGTCGCACGATGGGCTTCAGCGCCACGGGAAATTGGAGGTCGAGCGGCACCGCATCCCTGGACGGATCCAGCACACGCGCCGCGGGAACGGGGAGGTCGAGTCGCTGGGCCAGCGCTTGAAAGCGGCCCTTGTCGACCAAATCCTCTACCAGGACGCGGTCGGGCACCACGAAGCGGAAGTGCCGACTGAGGCGCTCCCGGTAGCGAGAGATGAGCAGCAGTTCCCGGTCCTCTTCGTAGAACAGGACTGGGGGCTCGGCTTGCGTGGCGGCGAAGCGCTCGAGCAGCTGCAGCAGCTCCTCCGGCTGCTCCCAGGCGTCCGCCCAGTCGAGCACCGCTCGGGCGAAGCGCGAATAGCGCACCGGTTGGCCCGGCGCTGCCGCGACGACGCACGGGATGCCCGCGAGACTCAGGGAACGCAGCAGGTCGCAGTCACCAAGGACGCACGCGAGGACCGTCAAGCGCGTCCCGAAAGCAGCGTCCCGGCCCGACCGTCGGGGTCTTCCTGACGGGTCGAGTATCCTTCGACTGAATACGCGTAGTAACTGTACGCCGCCCCCCGGCGCACGTCGTTCAGCACCACCCCGAGCATGCGGATGGGGAGGCTCCGCAGCAGCTCCACTTTCGCCTCTGCGATCATGCGGTCTGTGACGCCCGTGCGCAGCACAACCAGCAGGCTCCCCGTGACGGCGCCCAGCGCACTCGCATCCACGCCGGCGGCGAGCGGTGGACTATCCACGAGGATCGCGTCGTAATGCGGTCGCATCGCGGTGATCAAGCGGGGCAACGCTTCGGAGCACAGCAGTTCGGGGCCGCGATGCAGGCGCGAGCCACCGCCGATGAAGGAGAGGTGCGCGTAGGGCGTGGCCTGCACGACCTGGTCTGGCGTCACGTCATTCGCCAGCACGTCGGTGAGCCCCGGGCGGCGGGCGGCTTTCAGGAGGCGGTGCAGCGCGCCGCAGCGGACGTCGCCGTCGATCAGCAGCGTGCGGTATCCCACCTGCGCGAAGGCCAGAGCCAGATTCGACGTGACGAAGGACTTGCCGTCGCCGCGCCCCGGGCTGGTGACGGTGAGGAGCAGCGGCCCGGCAGTGCCGTAGGCGTGCTGCACGTTCAGGCGGATGCCCCGCAGCGCCTCGACCGCTTCGCTGCCGTCGGCGTCCGCCTGCGCGCGCCCATTCCCGTTGCCGCGGTGCACGTGCGGCACCGCGCCGAGAATCGAGAGCCCCATCGTCCGCGTGATCTGCAGCGGATCGCGGATCGTTGGATCGGCGCGATCGAGCAGCACCGAGCCGCCAACGCCCGCGCCGAAGCTCGCAATCACGGCGAGCAACAGCACCAGCGGCGTCGCGTTGACGACGGGCCGCGTCGGCCGGATCGCGTGTTCGAGGATGCGGACGTCGGGCAGCGTGCTGACCTCGGCGAGACGCGTTTCGTTGTAGCGCTGGTCGAGGTTGGAAAACAGCTCCGTCGCGTTGGCCTGGTCGCGCGACAGGCGGACCTCCTCCAGGGCGACGGGGGGCGCGCCACGCAGGTCGCCCGCGATCGAGTCGATCCGTTGCTGCAGGGCGTGCTCCCGCGCGGCCAGGCCGGCGACCAGCGTGCCACCGAGCTCCGGAATCACGAACCGCGCGAGGGTGTCCACCTGCTGCGCCAGCCGGCGCACCGGCGGATGCGTGTCGGCGTAACGGAAGCGCAGGACGCGCAGCTCCGCCTGGCGGTCCGCGAGCTCCTTCAGCGCGGCTGACAGCGCCGAGGAGCGCTGCACCGCGCCGATCATGGTGAGCTCATCCACCGGGACGCCCCCGTCCCTCGCCCGTGCCACCACCTGGGTGATCGCTTCGCGGTCGCGGGCCAGCCCCTCAATGGCCACCTGGAGGTCTACATAACTCGCGTACGTGGGGTCGGCCGTGATGCGGCGACCGTCCGGGCCTTGCGCCGGGCCCTCCGACGCGCGCACCGCGTGGTGCACCCGGAACTGCGTCAGGGCGGCCTCGGCGCCGCGCAGATTGGCCTGGGCGCGGTCGCGCTGTTCGCGCAGGATTGACGACAGCTCGGTGAGCCGCTCGCGCTTCATGTCTGCGGCCACTGCCACGAGCCGGTCCGCCACCGCATTCACCGTCGTCGTGATGAGGACCGGATCGTGACCGCGTCGCTCCAGGCGAACGAAATAGCCGTCCGCCGTGGCCCGGATCCGCAAGGCCTGCGAGAGCTCCAACGCCACGTCGCTCAACGCGGTCACCGTGAAGCGAATCACAGCCCCGGGTGACAGCGTGCCTGCGGGCGGCACCCACGCCAGGCCCAGCTGCGCGCCAACCGAGTCGCCGACGCTGCCTTGTTGCAGCACCACGTCCTCCGCGACGTCTCGCAGCGTGAAGTGCTGGCCGGTCTGATCCACCTCGAGCCGATAGGTGCCGGGCCGAACCTCCCCGGGCACGGTCAGCGTCGCCAGCGCCGCCGAGTCGGCCGGCGACTTCGCGGCGAGGTACAGCCGCGCCTGGCGAACGACGTCGTTCAACACGACATGGGATCTGATCAGATCGAGCCAGCCGCCCGAGGTGCCGAGCAGCTGGGCGCTTTGGATCGGCCCCTGATCGCCATGACCACGATCGTGATCCTGGTCCGATGACTGGATCCAGATCGTGGCCTGCGCCTGGTAGACGGGCTTGAGGAACTTCCCAATCACCAGGCCGGACAAGGAGCCGACCACGGTGACGCTGGCGATCAACACCTTATAGCGGCGGGCAGCCGCGAATACGCGACCCCAGTCGCCCATCGGCGCGGGTGCCGCGGCGGCCGGGAGCGCGGTTTGGAACGGCGCCAGGGCCGGTTGGTTAGGAGGTAGCGTTGCGTCACTCGCCATGTCGTTGCGTCCAACTCTTGAGGGGAACGGTAAGCCTTCAGCCCTCTCAGCGATTGCAAGCCGGGTACCGCGGGGACCCCCCGCAGCCAGCGACGCAACGCGTGCCGGCACGGGCAGATACGCCCATGAGCTTGCAACCCGAGCTTCCCGCGCGTGCCGATCGTGGCAGCCGTCACGCACATCTGTAACGTCGACGTGGCAGCAGGGGACGAGCGAAACCCGGCACTCGCAGCTAAGTGCTTCTCCCACAATCGGTCAACGAAGCGGAGCGTCCGCGCACGTGACCTGCGTTTGCAACGCAGTCGCGGGCGACCCGCATTTCCATTTCCGACATCGGGCCCCGGGCCCAGGGAGCTGCACCATCACCGCCGGCTCGGCACCACCCAAGCGCAGCGACTTCCTTCCTTTCTCTCCGCCGACGATCGGCGAGGAGGAGATCCAGGAGGTTGTGGACACGCTCCGCTCGCAATGGATCTCCACGGGACCGAAGACGAAGCGGTTCGAGAACGAGTTCGCGGCTTTTCTGCGAGCCCCGGGGGCGTTGGCGCTCAATTCCTGCACGGCAGCCCTGCACACCGCGCTCAAAACACTGGGGATCGGCCCGGGGGACGAGGTCATCACGACGCCAATGACGTTCACGGCGTCCGTGAACGTGATCGAGCACGTCGGCGCGCGACCCGTACTGGTGGACGTCGAGCCGGACACGCTCAACATCGACCCGCACCAGGTCGCGGCAGCGATCACGCCGCGCACCCGCGCGATCTTGCCCGTGCACTACGCCGGTCACCCGGCCGACCTCGACGCACTGCGCGCGTTGGCTCGGGCGCATGACTTACAGATTGTCGAGGACGCGGCCCACGCGTTGCCGGCCTGCTACAAGGGGCGACCGATCGGCAGCGAGGGCAATCCCGTCGCCTTCAGCTTCTACGCCACGAAGAATCTCACGACTGGCGAAGGCGGGATGCTCACGGCCGATGCGGAGTTCCTGACGCGGGCGCGGGTGATCAGTCTGCACGGCATGAGCCGCGACGCCTGGAAGCGCTACGACAAGGGCGGCAGCTGGTTCTACGAGGTACTGGTCCCTGGCTTCAAGTACAACATGACCGACATCCAGGCGGCGCTCGGGCTGTGGCAGCTGCGCAAGCTCGAGCAGTTTCAGGTGCGGCGTCGCGCGGTCGTGAGCGAGTACGACCGTGCCTTCGCGGACGAGCCCGCCCTCGAGCGTCCCGTGACGCGCCCGGACGTGGAGCACGCGTGGCACCTCTACGTGCTGCGCCTCCGCGACAACGCGCTGACGATCGGGCGAGACCGCTTCATCCAGGAGCTCGCTGACCGGAACATCGGCACGTCAGTGCATTTCATCCCGATTCACATCCATCCGTACTACCGCGACAAGTACGGCTTTACGCCGGGCAGCTTTCCAGTCGCCTATGACAACTTCCGGCGCATGTTGAGCCTGCCGCTCAACCCCGGGCTGACCGACCACGACGTGAGCGACGTGATCGAGGCGGTGTCGGACGTTGTGCGGAGCTTCCGGGCGTGACCGTCAAGCGCGTCGTCGATGTGATCCTCGCAGCGGTGGCGCTCGTCGCTGCTGCCCCCGTACTCGCCGTCGCCGCCGTCGGCATCCGGCTCGCGGGGCCCGGCCCAATTCTCTACCGCGCGCAGCGCGTCGGTTTGCACAACCGGGTGTTCACAATGTTCAAACTCCGCACGATGCGGCCGGGGCAGTATCCCACCGCCATCACCGCGAAAAATGACCCCAGAGTCTTCCCGTTCGGCGCCTTGCTGCGCCGCACGAAGGTCGACGAGCTGCCGCAGCTGTACAACGTCCTGCGGGGCGACATGACGATCGTCGGCCCGCGACCCGAGGACCCCCGGATGGTGGCGCGGTTCTACACGCCGCTCGACCACGAGACGCTCCGCGTCGCGCCGGGACTCACGAGTCCGGGCAGCCTCTACGCGTACACGCACGGCGAGGCGCAGCTCGACGCGAGTGACTCCGAGGGTTGCTACGGCGAGCGGTTGTTGCCGCTGAAACTCGCGCTGGACATCGTCTACGTGCGCCGAGCGTCACTGGCGTACGATCTCGCAGTCATCGTGCGGACCGCCTGGATGCTCGGGACGGCGCTGCTCGGGCGCCGCGAGTTCCCGCTGCCGCCGGAGCTGAATGACGCACGCGGCATCATGAATGAACGCGGCGCTGACCGGATGACAGCATGACGCTCCAGATGCGGGATCCCCAGCCGGCGACGGCAGCGCCGTCGCTGCTCGAGCGACTCGGGGAGTCGCTCGACGCCGCCGGAGTCGTCTACTGCCAATGGAAGGGGCACTGGAAGCGGAGCCGCTGGGAAAGCGGCGCCGGGGATGTCGACCTGCTCGTCGATCCCGTTTGGGCGGAGCGCCTGCAGACCGTGCTGGCCCGCCTGGGCTTCAAGCAGGCCGTCCCGCCGCCGGAAGCCGAGTTCCCCGGCACGGCGAGCTGGATCGGGTACGACGCCCCCAAAGGCCGTCTCGTGCATGTGCACGTCCACCGCCGCCTGGTCGTTGGAGGGTACTGGACCACCGTCTACCGGCTGGCAATGGAGCGCGCCGTCCTCGAGACGGCCGTCCCCCGCCAGCCGTTCCCGGTTCCGACGCCCGAGCTGGAGTTCATCATCTTCGTGCTGCGCACGGTGCAGCGCTACAGTCCCCGGGATCTGTTCGCGCGGCGCCACCCCAGATGGCTCGCGGCTGTGGAGCCGGAGTTCGCATACCTGCTCCGCCAGGTCGATCGGGAGCTGCTCGTCGCACGGCTGGCGGATCTCATGCCGACCGTCGATGTGGCGTTCTTCGACGCCTGCACGCGGTCGCTGCACCCGGGGACCTCACGGTGGGCGCGCCTCTGGTTGCGTCGCGGGCTCGAGCGGCGCCTCCAGGCCCACGCCTCCCGCCCGCCCTTCGGACTGCTCGTCCGGCGGATTGGGCGCGGCCTCGGGCTGCTGCCGCGGCGGCGCGGACTGAATCCGTCCTCGGGCGGCCGCGTGGTGGCGCTGCTCGGCGGCGATGGCGCCGGCAAATCCACCTGCAACGCGGAACTCTCGCGCTGGCTCGGCGTGCCCTTCGAGGTCACCACCGCCCACTTGGGCCGCCCGCCACGGTCGCTCACGACACTCCTGGTTGGCGGCCTCCGGAAAGCGCGGCGCGCGCTCGGTAGCACCGACGGGACCGGCGTGCTCGATCTGCTGCGCCACGTGTGCACCGCACGAGATCGCTATCGCCTCTTCGCACGCGCTCGGCGCTTCGCCGATGCCGGCGGGATCTCGTTGTGTGAGCGCTACCCGGTGGCGCAGAACCGCAAGCTCGTTGGACCCGAGATTCCGCAGCTCTTCAAACGCGGGCGCAACGGGCGCCCCGCCTCCTCTCTGGCGCGCGCCCTGATCCGCGCGGAGCAGCGGTACTACGACAAGATCACGCGACCCGACGTGATCATCGTGTTGATGGTGCAGCCGGAGATCGCGGTACGGCGCAAGACCGATGAGCCGGCGGCCTACGTGCGGACCCGGTCCCGGATCATTTGGGAAACGGACTGGTCTGAGACCGGCGCTCACCTCGTGGATGCCGGACGGTCGCTGCCCGAGGTGCTCGTCGATTTGCGCGCGCTCCTGTGGGCGGAGGTGTAGGGGGTGCCGCGACTCGTGGTCGAAGTAGCGGGGCCCGCCGGCTCGGGAAAGTCCACAGTGTCGCGCTTGCTGACGGAGCGCGCGCAGGTCGTGCCCACGAGCATCTGGGGTTTGCCTCGCCCTCTCTACGCCGCGAGCGCCGTGCGCGTGTTGCCGGCCATCGCCGCCCTCGTCGGAGCGGCGCGCTGGCTGCCCTGGGAAGAAACGGAACAGCTCATCCGCCTGGACGCCTTGGACGGGTTTCTGCGTCGCCTTCCAGAGCCGGAACACAGCCGGGGCGTCGTGCTCCTGGACGAAGGTCCCGTGTTTGCGTTTGCGTGGTTCCGCGTGCTGGGACACCCGTGCTTCCGGGACGGCCGCCGCGATGCGTGGTGGCGCGCGGTGTTGGCGCACTGGGCGGCGCGCCTCGACGTGATCGTGTTGCTTGACGGGGCCGATCCCCTGCTGGTCGATCGCCTCCGCTCGCGCGACAAGGGCCATCCCCTCAAAGCGAGCTCCGACAAGGAGCTCCACGAGTTCGCGGCCGCGTATCGGTGCGCGTTCGCATGGGTGATCGCCGGCCTGACCGCCGGGGAACGCGCTCCAAAGGTGATCTCGCTCGAAAGCAACGGCGCGCGTGCGGAGGAGCTCGCGGACCGCGTGCTCGCTGCCTGCGAGGAGACCATCCATGCCGACTGACGTCGTCGCGCTCTCCTCCCCCCCTCTCCCCTCCGCCGCGCCCGCCGCGCCCGCCGTGCCGGTCCCGGCGACGCTGACCAAGCGCGCGTCGCTGAACGCGGTGCAGTCGCTGCTCGACTACGCGGCGCGCCTCGGGGTTGGCCTCATCGTCACGCCGCTGCTCGTGAGCCGCCTCGGTCGCGACTTGTTCGGCGTGTGGGAGATGCTCAACCGGCTGATCGGCTACATGTCGGCGGCCGACGGGCGCCCGACCGAAGCGCTCCGCCTCGTCATCGCCACCAAGCAGGCCGCGAGCGATCCGATGGAGCATCGGCGCGCCGTCGGCAGCGCCCTCGTCGTCTGGCTGCTGTTCTCGCCGCTCCTCGCCGGGCTCGGCAGCGTCCTCGTGTGGCTCTCGCCGCTCGTGACGAAGGTGCCCCCGGCCCTGTACACGACCGTCCGAGTCGCGAGCGCGGCGCTCCTGGTCAGCCTGTTGCTGGGCGGGCTCTCCTCGGTGCCCGAGTCCGTGCTGCGCGGCATGAACCTCGGCTACAAGCGCATGGGATTTCAGGCCGGGCTCAACGTGATCGGGGGCCTGCTCACCGCCGGCGCGATCTTCGCCGGACTCGGACTGGTGGGAGTGGCCGGGGCCCAGGTGGCGCTGGTGGCGATCACCGGCGTCTGCTTCTGGATTCTCGTGAAGCACTACGTGACGTCCTTCGGAGTGGCGCGGCCCTCGGCGCACGATGTGCGGTCCCTGCTCGGGATGAGCGCCTGGATCGCGATCGGCGAAGTGGTCGCGAAGCTCGCCCTCGCCAGCGACGTGATCATCCTGGGCATGGTCGTGTCGCCGGCGCTGGTCACGACCTACGTCCTCACCGGCTACGCCGGCCGGATCGCCCTCGGGCTCCACGTCTTCACGACCGGCGCCGCGATGCCTGGCCTCGGGGGCGTGATCGGACGTGGCGAGTATGAGTGGGCGGCGGGCCTCCGGGCCGAGATCATGAACTTGACCTGGCTCTTCGTCACCGCCGTGGGAGCCACGATCCTCCTGTGGAACCGGTCCTTCCTGACGCTCTGGGTCGGCCCGGAGAACTACGCCGGGTTCTGGACCAATCTGCTCATCGTGATCGCCACCGCGCAGACGGCCCTGGTCCGCACCGACGCCTACGTCCTGGACGCGACGCTGCAGCCCCGCCTCCGCGTCTGGGTCGCCGCCGTCGCCGGTGTCGCCATCGTCGGTTTCTCCATCGCCCTCACGCCATCGCTCGGCATTGTCGGCGTGTGCCTTGGCGTGCTGCTGGGCCGGTTGGTGCAGACGATCGCGTATCCGCTGCTCGTGGACCGGTGCCTGCACCGCCCCGCCCGCCTGCGGGTCCGGTCCATTGCCCGTCCGTTGACCGTCATGCTCGTGATGTTCGGCGCCACCGCCGCCGTCGGCGAACGCGTGCTGGCGCACCATTGGTTGGGCTGGGCCGCCGGCGTGGCGCTGAGTCTGGCGATCATGATGGCCGTGGCGTTCGTCGCAGGGCTTCCCGCCGAGGCCCGCGGGACCGTGCTCGGCCGGTTGCGCACAATGCTGGCGACGGCCCGTGGCTAGCCCGCTCGCCTACCAGCTCGGCATCGCCGGCCCGATGCCCCGGGCCACGCTCGCGAGCGCCGTCCCCGCGACGCGCGTCAATCGGATCACGTTGGCTGCGTTCTATCTCATGGTGTTCTCGTTCAACTTCGAGATGCCGGACCGAGGCGGGTGGGAGATCCCCGCGATGACGGCTGCGTTGTTCCTCGCCTCGACGCCGCTGGCGCTACGCGCCTGTTACGGACGCATTCCCTCCGCGCTGCTCTGGTTCGCGGGCTTTCTGTGGGTCTTCGGGGCGTCGAGCCTGCTCCACGGGTGGGTGAACTTCGGCGACGTCCGCCACTACTTTATCGTGCTGGTCGAGGCCATCCTCGTCGGCTGGGCCAGTCTCAACCTCTTCAGCCGCGTTGCGGTCGGCGTCACGGCGCTGTGGTGCTACGTGTTCTCGGCGCTGGCACGATCGGTGTTGCCCATGATCGGCGTCGGGCGCACTTCCTACACCGTGTGGACCGGCGGCGAGCGTGTCACCGCCTTCGGGCAGAACGCGAACTTCAGCGCGATCCTCCTGGCCGCTGGTCTGGTCACGCTCCTCGGCCTCGCCTACGGACGGCGCGAGACGTCACGACGAATCCGCCTCGCGGCCTTGCCGATCGGCGTGTTGATCGGCACCGCCATCATCGAGACGGGGTCGCGCGGCGGCCTGCTCGCGCTCGGCGGCGGGTTGGTGGCGCTGATGTTCACGGCCGGCGGCAATCTCAAGGTGCGGCTGCGGAATGGGGCCGTCACCGCGTTGGCGCTCGGCGTGCTGGCGTACGCCGCGTTCACCGCAACGGTGATGAAGAACCGCCTGGAGGCGACGGCAGAAACGGGGACGTTGGCGGGCCGGGAGCAGCTGTGGCCGTCGCTCGTGGACATGGCGCTCGAGAAGCCGCTGGCCGGGTGGGGTCCGATCAATAACCAGTACGAGGTCGCCGCCCGCACCACCGACATGGCGCGAGAGCATCGCGACGCCCATAACCTCCTGCTCGAGCTGCTCACGGCGCTGGGGCTGGCGGGTGCGGCGCCATTCCTCGTCGGCCTCGGGATCGCCGTCGTTGGGGCATGGCGGGGCCGCAGCAGCCCCTACGGCATTGTGCCGCTCGCGCTGATCGCGGTTTTTCTCGTCGCGAACATCAGCACAAACTTGGTCGCCTACAAGCCATTCTGGTGGGTGCTGGCCCTCGCCCTGGCGAGCGGACCGCTCGCGGCTCGGGAAGGAGCAACGCGTCCATGTGCGGTATAGCGGGGCGCTTCCACCCCGACCTGTTGCCGCCGGCACCCGAATGGAGTGCCCACGCCGACGCGCTGCTCGCGCACCGCGGTCCCGATGGGCGGGGCGCGTATCGCGACGCTCATTGCGAGCTGGTCCATCGCCGTCTCGCCCTCATCGATCTGTCGCCCACGGGGCACCAGCCGATGCCGAACGAGGACGCGAGCGTCTACGTGGTGTTCAACGGCGAGATCTATAACCACCGCGCGCTGCGGACGGAGCTCGAGGGCCACGGTCACATCTTCCGGGGCACGTCGGACACCGAAGTTCTCGTGCATCTCTACGAGGACCTGGGCGAGCGGATGGTCGAGCGGCTGCGCGGGATTTTCGCGCTCGCCGTCTATGACCGCACCCGGCGGCGCCTGCTCCTGGCGCGGGACCGGTTCGGCGTGAAGCCCCTGTTCCACGCCGTGCAGGGCGGCCAATGGGTGTTCGCCAGTGAGATCAAGGCGATCGCGGCCCTGCCGGGTTTCCGGCCCGAGCTCGACCGCCAGGCGTGCTACGATTTCCTGGGCCTCGGCTATGTGCCGGAGCCGGCCACCGGGTTCGCGAACGTCGCGGCGCTCGCGCCGGGAACGATCATGGTGATCGACCCCCGGGGCGCCCGGCTCAGCGCGTTCCACTCGGTGCAGGCGCGGCCGGACACGCGGTCGACGCTCGATGGCCGTGCCGACGAGGTCTCGACCGCGCTGCTCGACGCGGTGGGCTCCCAGTCGGTCGCGGACGTGCCCGTCGCGGCGTTGCTGAGCGGCGGCATCGACTCTTCGCTCGTCGTCGCCGCGCGCCACCACGCGACCGGAGACGGCACGACCACGTTCAACGTGCGATTCCCCGACGCGAGCCACGACGAGACGCCCCGCGCGCATGCGGTGGCCGCGCACTACGGGACGCACCACGTCACCGTCGACCTGCCCGAAGGGGCGCTGCGGGCCGACGCGATCCTCGACCTGCTGCGGCACTTCGACCAGCCGTTCGCGGACACGAGCCTGATCCCGACCTATTGGATCGCCCGCGCCGTCCGCGAGCAGGGCATCATCTGCACGTTGTCGGGCGACGGCGGAGACGAGGGCTTCGGCGGCTACCCTCTCTTCTGGCGCGCCAATGCCTTGATGCGCCTGACGCAGCTGCCGGCCTGGACCACGCGGGCCGCAGTGGCGGTCGGCGACCGCCTCACGCCCTGGACGCAGAACTGGGGCCGACAGGTGTCCAAGGCGGCCGCACTCGCCGAGGCCAGCCGTAGCGACCCCAGCGTCCTGATGGCCGGCCTCTCCAACTACCTCTCGGAGTCGCAAAAACAGGAGCTCGTGTGGGCCGGGGCGCGCGAAGGGTTGGAGCCCGCATATCGTCTCTACGACGACCACCATTCCACGGGCGTCGCGGATCTCGAGCAGCTGTCCCGGCGGCTGACCGAGACCCAGTTCGCCGTGAGCTTGCCGTCGCAAATGCTGCGCAAGGTGGACATGATGAGCATGCGCGCCGGCATCGAGGTGCGCGTGCCGTTGCTGGACGAGCGCGTCGTGGACGTGGGGCTCTCGCTCTCCCACTCGCTCAAGACCGACGGCCGGAAGGGGAAGCTCGTCTTGCGGGCGCTGGCGGACCGCTGGCTGCCGACCCAGGTCGCGCGATCCGGTAAGCGGGGGTTCAGCATTCCCCTCGACGTCATGGCGCCCCCCGAGCTGCACACGGCGCTGGCGGACCTGCTGCTCGGCCCCGACGCGCGGACGATGGCCTGCATTGACCCCACGGTGGTCCGCGGCTGGTTGGACGGATTCCGGCGGGCCGGCGAGGGCGACCACGCGGGGACCCTCAGTCGCGAGGGACTGTACCGACGGCTCGTGTCCGTGCTCGCGCTGGAGCTGTGGCTCCGGGACTACCGGCTCACATGGTGAACGCGAACGGACGTCCCCGCGTGTCGATCGTGATGCCGTGCCGAAACGAGGCGGCGTACATCGGCGCCTGCCTGGACTCGGTCCTTGCGACCGATTACCCGCTGGACCGCGTCGAAGTGCTCGTCGCCGACGGCCGCAGCGACGACGGGACACGCGCGATCGTCGAGCGCTGTGCCGCACATAACCCTTGCGTCCGGTTGCTCGACAATCCGGCCCGCATCACGCCGGCCGCCCTCAACATGGCGATTCGCGCCGCGACCGGCGACGTGATCATCCGCATGGACGCCCACGGCATCTACCCGCGGGACTACGTGCCCCGGCTGGTGAGCGCATTGGAAGAGACAGGGGCCGACAACGTCGGCGGAGTCGTCCTCACGCTTCCCGCCGACGACACGCCCACCGCGCGCGCCATTGCCCTGGCGTTCTCGCACCCCCTTGGCGTGGGGAACGCCTATTTCCGTATCGGCGTGGCCGGTCCCCGCTGGGTGGATACGGTCCCGTTCGGCTGCTTCCGGCGGGAGTTATTCGACCGCGTCGGGATGTTCGACGAGGAAATGGTCCGCAACCAGGACGACGAGTTCAATCTTCGCGTGATCGGGTTCGGCGGGCGCATTCTGCTGCTGCCCGACGTCGTGTCTCGCTACTACGCGCGCCGCTCGCTCGGCGCCGTCGGTCGGATGTTTTATCAGTACGGGTACTTCAAGCCGCTGGTCGCCCGCAAGGCCGAGCGGATCATGACGCGTCAACTCGTGCCGCCGCTGTTCGTCTCGAGTCTCGTCGCCACCGCCGTGTTGGGGATATGGGTGCCGGGGGCCTGGGAGGTCTTCGCGGGCATTGCGGGGGCATACGTTGCACTCCTGCTGACGGGAGCGGCGCTGGCCGTCCGCAAGCATGGTTTCCGTTGTGCTGCCGTGCTCGCCGGGGTGTTCTCCATCATGCACGTCAGCTACGGCGTGGGCTACCTGCGCGGCATCCTGGACCACTGGTCCCCATTCCGCCGCCGCGCCAGCCGGACCACGCCCATGCCGCTCACGCGATGAAGCCCACGATCGCCGGTTTCGGCTACCACGAGATCACGGACGTGCCGTCCACATCCGGCTTCCAACGCCCGGGCGCCCGGCCCTACACGCTCACGCCGCGCGCGTTCGCCGAGCACTTGGACCAGATGGCCGCGAGCGAGGCCCGCCCGATGCGCGTGACCGACATCGATTTCACGCGGCGCGGCCGGTGCCTGGTCCTCACGTTCGACGACGGCGGGAAGAGCGCGGTGCACGCCGGCGACGCGCTCGCACGGCGCGGCTGGATCGGACACTTCTTCATCGTCTCCAGCCTGATCGGCACGCGCACCTTCGCGACGGCCGGCGATATTCGCTATCTCGCGAGCTGCGGACACATCGTGGGGACGCACTCCCACACGCATCCGGACATCTTCCCCGACTTGACGCCCGAGCGCATGCTCGATGAGTGGCGCACGAGCGGCGACGCGATCAGCGAGATCGTGGGCGCCCCATGCGTCACGGCGTCGGTCCCCGGCGGCGACATCTCGCGGCAGGTGCTGGAGTCGGCGGCGCGTTCGGGGATCCAGTATCTCTTCACCTCCGAGCCGTGGTTGTCCCCTCGGTCGGTAGGCGAGTGTCGCGTGCTCGGGCGCTTCTCCCCCAGGGTGGGGACCTCCCCCGACCGGATCCGCGAGCTTGCACAGTTCCGGGGCTGGACCAGTGCCCTCGTCGTGCGTCGCCTCAAGGGGCTGGCCCGCGCGGGCCTGCCGTTGTTGTACCGGCAGTACGTGCGCCGCACCACGCGCGCGGCCGAGAGCGGAGTAGAATGACCGCGCCGATCCGCGTGCTCATGATCACGAGCGACTGGCCCGATCACGCCAGTTGGGGCGGGACCGCCACGTTCATCTCTCGGCAGGTGGACTTCCTGCGGGCCGCCGGCGTAGACGTGGACGTGTTTCGGTTCCGCGGCGTCGGTAACCCGCTGCGCTACGCCACGGCATGGCTCGGCGTGCAACGCCGCTTGCGTCGGCGGCGCTACGACCTCGTCCACGCCCAGTTCGGTCAAAGCGGCCTGTTGGCCCTGCCGAAGCGCTTGCCCCTGGTGGTCACGTTCCGCGGGGACGATCTGGAGGGAGTGCTGAACAACAGGACCGGGCGGCTCACGCCGCGCGGGCGCCTGCTGCCGCTGCTCTCCCGGGTCGTTGCCCGGCGAGCCGACGCGACGATCGTCGTCTCGGCGCACATGAAGGCCTTCCTGCACACTCAGGCGCGGCCTCACGTGATTCCGTCGGGCCTCGATCTCGAGCGGTTCCGGCTCATCCCGCAGGCCGAGGCGCGTGGCCACTTGGGCCTCCCATCCGACCGGCGCCTGGTGCTGTTCGTGGGGAGCCCGACGTCGTCCCGCAAACGCTACGACCTCGCACGCGAGGCCGTAGAGATCGTCCAACGGTCGCTGCCGGTCGAGCTCGTGCTCGGCTGGGCGGTGCCGCACGAGCGGATCCCGTACTACATGAACGCCTGCGACGCGTTGGTATTCACGTCGCGCCAGGAGGGATCGCCCAACGTCGTCAAGGAGGCGCTGGCCTGCAATCTCCCGGTCGTGTCGGTGGCGATCGGCGACGTGCCGGAACGGTTGCGAGACCTCGCCGGCTGCGAGGTCAGCGCCGACGACCGGCCGGAGACGATCGCCGCCGCGCTGGTCCGCGCGTTGAGCCGCGGCAAACGGATCGCAGGCCGAGAGCGGATGCTCGAGCTGGACGAGCACGTGATCACCGAGCGGGTGATCGGCGTGTACCGATCGGTCCTGGCGCACGGGAACGGGAACGGGAACGGCGGGGGGCGGGGGGCGCCATGAGGGTCACCATCCTGACGCAGTACTATCCGCCCGAGATCGGGGCGCCGCAGGCGCGGCTCTCCGAGCTCGCGAGCGCGCTGGTGCGTCGGGGCCACGAGGTGACCGTGCTCACCGCGATGCCGAGCTACCCCGTCGGGAAGATCTACCCGGGGTACGGTGGGTTCCTGAGCCAGGAACGTCGCGGCGGCGCACGCGTCATTCGCACGCCGATTTTCCCGACGCAGCGCGCCGATTTCCTCGGCCGGCTCGCGAACTATTTCTCGTTCGCGTGCTCCGCCGGGATTCTCGGCACCTTCCTGCTGCGGCGCTGCGAATATCTCATCGTGGAGAGCCCGCCCCTGTTCCTCGGGTTCACCGGGCTCTGGCTCAGCTGGCGGACGCGGGCGGCAATGGTCTTCAACGTGTCCGACCTCTGGCCCGAAACCGCGGTGCGGCTCGGGGTGGTGCGGGCAGGCAGCCTCGTGCATCGCGTCGCTGCGTGGCTGGAAAGCCTGTGCTACCGCCACGCCGCCGTCGTCAGCGGTCAGACGAAAACGATCGTGGCGAGCATCGCGGAGCGGTTTCCGGCGTGCCGCACCTATCACTTTTCCAACGGCGTAAATACGCGCGTCTTTCACCCCGACCGGCGGACGGCGGCCGCGCGCGCGACGCTCGAGGGCGGCACCCCGGACGCCTGCGTCGCCCTGTACGCCGGTCTCCACGGACTCGCCCAGGGGCTCGCGCAGGTGCTCGATGCGGCGGGGACGCTCCGCGCCGACCCGAAGCTGCGCCTGGTGTTAGTGGGCGACGGGCCCGCGAAAGAAGGGCTGACGCAGCACGCGCGGGAGCACGGCCTGAGCAACGTACGCTTCCTCGATCCGCGGCCGAGCGATCAGGTACCGCCGCTCGTCGCGGCGGCCGACATCCTCGTCGTGCCGCTTGCCACGCACATTCCCGGCGCCACGCCGTCCAAGCTGTACGAGGCCATGGCCAGTGGCCGGCCGGTGGTGCTCGTCGCTGGGGGCGAGCCGGCGGCGTTCGTGCGCGAGCACCGCGTGGGGATCGTGGTCGCCCCGGGTGACGTCCACGGCCTGGTGGAGGCGCTCCGCACGCTCTCCGCCGACGCCGCGCTGCGACAGGAGTTGGGGGCCAATGGGCGCCGCACGGCGGAGCAGCTGTTCGACAAACTCGACATCGACAACGCCTTCATCGAGTATCTGGAGCACAACCAGCGGGCCGCGCCGGCCGGCGGCCGCGTGCCGCGACCCGCACCGAGCAGGCAAGTGTGAACACGGCACCGTTGCGGGTCCTGATGATCACGAGCGAGTGGGCCAGCGACCCGGGCCACACCGCGCACTTCATCGCGCGCCAGGCCCGCTTCCTCCGGGCGGCGGGCGTCGACGTCGATGTGTTCGCCTTCCGTGGAGGTCGACGCCCACTGCGCTACCTCAGCGCGTGGGCGCGGCTGCGACGTCGCCTGGCGGGGAATGGACATGGCTACGACCTCGTTCACGCCCAGTTCGGTCAGAGCGGCCTGCTCGCCCTCCCCAAGCGCCTTCCCCTGGTCGTGACGTTTCGGGGCGACGATTTGTTCGGCATCCTCGGCAAAGACGGCCGCCCGACACCGGCCGGGCGGTTGCTGCAGCGGCTGTCGCGACTCGTGGCACGCCAAGCCGACGCCGCCATCCTGGTCTCCGCACACCTGCAGCGCTACCTCAGCGACTCGGTCGCGACGCACATCGTACCGTCGGGCCTCGATCTCGACCTGTTCCGCTGCATCCCGCGGGAGGAAGCTCGCCTGCACCTCGGATGGCCGCCCGACGACCGTCGCGTCCTGTTCGTGGGCGACCCAGGCGACCCGCGCAAGCGGTACGAGCTGGCGCGTCAAGCCGTCGAGTTGGTGAACTACACGCTTGGGGCGGAGCTGGTGATCGGCTGGCGCGTGCCGCACGAAGAAATGCCGTTTTACATGAGCGCCTGCGACGCGCTGGTGTTCACCTCGCGGGAAGAGGGCTCCCCCAACGCCGTCAAGGAAGCCCTCGCGTGCGATCTCCCGGTGGTGTCGGTGGCGGTGGCCGACGTGCCGCTCCGCCTCCAGGGCATCCCGGGGTGCGAGGTGTGCACCGACGATTCCGCGCCGACGATCGCCGCTGCCCTCGAGCGCACGTTGCGGCGGCAAGCGCGTTCTGAAGGGCGCGGGCGTGAAGCCGCATGTCAGCTCGACGAGCGCCTCCTGACCGCGCGCGTCATCGAGATCTACCGCTCGGTGCTCGCAGGGACGAACGGACATGAGTGACTCGCCTAAGACGCTGCGCGCCTTGCGCGTCCTCATGATCACCAGCGAGTGGCCCACCGACTCGGCGCACACCGCCCATTTTGTCGCGCGCCAGTTCCGTTTCCTCCGCGCGGCGGGCGTGGACGTCGATGTGTTCCCCTTCAGGGGCAACAAGCACCCGCTCCGCTACCTCGCCGCGTGGGCGCGGCTGCGAATCCAGATGTGGGTGAGGCGCTACGACCTGATCCACGCCCAGTTCGGGCAAAGCGGTGCGCTCGCCCTTCCCACGCACCTGCCGCTCGTGGTGACCTTCCGAGGCTCCGACGTGTTCGGAATCATCGGCCGCGACGGCCGCCCTACTGTGGCCGGGCGACTGCTGCAGTGGCTCTCGCGATGCGTGGCGCGTCGCGCCGACGCCGCCATCCTCGTCTCCGAACACTTGAGGCAGTACCTGTCGGACGCCGACCGAACACACATCATCCCGTCCGGCCTCGACCTCCGCCTGTTCCGCCGCATCCCGCGGGACGACGCGCGCGGCTTCCTCGGGTGGCCAAGCGGCGGACGTCGCATCCTGTTCGTGGGCGACCCTGCCGATCCACGGAAACGCTACGACCTCGCGCGACAAGCCGTGGACCTGCTGAACCGCACCGTTGCGGCGGACCTCGTGGTCGGGTGGCGCGTGCCGCACGACGAGATGCCGTTCTACATGAACGCCTGCGATGCACTCATCTTCACGTCGCGACAAGAAGGCTCGCCCAACGCGGTGAAGGAAGCCCTGGCCTGCGATCTCCCCATCGTGGCGGTACCCGTCGCCGACGTGCCCATGCGTCTCCGGGGCATCCCGGGGTGCGAGGTGTGCACCAACGACGCCCCGGAGACGCTCGCGGCGGCCCTCGAGCGGACGCTGCAGCGCGACGAGCGGCTGCAAGGACGCGGGCGGGAAGCGGCCGGTCAGCTCGACGAACGCCTCCTCACGGAACGCGTGATCGATATCTACAGATTGGCGCTCGCGAGAGCGGTACTCGGTCGTGAGGACCTGACCCCGAGCTGGGACCGCGCAATTGTGTAACACGCTTGCGGCACGCGACACGGCCCGGCGCACCGACCGGGGACGCAACCCTCACACTGGACGTGGGTTAGCGGATCGATCCTCGTCGTACGCGTTCTGCGATGGAGTCTCGCCGTGCATGTGAAACCCTTGTCCTCCGGTCGTGACGCGGCGGCGGCGGCGGCGGCGATGGTCGGGTTCGTTTCTCCCCGTACCGGCGCACCGCTATGGCCCGACGGCAGCGCGCTCGTGTCCGTCGCCGGCGAACGCGTGCCCATGGTCCGCGGGATCCCGCGTTTCGTCCTGTCCGACAATTACGCCGAGGCGTTCGGCCTGCAGTGGAACCTGCATTCCCACACGCAGCTCGATAGCCACACGGGCGCGCGCCTGTCGGAGCAGCGCCTCGTGCGTTGTGCGGGCATGCCGCTCGCGCAGTTCGCCGGTCTGCGGGTCCTCGAAGCCGGATGCGGTGCCGGTCGCTTCACCGAGCTGCTGGTCGGTGCGGGGGCGCTGGTCCATTCCATCGACTTGAGCGATGCGGTGGACGCCAACCGGCGCAACATCGGCGAGCGCGCCAACTACGCGGTGGCGCAAGCAGACATTCGTGCCCTGCCCTTTCCCGCGGGATCGTTTGACGTCGTGCTGTGCCTCGGCGTTCTCCAGCACACCCCGTCGCCAGAGGAGAGCCTCGCCGCGCTGTGGCGCATGGTGGCGCCCGGGGGGCGGCTCGTGATCGACCACTACACCTGGACGCTGTCCCGGCTGACGAAGCTCACGCCCTTCTACCGGATGATCCTGAAGCGGCTGCCGCCGGCGCGCGCCCGGCGCATTACCGACGCACTGGTGCGCGTGTTTTTCCCGCTGCACTGGGCGGTGCGGCGCGCGCGCCCACTGCAGACGCTCTTGAGCCGCGTCTCCCCTTGCCTGGCGTACTGTCACATCTATCCGAATTTGACGCGGGCGCAGCACCAGGACTGGTGCCGGCTCGACACGTACGACGAGCTCACCGATCGCTTCAAACGATTGCGGACCGCCGGCCAGATTCGGCGCACGCTGGCGTCGCTCGGCGCCAGACAGATCCAGTCCGCACGGCGCGGCCACGTGGTCGAGGCGACGTGTCGCAAACCGGCATGATAACCGTCCGGCCGGCGACGGGGGCGGAACGGAACGATTGGGACCTGCTGGTCGCCCGCTTCCCCCACTGCCGCATCGTCCATAAGCGCCCCTGGATCGAGTGGCTGGAGGCGTGCGGTCACGGCACGCCGTTGTATCTCGTGTTCGAGCGAGACGGCGAGGTGGTCGGCGCGATCCCCGGCTTGCTCGTTCGGCTCGGACTGCTGCGGCTGTACGGCTCGCCCCTCCCCGGCTGGCAGACTCCTGCCATGGGACCCGTGTTCGACCCGGCGCGCGTCTCTACCGACGAGCTGATCAGGACCCTGGGGCCATTCCTCGAGCGCCACCACGGGATCCATCATGTCGAGCTGTTGAGTGGCCACCCCGATGCCGGCCC
>WNFK01206846.1_pt2 | contig 27313 bp, 37 predicted proteins | sample 5400281 | NCBI WGS metagenome assembly WNFK01 (sample SAMN13153350, study PRJNA577476) | soil metagenome | isolation source: 20 cm soil on Douglas fir-dominated hillslope | place: USA:California | collected 2013-09-17
CGTATAGCCGCGCATGCGCAGCGCGCGCGCGGCGAAGCTTCGGACCGCGTCTTCGTCTTCGACCAAAAGAATCGTGTCCTGGCCGGTGACGTCGCGCAAGGCGCTGCGGTCGCTTTCGTCCGGCGCTTCGATAACGCCTTCAGCGGCGACGTAACGCGGCAAGTAGACCTGGAACGCCGTGCCCTTGCCGAGCTCGCTCTCCACGGTGATGAAACCGCCCGTCTGCTTGACGACGCCGTAAACCGTCGAGAGGCCAAGTCCGGTGCCGTGGCCGACCGGCTTGGTCGTAAAGAACGGCTCGAAAATCTTCACGAGATTTTCCTGCGCGATCCCGGCCCCGGTGTCGGCGACTTCGACCAGCACGTAATCGCCCGCGGGCATCAACCCCGTGCCGATGGGACGCGCGGTGGCAAGCGTCACGTTCGAGGTGCGGATCGTCACCGTGCCGCCGTCCTGGGGCATGGCATCGCGCGCATTGACCACGAGATTCATGATGGCGTTGGAGATCTGGCCTTCATCGGCCCTGACCGGCCACAGATCCGGGGCTTGGACGAAGTTCAGATTGATGCGCTCGCCCAAGAGCCGGCGCAACAAAAGCGAGAGCTCGGTCATCGTATCGGCGAGAGCAAGCACTTTGGGTTGCAGCGTCTGCTGGCGCGAGAAGGCGAGCAATTGGCGCACCAAGCCCGCGGCGCGCACCGAATTCTGGCGCACCTCATTGATCTCGGCAAAGGACGGATCGCCGGCGGGATGGCGCATCAGAAGCAGATCCGTATTGCCGATGATGGCCTGCAGGAGATTGTTGAAGTCATGCGCGACGCCGCCCGCCAGCTGTCCGATCGCCTGCATCTTTTGCGATTGCGCGGACTGCGTCTCCAGCGCCTTCTGCTCGGACGTGTCGACAAGATAGAGAATGGCCTGGGGATCGCCGTCGGGCGTCGCCTTGAAAGGGCTGGCAAAGAGCTGCGCGCTGCGATCGATCGCTTTCGGCCCCGATGCGCAATGAATTTCCGCCGGTTCATGGCTTGCTTCGCCCGCGGCCGCGCGCGCGATGAGATCGAGCGCGGCACGCCTTTCATTCAGCGCGACGAGCTCGCCGAATTTCGCGCCGGCCGCGAATGTCCCAAGCGCGAAGAACTCGGTGAAGGCGCCGTTGGCCTCGATGACGTCGCCGCCCGCCGTGGTGATGGCCACGCCCACCGGCGCATTGCGGAAAAAGTCGGAAAAGCGGATCAGCGCCGAAGCAACGCGGGCTTCAGGAACGATCCCCTTGGCCGGCACCGTGTCGCCGGTGCGCGACGTCAACCACCACGCCGACTCGCCGTTTTTGAGTGGCTTCACCGAGACGGTCAGTTTTTGTCCCGAATCGGTTTCGAAACTTTCTTCGCGCTCTCCGCCGTCATTGGCCGAGCGCGACAATCGATAAAGTGCCGCCGCCGGTCCTTTGCCGGAAAATGCAAGATTCGGCGGCGCCGCAGGATCTCCTTCTCCCGCAGCTGCGAGAGTGCGGTAGGCGGCATTGCAGTCGAGAACCGAACCCTCTTTCGAGGTGACCGCCCAGGCGACGTTCGAGGCCGCGGCCGCCGATGCCGCGCGGCTGTTTTCCTCCTTGGGTTCGACGTTTTGGGGCCAGGCGGAAATCAGAATGAGAAGCGCCAGGATGCCGATTGCTGCGAGCAGCGCCGCGCCCGCCCAACGAGCGATCTGGGGCTCCGCGAGAGTGACGCCGGCACCCACCAAGGCAAGGACGAAGAAGCACAGCGCCGCCAAGCGCGACATGCCGCCAGGTTGGCCGGATGAAAAAATGCGGGTCAGGCGGCGGACGGCGGTCATGGGCCGCCTTCCTCTCGAGCAAGTCTAATGGCGCCAGAATTTGCTCTGCTGGGCCAGCCGCATGACATAACCGATGATCTGGGCAACGGCTTTGTAATGGTCCGCCGGAATTTCGTCATCGACTTCGACCGCGGCGTAAAGCGCGCGCGCGAGCGGGGGATTTTCGATAACGGGAACCTCATGCTCCTCGGCCACCTTGCGGATGGTAAGCGCCAAATGGTCGATGCCTTTGGCGACGCACACCGGCGCGCCCATTTTGCCTGATTCGTAACGCAATGCGACGGCATAGTGCGTCGGGTTGGTGATAACCACAGTTGCTTCGGGCACGGCGGCGATCATGCGCTTGCGCGACCGCTCGAAGCGGATCTGGCGTATCCGGGCTTTGATCTGCGGATCGCCTTCGCTTTGCTTGACCTCGTCCTTCAATTCCTGACGGGTCATGCGGTGCCGGGCCATGAAGCGATGACGCTGATAGAGGTAATCCAGCGCCGCGATGGCCGCGAGCACGATCAGGGCGGCGACGAGCACCTTGGTGACGAGCACAAGCGCGAGGCCGCCAATGCCCGCGGCGTTGAGATCGAGCGCGGTGACAAGGCGCGAGCGTTCCGGCCAGGCCGCCAGGAGAGCGGCGATCCCAACCAGGGTGATCTTGGCGATCCCTTTGAGAAGATTGACAAATCCGTCAACGCCATAAAGCCTCTTGAAGCCTTTTATGGGCGACAATTTGGAGAGCTCGGGTTTCAAGCGCGCGGCCGAGAGCACGGGACGGTGCTGGATCAGATGGCCGGCCAAGGCCGCTATGATCATCAATCCCACCGAAGGCGCGAGAATGGCGACCAGGCCGAAAATGGAGCGCTGAAGCAGGGCCGAGGCGCTGCCTGCATCCAAAGTCATCTCCGCCGGATTTTCGAGAAAGACGCGAAATTCGCCGGCGAAACGCTGCACCGCCATGCCGGAGAAGAGAACCAAAGCAAGAGTGCCGCCCGCCAGCATGATGAAGGAGGCAAGTTCGCCGCTTTTGACGACTTCGCCCTTTTTGTGGGCTTCGTCGAGGCGCCGCTGTGTCGGTTCTTCCGTGCGCTGGGCGTCGTCGCGTTCTTCGGCCATCCGGATCTAGCCCGCGAAGTTCCGCATCTGCTCGGCGAAAAAATCGAGAAAATTGGTCATCATCACGCCGATGAACAGCATCAGAAGTGCAAATCCGGCGAGGATGTTCACCGGCATGGCCAGAAAGAAAATCTGCAGTTGCGGCATCAGGCGCGACAGCACGCCCAGCGCCGCGTAGATCAGAAGGCCGAAAACCAGGAACGGCGCCGAAAGCTGCAAGCCCAACGCGAACGATGCCCCGACCAGACCAAGCGTCATTTCCGCCATGTCCGCGGTGGGCAAGACCCCTCCCGGCGGCAGCAGCGTGTAGCTTCCCGAAATCGCGCCGATCGCGAGATGGTGCAATCCCGATTCGAAAACCAACAGCGCGCCGATCAGCGACAAAAACGTCGAGACCATGGCGCCTTGCGTGCCTTGACCCGGATCGAAGGTTTGCGCGAACGCAAGACCGGTTTGGGCCGCGATGAGAAATCCCGCCGTCTCCAGCGCGCTCATGATGAGACGCGCCATGGTGCCGACGAGAACGCCCGCTGTGGTCTCGCGCGCGATCAGACTGGCGAGCTCAAGAGGAGGCGGCGCGACGCTGGGATAATATTTCGCGGTCACTGAGGTTAAGGCCGCCGAAACCGCCAATGCGAATGCGTGGCTCCGGCGCGCGCGAAGGTGAGGAGAAAGACCAGCAACACGCCCTGCAGTTGGGGCAGGATGATGGTCATGGCTGGGCGATGCGCGCGGCGATGCCGTCCATATAAGTGGCCATGGCTTCGCCGGCGAAGGGAAGCGCGATCAGGAGCACGAGGAAGATCGCCAGAATCTTCGGCACGAACACCAAAGTCATTTCCTGGATTTGCGTGAGCGCCTGAAGCACGCCGATAACGACGCCGACAACAAGCGCGGTCAACATTGCGGGCGCTGAGATCGTCAGCAGCAGGTAGATCGACTCGCGCGCGAAATCGATGGCGTCGGCTCCGGTCATGCTTTCCTCAAATCGGCATCTTCATGATGTCTTGGTAGGCGGAGATCACGCGATCGCGGATAGCGACGACGGTTTCCAAGGTGAGCTCGGCGGCAGTCACTGCGTTCACCACCTGCACGATATCGCCCTTGCCGGCGCCGCCTTGGGTCGCAGCAGCTTCGCCCACTTTCATCGTGCCGATGCTGTCTTTGACCGCGTCGGCGAGCGCGGTTTCGAAACTTTTCGCACCGGGAAGCCCGCCGGCTCCCGCAGCCCCGGCCTGACTTGAGGCGCCCGCGCCCATGCGCTGCGCCGCCTGATAGGCTGCACTCGCGCCGACAAAACTGACGGCCATTCTTATCTCCTATCAGCGGCGCAAGAGATCGATGGTGCGCACCAGCATGGAGCGGGCGCCTTCCATCACTTGCAGATTGGCTTCGTAGGTGCGCTGGGCATCGCGCATATCCATCATCTCGACGAGCGCATTCACGTTGGGGAGATGGACATAACCTTGTGCGTCGGCCCGTGGATTGCCCGGATCGAACTGCATGCGGAATTCTGCGGCATCGGGCACCGGATCGCCGAGCTTGACCACGGTCGCGCTCAGTTCCTGATCGAATTCGCTCGTCATGGTGGAAATGCGCCGCCGGTAGGGCTGGCCATTCGCGGATGGCGACGTGGAATCGGCATTGGCGAGATTTTCCGCGATGATACGCATGCGGCCCGATTGCGCGCGCATGCCGGCGGCGGCGACATAGAGCGAAGTCGTGAAATCCATCGCGTTTCCTCTTTTTAAGAACGTCCGCCGAGCGCGGTGCGGAACATGTTGACGGCCTTCTGATAGAGATTGGTGGCGGTCTGGTATTGGATCTGCGTGTCGGAGAGCTTGATCATTTCCTGCTCGAGCGAGACCACGTTGCCGCTCGGGGTGCCGCCTTCGCCGGGCGCGTCTTCCTGCGTAAAGGGCGCACTCACGCTCGTGTGCATGGCGATGTGGCGGATATTGGTTTTCAGCATCGCGGTGCCTGAATTCTGCTTCGAAACCATTTCCTCGAAATCGACCGGCGTCATGTCGCGGGCGACGAAATTGGGCGTATCGGCGTTGGCAACGTTCTCGGCGAGAACCGATTGACGCGCGGCGAGCCACGACATGCGGCCGGTCAAGAGCTGGAACAGCGGAATTTGTCCGACATCCATGCGTTCGTCTCCTTCGCGCATAAATTGCGCGGCTGCGAGCATCGGCCGGTATGCTTAATCGCCGCTTAATTTGCCGCGCGCATGCAGAGAAAATTTTGCCGACTTCGTTTACCTGCGATTAAGCACAAGCCCCCAGGATTGCAGCCGTTCTCAAAACCGCGTGGGCGATTTTTGCCGGGCGCGTGACACGGATCCGATGCCGTCATGGAAATGACCGACGCCTTTCGCTACTTCGGCGCGCTGGCTCTTGTGCTCGCGCTCGTCGGCTTGGCGGGCATCGCGCTGCGCCGCTATGGCCTGCCGGGAATTGCCGGCGGCGGCCGCAGGCTTGCCGTCGTCGAGTCCCTGATGCTGGGGAAAAATCATCGCGTCTGCATCGTGCGCTGCGACGGCACCGAGCATGTGCTGGTCACGGCCCCGCAGGGCGCGACGGTCATTGCGACGACTGCCGCAAAGCCATCCGTGCCGAGGACCGTGACATGAAGACCAGCCGGATCGCATTCTATGGCGTCGTTCTTGCGATGGCGCTTTTTCCCTCGCTCGCGCTCGCGCAAGCGGCGAACAGCCAGAACCTGACGTTGGACTTGACCGGCGGCGGCGTGATGACAGAGCGGCTGATGCAGATCGTCGGGCTCGTCACCATTCTGTCGCTGGCGCCGTCGATTCTGATCATGATGACGTGCTTCACGCGTATCGTGGTCGTGCTGTCGCTGTTGCGCACGGCGATCGGCATTCAGCAGAGCCCGCCCAATTCCGTGATCGTCAGCCTTGCGCTGTTCCTGACGTTCTTCGTCATGGCACCGACCTTCAACGAGGTCTACCAGAACGCGATGCAGCCGCTGATCGAGCAGAAAATCGACACCACCGAGGCGCTGACGCGCGCCGCCGATCCGGTGAAGAAATTCATGGCTGCGCATACCAGGGCTGACGACCTTGGCCTCTTCGTCAACATGTCCAAGTCGCCGCAGCCCCTGACCATTCAATCCGCCCCCCTGCAGGCGTTGGTCCCCGCTTTCATGCTCTCGGAGCTGAAGCGCGCTTTCGAGATCGGGTTTCTGATTTTCGTGCCGTTCTTGATCATCGATATGGCGATCGCTTCGATCCTGATGTCGATGGGCATGATGATGCTGCCGCCGATCGTGATCTCGCTGCCCTTCAAGCTGATTTTCTTCGTACTGGTCGATGGCTGGCGGCTGGTTGCCGGCTCGTTGGTCGCCAGCTACGGCGCCGGTATTACGCCGCAGTAATCTCGCGTTCCTCGGCAGCTCTCTTTGCTTCGGCTCGTCAGTTAATGATAAAACCGCTCGACTTGGGGTACTGGAGCGGGATCATGCGGAAACGTGCCATTGGCGCCTGTGTCGGTTGCGCAATTCTGGCCGGTTCGTTGCCGGCGCGCGCTGCGGATCGAACGGACTGGAGCGGATTCTACCTCGGAGTGAATGCGGGCGCCGGCTGGGGCGAAAGCAAGTTCCGCAGCATCGACAATGTTCCGCTGTTTCCCGGCTTCACAGTTCCTTCCCTGGGCAATCTGGTCGTTCCAGTTCGGTTTCAATCGGCAGGCCGGCAAAGTGCTTTTCGGCGCCGAAGTCGATTACGACGGAACCAGCCTGGGAGCAAACGCCGTCGGGGTAGCGACCGCGACACCCGTTTCTTACGCCGGCGCCGAAACCGTCAATGCAAAATACTTTGCCGACACGGATTGGCTGGGATCGGCGCGCGGGCGGCTCGGCTTCATACAGGACTTTTTGATGGTCTACGCAACCGGCGGCGTCGCGTTTGCCCACGTTGCCAAAGTCCAGACGTCTTTCGTCGAGGTGAACTCGTCAATTATCGTTCCCGCCAACACGGTCAGCATCGTGACCACGCTAGATAGTCATTCCAAGATATACACCGGCTGGACGATCGGCGCGGGCGGCGAATGGGCCATCAACCGTGCCTGGAGCGTGGCGGCGGAATACCGCTTCTCCGATTTCGGGTATCAGACCTATGACGCCGGTATTGCCAATGCCGCCTTTGCCTCGTCTCCGCGGCTGTCGGCCAACATGAAGCTCACGATCGATCAGGTGACGATCCGATTGAACTACCGCTTTGGGGCGTAAGCGCCGGCGCGCTTCGCGTGATCACCAACGACGCTGCATGCGCGCGTCACGGGCAATTTGCGATGCTTCGCGCGGATCCGCGAGATAGACCACGCCATTATTTTCCTCGATCGGAAGACGGCCGAGAGACTTTCCAAGGCATGGCCCGCTCATGCATTCGCCGGTGGCGAGCGCAAAGCGGGCGCCGTGGCCGGAACAGATCATCTGCGTCTTGTCCGCCGTGAGAAAGTGGTTGGGAAAGGGTTCCAGCGGAATGAACTGGTGCGGACAGCAATTGATATAGGCGTGGCGCGTGCCGCCCGCCTGCACGATGATGATGTCGAGCTCGTCCTCGCCTTCGCCCAGGACCACATTTTTCGTCCCCGGATCGGCCAGTTCGTCGATGCGGCAGAGAAAAACCGGGCTCACCAGGACGCCTTCCCTGCCCTATCAGTTTGTCGGGGAGAAAATAATACAGCGGTCACAGTCCGCCCATTTTGCAGATCCGTGTCCATTGCTCGTCCGTTACCGGCTGCACCGAAAGCCGCGAATATTTCACCAGGATCATATCGGCGAATTTGGGGTCGGCTTTGATCGCGGCGAGGCTCACCGGCTTCGGCACGTCCTTTACGGCCTTCACGTCGACAAGGCCGAAGCGTCCCGTCTCGTCGGTCGGATCCTTGCGGTACTCGCCGATCACTTCGACGATGCCGACGATCTGACGCTCCTCGCCCGTGTGATAGAAGAAACCGAGATCGCCCTTCTTCATCGCCTTCATGTTTTTGGCGGCCTGAAAATTGCGCACGCCGCTCCAGGGCTCGCCTTTGGCGCCTCTCTTTTTCTGATCCTCCCATGAAAAAGCCTCGGGCTCGGTCTTGAACAGCCAATAGGGCATCGCTTCACTCCGGTTTGAAGGGACGGGAGAGCAACCGCTCGACCGCGCCTTTGACGTCGAGCGTTCCCGCAAGCACATCGGCGACCGCTTCGGCGATGGGAAGCTCCACACCATGCCGCCGCGCGCGCGCGATCAAAGCGGGAGCGGTCGCGGCACCCTCGGCCAGGGGCCGGCCCTCGCCCGATAATTCGGCGAGCGATGCGCCTTTGCCGAGGGCGGCGCCGAGGGCAAAATTGCGCGAGCTCATGCTTGTCGCGGTGAGCACGAGATCGCCCAGACCCGAAAGTCCCATCAGGGTCTCCGCGCGCGCGCCCAAAGCCGCTCCCAGCCGCAACAGCTCGGCGAATCCGCGCGACATCAGTGCGGCACGCGCGCTCTCGCCCAATCCCGCGCCTTGCACCATGCCGCAGGCGATGGCGTAAACGTTCTTGGCCGCACCGCCGAGCGCAACTCCGACAAGGTCCTCGCTGACGTACGGCCTGAAACCGGCGCGGCCTAAGCTCGCCGCCAAGCGCATCGCGACGGCTTCGCGTGCAGCGATGGTCACCGCAGTGGGGAGCCCGGAGGCGACGTCCCGGGCAAATGACGGCCCTGACAGCATCGCGGGGTCGGCGTCCGGCAAGACGTCCGCGAGCACCTCGGTGAGCAGCAATCCGCTCTGAAGCTCGATCCCCTTGGCGCAGATGACGATCGGTGTTTGAGGCTTCACGTTCGGTCGAAGAGCCAAGAGAACCGTTCGAACGTGCTGTGCCGGAGAAGCCAGAAGCACGGCATCGGCATCGCGCGCCCGGGCGAGGTCGCCGGTGGGCTCGATTCCGTCAGGCACCGCGATGCCGGGGAGAAACAGCGTGTTTTCGCGATTCTTCAAGAGGCTTTCGACGACTTCACATTCCCGTGCCCAGAGCGTGACTTTGGCTCCGGCGTCGGCTGCAATGGCCGCCAAAGCCGTTCCCCAGGCGCCCGCCCCGACCACGGCGATATTTGCATAGGGAGAGGCTCGAGAAGCCTGTTTTGATGCGGACTGGGCCATGGAACGAGCTGAGGTTCTGCGGATTATCAAAGGCAAAGGGTTATAGCGGGAAACATCTTGACCCTTCATTCCGCCACAAACTGCACTTAAATAGGTGAACATGCGGCGCGCTTTGTTGCTTTGTCTTGGCATCGCTCTCTCGTTCGGAGGGGTGTTGCACGCGCACGCCCAGAATCCGGCGCATACCAACGTTCCATCCTTCGCGCCTCCTCCGCCGCCTCTGACAAGCGCTCAGAAGGAAGAGCTCAAGCGTGTTTCGACCTATCTCAACACGCTGAAGGCGGTCCAGGGCCGGTTCATGCAAATCGCCGCCGACGGCAGGTCCACGCAGGGTGCATTCTATTTGAAGAAGCCCGGCCGGGTTCGTTTCGAATACGACAAGCCCAATCCCAATCTGATCGTTGCCGACGGCTCTACGGTCGCGGTTTCGAACAGCAATCTGAAGACGACCGACCGCTATCCGCTGTTGAATTCGCCGTTGAAATTGCTGTTGAGCGAAAACCTCGACTTAACCCGCGATTCGCGCATTGTTAAGGTGGAGACCGAGCCCGGCGCGCTCAGTTTCACGGCCCGTGAGAGTGCGGGCCCCGCGCCGGGAAGCATCACGCTCTTTTTCGCCGATGCCGGGTCGGCCGGTCTGGAGCTGCGCCAGTGGGAAGTGCTGGATGCCCAAGGCGTGCGGACGAGGGTCGTGCTCAACGACTTGCACCAGGTCGCCGACATTCCCCCGCGCCTGTTCGTGATTCAAGACTTGAGCCCTTTCAAGAAGCGCGACAATTGACGCGGTTCTTGCTCGCGGTCGGGACGCCGCATTAGATTTCATTCATGGGCAACATTTCACCTGTCGTCGGCATCGCGTGCGACCGCCGCATGATCGGCGATCACGCCTTTCACATGGTCGGCGAGAAATATATTGCCGCGGTTCGCGATGGCGTCGGCGCCGTGCCGTTCCTTATTCCGGTTCTCGATCCGCCGATCGCGTCCGCCGAGCTGCTCGCCAATCTGGACGGATTGCTGTTCACCGGTTCGAGCTCGAACGTCGCGCCGCATCATTATGGCGGCGCTCCGCCCCGCGAACGCACTCTGCTCGACGAAGCACGCGACGCAGTGACGTTGCCGCTGATGCGGGCGGCTGAATCGGCAGCCATGCCGATGTTCTGCATCTGCCGCGGATTCCAGGAGCTGAACGTCGCTTTCGGCGGGACGCTGCACCAGCATCTGCACGAAGTCGAAGGCTTCTCCGATCACAGCGCCGGTGACAGAAAGCGCAGCCTCGAGAAGCAATATGGGCCTGCGCACGAGGTGCGCGTTGCGCGCGGCGGCGTGCTGGAAACCATGCTGCCGGATACGCCGAAGTTCGAGGTCAACTCGCTGCACAGCCAGGGCATCGATCGCCTGGCGCCGCCCTTGCGCGTGGAAGCGACAGCCACCGACGGCGCCATCGAAGCGGTCAGCATGGATAGGGCGAGAGCCTTTCTTTTCGGCGTGCAATGGCATCCCGAATGGAAGTATGCGGAAAACCCGGAGAGCAAGGCGATCTTTTCCGCCTTCGGCGCGGCGGTCAGGCACTATGCCGAGATGCGCCGCAAGACTCGTTCATCTATGATCGGCTGAGCGAATGCCGACAAAGAAAACATCCACGCCCAAGCTTTCAGCTCGGACCAAGCGTTGGCGCAAGCTCGACGCTCTTCATCACCTTCATCCCTTCACGCAAACCGAATTGCTGAACCGCGAGGGCGTTCGCATCATCACGCGCGCAAAGGGGATCTATCTCTGGGATTCGGAAGGCAAGAAGCTGCTTGACGGCATGGCCGGACTCTGGTGCGTGCAGGTCGGATACGGCAACAAGGACCTCGCGCAAGCAGGCTGCGAAGCCTTGAGGACCCTGCCCTACTACAATCACTTCTTCAAAACGGCGAACCCGTGGACGGTGGAGCTCGCGGCGAAACTGGCAAAGCTGTTGCCCCAAGGCCATACGCGCGTGCTGTTCGCCAATTCCGGCTCCGAAGCCAACGACACCGCGCTGAAGCTGATCCGCTATTACTGGAATTTGAAGGGTAAGCCCGAGAAGAAAATCCATCTCTCGCGCGCGCTTTCCTATCACGGCGTGACGATGGCGACGTCATCGCTTTCGGGCCTCACGCCGATGCATGGCCAATGGGATCTGCCCTTTCCCGGTTTCGCGAAAGTGCCGGCGCCTTATTGGTATGGCGCGAAGACCGCGGGCTATGGCGACATTGGCGAGGACGAATTCGGCGTCGCAGTAGCACGCGAAATGGAGAAGACCATTCGCGAGATCGGTCCCGATCGTATCGCTTCGTTCTCGGCCGAACCCGTGCAAGGCGCGGGCGGACTGATCATTCCTCCATCTACGTATTGGCCGGAGGTGTCGCGCATCTGCAAGAAATACGACATTCTTCTACATGCGGATGAAGTCATCACAGGTTTCGGCCGCACGGGGGAATGGTTCGGAAGCACCACTTTCGATTTGGATCCCGACATCATCGTATCCTTGGGCGCCCGCATGGGCAAGACGATCGCGGGGGCCGATGAGGAGCTGGTTCACGGGTACACCTACTCCGGCCATCCGGTCGCCTCGGCGGTCGCGCTCAAAAATATCGAAGTCCTGGAGCGCGACGGCATCGTCAAGAGAGTGAAAAAAACCATCGGTCCTTATTTTCAGCGCCGAGTGCGCGAGATTTTTTCGAACCATCCGTTGATCGGCGAGGTCCGCGGACTGGGTCTCTTAGCCGCCATGGAATTGGTCGAGGACAAGATTGCGCGATGCGGCTTTCCGCGCGAGAAGAACGTGGGCTTGATTTGCCGCGATCATTGTTTCGAGAATGGACTGGTGATGCGCGCCATTCGCGACACCATGGTGCTGTCGCCGCCGCTCATCATCAGCGAGGCAGAAGTGGAGAAGATGCTTAGCAAGGCAAGGCTGTGCATCGACCTGACCGCCGCGGACTTGGGAGTGATCTGATGCACGCCTTTTCGCTCCGCGTGGTTTCGGTCAACGTCTCGCAGCCGAGGATTATCGGCGAGCGGAACGGCGAAGAGATTCCTTCCGCCATCGACAAACGACCGGTTCGAATTGAAGACATCGAGGTCGGCAAAATCAATCTCGCGGGAGACGCGCAGGCCAATCTCGAGAAACACGGCGGGCCCGACAAGGCGATCTACGCCTATCCGGCGGACAATTGGCCGTGGTGGGAAAAGGAGCACCACTTTACATGCCGGCCGGGCGCGTTCGGAGAGAACCTGACCCTTGCGGGTGGAGACGAGACTGTAGTCCGCGTCGGCGACCGCTTTTCGTGGGGCGATGTCGAGCTTGAGGTCAGCCAACCCCGCGTCCCTTGCCACAAATTTCAGTTCTATTCGGGTCGAGACGACGCCGGCGCGCTCATGACCATGGCTGGCCGTTGCGGCTGGTACTTTCGCGTCCGAAGGGAAGGATGCGCGCCGACGACCGGGGCCGAACTATTGCGGCGGCAGGAAAACAACGGTCCGACCGTGCGGGAGGCCTTCCTGGCGGCTTTTGACCGCCGAATGGATGCCGGCCGCCGCATCGCGATCGCAGATTTGCCTGCTCTGTCCGAGGCTTGGCGAAAACGCTTGTTAGCTATAGCTTAGCCGACAATGCGGCTTTCATGCCAAAAATGTGCGATCGCGGCTTCGTTACTGGTGATCCGGGCGCGACGCCGTCCGCAATTTGCGAAAAGCAAATTTGAAAAACTCTACTGGAATCAATCTCGTACATAATAAATGTTGCATAAAAACAACGATTGTGAAAATTCAGTCACGAATAACAAATTGGGTGAAAAAAGTTGAAAGCTGTGTCTTTCATGCCTATACTTTTAGGCGGTGGGGCCTCCCATGTCCGGTCTGCATGCTCCCCCCGCTCGCAGGCTGGATTTGGCCCCAACGAGGGTGCCGGTTATCCCCTCCCGGCATCCAGCGCTTACAGGCGCATTTGACGACCGGTCAGCCCCCTGGCCGGTCGTCTTTTATGTTTTGCGCGCTGACGCGCACGGGCGGTCAGGCCGGTCGTCTTTTATGTTTTGCGCGCTGACGCGCGCGGGCGGTCAGCCCCCTGGCCGGTCGTCTTTTAGTTGAGCAACTCACGCATTTGGCGGCAAGCGTTAACCAATAGGGGTCACACGCCTGAGCGTCAGGTTGATGCGGCCACCGCCTGGAATAAGACCGCTGCTGCCCGCCTGAATACGATCGATGCCGTGATACATCATGCGCGCGGGTCCCCCGAACATCAGCACATCGCCTGAAGCGAGCTTCAGCGAGCGCGTTTCCCCGCGACGGCTTGCCGAGCCGAAACGGAAGAGCGCCGAATCCCCGAGAGAAAGCGACAGGACGGGAGCGTCGGTTGCCGGTTCATCCGCGTCCTTATGAAGTCCCATCCGCGCTCCGGCGCGATAGAGATTGACGAGACAGGCTTCCGGCGGAGCGCTATATCCCGTGGTCTCATCCCACAGCTGAAGCAGGCTCTGCGGAATTTGCGGCCATGCGGTTCCTGTGACGGGACGAAGCGGCTCATAGCGATAGCCCCGCAGCTGATCCGAGACCCAGCCGAGGGGTCCGAAGTTGGTCATCTCGACGGAAAATTTTTTGCCCGTTCCTGGCATGGCAGGCCGGAAAAATGGAGCAAGGGCAACGCGCGACATCACTTCACCGAGCAGCGCCGCCTGCCCTGTTGCTGAAAGTCGGCCTGGCCACAATCTCACCCCCGGTGCGACTTCGAACCCGATCACGTCACTTCGGCCTGGAAGGCGAAAAACGTTTCTGCCAGGCCTCGCGCACTGAGCCACTCGGCAAAGTGCTTCGGGTCGTAATTCGTGCGCGCCCAGTCCGAAAGTGTCGCCGGACCGGCTTGTGTCGCGGCATAGGCGGGAAACTGCTTGAGCCACAGCTGATGACGCTTGGGGCGATGGAGATAAGGCCAGAAGCGGAGTTGTGCTTCGGCTTCGTGAAGCGCGTCCGGTCCTTTCCACTGTAACAAATAGAGCGCGGCGGCGAGACCGGTGCGATCCTGTCCCCCGGAGCACTTCAAAAGAAGGGGGCTCTCGGCCGCGGCAAAGGCATCGAACAAAGCGATGAGGCCCGAACGCGAGGGGAGATTGCGCGACGACAGTCTGACATCGAAATGACGGATCCCGAGCGCGGATGCGACGCGGGTCTCCGTCTTCCACCAGCTGAATTCGGCGTTCTCGCCCCTGAGATTGATCAGACTCTTAAAGCCGTGGGGTTTGAGAAACGCGGCGTAAAATCCCAAATAGGGCTGCGCCGAACGCGCCACTTCAGGACTCACCCAATGCAGATGATAGAGCCGGTCGAGAATGAGCGACATGAGCCGGGCGTAGCGTGTCGAAACGGACCCGGCAAGGGCCGCTCTTGAAGGGTTGACTGAGAAAGGTCCCTGGCTATAGTGCGCCGCTCTTTCCGAAAAGGGCCTCCGGCTCTTTCGGATTTCGTTGTTTTTGCCAGGGATTCAGCCATGTTCGCGGTCATCCGCAGCGGCGGCAAGCAGTACAAGGTGGCCAAGGGCGACGTGCTCGATCTCGAGCGCCTGCCCGGCGATGCCGGCGCGTCGGTGACGTTTGGCGAAGTGCTGATGGCGGGCGCCAAGGTCGGCGCGCCACTGATTTCGGGCGCCTCCGTCAAGGGCGAGATCGTCGCTCAGACGCGCAGCGCCAAAGTCGTCGCCTTCAAGAAGAAGCGGCGCAAGAACACGCATCGCAAGCGCGGCCATCGTCAGCATTTGACGAAGGTTCGGATCACGGACATCAGCGCGGGCTAGGGCAGCAAGATGGCACACAAGAAAGCAGGCGGATCTTCGCGCAACGGTCGCGACTCACCGGGTCAGCGCCTTGGCGTGAAGCGATTTGGCGGCCAGATCGTGCTGCCGGGAAATATCCTCGTTCGTCAGCGCGGCACCAAGATTTGGGCCGGCACGAACGTCGCCATGGGCAAGGACCATACGCTGTTCGCGAAAATCGGCGGCAAGGTCGTGTTCAAGCAAGGTTTCAAGCGCCGCACCTACGTATCGGTGATGCCGGCGACGGAAGCGGCGGAATAGGCGGCTGAAGACATAGGCCGCCCATCAAGATGGCGGCCTTCAGGATAGAAAGAATCCAGCGAGGGAGATGGGTCCGCCATCTCCCTTTTTGTTTCTCCTTCGCACTTAGAGGGGAACATGTCTTGGATTCTGGAAACGGAGCGCCTTTTGCTGCGTCCGCCGAGGGCAACGGACATCAGCCGTTTCGTTCCGCTGCTCGACGATTTCGACGTGTCGCATCGTCAAGGCGTCGAACGGCTGGGCGACCCGCGAAGATCTCACCTTCGCGGTTTTGCGCAAGGCGGACGCCGCTTATGTCGGCATGTGCGGCGTGCATCCCGCGCGCGGCTGGGAGTTCGGCTATTGGTTCGGCAAGGCGTACTGGGGCAAAGGCTACGCCACCGAAGCAGGCGCGCGGATTGTCGCCTTCGCCTTCGAGGTGCTGAACGCGGAAAAGCTCGCTGCCGGGTGGTTTTACGACAACCCCGCGTCGGGACGCGTGCTCGAGAAGCTCGGCTTCGGAGCGTGCGGCGAGGAGGCGCGATCCTGCCTTTCGCGCGGGTCGGACGTTCAATGCCGTATGGTCGTGCTTGACCGGGCGGCGTACATGACGCGAAAGAGTGCATCATGAAGTTCTTGGATACGGCCAAAGTCTATGTCCGCTCGGGTTCGGGCGGAAACGGCTGCGTCTCGTTCCGGCGCGAGAAGTTCATCGAATTCGGCGGACCGAATGGCGGCAATGGGGGAAGGGGAGGCGACGTCTGGGCGGAGGCGGTCGAGAATCTCAACACCCTGATCGATTACCGCTTTCAGCAGCACATTTATGCCAAGAGCGGCGGCCACGGCATGGGCAAGGAGATGAGCGGGGCGAACGGCCCGGATGCGACCATCAAGGTGCCGGTTGGAACGCAAGTCTATGAAGAAGACGATGAGACCCTGATCGCCGATCTCAATGCCCCCGGTGCTCGCGCCTTGATCGCCAAGGGCGGCAATGGCGGCTTCGGCAACACGCACTTCAAGAGCTCTACCAATCGCGCGCCGCGTCATGCCAATCCCGGGCAACCGTTCGAAGAGAAGACAATCTGGCTCAGGCTGAAGCTGATTGCCGATGCGGGGCTTATCGGTCTTCCCAATGCGGGGAAATCGACGTTTCTCGCGCGCGTTTCGGCGGCGAAACCGAAGATCGCGGATTATCCTTTCACAACGCTGCAGCCTCAACTCGGCATGGTGCGCGTGCACGGAGTCGATTTCGTGGTCGCCGATTTGCCCGGGTTGATCGAAGGCGCTCATCTTGGCGCCGGGCTGGGGACGAAGTTCCTCGGCCACGCCGAACGCACAAGCGTGATTCTGCATTTGATCGACGGCACCGAGACGGCGGTCGTGCGAAACTATCGCGCCATTCGCGCCGAGCTCGAATCCTATGGTCATGGACTTTCGGAAAAACCTGAAATCGTGGTGCTCAACAAGAGCGACGCTGTTCCCAAAGCGGGGCTCAGCCGCAAGCGCGGCGCGCTGGAGAAGGCTTCGGGACAGAAAGTCCTGGTGATGTCCGGCGTTTCAGGCGAAGGGGTCGACGACGTCCTGAGCGCGGTGGCGCAAGCCGTGGAAAAGTCTCGCAACAAAACACGCCGCACCCCGGCGCGGGCGGCGAATTGGGCGCCATGATCGACCACCTTGCCAAGGCCAAGCGCATCGTCGTCAAAGTGGGTTCGGCGATCCTGGTCGATTCCGGCGCGGGCCATCTGAAGCGCGATTGGCTTGCGAGCTTGGCCGCCGATATCGCGGGTCTAAAGAAGCAACGCAAAGACGTCATTGTGGTCTCGTCGGGCGCGATCGCATTGGGCCGGCGCGCCCTCAAGCTCAAACCGAACGCGCTCCGTCTGGAAGAGAGCCAAGCTGCTGCAGCAGCAGGCCAGATTCGCCTGGCGCAGGCCTATGTCGATGCCTTTCATGAATACGATCTCGCGGTCGCGCAAATCCTGCTTACGCTCGAAGACACCGAGGAGAGGCGGCGCTACCTGAACGCGCGCGCGACCTTGTCGACGCTGATCGCGCTCAACGCGGTTCCGGTGATCAACGAGAACGACACCGTGGCGACCGCCGAAATCCGTTACGGCGACAATGATCGCCTGGCGGCGCGCGTGGCCTCCATGATGGAGGCCGACTGCCTTGTGCTGCTCTCGGACATCGACGGACTCTACAGCGCCAATCCGCAGCGCGATGCGAACGCCCGCCATATCGCGGAGGTTCCCGCCATCACGCCCGAGATCGAGCGCATGGCAGAAGGACCAGTTTCGGGTTTGAGCAAGGGCGGCATGGAATCCAAAATCGCCGCGGCGAAAATCGCCACCGCGGCCGGCGCGGCGGTCGTCATTGCCTCGGGCCATGTGCTTCATCCTCTGCGCGCCATCGCGGATGCGCGCACGACGCTTTTCGTGCCGCGCGTCAGCCCGACTCAAGCGCGCAAGCGTTGGATTGCGGGTGGGCTTGGCGCGCAAGGGACCATCGTCATCGATACGGGCGCCGAGCGTGCGCTGCATTCGGGGAAGAGCCTGCTTCCCGTCGGCGTCAAGGCGGTCAACGGCGCGTTCGAACGCGGCGACGCCGTTGTTGTCAAAAGCGAGGACGGACGGGAACTCGGACGCGGTCTTATCGCCTACGACGCCTCCGACGCGCGGGCGCTGATCGGCAGGCGCACGGTCGAAATCGAGGCTATTCTCGGCTATCGTGGCCGCGATGAGATGATCCACAGGGACGATCTGGCGCTGACAAGCTCGGATAAAGAAACGCCGGCATGAATGTGCAGACCAAAGACGGACTAACGCTCGAAGCCGAAATGCTTGCGCTCGGCCGCGCCGCGCGCGATGCGGCTGCGCATTTGCGCGAAGCGACAACCGCTGACAAAGACAAAGCACTTCTCGCAGCCGCAGACGCCATCCGCGCCCATCAAAACAAGATCCTGGCCGCAAATGACGAGGACATGCAGGCTGCTGCGCGAAATCTCGGGCCCGCTTTCGCCAAGGGCGTCGCCGATGTGGCGGCGCTTCCCGATCCGGTCGGCCGCGAGCTCGCGCGCTGGAGACGGCCAAACGGCTTGGACATCGCGCGCGTGGCGACGCCCATCGGCGTGCTCGGCATCATCTATGAGAGCCGGCCCAATGTGACGGCCGATGCCGGCGCGCTGTGTCTCAAATCCGGCAACGCGGTGATCCTGCGCGGAGGCTCGGAGTCGTTCCACTCCTCGCGGGCCATTCATGCCGCCCTTGTCGAAGGGCTGGAAGCGGCGGGGATTCCTTCCGCGGCGATCCAACTCGTGCCGACGACCGATCGCGCCGCCGTCGGCCATATGTTGACGGGTCTCAACGGTACCCTCGACCTGATCGTGCCGCGCGGCGGCAAGAGCCTGGTCGCGCGCGTGCAGAAAGAAGCGCGCGTCGCCGTGCTCGCGCATCTCGAGGGCGTCTGCCACACCTATGTGCACGAGAAAGCCGACCTGGCCAAGGCGCGGGCGCTGGTGCTGAACGGCAAGATGAGGCGCACCGGTGTCTGCGGCGCAACCGAAACCATGCTGATCGACCGCAGCATTTTGTCGACGCATTTAAGGCCGATCCTGGACGACCTCGCCAAGGCCGGCTGCGAAATCCGAGGCGATGGAGAAATTCGCGCAGCGTATCCGCAGGCCAAGCCGGCAAGCGAAGAGGATTGGCGCACCGAATATCTCGATGCGATCATCGCGGTGCGCGCGATCGATGGCGTGGAGGATGCGATCACGCACATCGCGACCTATGGCTCGCAGCACACGGAAGCGATCGTCACCGAAGACAAAGGGGCAGCAGAGCGGTTTTTGTCCGCGCTCGATTCGGCGATCGTGATGCACAACGCCTCCACGCAATTTGCCGATGGCGGCGAGTTCGGCATGGGTGCGGAAATCGGCATCGGCACCGGCAAGCTGCACGCGCGCGGACCCGTCGGCGTCGAGCAGCTCACGATTTTCAAATATGTCCTTCGCGGCACCGGCCAAACGCGGCCATAAAGCAGGTCCGGTAGTCCGGCGGGATACCCCCGCGCGCGTTCAAAACGTCCGTCTACGGACGATATGGGTTGCGCCCCCGGGGCCGATAGCGGACGGCTTGCGGATTGGGCTGCTTGGGGGATCGTTCAATCCGGCGCATCGGGGTCACGTTCACGCGAGCGAGCAGGCCTTGAAAAAGCTTCAGCTCGACTATGTGTGGTGGCTGGTCAGTCCGCAAAATCCGCTTAAAACGCCGCGGGGCATGGCGAGCTTCGCCAACCGCCTTGAAGCGGCGAGGGCGCTGGCCCGCCATCCGCGCATCATCGTCACCGGTATCGAAAAAGATCTCGGCACGCGCTTCACCATCGACACGCTGCGCGCCCTTCAGCGCCGGTTCGCGACGATTCGTTTCGTCTGGTTGATGGGAAGCGACAATCTTGTGCAGGTCCCGCGCTGGCGAAACTGGCAGGAGATCTTTGGCTTGGTGCCGGTGGCGGTGGTTGCGCGAACCGGCAGCGCGCTTGAGAGCCGCCTGTCCAGGGCGGCGACACGCTTCAAAACCGCATTTCAAGCCGCGGATGCAAGCTTTGCCGAGGCAAAACCGCCCGCTTGGACCATCCTGGACGCCAAGCGCGATCCGACCAGCGCGAGCGGTTTACGGGCCGCTTCGACCTCGCGAAGGTGAGAGGGTTATGGTAATCTCCTGGCCGTCGACTATGTGAATAGACGAAGGAGCGGCTCAGCTGCGGCACGGATTGGGACAGGTCAGGATCTCCGGTCGTTGCCTTGGCGGAGCCGGATCTAGAGACTGAAAGTAGCCCGACCCTGAGCCGATTGCCACGCGTAAAGCCGAGTTTGCTAAAACCCGAATTGCCCTCCGAGCCGCCTCTCCTGGCGCGAATCATCTCCTCCCTCGACGACGAAAAGGCCGAAGACATTGTGACGATCGATTTGGTCGGACGGTCTTCGCTTTGCGACGCCATCGTCGTGGCCACGGGGCGTTCCTCTCGTCATGTCGCAGCCCTAGCCCAGAATCTCGGGCGACGGCTGAAGGAGTGGGGCTTTACGGCTGCACGCATCGAGGGCCTGCCGCAAGGCGATTGGGTGCTGATCGATGCGGGCGACGTGATCGTGCATGTCTTCCGCAGCGAGGTCAGGGCCTATTACGATCTCGAAGGCATGTGGTCCGTGGATGAACGCGAACCCTTGAGGTCGCAAGCCGAGCACGTGGGCTCGGTCGCTTAAGGCACACGCGTTGCGCCTTACGATCGCGGCTGTGGGCAAGATTCGCGCGTCACCCGAACAAGAGCTTTGCGATCTCTATTGGGAACGCGCCCGTGCCCTTGCGCCCAAACTCGGCATTTCCAAGATTGAAATCGTAACGGTTGAAACGTCGCGGTCAGCGACCGTCGAAGCGCGCATGAAGGACGAGGCGGCAAGGCTCGGCGCGAAAATTCCGGCGGGACGAGCGGGGACTTCGCGAAGCATTTGGCGAAACTTCGCGATTCCAGCGTGCGAGATGTTGTCTTTCTCATAGGCGGTCCGGACGGGCTTGCTCCCCAGCTTCGTACCGGCGCCAACGAGCGGCTCGCGTTCGGCGCGCAAACCTGGCCGCATCTCCTGGCGCGCGCGATGCTGGTCGAACAAATCTATCGCGCCTGCGCCATTCTCGCCGGCCATCCCTATCACCGCGGACGCTAACTCGCCGCCATTAGCCGTTTGTTAAGCCTATCGCGCAATTGTGGGATGGCTTGCGAGACGCGCAGGAGGCGAGTCTTGGAAATCAACGGCAGAAGCCGCATCGAATCCGCAGCCATCAGGCGCGCCGGCCGCGCCGTGCATTCCGACGCCAAGGGCTTTGCCGCCGAGGAAATCGCCGACGCCAAAACCGCGGCGGCCTTGACCGGCACCGGTCCCATTGCCGCCGTCGATACGATTCTCGCGCTGCAGGGAATTGAGGATTCGGCCGACCAGCGCACCCATGGTGTGAACCATGGCGACGAGCTTTTAAGGCTCTTGGACGAGGTCCGGGACGGCCTTTTGGCAGGAGGAATTCCGCGTCCCACCTTAAGCCGGCTGGCCCGCGCCATCTCCAAGCGGCGCGAAAGCTTCGCCGATGAGAAGCTCCAGAACGTGCTCGACGAGATCGATCTAAGAGCCCGCGTTGAATTGGCCAAGCTTGAGCTGGTCGAGCGGCCCCTGGTCTAAGCGCTTGTTTTTCAACAGCTTTGATTAGGAGCGCGGCAACGCTTTCCATTTGCTCGCGAAGCGGGTCGCGGCTATAACCGCGCCGCCGCAGGGGCGATTCTCACATAGGAGTATGCATGGCGACGGAATTGCCGAATGGCTACCGCCCGTCGGACGACGAGCCGTTCATGAACGAACGGCAGCGTGAATATTTCCGCCGCAAGCTCGTTGCCTGGAAAGAAGAAATCTTACGCGAAAGCCGTGAAACCATTCAGAATTTGCAGACCGAACCCACACCCAATGCCGATCTTGCCGACCGGGCGACAACCGAGGCCGAACGCCAGCTCGAGCTCAGAACACGGGACCGTCAGCGCAAGCTCATCTCCAAAATCGATTCGGCGCTGAGACGCTTGGAAGACGGTTCCTACGGTTTCTGCGAGGAAACCGGCGAACCAATCTCGCTGAGACGCCTGGATGCGCGCCCCATAGCCACGCTCTCCGTCGAAGCGCAGGAGCGCCACGAACGCCGCGAGCGGGTTTACCGGGACGATTAAAGCATCATCCGATTATCGGATGATGCTTCAGACTCTTTGATTGCCGCGCAATCTTACGGCGAGCCGCAGTAGGCACTTCCGCCTTCGCCAAGGCTTCGGCGGACAGGTCGCCGGATTGCGCTTATTTAGAACGGCCAGATCAAATCGAGGAATTGCTGGCCGTAGCGCGGCTGCTGCACGTCGGTAATCTGGCCCCGTCCGCCATAAGAAATGCGGGCTTCCGCGATCTGGGTGTGCCGGATCGTGTTGACGTTGGAAATGTCCTCTGGCCGGACGATGCCCGAAACGGTGAGCTCGCGGACTTCGTTGTTCACCCGCACTTCCTGCCGACCCTGGATCACCAAATTGCCGTTTGGCAGGACCTGAGTCACGACCGCTGCAACAGTGAGATTGATGGTCTCGGACCGATCGACGCTGCCGGTTCCGGTGTTGGAGGAATCGGATCCGAGATTGACCAGGCTCGAGGGATCGACGGCGTCGGGGAGCACGCCTTTTAGCCGGCTTTCCAAGCCTAAGAAGTTCGGCACCCCGGCGTTTTCCGAGGCCTTGGTCGAGCGGCTGGTGGTATTGGCGATCTTTGCTTGATCACCGATGCCGATGGATACGGTCAAGATGTCGCCGACTTTTTGTGCCCTGGGATCACGGAAGAAACTGCGCGAGCCCGACCGCCACAGCGAATTTGCCTGGCGCGGCTCTGCATCTGCCGGCGGCTGCGGCAGATAGACGGGAGCACCGGCGGCCATGTTGGGCGGCACTGCGATCGGGCTTAACGGCGGCGAATGGAACGCATCATTATCATCCTTTGCATCAGCGCTGCGGGGCAACCACATCCTCGGAAACTTTGGCGGCGGGGAGGGCCGCTCCCACCCTCACGGTGCCGGCTTTGACGACGAAGGCCTCGACCTTGCGATAGGAGGTCGGATTGAGCACAGTGATGGAATCGCCTTCGCCGCCTTCCTCGAGCGCCCGCCCGACGGCCATCAATTGCATGCCGGGCGCGTCGAAGAGCATGGTCACGTTGGAGCCTTTGGCGACCAAAGTCGGCCGCTTCAAATCGCTGCTGCGCAACGCTTCTCCGGTGTGAAGCGCCCGGCGCGCTTCCTTCCCCACGATGTCGGAGATGGCTCGAACGACGCTCGCGCTCGCGCGCGCTGCCGGAACGGCTTTGTAGTCGAGGTCCGCTTCCGTGATGAGGCTGCCTCGCGCAATATCGTGCGCAGGAACGGCGATTTCGATGTCATTGGCGCTGCCACCGTTATCGGCCGCAAACGCGCTGAATGCCGCCGCACAGAAGATCAAGACCAGAAAGAAGCGCAGGTTCATGGCGGTCAGCTCATCTTGGAGGGGATTTGCAGCATCTCGTCCGCCGCTGAAATGACCTTGGAGTTCATCTCATAGGCACGTTGAGCGGTGATCAGATCGGTGATCTCCTGCACCGCATTCACGTTGGAGGTTTCGAGAAAGGCTTGCTGCAGCGTGCCGTAGCCGGGCGAACCGGGAAGCCCCGTGAGCACAGAGCCTGAAGCGGGTGGGAAAGCGCGCGAGCTCGAGCTGACCCAGGGTCTGGGGCGCGTTCGAACCGGCGACGAGGGCCTGGACTTGGCCGACCGCATTGATGGTGACGGAGATCGCGTCCTGCGGAATGGCGATGCCTGGAACCACGACATAGCCTTTCTGGGTGACGATCTGCCCGTCGGGCGAAAGCGAAAACGAACCGGCGCGCGTATAGGCATCGGTCGAGTCCGGCATCATGACGTGAAAATAGCCTTTGCCATTGATGGCGAGATCGTACGGGTTTCCCGTGCTGGCGAGGTTGCCTTGCGCGGTCAGCCGGTACGTGGCCGCGGTGCGCACGCCGACGCCGATCTGGATGCCCGAGGGCAGAACCGCGCCGGTGTCCGCCGACGCCGCTCCGGGACGCTCGATGTTCTGATAGAGCAAGTCCTGAAACTCTGCGCGCTGCGCCTTGTAGGCGGTCGTATTCATGTTCGCGAGATTGTTCGCGATCACTTCGACATTGGTTTGCTGCGCCAACATTCCGGTCGCGGCAATGCTCATGGCTCGCATATCTGATACTCCTAGCTTTGCGGAACGGAGCCGAGTTGCTCGATCGCCCGCTTCAACAAATCCTCGCTCGATTGGGTCAGGTCCGCGCTGGATTGATAAGCGCGCAGGACGTCGATCATGCGCGTGATCTCGATCATCGGCTCGACGTTGGATCGCTCCATCATGCCTTGGTGCACGCGAACCGCGCCGGTCGCGGCTTCCGCGGTCTGGCCGGCGGCGTCGTAAAGACTGGTTCCAGCCTTCTTCAGCGCGCGCTCATTTGCGAACGTCACGATGCGCATTTTTCCAAGCAGCTGCACGCTCGCGCCGACCGTGTTGGAGATGCTGATGGTGCCGTCCGAGCCGACTTGAATATCGCTATCCTGCGGCTGAACCTGGATGGCGCCGCCATCGCTCTGCACCTGATAACCGTCGTCGGTAACGACGCGTCCTTGATTGTCGAGCTGAAAATGACCGTTGCGCGTGTAGCGATCGCCGTTGGGCGTCTGCACTACGAAATAGCCCGGGCCGGTGACGGCAAAATCCAAAACCGCGTTTGTCCTTTCGAAGCGGCCTTCGGACAGATCGCGAGTCACACCGCGGTCGAGCACGAACGAGACGTTGACGGTGCCGCCCCCCTCCGCTTCGGTTGCCTGCACCGGCACCATGTATTGCTCGAACTGCACGGCTTCGCGTTTGAACGCGGGCGTGGAGAGGTTCGCGAGATTGTTCGCGATCACGTCCATCGAACGGTGCGAGGCCATCTGCTGCGATAGACCGACAAGAAAGGTATTTTCCACGAGCTGCGCCCCTTTCTGGAGCCCTCCGATCCTTCGGCTATCCCAGGTGCACGGGCTATGCCATCGCGAAATCGCCGGGATTTATTAGGTTATTTGGGGTCCGCGGGAACCGACCGGCAAGGCGCGCCCTGTCTCGCGAGTGCCAGACGCGGCAAATTCTTCCCAGCAACGGAACCAGTCCTTAACCATCAGACTCTAATTTCATCCTCGCGTTTTCATCTTTGACGCGGGGGACGAAGACGAGGACGAAGCCGAAGACGGCGCGGAGAAGAAAGAGGCCGAGCCAAAAAAGGCTTCCCTCATCGGACGCCTTCTCGCACTGCCCCTCGCGCTTCCGCGACTCTTGAATCCGCTAAAGTTCTTGAAGCTGCCGCTGAAGATGAAGCTTATCGTCGGCGCGGGGCTTCTCGTCGCGCTCGGAGGCAGCGGCGGCGCGTATTATTTCCTGTGGCCCGCGAGCGAGAAGGCCGACGGCGTCGCCGCGGCCGAGAACGTGCAGACGCAAGCCTCCAATTTGCCTCCAACGCAGGTGGCTTTCTTCGATGTCCCCGATATCATCGTCAACATCCAAAGCGCCGATTCGACGCCCGCTTACTTGAAGCTCTCGGTCGCGCTGGAACTCGAAAAGATCGAGTCGAAAGCGGCAATCGAGCCGGTGCTGCCGCGCGTCATCGATCAGTTCCAGACTTACCTGCGCGAGCTTCGCGTCGAGGATGTCCGTGGTTCGACCGGGGTGATGCGCCTCAAAGAAGAGCTTTTGCGCCGCGTCAATCTCGCCGTCGCTCCGACGCCCGTGCGCGACGTGCTGCTCAAGGAAATGATCGTGCAATGATTGCTTGCAACATCGGACATCGTCATGGCTGAGCCCGCGCAAAATCCCAAAGCACAAGCTGCGAAGCCGCAAGGACCGTCGGAGGCCGACCAAACGGCTGCCGAATCGGCGGCCTTGGCCGGAGGAGGCGAGCCCGAGGGCGGAGCGGGGCCCGCGGGCACCGAGAGAATTCTCAATCAGGACGAGATCGATTCGCTTCTGGGCTTCGAAGTCGGCGAAAGCGAGACACAGGACAAGTCCGGTATCCGCGCGATCATCAATTCCGCGCTGGTGTCCTACGAACGGCTTCCAATGTTGGAAATCGTCTTCGACCGGCTGGTCCGGCTGATGACGACGTCCTTGCGGAATTTCACCTCCGACAATGTCGAAGTCAGCCTGGACAACATCACTTCGATCCGTTTCGGCGACTATTTGAATTCGATTCCGCTGCCGGCGATTCTTGCGGTCTTTCACGCCGAGGAGTTGGACAATTACGGCCTCTTCACAGTCGATTCCAACCTGATTTATTCCATTGTCGACGTGCTTTTGGGCGGCCGTCGCGGAACTGCGGCCATGCGCATAGAAGGCCGCCCCTACACCACGATCGAGCGCACGCTCGTGCAGCGCATGATCGAAGTTATTCTGGGCGATATGCGTCAAGCCTTCGAACCCTTGGCGCCGGTGAACTTCACGCTCGACCGGCTGGAAACGAATCCGCGCTTTGCCGCCATAGCCCGCCCTGCCAACGCCGCGATTCTGGTCAAGCTGCGCATCGACATGGAAGATCGCGGCGGACGCATTGAACTGATGCTGCCCTACGCGACTCTCGAGCCGATTCGTAAGTTGCTGCTGCAGCAATTCATGGGGGAAAAATTCGGCCGCGATTCGATCTGGGAAAGCCATCTCGCAACCGAATTGTGGTGCACGCGCGTCGAGATCGACGCCATTCTCGACGAACAGAGAATGCCCTTGAACCGCATCATGAACTTGGAGGTGGGTCAGACCATCATGCTCAAAGCGGGACCGGATTCTCCGATCGAGCTTCGCTGCGGAGGCGTGCCGTTGCTGACCGGCCGCATGGGCCGTGTCGGCTCCTCGGTTGCCGTACGCATCGAGGGTACGGTTCGCCGCACCGATTCAGTCCACGCCTTTTGAGGACGCGCGCTCATGAGCTCTCCACTGCCCGTGTCGATGATCGTCGAAATGACGCTCGCGATTCTGCTTCTGGCAACGCTCTTCTGCTGCTTCAGCCTCGAACGCCGTCTCAAGAATTTGCGCAAGGACCAGGACAGCCTGAACAGCACGGTGGGCGCGCTCAATGGCGCCATCATCGGCGCAGGCGCCAGTATCGCTAAGCTGCGCGCCGCCGCGGAGGAAGCCGACAAGACACTTGGCGGCAAGGTCAGTTCCGCGCGCGCCTTGGTCGACGAGCTCACGCTCCTGACCTCGGTTTGCGAGCGGATCGCGAATCGCCTGGAAGGCGCTCATATAGGCGATCAGCCGCGCAGCCGAGCTTTGCGCGCCGTGCGCTGAAAGGAAAGACGATGAAGTCCGCCAAACAAAAAAATGCGCCACGGCCGGAGGTGCGCCTGCTTCCAGCCGTCATCGGCGTCGGCGCGATTCTTTTCGGACTGAAAGCGGCAGGTCTCGCTTTTGGTGCGAGCGCCGCGGCCGACGTGTCGCAGCCCAAAGCCGCACAGACCCAAGCCGCCCCCGCAGCAAAACCGGCGCCGCCGAA
>WNFK01022206.1_pt1 | contig 27293 bp, 28 predicted proteins | sample 5400281 | NCBI WGS metagenome assembly WNFK01 (sample SAMN13153350, study PRJNA577476) | soil metagenome | isolation source: 20 cm soil on Douglas fir-dominated hillslope | place: USA:California | collected 2013-09-17
GCTGCTGGACCTGGTGTGGGGCCAGGACGGCTTCGTCGAGCCCCGCACCGTCGACGTCCACGTGGCCCGGCTGCGGGCCAAGTTCATCGCGGCGCGCGCTCCGGAGCCGGGCATCGAGACGGTGCGCGGCGTCGGCTACCGCTTCCGGGAGCGCTCCTGACTGTTAACACGGATGTAACACCCGCGTCATCGATACGTCACCCGTTTGCAGCATACTTTCGCCCAACCACACGGAAAAGACGACAAGAGGAGAGCCCGATGAGGAAGACGTGGTCAATCTTGCCGATGGCGCTGCTGCTGGCGGCGGCGATGGTCGGACGGCCCGGCCCGGCCGACGCCCAGATGCTGATGAACGGGGCGGGGGCCACCTTCCCCTATCCGATCTACTCGAAGTGGTTCGAGGAATACATCAAGGTCGACCCGGAAGTGCGCTTCAACTATCAGTCGATCGGGAGCGGTGGCGGCATCCGGCAGATCAGCGAGCGGACGGTCGACTTCGGGGCCTCCGATGGCCCCATGACCGACGAGCAGCTCAAAAAGGCCCCCGGCGAGCTGTTCCACATCCCGACCGTCATGGGCGCGGTGGTGGCCACCTACAATCTCCCCGGGAGCCCGCAGCTCGCGTTCACGGGCGAGGTCCTGGCCGACATCTTCCTCGGCAAGATCACGAAGTGGAACGACGCGCGGATCAAGGCGCTGAACCCGTCGGCGACCCTGCCGGACCAGGCGATCGTGGTGGTGCACCGGTCGGACGGGAGCGGCACCACGTACATCTGGGTGGACTACCTCTGCAAGATCAGCCCCGAGTGGGAGAAGGAGGTCGGGCGGGGGACCTCGGTGAAGTGGCCGGTGGGACTGGGCGGCAAGGGCAACGAGGGCGTGGCGGGGCAGGTGAAGAACGCGCCCGGCTCCCTCGGCTACGTAGAGCTGGCCTACGCGATCACCAACAAGCTGCCCGCGGCCCGCATCAAGAACCAGGCGGGCAAGCTCGTCGAGCCGACGATCGAGAGCACGACCGCGGCGGCGGCCGGAGCGGTCAAGAGCATGCCGGCCGACTTCCGGGTGTCGCTCACGAACGCGCCGGGGCCCGACGCCTACCCGATCGCGAGCTTCACCTGGCTCCTGGTCTACAAGGACCAGCCCAATGAGTCCAAGGGCAAGGCGCTCGTGAAGTTCCTCTGGTGGGCGATCCACGACGGGCAGCGGCACCCGGCCGCGCTCCTCTACGCGCCGCTCCCGGCCCCGGTGGTGAAGGAGATCGAGGCCAAGATCAAGCAGATCACCTTCTCCGGCAAGCCGCTCCTGGCGGCGCAGTAGCGCTTGGCCGCCGACTCGATCTCGGGGGTGGGGACGGCGGATGGGCTGTCCCTGCCCCCGCGAGCGGTCAGCCGGGGGCGCAGCGGACTCGGCGATCGAGTCTATCGCACGCTGATCCTGGCCTCGGTCTGGCTGGTCCTGCTGCTGGCGGCGGGCCTCGTCGCGGCGCTCACCTGGGAATCGTGGGCCGCGATGCGCGCGTTCGGGCTCCGGTTCCTGGTGACCTCCCACTGGGATCCGGTCGCGGGCGAGTTCGGCGCGCTCCCGTTCATCTACGGCACCCTGGTGTCGTCGCTCCTGGCGCTGCTGATCGCGGTGCCCCTGTCGCTCGGAGCGGCCATCTTCCTCGCCGAGCTGGCGCCGGCCTGGGTCCGCCCGCCGGTGGCGTTCCTGATCGAGATGCTGGCCGCGGTGCCGAGCGTGGTCTACGGCCTCTGGGGCATCTTCGTCCTGGTCCCGTGGCTGCGCGACTGGGTGCAGCCGGCGCTCGGGCGGAGCCTCGGCTTCCTGCCGCTCTTCCAGGGTCCGCCCTACGGCATCGGGATGCTCGCGGCGGGCCTGATCCTGTCGATCATGATCGTGCCCTACATCACCTCGGTGAGCCGCGAGGTGCTGCTCGCCGTCCCGGGCTCGCAGCGCGAGGCCGCGCTTGGCCTCGGCGCCACCCGGTGGGAGACGACCCGGATCGCGGTGCTGCGCTACGGCCGGTCCGGGCTCATCGGCGCGATCCTCCTCGGGCTCGGCCGCGCGCTCGGCGAAACCATGGCGGTGACCATGGTGATCGGCAATCGGCCCGAGGTCTCGATCTCGCTGTTCGCGCCCGGCTACACCATGGCGAGCGTGCTGGCCAACGAGTTCACCGAGGCCACCTCGGACCTCTACGTGTCGGCCCTGGTCGAGATCGGCCTGCTGCTACTCGTGGTCACGGTCCTCGTCAACGGGCTGGCCCGCCTCCTCGTGTGGAGCGTGGGCGGTCCGGCCCGCGGTGCGCGGGGATGAGCCCGGTCGGGCGCCGGCTCGTGAGCACCGCGGTGAGCGGCCTCACGGCGAGCGCGGCGCTGCTCGTGGTCTGTCCCCTCCTGCTCATCTTCGGCTTTCTCCTCTACCAGGGCGTCTCGGCGATCAACGTGGACTTCTTCCTGCACCTGCCGAAGCCGGTGGGCGAGCCCGGCGGAGGCGTGGCCAACGCCATCATGGGCAGCCTGATCATGATCGGCCTCGCGGTGTCGATCGGGCTGCCAGTCGGGATCCTCGGCGGGGTGTACCTGGCCGAGTCGCGCGATCGACGCCTGCCGTGGGTGCTGCGGTTCGTGGCCGACGTGATGAATGGGGTGCCCTCGATCGTCTTCGGCATCTTCGCCTACACCGTGGTCGTGCTCCCGATGCGGCGCTTCTCGGCCATCGCGGGCGGCTTCGCGCTCGGCCTGATCCTGATCCCGATCGTGCTGCGGACCAGCGAGGAGATGGTGCGCCTGGTGCCGAGCGCCCTGCGGGAGGCCGGCCTCGGGCTGGGACTCCCGGAGTGGAAGGTCAGCCTGCGGATCGTCATCCCGGCGGCCCGCGCCGGCATCATCACCGGGGTCATGGTGGCGGTGGCGCGGATCGCGGGGGAGACCGCGCCCTTGCTGTTCACCGCGCTCGGCAACCGGTTCTGGCACCAGGGGCTCGACCAGCCCATCGCGGCGCTGCCGCTGCAGATCTACGCGTACGCCATCGCGCCCTACGACGACTGGCACCGGCAGGCCTGGGCCGGGGCGCTCGTACTGATCACGCTGGTGTTCCTGGCGAGTCTGGCGGCGAGGCTGGCCACGCGAGGCCGGATCGTTGCCCGCTGAGGTGACCATGGGAGACGGCATCTACGTCAAGGGGCTGCGGGCCTGGTTCGGCGAGACCCTGGTCCTGAAGGGCGTCGACCTCACGGTCGCGCCGAACGCGGTGACCGCCATCATCGGGCCGTCGGGCTGCGGGAAGTCCACGTTCATCCGCTGTGTCAACCGTATGCACGAGACGGTGCCGGGAGCGCGGGTGTCCGGCCAGGTCCTGCTCAACAGCGAGGATCTGTACGCGCCGGGGGTGGATCCGGTGCAGGTGCGCCGACGGATCGGGATGGTCTTCCAGAAGGCCAACCCGTTCCCCACCATGTCCGTCTTCGACAACGTGGCGGCCGGACTCCGGCTCGCGGGGGTGCGCCGGAAGTCGCGGCTGCAGGAGGAGGTGGAGCGGGCGCTCCGCCACGCGGCCCTGTGGGACGAGGTGAAGGACGATCTGGACAAGTCCGGGGTGAGCCTCTCGGGCGGCCAGCAGCAGCGCCTCTGCATCGCCCGCGCCCTCGCGGTGGATCCGCAGATCCTCCTGATGGACGAGCCGTGCTCGGCGCTCGACCCCATCGCCACCGCCAAGATCGAAGAGCTGATCCACGATCTCAAGAAGGAGCTGACGATCGCGATCGTCACCCACAACATGCAGCAGGCCGCGCGCGTCTCGGAGTGGACGGGCTTCTTCCTGCTCGGCGAGCTGGTAGAGTTCGGGGTCACCAAGGAGATGTTCACGACCCCCGGCGACAAGCGGACGGAAGACTACATCACCGGTCGGTTCGGGTAAGGGCGGAGAGCGCCATGTCACGACACTTCCACGAAGAGCTGGAGGCCCTCAAGCAGACCCTGCTCGCCATGGGGGGCCTGGTGGAGGATCAGATCCGCCGGGTCATGCGGGCCCTCCTCGAGCGCGACGACGCGATGGCCCAGGAGGTCATCGAGCGCGACCGGCAGGTGAACACCTACGACGTGGAGGTGGACGAGCAGTGCGTGAGCCTGCTCGCGCTGCACCAGCCCGCCGCGGGGGACCTCCGGTTCATCACCACCGCCATGAAGATCGTGACCGATCTCGAGCGCATCGGCGACCAGGCGGTCAACATCGCCCAGCGGGTGCTCGAGCTGAACCGGGAGCCCCAGCTCAAGCCCTACATCGACCTGCCCCGCATGGCCGAGAAGGCCCAGCGCATGGTGAAGGAGAGCCTCGACGCGTTCGTGGCCCGCGACACCGCGCTGGCCCGGCAGGTGTGCGGGGAGGACGCCGAGGTCGACGCGCTCAAGGAGCAGATCTTCCGCGAGCTGCTCACGTTCATGATGGAAGACCCCCGGACGATCCCCCGCGCCATCCGGGTGATCCTGATCTCCCGCTTCATGGAGCGGGTCGCCGACCACGCCACCAACATCGCGGAGATGGTGGTGTACCTGGTGGAAGGCAAGATGGTCCGGCACACGCTGGCCTGAGGACCGCGACGTGTATACTGCCAGTGTGAGTGCGGATCGTCGCTATCAGCTGCAGTCCGAGGACGCCAACCGGCGCCTCGACGCCCTCCTCGAGCACCTGCGCGTGCCGGAGGCCTCGTGGCCGCTCTACGCGGAGATGCTCACCACCGCGCTCAAGATGTTCGAGGACGGGACCGGGGTGGCCGACCTCAAGATCGCGAACGCCGCGTTCAAGGAGATCCGCTACGGCTTCAAGGTCTTCGCCCCGTGGCGGAACGTGCCGAAGGTGACCGTGTTCGGCTCGGCCCGCACCCCGCGCGAGCACCCGATCTCCGAGCAAGCCTACGCCTTCGGCAAGCGCATCACCGGCGCGGGGTGGATGGTGATGACCGGCGCGGGGGGCGGGGTGATGAGCTCGGCCCAGGAGGGCGCGGGTGGCGAGCGCTCGTTCGGCCTCAACATCCGTCTGCCGTTCGAGCAGGAGGCGAACCCCTGGATCGCCTCCGATCCCAAGCTGATCTCGTTCAAGTACTTCTTCACCCGCAAGCTCTTCCTGGTGCGGGAGGCGCACGCGATGGCGTTCCTGCCCGGCGGCTTCGGGACCGCCGACGAGGCCTTCGAGGCGCTGACCCTGATCCAGACCGGCAAGTCGCCGGTGCTGCCGCTGGTGATGCTCGACGAGCCGGGCGGCACCTACTGGAAGACGTTCGACACCTTCGTGCGGCGCGAGATGGTGGGCCGCGGCATGGTCGGGTCGAGCGATCCCGACCTCTACCGGATCACCGATGACGTGGAGACGGCCGCGGCGGAGGTCGAGACGTTCTACCGGAACTACCACTCGCAGCGCTACGTGCGCGACTCGCTGGTGCTCCGGATGCGCCGCCCGCTGGCGGCCGAGGACCTCGCCGAGCTGAACGCGCGCTTCGGCGACATCATGACCGGGCCCGCGGTGCAGGCGCCGGGCCCGGTGGCGGGCGAGGGAGACGAGCTGCCCGATCTGCCGCGGCTGGTGCTGCCCTTCAACCGCTCGGGCTTCTCGCGGCTGCGGAGCCTGATCGACGTGGTGAACGCGCCGGCCTGACGCGTCTCCGCCGTCCCCGACCTACTCCGACTCTTCTCGCTCCTCGGTGGCCTGGCAGGAGGTGCAGACCCACGTGCGGAGCAGGGTGACGCGCTTCGGATCGCGCCTCAGCGTCCACGGCATCAGCTTGCGGGCGCCGCAGCGCGGGCACACCTCGGTCGGCTGACCCGGCTGCACCTCGTGCGGGAGCCACGGGATCTTGGGCTTCATGCGCGCGATTATACGCCAAGAGCGTGCCCGCGAGCGCGCGCCTACCGCTGGCGGACCCGCTGGACCATCGCCCAGACCAGCCGGGCGTAGAACCCGAGACAGATGCCGGTGAGGGCGATCGTGCCGACGACGACCTGGGAGGCGTCCGCGGGCGACTTCAGGAGGTTCGGGGTCACCGGGATCGAGGTGATGCACACCAGGATGTCGAGCACGGTGAAGCCGAGCGCCGAGTAGAGCAGGAACAGGATCTGCCGGCGCGCCCGCATGGCCCGGTACGCCCGACGGCAGGCCGCCTGCTCCGCGGCCCCACCCCCGGCCGCGCCGGCATCCAGCCGACGCAGGACGCGCTCGACCCCCTTCCACCCGTTGCGCTCGAGCGCGCGCCACAGCTCCCGGAACGGATAGGCCTGCCACGCGGTCTCGAGGTGATCGGCGGCCGTGTCGATGATCCGATCGATCTCGCCGAGCCGGTAGAGGACCACCGCGACCAGGATCGCGCCGCCCCCGGCCAGGGTCTGGGGGACGGTGCTGAAGGTGTAGTAGAGCGTGCTCTCGTTCATGCCGCGCGCGAGCAGAATACTACGCTAAGCTCGCCCGGTGTCCGCCGCCTACCTGGTCCTCCTGGTCGCGAACCTCGTCTTCTCCACCGGCTACGCGGTCACCCGCGTCGTGCTGAACGACGTGGGGCCGGCCACGCTCGGTCTGGCCCGCGTGCTGATCGGGGCGGTGCTACTCCTCGGCTGGGCCGCGTGGCAATCGAGCGCGAGCCCGCGGGTCCCCCCACGCATCCCGTGGACGCGCGGCGACCGCGTGCGGGTCGCCCTGATGGGCGTGGTGGGCTTCGCGCTCGCGTTCGCCTTCGGCAACTGGGGCCTCGCGCACTCGACCGCCAGCAACGCCGCGCTCCTCATCACGGTCGAGCCGACCACGCTGCTCGTGCTCGCCCCGCTGCTGCTGGGCGAGCGCCTGTCGCGCCGAGAGACGGTTGGCGCCGCCCTGACCCTGCTGGGCGCCGTCGTCGTGGTGGTGAACGGGGTGCCCGGGCTGACGCAATCCCTGATGCCGCACTGGCGCGGCGACCTGGTGCTGATCCTCTCCGGCGTCGCCTACGCCGGGTACTCGCTCCTGGGCCGGGACGTGCTGACCCGCCACCCGGTGTCGCTCGTCACCGCCCATTCGGTGGTGTGGGGCGCGGTGTCGATCGCGCCGCTGGCGCTCTACGAGTGGCACGTCGGCCCGCCGCCCGCGTGGACCGCCGGCGCGATCGCGGGCACCGTCTACCTGGGGGTGGTCATCACCGCGCTCGGCTACGGGGTCTGGAACTGGTGCCTCGAGCGGGTGGGCGCCGCGCGCGTGGCCGCGTTCGTCAACGTGCAGCCGCTGGCCGGCGCGCTGCTCGGGGTGTGGTGGCTGCGCGAGCCGCTGACCCCGTTCCTGGTGGTGGGGGGCGTGCTGATCGTGGCCGGGCTGCACCTGACGGTGAACGGGGCCCGAAGAGGGTAGAATACCGGCATGCGGCGGGTGCGGGTGGGGCTCAGCCAGGTGAACCCGACGGTGGGCGCGGTCGAGGCGAATGCCCGGCTGGTGATTGCCGGCATGGAACGCGCGCGTGGCCTCGGCTGCGACATCGTGGCCTTCCCGGAGCTGGTGCTGACCGGGTACCCCCCGGAAGACCTGCTCTTCAAGCCCGCCTTCATCGAGGCCAACCTGCGGGCGCTCGCCGAGGTGGCCCGGGCGAGCCGCGGTCTCACCGCCATCGTCGGCTACGTGGACAAGCGCGACGACATCTTCAACGCGGCGGCCATCCTCCACGACGGGGTCCTGGCCGGCACCTATCACAAGCAGTACCTGCCGAACTACGGCGTCTTCGACGAGAACCGCTACTTCCAGTCCGGCACCGAGTCGCCCGTGTTCACCATCGGCGACACCGTGATCGCGGCCAACATCTGCGAGGACATCTGGTACCCGACCGGGCCCACCACGCTGCAGGCCCTGGGCGGGGCGGAGCTGGTGGTGAGCATCAACGCCTCGCCGTATCACGCGGGCAAGGGGCGGTTCCGCGAGAAGATGCTCGCGACCCGCGCCGCCGACGACCTCGTGTGCCTGGCCTTCGTCAACACGGTGGGCGGCCAGGACGAGCTGATCTTCGACGGCCAGTCGTTCATGTTCAACGAGAAGGGCGAGTGCGTGGCCCGCGGGAAGGCCTTCGAGGAGGACTTCGTGGTGGCCGACCTGGACCTCGACGAGGTCTTCCGCGCGCGCCTGCACGACTCGCGGCGGCGGAAGGAGAAGCTGCGCGCGACCGAGGCCCCGCCGCGGCGCGTGACCCTGCCGCCTCTGCCCGCGCCCGAGCGGCCCCGGCTGCCCGCCCACGAGGTGGCGGTGCTCGAGCCGGTGGAGGAGATCTACCAGGCCCTCGTCCTCGGCGCGCGCGACTACGTCACCAAGAACGGGTTCCGCCACGTGGTGCTCGGCCTCTCGGGCGGCATCGACTCGTCCCTGGTGGCCGCCATCGCGTGCGACGCGCTGGGGCCGGCCAACGTCACCGGGGTCACGATGTCCTCGCAGTTCTCCTCCAAGGGCACGCGGGCGGACGCGGCGCGCCTGGCCCGGAACCTCGGCATCGAGTTCCTGCGCCTGCCCATCACCCCGGTGCTCAACGCCTACCGCCGCGCGCTGGCCCGGCCGTTCAAGGGGCTGAAGGAGGACGTGACCGAGGAGAATCTGCAGGCCCGCATCCGCGGCAACTACCTCATGGCGCTCTCGAACAAGTTCGGCTGGCTCGTGCTCACCACCGGCAACAAGAGCGAGATCGGGGTGGGCTACTCGACGCTCTACGGGGACATGGCGGGCGGCTTCGCGGTGATCAAGGACGTGCCGAAGACGCTGGTCTACCAGGTGTCCGAGCACGTCAACCGGCGCGCCGGCCGCGAGGTCATCCCGCGCTCGGTCTTCGAGCGGGCCCCGTCCGCGGAGCTGCGGCCCGACCAGACCGACCAGGACACCCTGCCGGCCTACGCGACCCTCGACGCGATCCTCGAGGCCTACGTGGAGGGCGACCAGGGCGTGGCCGACATCGTGGCGCGCGGCTTCGATGCCCCGACGGTCAAGCGGGTCATCGCGATGGTCGACCGCAACGAGTACAAGCGCCGCCAGGGGCCGATCGGGATCAAGATCACCCCGCGCGCCTTCGGCAAGGACTGGCGCCTGCCGATCGTGAACCGCTTCCGCGAGTAGGCGCCTGCTCTCCTCCGTCGCCCTGTTCGTCCTGGCCGGCCTCGCCGAGATCGGAGGCGGCTACCTCATGTGGCTCTGGTGGCGCGAGGGGCGGCCGTGGCCGCTCGGCCTGGTCGGAGCCGCCGTCCTCGTCCTCTACGGGCTCATCCCGACGTACCAGGCGGCCCACTTCGGCCGCGTCTACGCGGCCTACGGCGGCGTGTTCGTGGTGCTGTCACTGCTCTGGGGGTGGGCCGTCGACCGGGTGAGCCCGGACCGCTACGACATCGCGGGCGTGTGCTTCTGCCTGGCCGGCGTCGCGGTCATGATGTACGCGCCGCGCCCTTCCTAGGATGGCGCCCGACACCGCGGGCGGGCGCCTGGACCCCGCCGATCACCTGCGCCGGCCGTGGCGCGTGCACGCCCTCGCGGCGGCGGAGGGGCTCACGTTGCGTGACGTCTGGGAGGTCGCGATCCCACTGCCGGCCGGAGTGGCACTCGCGTGCTGGGTGGAGGCGTTGCGGACGGAGCCGCGCGGGTTGCCGTCCCGAACGCTCTTCGGCGTCCGCCGGGCCTTCGGGCGTCTCCTCGGCCTCGATCGCGGCAGCGCGGGCCTCGTGCCCGTTTACCAGGAGCCGGACGAGGTCCTGTCCCGGCTCACCAACCGCACGGTGACCGCGTTCTTGCACGTCTCGCTGGTCGAGCGGCGCCCGCGGCTCGCGGTGTACGTTCGCCCCAACGGCGCGCTCGGCCGCGGCTACATGGCCCTCATCGAGCCCTTCCGGCAGTGGGTCGTCTATCCGGCCCTGCTCGCGGCCGGCGCGCGGGCGGCGGCGCGGCTAGCGGGTCGGCAGGGCGTCCAGAGACTGTAGCGTCGCGAGCCGGCGGTAGATGCCGTCGGGCCGCGCCATCAGCTCGTCGTGGGTGCCCATCTCGGCAATGCGGCCGGCGTGGACCACCACCACCCGGTCGGCGTGCTTCACGGTGGCGAGGCGGTGGGCGATCACCAGCACGGTGCGGCCCCGCATCAGCTCGGAGAGGGCCTGCTGCACCAGGAACTCACTCTCCGCGTCCAGATCCGACGTCGCCTCGTCGAGGATCAGGATGGGCGGGTCCTTCAGGAACGCGCGGGCGATGGCCAGGCGCTGGGCCTGGCCCCCCGACAGCTTGACCCCGCGCTCGCCGACCGACGTCGCGTAGCCCTCGGGCAGGGCGGCGATGAAGTCGTGGGCCTGGGCCTGGCGGGCGGCTCGCTCGATCTCGGCCGCGGTGGCGCCCGGCCGGCCGTAGGCGATGTTGTACTCGACCGAGTCGTGGAAGAGGAAGGTGTCCTGGGTCACGATGCCGATCAGGCCGCGCAGCGAGCTCACGGTGACCGCGCGGAGGTCGTGACCGTCGAGGGTGATGCGGCCCGAGGTGACGTCGTGGAAGCGCGGGAGCAGCTCCATGAGCGTGGTCTTGCCCGCCCCCGACATGCCGACGAAGGCGACCAGCTCCCCCTTGCGGACCGACATCGAGACGTCGCGGAGGGCCCATTCCTCGGTCTCCGGATAGCGGAACCCGGCGCCCTCGAAGACGATGGAGCCCGCGAAGCCGGGAAGCACGTGCGCGTCGGGCGCGTCCACGATCGCGGGTGGGGTGTCCAGGATCTCGAACACGCGCTCCACCGAGGCGATGGACTGCTGCACGGTGTTGACCATGCGGGAGAGCTGGCGGACCGGCCCGTAGAGCAGCACCACCGCGGCGGTGAACGAGAAGAACTCGCCGGGGGTGAGCGCGCCCGAGATCACGCGGTAGCCGCCGTACCAGAGCGCGCCCATGATGGCCAGCGCGCCCAGCACCTCCATCAGGGGCTCGGCCATCTCGTCGATGCGGCGGTCCTTCAGGGCCAGGCCGAGGAGGCGGTCGTTCACCGAGTTGAACCGCTCCTGCTCGAGCCCCTCGCGCCCGAAGGCCTTCACGATCTTGGTCCCGGTGAACGACTCCTGCAGCACCACGTTCAGCTCCGCGATCTTCTGCTGGGTCCGCCGGTTGATCTTGTAGAGCTTGCGGCCGATCGTCCGCACCGCGACCCCCACCAGGGGGAAGACCGCGATCGCGATGAGGGCGAGCACCCACTCGCGCAGGAACATGACGATCAGCAGGGCCGCGATCGTCCCCACGTGGCGGACCGCCATCACCAGCACCGTCGAGGAGAGGCGCGCCAGCCGGTTGACGTCGGTGACCACCCGGGTCATCAGCTCCGCGGAGTGGAGCGAGGCGAAGAACGCGAGCGGCATGGACTGGATGTGGGCGTACAGCTCGCGGCGGATGCGCGCGATGACCCGCTCGCCCACCGAGGCCATCAGGTAGGACTGCCCGAAGCGGCCCGCGCCCTTGAGCAGGTACGCGCCCAAGAGCGCGAGCGGGATGATCCGGAGCATGGTCTCGTCGCGCTTGAGGAAGATCTCGTCCATCGCGGGCTTCACGAGCCAGGCGATGAACGCCTCCGCGCCCGACACCAGCAGGGCCAGCACGCCGCCCAGCACCAGCACCGGCCAGTAGGGCCGCAGGTACGGCAGCAGGCGGGCGAGGAGCCCGTAGCGCGCGGTCACGCCGATCCTCGCGCGGTGAGCAGCCGACGATACAGCGCCTCGGTGCGCTGGACCTTCTGGGCCATCGAGAACTGCGCCTCGACGCGCTTGCGGCCGGCGCGGGCCATGGCCTTGGCGCGGGTCGGGTTCTCCAGCACCCTGAGAATCGCCTGGGCCAGCGCGTCCGGATTGCGGGGCGGCACCAGCAGCCCGGTCTCGCCCTCGACGATCAGCTCGGGGTGCCCCTCGATGTCGGTGCCGATCACCGGGGTCTCCACCGCGAGGGCCTCGCGCAGCGAGCCGGTCAGCCCGAGCCCGGCGTAGGAGGCGTCCACCACCAGGTCGCTGGCGGCGAGGATCTCCGGGATGTCCTCGCGATGACCGAGCACCCAGACCGCATCGGCGATACCGCGCCGGAAGGCGCGATCGCGCAGGGTCGGGATGCGCGGCGGCGGCGCCCCCACGAAGAGCAGGCGCGCGTGCGGGGCGGCGTGGCAGACCCGGGCCATCGCCTCCAGCACGTCGTCGTTGCCGCGCCACGAGCGGATGCCCACCTGGGTGACGAGGGCGTGGTCGGGGGCGAGCCCCAGCTCGGCCCGGATGCGCCGGCCGTCCACCCCGGGATGGAAGCGCGCCAGATCGGTGCCGGAGTAGATGACGTCGATCTTGGCCGCCGGCACCCCGGAGGCCACCAGGCCCCGCTTGATCGATTCGCACACCGCCACGATCGCGGCGACCCGCGGGGTGGTGTAGCCGAGGCGCGTCCAGCGATCCACCGGGAAGCTCACCCCTCGGTTCAGGATCATCACCGGGATCGTGGTGACGAGCCCGGCGAGGAGGGCGAGCGAGCGGGCGCGGCCCTTCTGGCAGTGCACGACCTCGACGTGCTGGTCGCGGATCAGCCGGGCCAGGGTCCACGCCGAGCGCAGATCGAGGCTCCCGCGCATGGGCACCGCGGCGTAGCGCACCCGGGACGCCGCGCAGGAACGCTCCCACTGCGCGCTCGGCCGGGTGGCCACCACCACGTGATGGCCACGGGCGGCGAGCCCCGCGGCCAGATCGCGGAGCTGCATCGCCGCGCCGGTGAAGTAGTCCGCCTTGGGGTAGATCTGGAGGATGTTCACGAGTGGCCCATCCGGTTCCTCAGTGCCGGCCGCTCACCGGGTACGGAAGAACTCCTTCACCGCCGCGATCACGTCGTCGATCTCGGCCGGGGTGTGGCCGGCCGAGATCGGCAGGGTCAGGATCTCGCCGACGAGACGCTCGGTCACCGGCAGGACCGGGGGGTCGAACGGCTCGAGCGCGGGCTGCTTGTGGCTCGGCACCGGGTAGTGGATGCCCGTCGCGATCTCACGCTCCTTGAGGAACCGGGCGAGCGCGTCGCGCTCGGGCGTGCGCACCACGTACATGTGGTAGACGTGGCGGGCGCCCGGCGCCTCCACCGGCAGCCCGAGCGGCAGGCCGGCCAGGCCCGCGGCGTAGCGTGCGGCGAGCGCGCGGCGGAGGTCGTTCATCGCGTCGAGCCGGCGCAGCAGCACGCGGCCGACCGCGGCTTGGATGTCGTTGAAGCGCAGGTTGAAGCCGACCTCGGCGTGCACGTCCTTGTTGATCCGGCCGTGGTTGCGCAGACGCCGGCAGCGCGCGGCGACGTCGTCGTCGTCGGTGACGAGCAGGCCGCCGTCGCCCATGACGGTGAGGTTCTTGGACGGGTAGAAGGAGAACACCCCCGCGCGCCCGAAGGTGCCGACCTTGCGGCCCTGCCAGGCGGCCCCGTGGGCCTGCGCGCAGTCCTCGAGCAGCCACAGGCTCCGCTCCGCGCAGAGGCGCCGGATGCCGTCGAGGTCGGCCGGGTGGCCGTAGAGGTGCACCGGGACGAACCCGACCGTCCGGGGCGAGACCTTCGCGGCCGCGTCCCCGAGATCGACGGTGTAGGACTCGTCCACGTCGACGAAGATCGGCTTCGCGCCCGCGAAGCAGACCGCCTCCACGGTGGGGAAGGCGGTGTGCGAGGGCACGAGCACCTCGTCGTCGGCCTTGACCCCGAGGGCCTTGAGCACCATCCAGATCGCGGCGGTGGCGCTACTCGTGAGCACCGCGTGCTTGCTGCCCAGGTAGCGCGCGAACTCCTGCTCGAAGGCCTTGCACTCCGGCCCGAGGATGTACTGCCGCGAATCGATGGCCGCGAGCACCGCGGCCTTGATCTCATCGTCGACCGGCGGGCGGGACAGGGGGACGGGCATCAGCGGGATCCTCCGGTCAAGGGTGGAGCCGGGAGTACTTGCCGCGGAAGTACAGGAGCGGCTCGCGGCCCGTGTCGTCATGGCAGTCGGCCGCCTCGACCTGGGCCACGAAGATCGTGTGATCGCCGGCCGGGTGGGCCTGGACCACCGTGCACTCGATCGCGGCCAGGGCCTCGTCCAGGATCGGCAGGCCGAACGCGCCCGGGCGGTAGCCCAGGCCGACGAACTTCTCGTCGCCGCTGGCGGTCGGCGCGGTGGCGAACCGGCGCGAGGCCGCCTCCTGCCCGGCGCAGAGGATGTTCACCGCGAACTGGCCGGCGGACTTGATCGCCGGATAGCTCTGCGCCTTCTGGGACACGCAGACCAGGATGAGCGGCGGGTGGAGCGACACCGACGTGAAGGAGCTGGCGGTGAGCCCGGTCGGGCGGCGCTCGGCGTCCCACGCGGTGATGATGGTCACCCCGGTGGCGAAATGACTCATCGCACGGCGGAAGTCGTCGGGTCCGAGCACCTGACCGTTGTAGCAATTCCTGCTCGATTTTTCAAGTTCCCCAAGGGCTTGGACGGCACCGGTAGACTGAGTGCCGGCGGGGGTGTCCCCCGCTTCACGGTCGTCTGCGCCGACCTGCGGGGCTACCGGCGCAGCGGCTGCCCGGCCTCGACCCCGGACCACGCGCCGTACGCGAAGCGGGCCATGGCGGCCGACATGGTGAGGGTCATGGAGCAGGCCACTTCTTCCCGGAGGAGGCGCCCGAGCGGACGGCCGAGGCCCTCGGCGCCTTCTTCGGCGGCGCCTGAGGCGCGATGATCCGGTCCCGGTGGTGGCGTCCCGAGTAGGCGCCGAGTATACTGCGCCCACACCATGGCCACGCCCACCGCTCCGACCGAGCACATCGTTCTCGACGCCCTCCGCGCGATCCGCGATCCCGATCAGGGCCAGGACATCGTCTCGCTCGGCCTGGTAAAGGAGATTCGCATCCAGGACGCGGAAGTGTCCTTCACGCTGGCGTTCGCCGGCCAGGCGCCCGCGACCAAGGCCGCGCTCCACAGCAGCGCCTCGAAGGCCGTCGCGCAATTGCCCGGGGTCAGCCGGGTGAGCGTGAAGATGGGCTCCGCGGCCGCCGCCCGGCCGCAGGCGGGCGCGCCGCCGGCGCATGCCCACGGCCACGGGCAGGCAGCGCCGCAGGCCCAGGCCGCCGAGTTCATCCCGGAGGTCAAGCACACCATCGCGGTCTCCTCCGGCAAGGGTGGGGTCGGCAAGTCCACGGTGGCGGTGAACCTGGCGCTGGCGCTCAAGCAGTCGGGAGCCCAGGTCGGCCTGGTCGACGTGGACGTCTACGGACCCGACGTGCCGCTGATGATGGGCGCCAAGGGGCGCCCGGGGATGTTCGACAACAAGATCATCCCGGTCGAGGCCCACGGCATCAAGATCATGTCGATCGGGCTGCTGGTGGCCGAGCGGGAGGCCCTCGTCTGGCGCGGGCCGATGATCCACTCCGCGGTGCAGCAGTTCCTCCGCGACGTCAACTGGGGACCGCTCGACTACCTGGTGTTCGACATGCCGCCCGGCACCGGCGACGCCCAGCTCTCGCTCTCGCAGGCGGTGCCGCTCTCCGGGGTGGTCATGGTGACGACCCCGCAGGAGGTGGCGCTGCTCGACGTGCGCAAGGCGCTCGGCATGTTCCGCAAGCTGAACGTGCCGATCCTCGGCATCGTCGAGAACATGAGCTACTTCGTCGCCCCCGACACCGGCCGACGCTACTCCATCTTCGGCGAGGGCGGCGGCCTGCGGGTGGCCGAGGAGTTCGGGGTGCCGCTGCTCGGACAGATCCCGCTCGAGATGGACACGCGCGCGGGTGGCGACGCGGGCGTGCCGATCACCGTCGGCCAGCCCGATTCCGCGCAGGCGCAGGCGTTCCGGACCATCGCGGCCGCGGCCGTCGCGCGCGTGGAGGCGGTGGCCGGGCTCAAGCTTCCCGATCTGCGCTGATCCGGGTGTCGGCTCAGATCTCGCTGCCGATCTTCCCCCTTCCGGACCTCACCTTCTTCCCGCACACGATGCTCCCCCTCCACATCTTCGAGGCGCGCTACCGCGCGATGATCACGGACTGCCTCTCGCGGGACCGGCGGCTCGCGGTGGTGGGGCTGCGGCCGGGCTACGAGGAATCCTACGAGGGGCGGCCGGCGGTCCACGACGTCATGGGGGTCGGTCGCATCGTGCAGTGGGAGCGGATGGCCACCGGCCGGTTCAACCTGCTCCTGCAGGGCGAGTGCCGCGCACGGATCGACCGCGAGCTGCCCGCGGACACGCTCTATCGCATGGTCGCAGCCACCCCGCTCGATGACATCGGGGTCGACGCGCCCGGGGTGGAGGCGCTGGCGAGCCGGGTCAGGAGCCGAGCCGCCCGGATCCTGGCCACCGTGGGCCGCTCGGGCGTGGAGCTGCAGGCGACCCTGGACGCGCTGACCGACCCCGGGCGGCTGTGCGACCTGGTCGCCTCCACGCTGATACCCGGTTCCTCCACGCGGCAAGCCCTTCTGGAAGAGCTGCACGTGGAGCGGCGGCTGGAGCGCCTCGCGGCGGCGCTCGACGATCTCCTGAGCCATCTCACCGGCGAGGGCGGCCGCGCATGAGACGCCCGCTCCTCCTGGTCGCGCTGCTGGTGGGCCTCCTCGCCCCGTCCGCCGACGCGGCGACCCGGTGGGGCTGGCTCGGGGTGCGCATTCGTGACCTCTCCGAGCAGGAGATGGAGGACATCTCCAAGCGCTTCGGCATGCGCGAGGGCTTCGGCGCGGTGATCGTGGAGGTCATCAAGGAGACGCCCGCCGCAGCTGCGGGCCTGCGCAACGGCGATCTCGTGGTGGCCTTCCGCGACCGGCCGGTGGTCGACACGCGGAGTCTGCAGCGGGCGATCGGCTCCACGTCGGTGGGCGAGACCGTGCGGCTCACCGTCCTGCGGCCCGAGGAAGGCCGGCGGCCGGTCCAGGTGAAGGTGGGCGCGATGCCGGAGGCGATGGCGGCCGACCGGGTGGCCGCCGAGTACGGCTTCCTCGTCCGCGATCCGGAGGGCCAGCCCGAGCTGGGCGGGGCCCGGCCGAGCGCGGTACCGTCGGTCGCCGCGGTGATTCCGCGCAGCCCGGCGGAGCGGGCCGGCCTCCAGGTGGGCGACGTGCTCACCGAGGTCGCGGGGCGCCCGGTCGTGAGCCTCGACGCGGTCCGCGAGGCGCTGCTCGCCGCCGGAGCCGAGGGGCCGCTCCCGCTGATCGTCCGCCGGGACCAGGAGCGGATCGCGGTGACGCTCGAGCCCACCGCGGCTCGCTGAGGCGGCAGTCCCATGGACTTAGCGGAGCTGTGGCGGCTGTCGGCGACCGAGGCGGCCGGGCTGATCCGGGCGGGGACGATCGAGTCGGGCGACCTCGTGCTGGCCTGCCTCGAGCGCGTGGCCCGGGTCGAGCCGGACGTGCAGGCGTGGACCTTCCTCGATCCGGACCACGCGATGGCGCAGGCCCGCGCGGCGGACGAGTGGCGGCGGTCGGGGCGGCCGCTCGGCGCGCTGCACGGGGTGCCGGTCGGGCTCAAGGACATCATCGACACCGCGGACATGCCCACCGAGAACGGGTCGGTGCTGCACGCCGGGCGGACACCGTCCCGCGACGCAGCGGTGACGGAGCGCCTGCGGGCCGCCGGGGCGATCCTCATGGGCAAAACGGTCACCACCGAGTTCGCCACCCGGACACCCGGCAAGACACGCAACCCGCACCACCCCGGCCACACGCCGGGCGGCTCCTCGAGCGGCTCCGCGGCGGCGGTGGCCGCCGGCATGGTGCCGCTGGCGGTCGGGAGCCAGACCGGCGGCTCCATCATCCGGCCCGGCTCCTACTGCGGGGTGTTCGCGCTCAAGCCCACGTTCGGGCTGATCTCGCGGCAGGGCATGTTCCGGCTCTCGCGGAGCCTCGATCACGTGGGCCTGTTCGCGCGCGGCGTCGACGACCTCGCGCTGCTGCTCGAGGAGCTGGCCGGCTTCGACGAGCGGGACCCCGACACGTACCCGCGCGCGCGGGTGCTCTACCGGGAGGCCGCGCTCGCGCCGCCGCCCCGCGCGCCGCGCTTCGCCTTCTTCCGCAGCGGGCGCTGGAGCCGGGTGGGCGAGGACGCCCAGGCCGCCTTCCTGGGGCTGGTCGACCGCCTCGGCGCGCAGGTCGAGGAGGTCGAGCTGGCGGTGGGAGCGGACGAGCTGGCCGAGCGCCACCGCGTGGTGATGGACGCCGAGGTCGCCATCAGCCTGGCGCGCGAGTGGGAGACGGGGCGTGACCGCCTGTCGGCCTCGCTGCGCGCGCGCATCGAGAGCGGCCGGGCCGGCCGCGCCTTCGAGTACCTGCAGGCGCGCGCGGCGTTGCCGCCGCTTCACGCGCTCTTCGCCGAGCAGTTCGAGCGAGGCTACGACGCGATCCTGACGCCCGCCGCGGAGGGCACCGCCCCCGCCGGGCTCGAGTCGACCGGCGAGCCGACGTTCTGCACGCTGTGGACGCTGCTGGGGCTGCCGGCGGTGAGCGTGCCGCTGCTGCAGGGGGCCAACGGCCTGCCGATCGGGGTGCAGCTCGTGGGGCCGCGCCACGGGGACGGTCGGCTGCTCCGTACCGCGCGGTGGCTGGCGGAGTCGGGCGGTATACTGGGCCGGCCATGATCGTGCTCGGCATCACCGAGACCCACTGCGCGACCGCGGCGGTGTTGCGCGACGGCAAGATCGTGGGGTGCGCCTCCGAGGAGCGGTTCAGCCGGCTCAAGAACGACGCGGGCTATCCGCGCCAGGCCATCGACGCGCTGCTGCGCGAGCTCGACATCCGGCCCGACCAGATCGACCTGGTGGCCCTGGCCGGGGCGCGCGCCGCCTCGCGCGAGTGGCTCAACCGGGTGCTGCACGACGAGGCCTATGCCCGGGAGTATTACGGCGTGGCGTGGCCCACGCGGCGGCGGGCCTTCGAGAGGAAGGTCCGGAAGTGGGGCGCGAAGTTCGGGCTGATCGACGCCTCGCGGGGCAAGTTCGGCATCTCGCAGCGGGAGCGCCTCGGCGCGGTCACCGGGCACCTGGGGCTCGGCGCCGACCGCATCGCGTGCCTCGACCACCACTCCTGTCACGCGGCCGCCGCCTACTGGGGCTCGGGCTTCGCGGGCCGCCCGGCCCTCGTGCTCACCAACGACAACTCGGGGGACGGCCTCTGCGCCACCGCCTCCACCGGGTCCGGCCTGACCCTCGACCGGCACGAGGCCACCCCGAGCGCCCCCGGCTCGCTGGGCGCCTTCTACTCGTTCGCCACGCTGGCCCTCGGCATGAAGTTCGGCGAGCACGAGTACAAGGTGATGGGGATGGCGCCCTACGCCCCGGACAAGTACGCCCGGCGCGCGGAGGAGGCGCTGCGGGCGGTCTTCGACCTGGATGAGGGCCGGCCCGCGCGCTTCCGGTGGCGCGCACCCGGGGAGCGCTACCCGCTCCTGCTGCGCGCGATGGTGGGCCTGCGCTTCGACTGGGTCGCGGGCGGGGCCCAGCGCCTCCTGGAAGACGTGCTGCTGCGGTGGACGCGCCTCATGCGGGCGCGTTACGGCGGGGGCCGGCTCGCGCTCGGGGGCGGGGTCTTCATGAACGTGAAGGCCAACATGCTCATCGGCCAGGAGGAATGGGTCGAGGAGCTGTTCGCGTTCCCGTCGTGCGGCGACGAGTCCAACGCGGTGGGCGCGGCCTATCTGGGCTACCTGCAGGAGTGCGCCCGGCGCGGGGTGACCGCGGCCCCGCAGGCCTTCGGCCCCGCCTACCTGGGCCCGTCGGTGACCGACGAGGAGGCCGAGCAGGTCATCCGCGAGCGGGGGCTCGAGGGGCGGTACAAGGTCGCCTATCACGATCGCATCGAGGAGCGCATCGCCGAGCTGCTGGTCTCCGACGGGGTGGTGGCCCGCTGCGCCGGCCGCATGGAGTTCGGCGCGCGCGCGCTCGGCAACCGCTCGATCCTGGCCAACCCGTCGGATCATCGCGTGGTCGGCCTGATCAACCGCATGATCAAGAATCGCGACTTCTGGATGCCGTTCGCGCCGACGGTGCTGGCGGAGCGGGCGGGGGACTACCTGGTCAACCCCAAGGGCCTCGCCTCGCCCTACATGATGCTGGCGATGCCCACGCGGCCGGAGGCGCGGGAGGCGCTCGCGGCGGCCCTCCATCCCCAGGATGCGACGGCGCGCCCGCAGATCCTCGAGCGGGAGTGGAACCCGGAGTACCATGCGGTCATCCGCGAGTTCGAGCGGCGGACGGGCGTGGGCGCGGTGCTGAACACCTCGTTCAACCTCCACGGCGAGCCGATCGTGGGGAGCGCGGCCGACGCGATCGACACGTTCGAGCGCTCCGGCCTGCCGCACGTCGCGGTCGGGCACTGGCTCCTGTCGAAGAAGTAATGCTGGCCCGCGCGCCCGGTGAGGCGGGCGGCGCCGCGGCCCTCCCCACGGTCGAGGCGCCGTGCTTTCTCTGTGGCGCCGCCGACGCGCGGCCGCTCTGGGCCACCCCCGATCGCGCCTTCGCGGTGCCGGGGGTGTACACGGTGGCGCGCTGCCGCCGCTGCGGCTTTCTCTATCAGCGGCCGCGGGTGCGGGACGAGCACCTGGCCGACTGCTACCCCGACCACTACCCGCGCCACCAGGAGCCGTCGCCGCGCATTCCGTTCAAGGGCGGCTCGGCGCGCGTGCGCGCGGTGCGGTGGGCGCTCGCCTCGGAGCTCGGCTACACGGTCTGGCGGGCGGCCGGCGCCGGGCTCCTCACCCGGCTGCGCGCGCGTCTCTTGCTGCGGCGGCTGCGCTGGGACTGCCCCGCGTGGCGCGGCCGGGGACGCTACCTCGACGTGGGATGCGGCTCGGGCGGGGCACTCGGGGTCGCTGCCGCGCTCGGCTGGCAGGTGGCCGGGGTGGAGGTGGACGCGGCGGCGGCCGCGAAGGCGCGCCGCTTCACCTCGCGGCTGCACACCGGGGATCTGCAGGCGGCGCCGTTCGCGGCGGGCGAGTTCGACCTGATCACCGCGCTCCACGTCCTCGAGCACGTGCCCGATCCGGTGGGCGCGGTGCGGCGGATGCTCGGCTGGCTCGCGCCGGGGGGCCTGCTCGTGATCGAGGTGCCGAACGCGGGCGGGCTCGGCGCGCGGATCTTCGGCCGCGCCTGGTCGGGTCTCGAGCTGCCGCGGCACCTGTCGCACTTCACGCCGGCCACCCTCGAGCGTACGGCAGCGCAGGCGGGCGGGCGCGTGGTCTGGTGCTGGCACCAGGCCAAGCCACGGTACTACCTGTGGAGCCTCGGGTACTGGCTGCGCGACCACGGGGCGCCGTGGCTCGCGCGGGTGGCCGAAGGGCGCCCGGTCTACGGCACGCTCAAGCTGGCGCTCGAGCTCACGCTGCCCCTGGCCCGCGGGGCGCGGCAAGGCGAGGTGATCCGGGTCGGGATCGAGCGCGCCTAGCGCAGCCGGCGCGCGATCCCCGGGTAGTCGCGCACCAGCCCCTCCGCGTCCACCGGGAGCTCCGCGGTGAAGCCGCTGTCGAGGCTGCGGAACCGCCATCGCGCGCCGTCGGGCTGCCGCTCGAGCAGCGTGTACTCCTGAGGGGCCGGGCGCACGGTCAGCTCCGGCAGGGTCACGTAGGCGACCGCGATGGCCACCGGAGCGCCCGGCGCGAGCGCGGGCAGCCGCCGGATCGGCAGCGTGTTGGTGAAGGGCGACGGGTACACGTCGATGTCGAGGCAGCCGTCGAGCGGCTGCGCGGCGCCGGTGACCGCGTCGGTCCAGCGGCCGAGCCCATCCGCGTGGAGGTCGAGGGCCGTGTCGGTCTCGATCGCGAAGCGGGCCCGGAAGGGCCGGCCGTCGTCGTCGACCGCGATGATCACGCTGTCGGCCCGCGCGCCGGCTCCGTCGACCCGCAGGCGGAGGTGCTCGAGGCCCGGCTGCTCCCAGGCGGCCCAGAGCGCCTCGATCGTCGTCGCCATCAGTAGCCGCGGCGGCGATCGACCACGTGCCGCAGGGGCCGGCCGGCCAGGTAGCGGCGGAGATTGTCGGCGAAGATCGGGGCGATCTCGCGCGGGGTGCTGGGCCCCGAGATGTGCGGGGTGATCACCACGTTGTCGAGCGCCCACAGCGGGTGCGCGGGGGGCAGGGGCTCGGTGTCGAAGACATCGAGGATCGCGCCGCCGATCCGGCGGGACCGGAGCGCGTCGAGCAGGGCCGCCTCGTCCACGATCGGTCCGCGCGCGACGTTGATCAGCCACGCTGAGGGCTTCATGGCCGCGAGCCCGGGGGTCCCGAGCATGCCGCGGGTGGCCGCGCTGAGCGGCAGGGTCAGCACGACGAAGTCGGCGAGGCGGAGCGCGGCCGGGAGCGCGCGCGTGCGGTACACGCGCTCCACGCCCGGGACGGTGCGACCGCTCCGGGAGACACCGAGCACGCGCAGGCCCAAGGCCCGGCCGGTGCGCGCGATGCGCGCGCCGATGTCGCCCAGGCCCACCACGCAGAGGGTCTGGCCGCGCAGCGGAATCGGGTCGACCGGCGCCCAGCGCCGCGCGCGCTGATCGGCCCGGAAACGATCCATGCGCTGGGTGACCCAGAGACACCAGCCGAGCGCGTACTCGGCCATCCACGGCCCGAAGATGCCGGCGACGCGCGTGATCGTGACGCGCGGAGAGACCTCCGGCACCAGGAGCTGCTCGACACCGGCGCCCATGCACTGGATCCACCGGAGGCGCGTCGCGGCGGCCAGGAGCGCGCGCGGGGGGCGCCAGGAGTAGAGGACCTCGGCCTCGGGGGCGCCCGCGACCGCGGCCTCGGGCGTGAGCGCCGCGGTGACCGACCACTCCCGCGAGGGGAGCCGGATCAGCTCCGCGTAGGCGCGGGTATCCGTCGGCTCCGGGTGGTACACGAGGATGCGGCGGGTCACGCGCCGATCTTGGAGAGGATCTGGTCCTCGAACGAGAAGTCGATCGGGCGATCGGCCGGGCCCTGGGCGCGATACCACTGCCAGGTCTGCACGAGCCCGGCGTGGAGCGTGTAGCGGGGCCGGAGGCCCAGGTCCGCGCGCAGCTTGGTCGTGGTGTGGACCGCGTGACAGTCGTAGACGAGGTTCTGGCCGAACACCGGGCCCGGCTTCGCGAAGCTCTTCAGCAGCGCAGGATCGAAGTGGCGGAAGGTCACCGGGCGGCCCATCGCCTCCGCGACCAGCTCGACGAAGCCGACCTGGCTGACCACGTCCTCGCCCATGACGTTGTAGGCCTGGCCGTAGGCGCGCGCGTCGCCGAGCAGCGCGGCCATGACGAGGGCGAGATCCTCGACGTGGCCGAACTGGCGCAGCCAGCCGCCGTGGCCGGGCACCAGCACCGGGCGCCCGCGATGGATCCGGTCCATGAAGAAGGTTTCGTTGTTGCGGGTGTTGAGCGGCCCCATCACGTGGGTCGGCCGCACGATGGTCACCGGCAGGCCGTCCCGGCGGTGCCGCTCGAGCAGCACGTCCTCCCCGCCGATCTTGTGCCGCGCGTAGTCGCCCCAGTAGAGCCCGCGGGCGGTCTCCTCGGAGTAGGGGATCGGCAGCGCGTGGTCGTAGACCCGGCAGGTCGAGACGAAGATCACGTGCGGCGCGCCCGCGAGCGCGTCGACCAGCGCGGCCACGTCCTCGCCGAGGGTCGGCGCGTAGGTGACGTCGTAGACCGCGTCGAAGCGGCGACCGGCCAGGCGTTCGCGCAGGCCCGCGTGGTCCTTCCGGTCGCCCGCGATGAGGGTGACGCCGGCGGGCAGGCGCTCGGGCTGGCGGCCGCGGTTGAAGACGGAGATCTCGTGCCCGCGCGCCTGCAGCGCCCGCAGCAGGTGGAGGCTGATGAACTCGGTGCCGCCCATCACGAGGACGCGCATGGCCGCGGTGATTCTATCAGAGCCAGCCGGAGCGCTTGAAGCGGTAGTAGAGGATCCCGCACAGGGAGACGGTGACGGTCATGACCACGGGGTAGCCCCATCGCCAGCGCAGCTCGGGCATGAACTCGAAATTCATGCCGTAGATGCCGGCGATCATGGTGGGGATCGCGAAGATGGCGGCCCATCCGGTGATCCGCTTGGTGGCCTCGTTCTGGGCGATGGTGGTGAGCGAGAGGTTGGCCTCGAGCGCGGTGCCGAGCAGCTCGCGCAGCCCGTCCACCTTCTCGCTCAGGCGGATCGCGTGGTCGTAGACGTCCCGGAAGTAGGGGCGCGCGTCGTCCGGGATCAGGTCGAGGTCGGTCCGCATGAGCCGGTTGCACATGTCGACCAGGGGCGAAACCCCGCGCTTGATCTCGAGCAGGTCACGCTTGAGGGTGTAGATGCGCATGGTGGTGTCGCGACTGATCGCGGCGCCGAAGATGTCGGCCTCGAGCGCCTCCAGGTCGTCCTCGAGCGAGTCCACGATCGGGAAGTACTGGTCCACCACGAAGTCCATGATCGCGTGCAGCACGAAGCCCGGCCCCTTGGCCAGGAGCTGCGGGCGCGCCTCGCAGCGGGTGCGGACGTCCGCGTAGGAGAGCGAGGCTCCGTGCCGGACCGAGACCACGTACCGGGCGCCCACGAAGAGGTGGGTCTCCCCGAAGGCGATCCGGCGCTGGTCGCGGTCCGGCTGGGCGGTCCGGAGCGCGATGAAGAGCGAGTCGCCGTAGCGCTCGAGCTTGGGCCGCTGGTGGGCCAGGTGCGCGTCCTCGATGGCGAGGTCGTGCAGGCCGAACTCGGCCTGCACCTCCTTGAGCAGGGGCTCGTCGGGCTCGTAGAGACCGATCCAGACGAAGCGGTCGTCCTGGGTCAGGACCTCGCTGATGTCCTCGATCGCGACGTCGGCCACCCGGCAGCCGCCCGCGTAGGCGGCGCAAGCCACCACCGGCCCCCGACTCGATGCGGGCATCAGCCGACGGTCACCGCCACGCACGTCGTGGTGCGCGTCACCCCGTCGATGATCCCGATGGAGTCGGTGACGAGGCTGCCGATGGCGTCGAGGGTCTGGCCGTCCACGATCGCGATGAAGTCGTACGGCCCGGTGACGGCGTCCATGGCCGCCACCGTCGCGCGGGCGCTCTTGATCTTGGCGAGCGCCTTCTTGACGTTCTTGGTCTTGCCGGCCGCGGTCTCGATCAGCACGTAGGCTTTCATCGTCGTCTCCTTTGTCAGCGCAGGATCCACCAGGCGGCCAGGACGGCGCCCGCGGCCGCGACGGCTCCCGCCACCCGGCGGAAGTTGGTGCGGAAGAGCGGGATCAGGAAGAAGGGCGAGCGGCGCTCGGCCGGCCGGATCCGTCCGTCCAGCAGGCCGTCGACCAGGATCATGGCCTGAGCGAGCAGCACGTCGGTGGTCGCCCGGGCGAACGCGGGATCGGCCATGGCCGGGTGCCCCACGTAGCCCTGCCCGCCGTGGCGCAGAGGATAGTTCGGGACGAGGCGCTCGCGGAGGGAATAGCGGGCGGCCGGCAGCGTGCGATAACCGTCGTCGACCAGGTCGGGCCGCAACGCCAGCATCAGGGAGGTCTCCCACCAGCCGCCGTGGGCGTCCTCGGAGAACGCCTCACGCTCGGCCGGCGAGAGCGGGCGGCCCAGGCCGGCCTCGATCTGGGGCAGCAGGCGGCCGCGCAGGAACTCCCACGCGAGGTGACCGGTGAACGAGGCCATGGTGACCCGGTGCCGACGTGACACGATCGCGGCGGCCTCCTCGAGGGCCACCAGATGGCCGGGGCCGCCGTGGCCGTTCGAGACCAGGATGTGACGGAAGCCGGCGCGGGCGAGCGCGCGCCCGTAGTCCACCACCACGTCGCGCACGAGCCGCTGCCGCACCGCCACCGTGCCCACGGTGTCGAACGTGAAGGAGCCCAGGTAGAGCGTGGGCGCCAGCACGACCGTGAAGCCCGGGCGGCTCGCCACGACGCGCTCGGCGATGGCTTCCGCGAAATGGCGCGCGGTGAATGCGTCGACGCCGAGCGGCAGGTGCGGCCCGTGGGTCTCGAGCGGGCTCACCGAGAGGATCACCACGGTGCGCTCCCGGTCGAGCGCGTCGAGCCCCGGCGTGGAGAGCTCCTCCAGGCGATGGACGGTCAAAAGCTGCTGCCCCGCGTCGCCCGGAGGTAGTCGTCCTTGGCGTGCTCCAGCTCGGCCACCAGCGCCTGCCGCTCGGCCAGCAGCCGGGTCGCGAAGTGGCGGTGGGTGAGCGAGAGCCAGCCGAACCGGAGCTGGCCCTGCAGCCGGCCCACGCCGCCCAGGTAGCGGTAGGCGAGCAGGCCGCTGATCGGCAGCGAGGCCGCGAACCCCAGGGCCCAGCCGATCCCCGCGAGCCGCCAGACGATCCAGGTCTCGAGCGCCCAGAAGAGCGGGAAGGCCACGATGCTGGCGAGGAGGCGCGTCGTCGCGTAGTCCGTCTCCTTGCGCGCGGTGCGGTGGGCGATCAGGCGCGGCAGCAGGTAGGGCAGGCCGTTGACGACGACGCCGTAGGCGAAGAACGGGAGCCCGACCGCGGCCTCCGAGGAGCGGCGCAGACGGGTGCGGTGGGCGCTGCGCTCGCCGCGGGCGCGCACCGCCTGATCGCGCACCCGGTACGCGGAGAGCAGGCCGCGATAGCGCTGCACGCCCGCCCAGAGCCGCTCCACCCGCTCGGGGTCCCGCGCCTCGAAGTGGGCGACCGCGTCGGCGATGGCCTGGGAGAGGCGCAGCGGGTCGATCTGCCGCCCGCCCAGGCCGCGCTCCTCCTGCAGCTCCCGGATCAGGTCGCCGCGGTAGATCTGCTCGAGGGCGCGGATGAGATCCTGGCGCTCGGGACGGGCCACCTGGAGGATCTCCGCCTCCATGCCCTCCTGGATCGCGGTGGTCAGGGCCTCCACCGCGCGGGCCGGATCCTCCCGGTGCACCGCCGCGTACGGGGCCACCGGGATCGGCTCGCCGAACGAGACGCGCACGCGGCTCCGGAACGACTTGCGGGCGTCGAAGCTCAGGCCGACCGGGATCAAGGTGAGGGTGCCGCCGCGGGCGGCGGCCTGGTAGTCCAGCGCGATCCGGGAGGCGCCGGTCTTGATCCGCTGCACGCGGCTCTCGGAGTGGGTCGTCCCCTCCGGGTAGATGCCGACGAGCCGCCCGGATTCCAGCGCGCGGAAGCAGGCGGCGAAGGCGTCCGCGTTCTTGTCCATCTTGGTGGGATCGTCCTGCTTGCGGTAGACCGGGATGGCGCCGCAGGTGGACAGGAATCGGGCCACCAACGAGTTGCGGAAGAGCGCGGCGGTGGCCAGGTAGTGGACCTTGCGAGAGAGGACACCGCTCACGAGGAGAGAGTCGATCAGGTTGTTGGGGTGGTTGATGCACAGGAGTACGGGGCCGCCGGGCGGCACCCGCTCGGCGTGGACCACCGAGAC
>WNFK01219711.1_pt2 | contig 27293 bp, 28 predicted proteins | sample 5400281 | NCBI WGS metagenome assembly WNFK01 (sample SAMN13153350, study PRJNA577476) | soil metagenome | isolation source: 20 cm soil on Douglas fir-dominated hillslope | place: USA:California | collected 2013-09-17
CCGAAACCTGAGAACTACGACAGGTTTCGGCAGGCTCCCCCCGCCTCCCCGCCCCGCCGGGAACCCGCGGTGGCTGCCGACGCGAGCCCGTCCTCTCGGGCTGCGATCACGCAGGGGCGCGGGACGGCGTCGGGAACGGTGACGGGTTCGAGCGGCGCGAGCGGAAGAGCGGATGGGGCCGGGCGGGTGGGGCCGGTGCCGGCGACGCCCGCCACTCGGCGGCTGGCGCGGGAGCTGGGGGTCGATCTCGGGAGCGTGAGGGCGACCGGGCCGGGCGGGCGCGTGACCGATGACGACGTGCGCGCCGCCGGCGGCGGCGCGGAGCGCCGGGCGGGCGCGACGGCGGAGCCGGCCCCCGAACGCGCCGCGAGGCCGCTCAAGACGATCGGCGTGGAGCCGGCGCTGCCGAGGTTCGAGCAGTGGGGGCCGGTGGAGCGAGAGCCCCTGTCGCACCTGCGACGCACCATCGCCGAGCGCATGACACTCTCCGCCACCGTCGTGCCCCACGTGACGCACTTCGACCGGGTCGACGTGACCGAGCTCGAGGCGATCATTCGCCGTAACGTCGAGGCGGCGCGCGAGCGCGGCCTCGTCCTGACGCTGACGAGCTTTCTCCTGAAGGCGGCCGCGCTCGCGCTCCGGGAGCACCCGACATTCAACGCCAGTCTCGACGCGGCGGCGGGCGAGCTGATCGTCAAGCGCTACTGCCATCTCGGCGTGGCGGTGGCGACCGAGCGCGGCCTGATCGTCCCGGTCATCCGCGACGTCGACAAGAAGCCCCTCGTCGAGCTGCAGCGCGAGCTGGCGGCGCTCGCGCAGCGCGTTCGCGAGGGCAAGGCCACGCTCGAGGACCTGCGCGGAGGGACCTTCACCATCACCAATCTCGGCGCGCTCGGCGGAACCGGCGCGATCCCGATCATCAACTACCCCGAGGTGGCCATCCTCGGCGTCTCGCGCGCGCGCGAGGAGCCGGTCGTGCAGGATGGCCGGATCGTGCCGCGCAGGCTGCTGCCGATCTCCCTCACGTTCGACCACCGCGTCGCGGACGGCGCCGACGGCGCCCGGTTCGCGGCGGCAATCGTTCGGCGACTCGAGCGTCCCGAGCAGCTCCTGCTCGAGTGGTGAGGTTGAGCCGGCCATGACTGCGGAGCGCAGAGACACCTGGTCGAGCGGTGACGCCTACGAGCCCTACGTCGGGCGCTGGAGCCGGCTCGTCGCGCGTGATTTCGTCGGCTGGCTCGGGTTGCCCGACGACCTGCGCTGGCTCGACGTCGGCTGCGGCACCGGCGCCCTCTCCGAGACCATCGTCGCGAGGTGCTCGCCGAGTGCGGTCGTCGGCATCGACCGGTCCGAGGAGTATCTCGCGTACGCCCGCGCGCGCGTGACCGACCCGCGCGTCACCTTCAAGATCGGCGACGCGCAGGCGCTCCCCGGCAAGGACGGCGAGCACGACGCGGCGGTGTCCGGGCTGGTGCTGAACTTCGTGCCGGACCCCCTGCGCATGGTCGCCGAGATGAAGCGCGCGGTCTCGGCCGGCGGCACGGTGGCGGTGTACGTCTGGGACTACGCGGGCGAGATGCAGCTCATGCGCCGGTTCTGGGACGCGGCGGTCGCGCTCGATCCGGCCGCGCTCGAGCTCGACGAGGGTCGGCGGTTTCCCGTCGCCCGGGCCGCGCCGCTCGTGGAGCTGTTCGAGAAAGCCGGGCTCCGGGAGGTCCGCGTGCTCGCCATCGACGTGCCGACCGTCTTCAAGGATTTTGACGACTACTGGTCGCCGTTCCTCGGCGGTCAGGCGCCGGCGCCCGGCTACTGCATGTCGCTCTCCGAGGAGCGCCGCGCCGCGCTCCGGGAGCGCATCCGGTCGATGCTGCCGATCGGGGTCGACGGCAGCATCCGTCTGATCGCGCGCGCCTGGGCCGTCCAGGGCGTCGTCGAGTAGCACACGAAGGAGTAATCATCCATGGTCATGGGCGACCTCGTCGTCGAGGTGGACGTCGCCGTCGTGGGCGGTGGCCCCGGCGGCTATTCCGCCGCGTTCCGCTGTGCCGAGCTGGGGCTCGAGACCGTGGTCGTGGACTCCGGCAAGCGGCTCGGCGGCGCGTGCCTCTGGGAAGGCTGCATCCCGTCGAAGGCGCTGCTGCACGTCGCCGCGCTCATCGAGGACGCCGAGCGCGCCCGCGATCTCGGCGTCGACTTCGGCGAGCCGCGCGTCGCGCTCGATCCCCTGCGCAAGTGGAAAGACGAGCGCGTCGTGGGTCGGCTCGCGCGCGGGCTCGCCGCGGTCGCCAAGACCCGGGGCGTCGAGGTCATCGGCGGCCGCGCCGTCTTCGAGAGCTCGCGCGAGCTGCGCGTGGAGGGCGAGGAGCCGCAGAAAGTCCGCTTCAAGCACGCGATCATCGCGACCGGCTCGGCGCCGGCGGCCCTTCCCGGACTCGCCCTCGCGAGCGACCGCGTTATGGACTCGACGGCGGCGCTCGAGCTGGCCGACATTCCGGAGCGGCTTCTCGTGATCGGTGGTGGCTACATCGGCCTCGAGCTCGGGCAGGCCTACGCCGCGCTCGGCAGCGCGGTGACCCTCGTCGAGATGACCGACGGCTTGCTGCCGGGCGTCGACCGGGCGCTCGTCCAGCCGCTGGCCCGGCGCTGCGAGAAGCTCTTCGACAAGATACGTCTGGGCACGAAGGTGACTTCGCTCGCCGAGAAGGGCTCGGCGATCGAGGCGCGCTTCGACGGGGACGACGGCGTCTTCGACCGCGTGCTGGTGGCGGTGGGCCGGCGACCCGCATCGGCCGGCCTCGGCCTGGAGAACACGCGGGTGAACCCGGACGCGCGCAGCTTCATCACCGTCGACGACCGCTGCCGTACGGCCGACCGGGCGATCTACGCGGTCGGCGACGTCACCGGCGAGCCCATGCTCGCCCACCGCGCGATGCGCCAGGGCAAGGTGGCTGCGGAAGTCATCGCGGGCCGGCCTTCGGCCTTCGACAACGTCGTCGTCCCCGCGGTCGTGTTCACCGACCCCGAGGTCGCCTGGTGCGGGCTGACGGAATTCGAGGCGGCGCGCGCCGGACGTGCGGTCAGGGTCGCCAAGCGGGAATGGGCGGCGGCCGGCCGCGCCCTGACGCTCGGACGCACCGACGGCCTGACGAAGCTCATCGCCGATCCCGACTCGGGCCGCGTCCTCGGCGTCGGCATCGTGGGCCCCGGCGCCGGCGAGCTCATCGCCGAGGGCGCGCTCGCCGTCGAGGCGGCACTCACTGTCGAAGATCTCGCGGCGACGATCCACACCCACCCCACCCTCTCGGAGACCCTCATGGAGGCGGCCGAGTCACTCCTGCGGCAGGGCGGCTGAGAGCCGCGGCTTACCGCACCACCTTCACGCCGTCGGAGAAGCGGTAGGGTCCGTCGTAGTCGCCGATGTAGCTCGTGTGGCTGACGAGGTCCATGCCCGGGCGCCAGATGTGGAGCTGGCACGCGGGCGGCTCCATGGCGAACATCAACGGGCTGTCGTCCTCGAGGTCGAGCACGACCTGGTGCGCGGTGCTCGGCGCGGTGCTCGCCACGGTCCCGCCCACGCGAGCCTGGATCGGCCGGTGCAGGTGGCCGCACAGCACGCGCTCCACCTGGGGATGGCGGCGCACGATCTCGGCGAACTCACGACTGCTCGCGAGGCCGAAGCTGTCCATGTGTACGATGCCCGTCCCGAACGGCGGATGATGCATGAAGATGACGGTCGGGCGATCGGGCGCCTCCGCCAGGCGCGCCGCGAGCCAGCCCAGACGCTCCTGGCAGAGCAGGCCGCCGGCCTCGCCCGGGACGAGCGTGTCGAGCGCGACGAGCCTGACCGGATAGTCCTCGACGACGTACTGGATGAATCGACCGCCCCGCGGCAGGTACCGATGGTCGGCGAACGCGGTGACGAGCGCGTCGCGATCGTCATGGTTACCGGGAATCAGGTACACGGGCATCGGGAGCGGCGCCAGCAGCGCCCGCAGACGGTCGTACTCGACGGCGCGTCCGGCGTCGACCAGGTCCCCGGTCGCCAGCACGACGTCGGGCCGCGGCTTCAAGCCGAGCAGATGCTGGACGGCGCGGGCGAGGTAGGGCGCCGTGTCCACGCGGCCGTAGGCGAGGACGCCCTCGGACCGGATGTGCATGTCGGTGATCTGTGCGATGACCACGGCTAGAGAATAGTCCCGCGCGCGCCCCAACAGGGGGACAATCCCCCACGTCGTGACGTCGCGCTGGCCGATCCTCGCCCTGGTGACGGTGGCCCACGCCCTCGGCGCCCTGACCGCCCTGGCGGTCACCCCGCTCACTCCGTTTCTGCTCGAGTCGCTCGATCTGTCCCGCGTGCAGGTCGGGCTCTGCCTGCCCGCGGTGTACCTGGGCGGCGTGCTGATGGCGCTGCCCGCCGGATGGCTGACCGACCGCCTCGGGGTCCGCCTCGCGCTCGGGCTCGGTCAGCTCATCGTCGGCTCCATGATCGCGCTCGCGGCCTCGAGCGCGAGCCTCGCCGCGCTCCTCACGCTCCTGGTCCTCGGCGGATTCGGCTTCAGCGTGCTGAATCCCGCGACCGGCAAGGCGGTCGTGGAGTGGTTTCCCCCGCGCGAGCGCGGCATGGCGATGGGAATCAAGCAGACCGGGCTCACGCTCGGCGGCCTGGCGGCGGCGCTGGCGCTGCCGCCCATCGCCTTGGCCTGGAGCTGGCGGAGCGCGCTCGCCCTGGCGGGCTTTCTGTCGCTCGTCTCGGCCGTGCTCGTCTCGATTCTCTACCGTCCTCACCCGGTCGCCTCGCCCGCACAGGCGGCGGACCGGCCGAGGCTCGCCGAGCTCGGCACGTTCCTCCGGCGCCGGCCGATCCTCGTCGTGTTCGGTTGCGGGCTCGCGCTGTCGATCGCCCAGTCCTCGCTCCTCGCGTACCTCGTGCTGTACACCAAGGAGACCTTCGCCGTTTCGGCGGTGACCGCGGCGCAGTTTCTCGCGCTCGCCCAGGTGGGCGGCACGCTCAGCCGCGTGGCGTGGGGTGTCACGTCCGACCGCTCCTTCGGAGGCCGCCGCCGGCCGGGCGTCGTGGTCAGCGCGGCCATCGGCGGCGTCGCCTACGCTGCGCTCGCCCTCGGCGCCATGCTGCCCCTCTGGCTAATGGTCCCGCTCGCCCTCGTCGCCGGAGCCGGAGCGTTCGGCTGGGTCGGGCTCTACTTCGCGCTCGTCGCCGAGATCGGCGGGCCGCGCTACGCCGGCCTCCTGACCGGCGCCGCGACCGCCTGCTCGTGGAGCGGCACGCTCATCGGCCCACCGATCTTCGGCGTGCTGCTTGAAGTCACCGGCGCCTATACCCTGCCGTGGCTCGTGCTGACCGCGATCGCCGGAGCCGTTGCAGTCACGCTCCCGCGGCTGTCGCCCCTCGTGCAGCGTGGCTGAAATCGCCGGTTGTGGCAGACTGAGCGTCTGGAGCACGCTCGAGACCAGGACCGAAGGGAGCCGTCGTTGCCGCAGGAGCGCGTGATTCTCGTGACCGGATTCGAGCCGTACGGGGCTCACACCGCGAACCCCACCGAAGGGCTCGCCAAGGCCGTCGACGGACGCCGGGTGGGTGACTCCGGCGTCGTCGGCCTGGTGCTGCCCGTACACCACGCCGACGCCGCCCGCCGAATCACCGCGGCGCTCGCGGACACTCGGCCGTCGGCGATCGTGCACCTCGGGCTCGCCGCGGGGCGGGCGCGCGTCGCGCTCGAGCGCGTCGCGGTGAACGTCATGGACTACGAGCTGCCGGACAACGCGGGCTACCGGGCAAGCGGCGAGCCGTGCGTTCCCGGAGGACCGGCCGCGTATTTCTCGACCCTGCCGCTCGGCTCGATGCTGAAGGCGCTCGTCGATGAGGGCATACCCGCGTACACCTCCAACACCGCCGGGACCTATCTCTGCAACCAGACGCTCTACTGGACGCTTCACGCCGTGCGGGACCTCGGGCACCCGCCGGCCGTCGGCTTCATCCACTTCCCGCTTCTCCCGTCGATGGTCGCCGGCGCGGGGCTGGAGCAGCCCAGCATGGATTTCCCGCTCATGCTCCGCGCGGTCGAGACGGTGCTGGGCGTGGTCGCGCGCGCCGATGCCCGCCGCTAAGGCAGCCCGGCCCCGCGAGGCCCAGTATCTCTACCTGACGACGACGGGGCGGCGCACGGGCCGGCCGCGCAAGATCGAGATCTGGTTCACACGCCATGAGGGCCGGCTCTATCTGGTCGCCGAGCATCGCGAGCGCACCCGGTGGGTGCAGAATCTCCGCGCGCTTTCGCGCGTCACCGTGCGACTCGGCAAGCGCACGTTCCCGGCCAGGGCGCGGGTGATAGACGCGCGGGCCGAGCTCGAGCTGGCGCGCGCGGTGAAGGCGCTCTCCGAGAAGAAGTACGGCTGGGGCGACGGCCTGGTGGTCGAGCTGACGCCCGGCGAGCGCCGAGCGTGAAGGCCCTGCTTGTCGATCTCGACGACACGCTGCTCGACTACTCGGGCGGCGCGGACCGGAGCTGGGTCGAGGCGTGCGGCGCGTGCTGTCCGACGAGCGGGATCGATCCCGCCGTGCTGGTGGCGACGATCGCCGAGACGCGGCGATGGTTCTGGGACGACCCGGAGCGCCAGCGGCGGGAGCGCCTGAACATGGTCGGCGCCTGGCAGCACATCGTGGAATTCGCGCTGGAGCGCCTCGGCCGGAGCGCGCCCGGCCTGGCCGTGGCGGTGGCGCGCGACTACGGCGTCCGGCGACGGGAGGCGATGACGCTCTTTCCGGAGGCGCTCGGCTGCCTCACCGATCTACGGCGACGCGGCATGCCGATGGCGCTCGTCACGAACGGCGACGCCACGCAGCAGCGCGACAAGATCGAGCGTCACCGGCTCGCGGGCTACTTCGACGCGATCCTGATCGAGGGCGAGTTCGGCGTGGGCAAGCCCGAGACGGCCGTGTATCGACACGCGCTCAAGGCGCTCGGCGTGGCGCCGACCGAGGCGTGGATGGTCGGCGATCACCTCGAGTGGGACGTGGGCGCACCGCAGCAGCTCGGGCTCAGGGGCGTGTGGATGGATCGCGGAGGTCGGGGCCTACCGCCGAACAGCGCGGTACAGCCTCACCGAATCATCCGCTCGCTCGACGAGCTAACTGCGCTCGCGAGGTGAGCCCGCCGTCAGCGGCGGCCGTGGAGAATGTCGCACCAGCGCCGGTTGTCGTCGCCGCCCGCCTCGGCACTCCCCGAGAGGTACGCGGATGCGGTCACCACTTCGTCGTCGGCTCCATCGCGAGCCGGCGAGTGGGATTCGCACCAGCGCACATCGAGGATCTCCTGGCTCGGGTCGGCATCGGGCTCACAACCAGGACAGTAGGCGCGGGCGACACATGGGGTGTCCGGAAGGTAATCCGTCACCGGTTTATGGCGAGAATCTGCATCGCCATTCCTTTCTCATATTAGACTCGCCCCTCTCCTATGCATAATTTAAACCGCCGGCCAGGCCGTGGGATCCCGGCGGGCCACAGCGACAGAGCGTGTAATTTCAGGGTGATGCGGAGAGGGCAAAACTGGCTCACTCCTTACCGCAGGAAGGAATTGCCCTGATCACGGCAATTCGGGGCATTCGACCCGTGGGGGGTGACGGAAATGTCAGCAGCCCATGAGACTGACTGACATCGGCTGGCCAGCGCCGACCGCGTTGGCGTAGACTCCCTCGTGGCTTCCCGCCCCTTTGAGATGACGCGATGAAGATCGTCGCCCTCGTGAGCACACCCTACCGCCTCGGCCCCGACGGCTGCGTGCGGCCGCTCGAGAAGCCCGGTATCGGCGTCGAGGTCGACGAGGAGTTCCTCGTCAAGCACCCGGTCATCGAGGGACCGTCGTACGTCTAGATCGATGCCGCCCACGAGCGCCCCGGCCGGCGACCGCTTCGTGATCGAGGGCGGACATCCCGTCGGCGGGGACGTCACCCCGAGCGGCAACAAGAACGAGGCGCTGCCGCTGCTGGCGGCGGCGCTCCTCGCGTCCGGGAGCGTCGGCATCGAGAACGTGCCCCGCATCCGCGACGTCAACACGCTGATCGAGCTCGTCCGCGCCCTCGGGGTCACCGTCGATTGGTCGGGCGAGCACACGGTCACGGTCGATGCCACGGGGCTCCGCGAGTCGCGCCCCGACGCCGCGCTGGCCTCGGAGATCCGGGCGTCCTTCCTTCTCGCCGCGCCGCTGCTCGCGCGGACGAGGCTCGCCGTGCTGCCCCGGCCGGGCGGCGACAAGATCGGCCGCCGCCGGCTCGACACTCACCTGCTCGCGCTCCGCCAGCTCGGCGCGCGCATCACCCTCGACGACGCCTACTATCACCTGGAGCTCCGCGGCCGCTTCCGGGGCGCCGAGGTGTTTCTGGACGAGGCGAGCGTTACCGGGACCGAGACCGCCGTGATGGCGGCCGCGACGGCCGAGGGGCGTACGCGATTGCTCAACGCGGCCTCCGAGCCGCACGTCCAGGGGCTCTGCCACGCGCTGAACGCGATGGGCGCGCGGATCGCGGGGATCGGCAGCAACGTCCTCGAGATCGACGGCGTCCGCGAGCTCCACGCGGCGCGGCACCGCGTCGGTCCGGACCACATCGAGGTCGGATCGTTCGTCGCGGTCGCCGCCATGACCGGCGGCGAGCTGCGCGTGCGCGATGTGGCGCCCGATCACCTGCGGATGATCCGGCTGGTGTTCGAGCGGCTCGGCGTCGAGACCCTGATCGAGGGCACCGTGCTCCGGGTACCCGCCGCGCAGAAGCGGGCGATCGTCGCCGACATCGACGGCGCCATCCCGAAGGTCGACGACGCCCCGTGGCCGGGCTTTCCGGCCGACCTCACGCCGCTCGCGCTGGTGCTCGCCACCCAGTGTGACGGGACCGTGCTGATCCACGAAAAGCTCTTCGAGAGCCGCCTGTTCTTCGTCGACAGCCTGATCGCGATGGGCGCGCGCATCCTGCTCAGCGATCCCCATCGGGCGCTGGTGATCGGCCCGAGCCGCTTGCACGGCGCCACCATCGTCTCCCCGGACATCCGGGCCGGGATGGCCCTGATCGCCGCGGCGCTCGCGGCGCACGGCCGCTCGGTCATCCGCAACGTCCAGCAGGTCGATCGCGGATACGAGCGCGTCGACGAGCGGCTGCGAAGCCTCGGCGCGCGGATCAGCCGCGAGTGACGAACAAGAGCTTCACGGGAAACCTCACCGAAGAACTCAACGCCATCAGGAGGGCATGCATGTCGGTCAAGTGTGTTCGCGGGAAGCTGCTCGGGGCGATCATCGGTCTCTTGCTTCTCGCCGTGGCCTCGCCGGGCGGCGCGGACGAGACGTGCAACTCGCCCTACATGGGCAACCTGATCAAGGGCCAGGAGGACTACCTCTACGTCTGGGCCCTCGGCGTCAAGGGCATGGGCGACGGCATGGACAAGCTCGTCACCATCGACGTGAACCCGGCCTCGAGCCGCTACGGCAAGGTCATCCACAAGGTGTCGGCGAAGAGCCGCGGCGAGGCGCACCACATGGGCTTCACCGACGACCGGCGCTTCCTCTGGGCCGGCGGCCTCGACAACAGCCACATCTCGGTCTACGACGTCGGAACCGACCCGGCGCGGCCCAAGCTCGTGCAGACCATCTCCAACATGGCGGCAAAGACCGGGTACGTCGGTCCGCACACGTTCTACGCCATGCCCGGCCGGATGCTCGTCCAGGGCCTCTCGAACACGAAGGACGGCGGCGGCGTCACCGGCATGGCGCTCTACAGCAACAAGGGCGCGCTGGTCGCGACCTATCCGATGCCCACCACCGACGGCGGCGACGGGTACGCCTACGACATCGCGATCAATCCGCAGAAGAACGTCATGCTGACCTCGAGCTTCACCGGAAAGAAGAACTACATGCGGTCGCTGGGCGAGCTGGTGAAGGACGCCGAGGCCATGAAGCACTTCGGCAACACGATGGCGGTCTGGGACCTCAAGGCCATGAAGCCCAAGAAGGTGCTGAGCGTTCCGGGCGCGCCGCTCGAGATCCGGTGGTCGCTCAAGGACGGCGACAACTGGGCGATCGTCGCCACCGCGCTCACGTCGAAGCTCTGGCTCATCAAGCCCGACGCCGCCGGCGAGTGGCAGGCCAAGGAGGTCGCCACCATCGACGACCCGACGAAGATCCCGCTGCCGGTCGACATCAGCATCAATCGGGACGGCACCGGGCTCTGGGTCAACACGTTCATGGACGGCAAGACGCGCTACTTCGACCTGTCGAATCCCGAGCAGCCGCGCCAGACCTACGAACGGGTCACCGGCAAGCAGGTCAACATGATCTCGCAGAGCTGGGACGGGACGCGCGTCTACATCGCCTCCTCGCTCCTGGCCAACTGGGACAAGGCGGGCGCCGACGACGAGCAGTACGTGCGCGCCTTCCGCTGGGACGGCAAGGCCCTCACGCCCGCGTTCGAGGTCGACTTCTACAAGGAGAAGCTCGGCCGGGCGCACCACATGAAGCTCGGCTCCAAGGCGATGAAGGCCGCGTATGGATCGGACCGCACCGCGGCGCTCCGCTGAGCCGCGGCTCGCGCGCCTCCTGACGATCCTCGCCGCCGCCGCGGTGCTCGCGGCGGTGGCGGGGGCCGGCGGCGGCGCGGCGCACGAGCCCGACGACCGGATGCCGGCCGCGGTCACGATGGACTTCGTGCCGCCGCCGCCGGGAAGCTATGCGCTGAACGCGATCATGCCGGCGCCGAACGGTCCGGTGCTCGATCGCGACGGACGGCGGCGGCCGCTCGCCCGTTTCACCGCGGGCAAGATCACGCTGCTCGGCTTCATCTACACGTCCTGCGCCGATCCCCGGGGCTGTCCCCTGACGACACAGGTCTTCCACACGGTGCGGCACCGCGTGTCCGAGGATCCCGACCTCCGCGCGCGCGTACGCCTGGTCTCGCTCAGCTTCGATCCGCGCCGGGACACTCCGGCGGTGATGCGCCACTACGCGGCGGAGGTGCCCGAGAACGGCGTGGAGTGGGCCTTCCTCACCACCGAGCTCCCGCGCACGCTCGTCCCGCTCCTCGACGGCTTCGGTCAGGACGTCCGCGTCGAGCTCGACGCGCACGGCCGGCCCGCCGGGCCGCTCGCGCATGTCCTCAAGGTGTTCCTGATCGACGCGCGCGGGGTCGTGCGCGAGATCTACACCACGTCGTACCTGTACCCCGAGGTCATCCTGAACGACATCAGGACGCTCCGTCTCGAGGGCGGGACGGCGCGGCGGGCCGGTCCGTGACGGCGCGCGGGCGGACGCCCTCCACCTCGCCGCTCGTCACCACCGACTGGCTCGCCACCAACCTGAGCCGGCGCAACGTCCGGGTGGTCGACGGCTCCTGGCACATGCCCCAGCTCAAGCGTGACGCCCGCGCCGAGTTCGCGCAGGCCCACATCCCGGGGGCCGTCTTCTTCGACATCGACGCGATCGCCGATCGGCGCTCGCCTCTCCCGCACATGCTGCCGCGCGCCGCCGAATTCGCGCGCAGCGTGGGCACGCTGGGAATCGGCGACGGCGACCGCGTGATCGTCTACGACTCGCGCGGCGTTGTCAGCGCCGCCCGGGTCTGGTGGACCTTCCGCGTCTTCGGCCACGACCGGGTCGCCGTCCTCGACGGCGGCTTCCCCCGCTGGCGCGCCGAGGGCCGTCCGGTGGCCGCGGGCGAGCCGACGCCGCGGCCGCGCCGCTTCTCCGCGCGCCTGCGCCGTGGACTGGTGCGCGATCTGCTGGGCATGCGCGGCAACCTCCGGACGCGGCGCGAGCAGGTGCTCGACGCCCGCTCGCGGGGCCGCTTCGCCGGAACCGAGCCGGAGCCGCGCGCGGGGCTGCGGTCGGGTCACATTCCCGGGAGCCTGAATCTGCCGTACGAGCAGCTCTACCAGGCCGACGGCACGCTCCTGAGCCCCGACGCCCTTCGCCGGCAATTCGAGCGGACGGGGCTCGACCTCGGCAAGCCCATCGTCACGTCGTGCGGGTCGGGCGTCACCGCGTCCGTCCTGGCGCTCGCGCTCGCCGCGCTGGGGCGCGCCGACGTCGCGGTCTATGATGGCTCGTGGACTGAATGGGGCGGTCGCGCCGACGCGCCGATCGAGCCCTAGGAAGGCTCCGAAACCGGCCGGCTGCTCAAAAGGGGCCCAGATGTGAGGCGGCGCCCGACGGCTGCACGCGAGGCGTACTCGCTGTACGTTGAGCGTGCAGCCGAGGGCGCCAACGAAACAGATGGGTCCCTTTTGAGCAGCCGGCGAGGAGAACATCATGCCGCCCACACTCTCCGACGACATCAAGGCGCTCGTCAGGGGCCCGAACTTCGCCCATCTCGCGTCGCTCATGAGCGACGGCTCACCGCAGGTGGCCCCGGTCTGGGTGGACCTCGAGCGCGACACGATTCTCGTGGGCACCAGCGAGGGCTCGCTCAAGGCGAAGAACACCCGGCATGACGCGCGGGTCGCGCTCTCGATCATCGCGATGGACAATCCGTACCGGGAGGCTCAGATTCGCGGACGCGTCGTCGAGCGGCGGCCCGACGCCGACTTCGGGATCATGGATCGGGTCTCGCGCAAGTACACGAGCAAGCCGTTTCCGTTTCGCGACAAGCCCGCCGAGCGGGTCGTCCTGGTCATCGCCGTCGAGCGAGCCCGCTACACCGTGCTGCCCTTCGTGCACGCGCCTGCGTGAGCTGAGCGGGGGCTAGCCGGTCGCTTCGTCCGCCGTCCGAGGCGGTCAAGCGAGCCCTCGTCCATCGCGCGGCAACCCTCAGTCGCAGTACAGCTCGACGGTATAGCCGTTCGGGTCTTCGATGTAGATGGCGCTGCCGTCGCGGCGCCCGCGAACCCGGATGCCCGCCGCCTTGACGCGCGCGCACGCCTTCTTCCACTGGGCGCGCGGGAAATGCAGGCCAAAGTGGTCGAAGCCGCCGGCGGCCGGATCGAACCGGCCGCGGGTCTCGATGAAGTTCAGGAGATCGTGCCCACCCGGCGTCTCGAGAAAGATCATGCCCTCGTGGGGAAACGCGCGCTCGAGGCCCAGGATGTCGACGTAGAAGCGCTCGGTGCGCTCGAGATCGCGCGTCTTGAGGGCCAGGTGGCGGAGGCCGCGTTCCATGTTCGCGCTACCCCCCTTGACCGACGCCCTTGAAGACGAACTTCTGCGCGCGCTTGCCCTGGCCCACTTCGGTCGTATAGAGGTTGCCCTTCGAGTCGACCGCGAGGTTGTGGATCGAGCGGAACTCCCCGGGCTGGCGCCCGTTCCGACCGAGCTGGCCGACGACGCGGCCGTCGTCGCGCACGAGCGTCCACACGTGGTCGTTCTCGCCGTCGGCGTCGTACAGCCAGGTCTGGGGTCCGTCGTGCGAGACGTCGACGTCCCAGGCCGAGCCGCCGCCGCGCGTCGCGCCGGCGACGACGAGCTCCTTCACGAAGGTCCCGTCCTTCTTGAAGACCTGGATGCGGTTGTTCGTCCGGTCACACACGTAGAGCAGGCCGTCCTTCGCGAGCCGCACGCAGTGCACGGGGTTGTCGAACGGCTTCACGCCCGGCTCGCCCGGCGGCCGCCCGTTCGCGCCCCAGTGACGCTTGTAGGCGCCGGTCTGGGCGTCGAAGACGATCACGCGGTGATTCTTGTAGCCGTCGGCGACGAACAGCTCGTTGGTGGCCGGGTCCACGCTCACGTTCGACGGGCTCCCGAGGTGCGCCGTGTCGCCGTCACCCCCGGTCACCCCGGCCTTGCCGATCTGGAGCAGGAACTTCCCGTCCGCCGTGAACTTCAACACCTGGTGGTCCTTCTGACCGCTGCCGGCGATCCACACGTTTTCCTGATGGTCGACGAAGATGCCGTGCTCGGTCAGCGGCCAGTCGTAGCCGGCGCCGGGGCCGCCCCAGGAGCGCAGCAGGTTGCCGTCGGCGTCGAACACGAGCACGGCGGGCGCCGGAGTGCCCGCGGTGATCGTGCGCGGGCGCTGGATGACCCACACGTGGCCGCGACGGTCGACGGCCACGCCCGCCGCCTGCCCCATGACCCAGCCGCGCGGCAGGGGCTTCGGCCACCCCGGATCGACCTGAAACCGGGGCGCGTCGACCGGACGCTGGGCGGTCACGGTCCCCCTGAAAACGAAGCCGAGCCCGGCGAGCAGCGTGACAGTGGCGAGCGCCGCCGCGCAGATTCCGAGGCGACGCGCGCTCACGGGCTCGCTTCCGCGAGCCCGAAGACCTTGGCCAGGAGCTCGTAGGACCGGCGCCGCGCCTTCGGGTCGTAGGCGATCGAGACGATGATGAGCTCGTCCGCCTCGTAGTCCGCGGCGAGCGCTTCGAGCCGCTCGCGCACCTGCTCGGGCGTGCCGGCGATCGTGCGCCCCTGCGCGTGTCGGAGGATGGCGAGCTCGCGCTCCGTGTAGGGGTACGACTCGGCCTCCTCGATCGAGGGGTAGCGGCCGGGACGGCCGGTGTAGAGACGGACGATGAACAGCTCACGGCTCTTCGCCAGGCGTCGAGCCTCCGCCTCGGTGTCGGCGCAGACCACGAACACCGCCGCGCTCGCACGGGGCGCGTCGAGCCACGCCGACGGCCGAAACGCCTGTCGATAGGCGCGGGTGACCTCGGCGCCGCCCTCCTGGTTGATGAAGTGCGCGAACGAGAAGCCGGTGCCGAGGTGCGCGGCGAGCGCGGCGCTCTGGTCGCTCGAGCCGAGGAGCCAGACTTCAGGCGCGGTCGGCCCGGTCGGCATCGCGAGCACGTGCGCGTACGGGTGGCCCGGCGGCAGCGCGCCGTGCAGGAAGCCCACGAGGTCGGCGACCTGCTGGGGGAAATATTCCGGGCTCCCGTCCTCGCGAAGGGCGCGCGCCGTCATCTGGTCGCTCCCGGGCGCGCGGCCGATCCCGAGATCGACGCGCCCGGGGAAGAGCGCTTCCAGGACGCGGAAGCTCTCGGCGACCTTGAGCGGGCTGTAGTGCTGGAGCATGACGCCCCCCGAGCCCACCCGGATCCGCGAGGTGCGGGCCGCGACCTGCCCGATCAGGACCTCGGGGCTCGAGCCCGCCAGCCCCGGCGTCGCGTGGTGCTCGGCCAGCCAGTAGCGGTAATACCCGAGGCGGTCGCAGATCTCGGCGAGCTCGAGTGTCTCGTGGATCGCGTCGGCCGCGCCGCCGCCGCGCACCGGCGATTGATCGAGCACGCCAAGGCGAAGCATCTAGTTGATCCGCTTCTCCCGGCCCTTCCACTCCTTCTCGCGCAGGACGAACTTCTGTACCTTCCCGGTCGACGTCTTCGGCAGATCACCGAACTCCACGGCCGCGGGACACTTGAAATGGGCGATGTGCTGCCGGCAGAAGTCGATGATCTCCGGCGCGGTCGCCGCGCGGCCGGGCTTGAGCGTGACGAACGCCTTGGGCCGCTCGCCCCATTTCTCGTCCGGCACCGCGACCACGGCGCACTCGAGCACCGCCGGATGCCGGGCGACCGCCTGCTCGACCTCGATCGTCGAGATGTTCTCGCCGCCGGAGATGATGATGTCCTTCTTCCGGTCGCGAAGCTCCACGTAGCCGTCGGGATGCCACACCGCGATGTCGCCCGAGTGGAACCACCCGCCGCGGAACGCCTCGGCCGTCGCCTCGCCTTGCTGGAAGTACCCCATGGCCGCGTTGTTGCCGCGCATGATGACCTCGCCGAGCGTCGCGGCGTCCCGCGGTACGTCGGTCATGTCGCCGTCGACCACGCGCACGAGGTCGAAGAGCGCGTAGCCCTGGCCCTGGCGGGCGGCCAGCCGCGACTGCTCGTCGAGCGGCAGCGCGTTCCACTCCTCGTGCCACGCGCACACCGTGTGCGGGCCGTAGGTCTCGGTGAGCCCGTAGACGTGCACGGGCCGGAAGCCGAGCTCCTTGAGGCGACCGAGCAGCGTCGGCGAGGGCGGCGCCCCCGCGACACACACGGTCACCGGACGCGCGAGCTTGTGCGCCTTCGGATCGTTCACGACGCCGATGTGGACCGTGGGGGCACCGTTATAGTGGGTGACGCCCTCGGTGTCGATCAGCTCCCACACGCGCCCGGGCTCGACGCGACGCAGACAGATGTGGGTACCGCCCACCGCCGTCACGCCCCACGTGAAGCACCAGCCGTTGCAATGGAACATCGGCAGGGTCCAGAGGTAGCGGGCGTCGAAGCTCATCTGCGACTCGATCACCTCGCCGAGCGCGTTGACCCAGGCGCCGCGGTGCGAGTACATGACGCCCTTGGGCCGGCCCGTCGTGCCCGAGGTGTAGTTGATGGCGAGCATCTCCTCCTCGTCCGCGAGCCAGCTCTCGACCGGCGCGGGTGAGCCGCCGGCGAGGAAATCCTCGTACGGGTCACCCGGCTCGCCGGTGTCGTCCACGCGAACGACGCGGACCCCCGAGAGATCCAGCGGCTTCACGAGCGGCTCGAGCTCGGCGTCGACGAAGAGGAACCGGGCGCCCGAATGGCCGAGGATGTAGCCGACCTCGTCGGAGCTGAGCCGCGTGTTGATGGCGACGAGAACGCCGCCGGCGGCGGGGACGCCGTAGTGCGCCTCGAGCATCGCGGGGATGTTCGGGCAGAGGAACGCGACCCGGTCGTGCTTGGCGAGGCCCGCCAGGCGCAGCGCCGACGCCAGGCGATTCGCCCGCGCCTCGAATTCACGGTACGTGTATCGGCGCGCTCCGTGGACGACGGCGACCTTGTCGGGGAACACGTACGCGCTGCGCGTGAGGAAGCTCACCGGCGAGAGCTCGGTGCGGTAAACGTGGCGAAATTCGCTCATGGGCGCCCCTCCGAACGCAATGGCGCAAGTTTACCCCAGGACCGGCGCCGGGCGTCCGGAGCGCGCGACGGGAGGCCGGGCTTACGCTCCGCGCGTCGCCACGCGCACGATGTAGTCCGCGAACCGCGGGAACGGGTCGAAGCCGAGCACCGCCGGCGCGTCGGCGACGAAGTTCGACGTGGCGTTGACGTCGTAGAAGTAGACGCGGCCGTCGGCACGGCCGACGAGGTACTCGATCCCGCCGACGTCGATCGACGCCGCGCGCGCGAGGGCGCGGGCCTGATCGATGACCGCCTCCGGCGCATCGTACCGGGTCACGCTGAGCCCGGGCTTCGCCTCGACCGGGCAGGCGCCGAGGTCCGCGCTCGGGGGCGCGGGAATCTGGCAAATATCGGCGGGGCAGAGGTTGAAACTGGACGCGGGACGGACGATCCGGATCGCGTAGAGATAGCGATCGTCCAGCACCTCCACGCGCACGATCGCGCCGCCCTCGGACTCGATGAACTCCTGAACGAGGGCCGTGCCGTCGGGGCCGAAATCGAGCGTCGCCGCGCGGGCTTCGAGATCGGCGCGCGAATCGAACCGCTCGATGAGCGCGCCCGAGCCCCCGATGTTCGGCTTCACCAGGAGGGGGAAGCGCAGCTCGCTGCTCGCCTTGAGCACCTGATCGCGATGGTTCACGACGACCGTCCGGGGGTAGCTCACCTCCAGACGCTCGAAGAGCCCGATCTGCAGCGCCTTGGATTTCTCGAACCGGTACGCCCGGAGGGAATTGATCACGGGAACGCCGAGCGCCTCCCAGTGCGCGAGCAGCGCCTCGGCATAGAACAGGACACCACCGTGACCCCGCCGATGCGACGAGGGGCTCGTGCGATTGACGATGACCGAGTACCGCGCGGCGCGGTCGCTCGGGTCGAAGGCGTGGTTCGAGTGGTCGATCTTCTCGAACGGCAGCCGGCGATGCTCGAGCTCGGCGATGAGCCGGGCTGACCACTCGGGATGCTCGTCGAGGATGCCGATCGGAGCGGAGAGGCGAACACTCATTGGGCGATCTCCATGAGCATGTGATTGTCGTCGAACCACTGGAGCCGGTCGCGCAGCGCGACGACGTCGCCGACGACGACCACGACGGGCGGCTCGAGCCGCGCGCGCGCCGCCCGGACGGCGATGTCGGCGAGCGTGCCGACGACGGTCTCCTGGATCTCGGTGGTGCCCCAGCGCACGAGCGCCGCGGGCGTGGCGGCCGGACGCCCGTGGGCGATGAGCTCGCGGGCGAGGCGGGGGAGGCTCTTGAGGCCCATCAGGATCACGAGCGTGTCGACGGACCGCGCCAGCCGCGCCCAGTCGACGCTGGACTCGCGCTTGCCCGCCTCCTCGTGGCCGGTCACCACCGCGAACGACGAGGCGACGCCGCGATGCGTGAGCGGGATGCCCGCGTAGGCCGGGACCGCGACGGCCGAGCTGATGCCGGGAACGACCTGGAACGGAATGCCGGCCCGCGCCAGCGCGTCGGCTTCCTCCCCGCCCCGTCCGAAGACGAACGGATCGCCGCCCTTGAGACGCACGACCCGGCGCCCGCGCCTGGCGTGCATGATCAGGAGCGCGTTGATGCGCTCCTGCGGCAGGGTGTGGTGGCCGGAGGCCTTGCCGGCGAAGATGCGGCGCGCGCGCGGCGCCTCGTCGAGGAGGCTCGGATGCACGAGCCGGTCGTAGACGACGACGTGAGCGCGGCGCAGCAGCTCGAGGCCGCGCACGGTGATGAGCCCAGGATCGCCCGGCCCGGCGCCGACCAGCGCGACCGTCCCCTCTCCCGCTGGCTCGCCGGGCCTCCGCGCCGTGCCGCCGGGCCCTCGCGCTACCGGGCGCACGCCTCGACCCCCAGAAGCTCGAGCAGCCGAAGCTTGGCCGTGTCGCGTCCGCGCTCCACGATGATCCGGCGCACCTCCGGGCCGAGCGCGCGCCGCCACGCCTCGGCGGTCACGGCCCGACCGGCCGCGCGCAGCTCGCGCCGGGCCTCGGCCGCGAGCGCGGCGAGCGTCGTGTACTCCGCGGTGAAGTAGCCCTCGAGCTCCTCGCGGACGGCGCGGGAGAGGGCGGGGCTGGTCCCGCCGGTCGCGACCGCGACGGTGAGGTCGCCGCGCCGCACGACCGCCGGGAGGATGAAGGTGCAGTGGGCCGGATCGTCGGCGGCATTGATCCAGACACCGCGCGCTCGCGCCTCGCGGGTGACCGCCAGGTTCACCTCGCGCGCGGCGGTCGCCACGAAGGCGAGGTCGGCACCCGCGAGATCGCCCTCGACATAGGGCCGCGACTCCAGGCCGATCCGTCCATCGGCCGCCAGCGCCTCGAGCGTCGGCGTCACGCGCGGGCTGATCACCGTCACCTGCGCGCCGGCCTCCAGGAGCGAAAGGATCCGGCGCTCGGCGATCGGCCCGCCGCCCACCATCACGCAATGGCGGTTCGTCAGGTCGAGGAGGACGGTGAAATAGCCCATCTCAGCCGTCGACTCCGTGCGGCGGCCGCTCGGCCGCGACGTCGCGCGCCACGGCCTCGATCAGCTCCCCGGCGAGGAGCGCGCGCAGCTCGTCGTCGGTGTGACGCGCGGCGAACTGGCGGAAGTTCTCGGTCGGCCGCCGCGCGCCGAGGAAGCTTCGCAGCAGGCGCTCGATCGCCGGTGCCACCGCGGTGGCCGGTAGCCGGAGGCCGATGGGCCGCGCCACCGCCTGATGCCGGCCGACCGCGCCGCCCACGCAGAAGTAGTAGGCGTCGACCAGCGCGCCGTCGACCTTGATCTTCTTGCCCTCGAGGCCGAGGTCGGCGATCCAGTGCTGCCCGCAGCTGTTCGGACAGCCGGTGACGTTGATGCGCAGATGCTGCTCGAAGCCGGGCAGGCGCTGCTCGAGCGCCTCGACGAGGCCGCGGGCGAAGCCCTTCGTCTCGGTGAGCGCCAGCTTGCAGAACTCGGTGCCGGTGCAGGCCACCGTTCCGCGCCGGAACGGCGACGCATCGAGCACGAAGTCGGCCGCCTCGAGCTCGCGCACGAGAGCCCCGGCACGCGCCGTCGGAACGTTGGGGATCACGAGGTTCTGCATGCTGGTGGTCCGGAGCGCGCCGGTGCCGTAGCGGTCGGCCAGGTCGGCGGCCACCCGTAGCTGCTCGGCGCCGAGCCGACCCCGCAGCACTGGTCGCGATACGCGTCGTCCGGCGGATCCTCGGGCACGCCCGGCGGCAGCGGCGATCCGAGGCGCTCCTCGAGGGCCGCCAGGAACCCGGCGGCGGTCCAGCCCTGCTGCAGGAACAGGAACTTCAGGCGCGCGCGCTCGCGGTTCTGCCGTAGCACGTCGGACTCGCGAAAGACCTCGGCGATCGCGCGGACCACCGCCAGCGCCCGGGCCGGGGGCACGAACGCGTCGAGCCGGACACCGAGGTGCGGATCGGTGGAGAGCCCGCCGCCGACCCTGACCGTGAAGCCGATCTCACCGCTGGCCGGATCGCGCGTCGCGGTGAGGCCGATGTCGTTGATCTCGGGATACGTGCACCAGGCGCGGCAGCCCGAGATCGAGACCTTGAACTTCCGCGGCAAGTTGTAGAAGGCCGGGTTGCCGTTCAGCATGCGGGTCGCTTCGAGGACGAGCGGTGAGGCGTCGATCAGCTCATCCGCGTCCAGGCCGGCGACTGGGCAGCCTGTCACGTTGCGGGTGACGTCGCCGCAGGAGCCCATGGTGGTCACGCCCTGGAGCCAGAGCGCGCGAAAGACGTCGGGCAGGGCCTCGAGGGTGACCCAGTGGAGCTGAAAGTTCTGACGCACGGTGATGTCGGCGATGCCGCGGCCATGCCACTCGGCGAGGTCCGCGATCGTTCTGAGCTGGGACGACTCGATGACACCGTTGGGAATCCGGATGCGGACCATGAAGTGCCGGACGGCCTTGCCCTCGCCGCCCTTGCCGCCAATCGCGCCGACGCCGTCGCCCTGGGTGTAAATGCCCCACCAGCGAAAGTACGTTCCGAGCCACTCGGGCGGGACCGAGTCCCAGCCCTCGCGGGCGAAGCGCTCGATCTCGGCGTGAGCTTCCCAGGGATTCAACTCCCGCTTGAGCCGCTCCACGCGCTGCGCCTTCGTTTCCTTCACGGCTTCGCTCATCGGTCCCTCCAGAAACGCAAAGGCCGGGGGACGGTGCGATTCTCAGCCCGTCCCCCGGCCGGTTGTCTTTGGCTTCGTCGTCGCCTTGCCGAGGGTTACGTCATCCGAGACATCGCCGGGGTGCGTCAACCGACGCTTTACATCGCGCGCACTTGGATCCCGACCGGCCGTGCATCAGCGGGGTCATCCCTCTTCCCGGATGAGAAAATACACATTGTCGATCGAGATTGTCAAGAGGAGCCTCCGGCGTCGGTCTGAAGCGCCTCTGGAGCCCCCTCGAGGGCCCGGCGGTCGTGATAACGTTCCCCAGCCGTCCGGACGACGGTGCGCAGGGAGGCCCGACATGGCGAAGAGCGTTTACGACGATACATACGCGCGGTCGATGAGGGATCCCGAGGGCTTCTGGGCCGCGGCCGCGGCGGACGTTCACTGGGACCGGCGCTGGGACCGTGTGCTCGACGACTCGCGCAAACCCTTCTACCGCTGGTTCACCGGCGGCGAGCTGAACACGTGCTACAACGCGCTCGACCTGCACGTGGACCGCGGGCGCGGCAAGCAGCGCGCGCTCGTCTACGACAGCCCGGTCACCGGCACGGTGCGCGCGTACACCTACCGCGAGCTCCGGGACGCGGTGGCGCTCTGCGCCGGCATGCTGCGGCGCCAGGGCGTCGAGAAGGGCGACCGCGTGCTCATCTACATGCCGATGGTGCCCGAGGCCGTCATCGCGATGCTCGCATGCGCGCGGCTCGGGGCGATTCACTCCGTGGTCTTCGGCGGCTTTGCGGCGGGCGAGCTGGCCAAGCGCATCGACGACGCCAGGCCCAGGCTGATCCTCTCGGCCTCGTGCGGCATCGAGGTCAATCGCGTCATCCCCTACAAGCCGCTGCTCGACGGCGCGATCGAGCTGGCGCAGCACAAGGTTCCCCGCTGCGTGATCCTCCAGCGGCCGCAGCAGACGGCGCCCCTCGTGCGCGGGCGCGATCAGGACTGGAGCGAGGCGCTGGGCGGCGCCCAGCCCGTCGAGTGCGTCCCCGTCGCCGCCACCGACCCGCTCTACATCCTCTACACCTCCGGCACGACGGGCATCCCCAAGGGCGTCGTGCACGACAACGGCGGCCACGCCGTCGCGCTCAAGTGGTCGATGAGCGCCGTCTACGGCATGGGATCGGGCGAGGTCTTCTGGGCCGCCTCGGACATCGGCTGGGTGGTGGGCCACTCGTACATCGTCTACGCGCCGCTCCTCAAGGGCTGCACCACGATCCTCTACGAGGGCAAGCCGGTGGGCACGCCGGATCCCGGCGCGTTCTGGCGTCTCATCGCCGAGCACGGCGTGAACGCCCTGTTCACGGCGCCGACGGCGTTCCGCGCGATCAAGAAAGAGGACCCCAACGGGACGCACATGGCGAAGTACGACCTCTCGCGGTTCCGCACGCTCTTCCTCGCCGGCGAGCGCTGCGACCCGGACACGCTGCACTGGGCGGAGGACAAGCTGCGCGTCCCGGTCATCGACCACTGGTGGCAGACCGAGACGGCGTGGCCCATCGCCGCCAACTGCGTCGGCCTGGGCATGCTGCCGGTGAAGGCCGGATCGCCCACCAAGCCGGTGCCGGGGTACGACGTTCACGTGCTCGCCGAGGACAACTCGGAGATGGCGGCCGGTCAGATCGGCTCGATCGCCCTGCGCCTGCCGCTGGCGCCGGGGTGCCTGCCGACGCTCTGGAACAACGACGCCGGGTACGAGAAGTCCTACCTCGCGAAGCATCCCGGCCACTACCTGACGGGCGACGCCGGCTACCGGGACGAGGACGGCTACGTCTACATCATGAGCCGCGTGGACGACATCATCAACGTCGCGGGGCACCGGCTCTCGACCGGCGGCATGGAAGAGGTCCTGGCCGCCCATCCCGACGTGGCCGAGTGCGCCGTCGTCGGCGTCGCCGACGAGATCAAGGGCGAGGTGCCCGTGGGGTTCGTGGTCACCAAGGCGGGCGTTGCGCGCAGCGAGGCCGACATCGTCCGCGAGCTCGTCGAGCGCGTGCGCGAGCAGATCGGTCCGGTCGCCGCGTTCAAGACCGCGTTCGTCGTGCAGCGCCTGCCCAAGACGCGCTCGGGCAAGATTCTGAGGGGGACGATCAAGAAGATCGCCGACGGCCACGAGTGGGTGGTGCCCGCGACGATCGACGACCCGGTCGTCCTGGACGAGATCACCGCGGCGCTCGGCACGAAGGGCTACCCGAAGCGATAGCGCGGGGCGCCGTCACTCCCGGCGCCACTGCCACCACAGGGCGAGCGCGCCCACGGCGGCGAGGCCGAGCGTGCCGTTGAAGAGAAACGCGGTCGAGACACCCCAGCCTTCGGAGATCGAGCCGACGATGAAGGCGCCGATCGGAAAGACCCCGCCGGACACCCACGTGTAGATACTCATCACCCGGCCGCGCAGCGCGTCGGGCGCCTGGAGCTGGATCGACGTGTTGCAGCTCGCCATCAGCATGATGCCCCAGTAGCCGGTGAGGAGCAGGAGGGGCACGGCGAGCTCGATGCGGCGCGTGAAGCCGAGCCCCGACAGCATGCCGAGCGCCAGCGTTGCCGCCACGAGCATCGAGCGCACCGACGGAAAGCGCGCCGCGCGCGCGCCGACCGTCAAGGCACCCCCCACCGCGCCGACGCCGAGCGACGCCATCAGGAACCCGAACCCCTCCGCGCCCAGTCCCAGGACGTTCTTGGCCAGGAGCGGCACGTACACGCTGAAGTTGAAGACGCAGAGGCTCACCACGAAGACCAGCCCGATGGCGAGCCGAAGACGCGGCGTACCGGCGGCGTAGCGCACACCCTCGGCGATCTCCTCGAAGATCGACGTGCGCGCCGGAACGGGCCGCGGGTCCGGCGTCTTCATTCTCAGGAGCGTGACGATGACGCCCGTGAAGCCGAGACCGTTGACGAGAAACGTCGGCGCCACCCCGAGACGCCCGATCACGACCCCGGCGATCGCCGGCCCGATGATCCGGGCGAGGTTGAACCCCGCCGAGTTGAGGGCGACGGCGCTCGACACGTCGCCCCGGCCGACCATCTCGATCAGGAACGACTGCCGCGCCGGCTGATCGATGACGTTGGCGAAGCCCAGGGCGAGCCCCAGCAGGGCCACGTGCCAGTACTCCACGTGCCCGGTCGCCACCAGGAGGGCCAGCAAGAGCCCCTGGCACGCGAGCGTCGTCTGGGTGGCGATGAGTAGCCGGCGCTTCGGCAGGCGGTCGGCGACGGCGCCGCTGACGATGGAGAAGAGCAGCACGGGCGAGAACTGGAGCGTCGCGAGCAGCCCCAGCCGGAGCGGCGAGTTCGTGAGCTGAAGGACCAGCCAGGCCTGCGCGACGTTCTGCATCCAGCTGCCGACCTGCGCCGCGAACTGGGAGAGGAAGAAGCGCCGAAAGTCGGGGTGGTTCAGTGCGCGCAGGCCGTGGGGAAGCGAGCCCACGGTCACGCCGCGCGCGTACCTCCGCTCGCGACGCGGCTCAGGCCGCGGCCAGGTTCGACGTGCAGTGCGGGCACCGCTTGGCCTTCTCGGGGATCGCGGACGCGCACCACGAGCATTCCTTGGTGAGCGCGGCCGCCGGCGCCGCCGGCTTGGGGAACAGGCGGTTCACCTGCTGGACCAGCAGGAAGACGGCGAACGCCACGATCAGGAAGTTGATGACCGCGTTGAGGAACGCTCCGTAGTTGAGCGTCGGCGCGCCCGCGGCCTTCGCGGCGGCGAGCGTCGGATACGACTGCCCGGAGAGGCTGATGAAGAAGTCCTTGAAGTCGACGCCCCCGAGGAGCCTGCCGATCGGCGGCATCAGGACGTCGTTGACGAGCGAGGTGACGATGGTGCCGAACGCCGCGCCGATGATCACGCCGACCGCGAGGTCGACGACGTTCCCCCGCATGATGAACGTCTTGAAGTCACTCAGCATGGGTCCCCTCCTGCCCGCGGTGCGCTGCGCGCGCCCGCCGGGGCCGGCGCGCGCACAACTCTACAACGGGCCGCAGGGGAGCGCGAGCGGGGCGCGCGGCCAGACTAGCAGTTGACTACCTGCGCATGCGCGGGCGGGCGCTTGGGAGCACGGTGCCGCAGGCGCACCGTGAGCGCGGCCCTGAGGTGCGGGCCCACCCGGTGCAGAACCTCCTCGGTGACGAGCCAGAGCGGAACGCCGAAGACCACGCCGTACGCGATCAGGTTGTCCAGTCCCATCGTCCGTCCTCCTCGGCATTCTTCTATCGCACGAGGCATGCCATCTCCGATGACGGGGAAATTCGCGCGTTTTCAGGGGGGCCCCGGCCGGGCACCGGGCGAATCGCCCGATTGCTCGGCAAGCCCGCCCGAGCCGTTCCCTGGTATCCTCTAGGCTCCGAAGAGAGGAGACCCAATGCGAGCCCTGGCGCTCCTGGTGGTGGCGATGCTGCTCACGGGCTGTGTCCTCGACCTGCGCGGAACCGAGTGGAAGAAGCCCGGCGCCATGTTCCAGGAGGTTTCGCTGGTCGAGACCGAGTGCGCCCGCAGCGCGTTCGAGATCGGCACGGGGCCGGACCTGATCCTGGGTGGCCTCCTCGACGTGGGCCGCCTCGCGGTCCAGGAATCGCGGCAGTCCAGCGCGTTCAGCGATTGTATGAAGCACGCGGGATACGAGCGCGCGAGCTGACCCACATGCGCGCCGCCTTCTATCAGGGCGCGAGGACGTTCACGACGGGTGAGATGGCGACGCCCACGCCCGGGCCCCAGGAGGCGCTCCTGCGGGTACGCCGCGTCGGAATCTGCGGGACGGACCTCCACATCTTCCAGGGCCACCTCGACCATCGCGTGCCGAAGGGGGGCGTCATCGGCCACGAGACCTTCGGCGAGATCGTCGAGGCGCCCGGGGCGAGCGGGTTCACGCGCGGCAATCGAGTCGTGGTGGAGCCCGTCGTCTTCTGCGGGAGCTGCCGCGCCTGCCGCATGGGCGCCTCGTACCTCTGCTACCAGCTCAAGGTCCTCGGGGTCGATCTGCCGGGCGGGATGCGGGAGTACTGGGCCGTCAGCATCACCCGGCTCCTCCGCGTACCGGACTCCATCACCGACGATCACGCCGCGCTGATCGAGCCGCTCGCCGTCGCCGTGCACGACGTCGCCCGCGCCGACGTGAAGCGCGGCGACGCGGTCCTCATCTTCGGCGGCGGCCCCATCGGGACGCTGATCGCGCTGGTCGCCCGTCATCGCGGCGCGCGCGTCGCCGTCGTGGAGGTGAACCCGTTCCGGCTGGACCTTCTCAAGGCCCTCGGCCTCGAGCGCGTCGAACCCGGCACGAACGTCGTCGCGTGGGCCGATCAGTGGACGGACGGCACCGGCGTCGACGTCGCCTTCGAGGTCACCGGTAACCCGGCCGCCGCCCGCGTCGTGGCCGATGTGGTACGCGTCTGGGGCACCGTGAGCATCGTGGCGATTCACGCCGAGCCCGTTCCGGTGAACCTCTATCAGATGTTCGCCCGCGAGCTCGTCATGCACGGTAGCCGGCTCTATGCGCGCGCCGACTGGGAAGAGGCGATCCGGCTGGTGGCCTCGGGCGCCGTGCCGGTGGCGCCGCTCGTGAGCCGGCGCATTCCCCTCGAATCGCTCCAGCACGGGATGGAAGAGGCGCTCGGCGGCGGGCCCGTCATGAAGGTGCTCGTGGAAGTGTGATGCTTCGGGTGTCAGGCCGCGTCCGCAAGATCCTGGTCGCGGTCCTCGCGGGGCTGGTGGTGATCGTGGCGGTGGCCCTCGCGATCCTTCCGGAGGTTGTGCGCCGGGTCGCGGTCGACCAGGTCCCCAAGCTCACCGGGCGAGTCCTCGCGCTCGATGACGTGGACCTGAACCTCTTCACCGGCCACCTGGCACTGAAGGGCGCCAGGATCTTCAAGTCGGGCGTGAACGAGCGCGCCGTCGAGTTCGAGCGTCTGGATGTCCGCCTCGACTACCTGCCATTCCTCTTCCACAAGGTTCGGGTCACCGAGATCTCGCTCGTGGGCGCGAAGATGAGCATCCTGCGCCGCGGGCCCACGGAGTTCGACTTCGCCGACGTCCTGGAACGCCTCAAGGGAGGCAAGGCGGACGCGCCCGCGCAGTCCTCGTCGGCCAAGTGGACGGTCGAGCTCGGTCGGATATCGCTGCAGCGTCTGGCCGTGATCCTGCGCGACGCGACGACCTCGCCGGAGAGCGAGTGGCGGATCGACGACATGACGCTCGAGGCGCGCAATCTGACGCTCGGCGGGCGGGCGCGTCCCGGAAGCCTCGAGGCCAGGCTCAAGCTGAACGGCGCGGCGATCGCCGCGACGAGCGACTCGCTGGCGCTCGAGCC
>WNFK01173066.1_pt1 | contig 27266 bp, 27 predicted proteins | sample 5400281 | NCBI WGS metagenome assembly WNFK01 (sample SAMN13153350, study PRJNA577476) | soil metagenome | isolation source: 20 cm soil on Douglas fir-dominated hillslope | place: USA:California | collected 2013-09-17
AAATCGGCATCATAGCCACTGGCGATTCGCCCCTTGCCCGCGATGCCGAAGACCCGCGCCGGCCCGGCGCTGACGAGATCGACGAACCGCTCCAGCGTCAGGCGTCCGCGATGGACGTGGTCGAGCATGATCGTCGCCAGCGTCTGCACGCCCGGCATTCCCGACGCCGTTTGCGGATAGATCCCTTCCTTGTCTGCGCGGCCGTGCGGCGCATGATCGGAGCCGACGACATCGATCAGGCCGTCGTTCACCGCGCGCCACAGCGCGTCACGATGACGGGCGTCGCGAATCGGCGGATTGATTTGCGCATAGGTGCCGAGCTTCTCGTAGCACTCGGGTGCGGCGAGTGTCAGATGAGGGACCGCGGCTTCAACCGTTGCGACGTCGCGCGCCGCCGCGATCAGCGGCAGCTCCTCGGCGCTGGTGACATGCAGGATGTGCAGCGGCCGGCCGGCGGCTTGCGCCAATTTCAGCACGCGCTCGGTCGAGCGCGTAGCGGTTTCGACGTCGCGCCAAACCGGGTGCGTGCGCGGATCGCCCGGCATCGCGAGCTTGGCCCGTTCTTGCAGGCGCGCCTCGTCTTCGGAGTGCACCGCCATGCGCCGGCGCCCCGCCTTTAGGGCTTGGACGATCGCGTCTTCCTTATCCAGCAGCAGCGTGCCCGTGGACGATCCCAGAAACGCCTTGACGCCGGCAACGCCGGGCAGCCGCTCCAACTCCGAGAGTGCGCCGATGTTCTCGCGGCTGGCGCCAACGTAAAACGCGTGATCGCAATGCATGCGCTGCGCGGCGCGTGCGAGCTTGTCCTCGACGAACAGACGCGTGGTGGTCGGCGGATTGGTGTTGGGCATTTCAAAGACCGAGGTCACGCCGCCGAGCAATGCGGCGGTCGAGCCGGTCTCCATGTCCTCTTTCTCCAGATGCCCGGGCTCGCGGAAATGCACATGCGTGTCGATGATTCCCGGCAGCACGTGAAGTCCGCGCGCGTCGAAAATCTCGGCCGCCTTCGCGCTGCCCGACGCGCCGATGGCGGCGATGCGTCCGTCGCGCACGCCGATATCGGCGGCGACGATCCCCGATGGCGTCGCGCACATTCCGCCGCGGATGAGAAGATCGAAGCGCTCGCTCATTGGTTCTCCAGCGCCGCAAAAACATCCTGGTTCGGCGCCTTGCCCTCGATGTGGATGCCGTGCCACAGCGCATAAAACAGCAGCTGCCAGCAGGCCGCGCCGTCATGCTTGCCGTTCCTATCGCCGAACGTCGAGAACAGCGCCTCGACCCGCTCCGGGAAACAGATTTCCCCGATGCCCGCGGATTTCGCGACCATGCCTCCGAGTTTGTGCGCATGCGGCGCCATCCATTCGGCGACCGGTACGGTGAAGCCGCGCTTCTTCGAGAAGGCATCCGCCACCGGCAGCGCGCGCGCGAGCCACTTTCGCAGAAGATGCTTGCCCAGGCCGTTTCTGATTTTCAGCTGGTCGGGCAGGCGAAACGCCAGCTCCGCGACCTTCACATCGAGAAACGGCGTGCGGCCCTCGAGCGCATGTGCCATCAGGCAACGGTCGACCTTGAGCAACAGATCGTTGGGCAGCCAGTCGGCGCAGTCGAGCGCTTGCGCGTTTTGCAGCGCCGTTCCCTGTCCCGCGCCGATCCGCAGCTCCTCCGCTTCGATGCCGTCGCGCCAATGCTTCGACGCATCCCGCAGCACGCCCAGTCCGTCCAGCAGACCGCGCCGCCGCATCTTGCGCCCCCCGAGCCACGAGGGCCGCAGCGCGCTGCGGTAACGGCCGTAGCCCGCGAACAGCTCGTCGCCGCCTTCGCCCGTGAGCACGACCTTCAATTCCTTCGCTGCTTCGCGTGCGAGAAGATAAGTCGGCAGCACCGCGTAATCGGCCGCCGGATCGTCCATGGCGCCCGCGATAGCCGGCAGGTGATGCCAGAAATCCTGCTCTCCGACTTCGACCTCGGCGTGCTCCCGTTCGTCGCGTGCCGCGGTACCGGGAAAGCCCGCCGTGAATGCGCGCACTGGCCGGTCGTTCAGCCTCGCCATGCAGGCGAGCAGCGCCGAGGAATCGATCCCGCCCGAGAGAAACATGCCGTATGGCACATCGGACCGTTGATGTACCGCAACGCTATCCATCAGCGCGGCATCGAGCAGCGTCAGCGCTTCGTCTTCGTCGAGCTTGAGCGGCGGACCCTGAGGCAGTGCATTGATTTTCTGCCGTCCTGCGATGCGTCCTTGGTGCAAGGTTATCGTCTCGCCCGGAGCCACGCGACTGATTCCCGTGAAGATGGTCTCTGTTCCGGTGGTGAATTGTAGCTGTGCCAATTCGGTTGCGGCTTCGCGGCGGATTGTTCGCGCAACCAATCCTGTCTTCAGGATCGCCTGGGGCTCCGAAGCAAATACGATGCCGTTCGCGATCTCCGCGTAATAAAGCGGCTTGATGCCGAACGGATCGCGCGCGAGGTAGAGCGTTCCATTGCCTGGATCACCGAGCGCGATCGCATACATCCCGCGCAAAGCTTTGGCGAAGTCGGCGCCGTCACGCGCGTATGTCATCAGCGGCAATTCGCAATCGGAATTGGTCGCGAATTTCTCGCCTGAAAATTCGTGCTTCAGCTCGACATAGTTGTAGATTTCGCCGTTCGCGACGAGCACGCTCGCAGCCGGCCCGTAGAGCGGCTGATCGCCGGTCTTCAGATCGATGATGGCAAGCCGTGTTTGCAACAAGCCGAGACCGGCGTCCACGTGACGCCCCTTCCCGTCCGGCCCGCGATGGGCTAGTGCCGATTGGAGCGTATCAAGCAGGCTGTCGGACGGCGCCGATCCGTCGACCGTCATGACGCCAGCAATCCCGCACATTAGTGAGCTTTCCCCGTGACTTGCCGGAAGAATTGAATGTAACGCGCGATGATCGCGCTTTCCGAAAATTCTGCCGCGACGCGCTTTCGGCCGGCCACAGCAAGCTTTCCCTGCAGCCCCGGTGTCGACAAGACCTTCCAGATGCCCGAGGCAAACGCCGTCACGTCATCAACCGGCGTCAATATCGCGTCCTCGCCGTCCTTCACCAGCCACTTTGGACCGATACTGGCCGTCGTCACCAAAGGAACGCCGCACGACCAGGCTTCGACGACGACATTGCCGAAAGGCTCCTCGCGCGACGGATAAACACACAGATCTGCAGCCTTGAAGAGTCCAGCGCGATCGTTGCGCCAGCCGAGGAATTTCACCCGCGAATTGAGGCCAAGTTGCGCAGCAAGATTTTCCAGCTTCGCGCGCTCGGGACCTTCGCCCGCGATCCAGACATACAATTGCGGTACCAACACTGCCGCCCGGATCAGGACATCGATACCTTTTGCCCCGTGCAGGCGGCCCAATGCGAGCGCTAGCGGCGCGTCCTCGGGTGTGTCGAATTCGCCGCGTTCCACGATCGGCGCATCGGGCACCGAGGGAAAATTCGGGATCAGCACGACATGCGATTGCGGCCAGCCGCCTTCGACGACGTGGCGTACCAGATCGGGCGCATTGCAGACGAGATAATCGCAGTGCCGGAAGTTCGCGAGATTGTAATAGCCGCCGAGGCGGCCGACGAGCACGTAATCGCCCTTGCGTGTGAACGACGCCGCACGCCCGGCGAAAGGAAGAACCACGTCCGGTTTGAACTCCTGTCCGATCCGTTTCAGTTTCGCCGCGGTCGTAAAATCGAAGACCGAGCCGAACGGCGCGGTTTGGTAGATGATGCCTGCTTCGCTCAGTGCCGCTTCGCGGGCCGCATTAGGCTTCAGTGCCGAGCGCACGTCGAGTCCCGCTCCTGCCAGCGCTGCGCTGAGCGAGACGAAGAATGTCTCCGCCCCGCCGACCGGCGCACCCGCAAGCACAGTGAGGACTTTCAGCGTCATTCACCTCGACTCGAAAGAGCCGGCACACCTAAAGAGTTTTCCGGCTGACAGCAAAAGCTTCTAGCGGGCGTTTTGCACGGACACAGCGGCGACAAGCGCGCCGAGATCCGTCATCGTTTCGACGGAACGGATGATACCGACCGCTCTTTGAGCGCGATCCGGGCCCAGGACTTTCTCCGATAACGCCAAGAATTTCCTGGCCAGATTTGCATCGTCGGCGGGGTTTCGCATGTCGCCGGGAGGGATGGGAACGTTCGCTTTGAGAACCATCCCGCTTAAAAGCCGCACTTCGATATTGGACCCCAATCCAATGTCCGGCAGCGATGGTTCCGAGCGCAGAACCATCTTCCCGATCAGCGCCAAGGCACGCGGATCGCGGAATCGGCTCTCCGCGAAATCGTCCACGGTGACGTTGCCGTCGAGCAGCGTACGCGCGACGAGATAGCGAACACTGTGGTCGGCGTGCTCCCTGGTATTGATCTCCTTCGGCATCGCCTGCTGCTGCGCATAGGCGAAATCGCTCAATGCGATCGTGATTGCGGCGATCTCCGCCCCGGCGGGCTTCTGACGATAGATATCGCTCGCCGCCGCGATCGGCGCCTGGGCGGTGCCGACGCAAGGCCACAATTTGATCGAGCTTTTCAAGATCTCGAAATCGCCGGTGCGCCGGCGCAGGATTTCTTCATTGAGAGCTCCAGCGACCATCTTGGCATAGCCGCCCTCGCCTTCGATGATGCTAAGCGGATAGGACAGCCCTGCGCGCGCGAGCAGCGCTGCGAAGGTTCCGTTCCTCGCCGCGATCGGTTCGGCCGATCCCTTCGCAGGCGTCAGCTCCGCGCCGCGCCTGACCTCGGCGAGCGTATTGGCGTTGCTGCCAGCGATGGCTAGCGCGTTGGCGAGCTTCGCGGCATCCAGCCCCAGCAATTTCCCTGCTGCGGCCGCCGCGGAATATTGCGCCGTGATCGAAGTCCCATCCCAGCCCTCTCGTCCTCTGCCGCCGATGGCATCGCGCAATCGCACCTGCACCTCGTAGCCGGCAACGATGCCGAGCAACAGGTCCTTGCCGCTCAATCTTTGCATCTCGGCCACGGCCAGCGCCGGCGCGACATTGATGCTCGGGTGATGCGGCCGGCCCAGCGCGGCGTAATCATTGTAATCGAGGTACCGCAGCGCCATGCCGTTCAGGAACGCCGCCTGCTCACACGAAACCTTGCGCCCGAGTCCGATTGCCGTCGCCTGCGGATTGCCGCCTTGCAGCGCCACCACCTGCTCGGCCATGCGAACAGGAGCGGCACTGACGCCGCCCAAGGCACAGCCGAGCGTATCGAACAACACTCGCTTGGTGGCCGCGACAACATTCGCGGGCAATTGCTCGTAACGCAGCCCAACGATCCAGCGCGCCATGTCCTCGGCGACGGTCGCGCGCGATTGTGCCCGCAGCATGGCGGGCGCAAATAAATATGACGCCGCCAGCGCGCCAGCGCAGCCGGCCTTTAGAACCTCACGTCGCAAGATCGGTTTGGATACCATGACGGGGTCGACTTTTTCGCGGCGCAGCACAAATTATGGCATGATGTACGCCTATCATCCAAAACCGCCTCAACAATCGGGAGTCCATGGTTCAAGCGTCCGTCCTTTCTGACCGTTCGGTGATCGCCGTCGGCGGGGCCGAAGCCCGCAGCTTTCTCCAGGGCCTTGTCAGCAACGACATGGAGAACTGCGCGCCTGGCCGCGCAATCTATGCGGCACTGCTGACCCCCCAGGGCAAGATCCTGTACGAGTTTTTCGTTACCGAGAGCGACGGCCGCTTTCTCGTCGATTGCTCGTCTGCGCGGGCTGCCGAGCTGATCAAGCGCCTCACTTTCTATCGGCTGCGCGCGAAGATCGACATCGCGCTCGCGCCCGATCTCGCCGTGAAGGCTGTCTGGGAAGGTCAGGCCACTCTTGAGCGATCGGCGCACACGATCGCATTCGCCGATCCGCGGCTTACCGCGCTTGGTTTCCGCATGATCGGACCACGTGCCGTGCTTGAAGCGGCGACTGTCGGTTTTCGCCACGGCGATTACCAAGCTCATCGGCTTCGCCTTGGGGTGCCCGACAGCGCCGATCTACCGCCTGATACGGTGTTTGCCCTCGATGCGGGCTTCGAGGAGCTTGGCGGCGTCGATTTCAAGAAGGGCTGCTATGTCGGTCAGGAAGTGACCGCGCGCATGAAGCACCGCGCGAGCGCCCGCCGGCGCTTCATGATCGCGGAATTCGAGGACGAACCTCCACCGCCCGGCACCAAGCTCGACTCCATGGGACGCGACCTTGGCACCTTCGCGACGGGCGCGGGGCGACGCGCGCTTGCTCTGGTGCGGCTCGACCGGCTCGACGAGGCACGCGGAGCCAATGCTCCAATCACTGCGGCAGGTAAGCCGGTAAATCTGCAAAAACCGTCCTGGCTGCTGCCGTGAAACCAGCGGCGTCGAAAGTGTTGGAGCGCTGTCCGTGGCCGGGCGAGGACCCGCTCTACCGCGCCTATCACGACGAAGAATGGGGCGTGCCGGAATATGACGACCGCGCGCTTTACGCTTTCGAAGGCTTCGAGCCCGAGCGCATCGCGCGCTTTGGTAAACGCGAGACGGCGCGGCTCATGGCCGATGCCGGCATCATCCGCAGCCGCGCCAAGATCGCTGCGGCGATCACGGGCGCACAGCTCTGGCTCGACATCATGGAAAAGGAGCCTGGCGGCTTCTCGCAGCTCATCTGGAAGCACGTCGACGGCAAGCCCAAGCTCAATCGCTTCCACTCGATGAAAGATCTGCCGGCCAAGACCGAGATGAGCGAGAAATTGGCGAAAGATCTGAAACAGCGCGGCTTCAAATTCTGCGGGCCGGTGATCGTCTATGCCTTCGCGCAAGCCATCGGCATGGTCAACGATCACATCGTCAGCTGCCACCGCTACGCCGCGTGCAAGGCGCTCGCGGCTCAGCCTCGTCCGCGATAGGGCTCGACCTCGAGATCTGGAAGCCAAATCCCCTTCGGCAATCGCCCTGTTTGCCAGAACACGTCGATGGGCATGCCGCCCCGCGGATACCAGAAGCCGGCGATACGCAAATATTTCGGCTTGATCGCACGAACGATGCGCTTGCCGATCGCGACCGTGCAATCTTCATGGAACGCGGCCACGTTGCGGAAGCTCGTCAAAAACAGCTTCAGCGATTTGGATTCCACGAGTTCCCGCCCCGGAACATAATCGATCACGAAATGCGCGAAATCCGGTTGTCCGGTGATCGGGCAAAGGGTAGTGAACTCGGGCGCGGTGAAGCGCACGACATAGTCCGCATCCCGATGCGGATTTGCCACCGATTCAATCACGGCCTTATCGGGCGACGCGGGAATGGGAACTCGTTTCCCCAGCTGCGTTAAGCGACGCGCCATGCTCAGCCTTCCTCATAAACGCAGGATTGGCCGACAGAGGGACGCGACAGCCGCACACGGCAGACTTCCCGCCGATGTCGTTCAGCAATTGATGGTCGAGTTCCACGCGGATGTCGGCCAGCGCCGTGTTCACCTCGGTAAAATCGCGTACCCAGCCGGTCCGCGCGTCGGGTTCGCCCTTCAGCGTCACCTCGGCATAGAAACTGTGACCGTGCAGCCGCCGGTTGGAGCCCAAAGGGGCTTCTTCCAGATAATGGGCGGCGTCGAAGCCAAATTGTTGCGTAATCTCGATCATGGGCCGGGCTTTGGCAGGGCTAAAGGGCCTCGTCAAGCAGCGCCGAATTGGTATTGGGCATGCGCAAGACGCCTATCTCAAGGAATTCCAATCAGCTTGTGGGTTTGCAGCGAAAGCCGCCATTGCGGGTGCGCCATGCAATAGGCCGCGGCCGCCCTGGTGTTTTCGCCACGCCTATCGCCGTCCATCGGCTGCAAGAAGAAATGCGCGAAATCCAGATCGGCAAAACGCTCGGGCTCCGCACTTTTTTGCGGATAGATCAGCTTGAGCTCGTTGCCGTGTCGGAGCACGAATTCCGCTCCCGCCTTGGGACTGACGCAGATCCAATCGATGCCGGCAGGCGGCATCAGCGTGCCGTTGGTCTCGATCGCGATCTCGAATCCGCGTCCATGCAGCGCGTTGATCAAGTCCGCGTCGATCTGCAACAGAGGCTCGCCGCCGGTACAGACGACGTAGGGCTTTGCCCTCTCGCGGTTCGGCCACTCGGCGGCGACGGCTTCCGCCAGTGACTCGGCGGTCAAGAATTTGCCACCGCCCCGCCCGTCGGTGCCGACGAAGTCCGTGTCGCAGAAATTGCAGGTCGCGGCGTCACGGTCCTCCTCGCGACCGCTCCACAAATTGCAGCCCGCGAAGCGCAAGAACACCGCGGCACGGCCCGTGCGCGCGCCCTCGCCTTGCAGCGTGTAATAAATTTCTTTGACCGAACGGGTCATGTCGCTTTCTCGCGGTAACGCTGATAGCCGGATCGGCGCAAGCGACAGGCGGGACATTCTCCACAGCCATAGCCCCACTCGTGCCGGCGCGTGCGGTCGCCGTAATAGCAGGTGACGGTTTCTCCCACGATCAAATCGACCAACGCGCCGCCACCGAGGCGTTCGGCGAGCCGCCAGGTCTCGGCCTTGTCGATGAACATCAGCGGCGTATGAACCGTGAAGTTCTGCGCGAAGCCAAGCGCGAGCGCCTTTTCCATCGCCTTGATGGACGCGTGGCGGCAATCGGGATAGCCGGAGTAATCCGTCTCGCACATCCCGCCGACGAGATCGTGAGTGCCTCTTCGACTGCCAAGCCCAGCAGCCGCGGTGAGGAACATCAGATTGCGTCCCGGCACGAAGGTCGTCGGCAATCCGTCTTCGCGCATCGCGATCGCAACATTGTCGGTCAGCGCCGAACCGCCGATCTCCGACAGCACGTCGAGATGCAGCACATGGTCTTCGCACAGCTTCGAGCGCCAGGGCGCGAATTCGCGCAAACCCGCAAGCACACGCGGGCGCGCCTCCATTTCGGCGCCATGGCGCTGACCATAGACAAAGCCTACGGTTTCGACGTAGTCGAACTTGTCCAGCGCCCAGGCAAGACAGGTGGTCGAATCCTGCCCGCCCGAAAACAGCACAAGCGCTTTTGCTATCGCAGCCATAAATCAGATTTAGCGCATGCAACCGCCGCGCGCGAGATAGCTTAAGCCGCAGGCGCTCGAACTCGCATTACCGTTCGCTCAGGAGGGAAGTTCAGGCTGACCGTCGTGCCTTCGCCCGGCGCGCTCACGATGGCCAATTGTCCGCTATGCAGACGTAAAAGGGCGTTCGCCAGCGGCAGACCGAGGCCGAGTCCCTCAAAGCTCCGCTCCAGCCTGGCATCGAGCTGCTTGAAGGGTTCAAGCGCCTGCTGAATAAGTTCCGGCGCCATGCCGATGCCGGTATCGCGGATGGCGATCGAAATGCCGCCATCCGCCGTAGTCTTGGCGCGCATGTCGATGCGGCCGCCGACGTCGGTGAACTTCGTTGCATTGGAGAGAAGATGCGCCAGAATTTGGTGCAGCCGCTTGGGATCGGCTCGCAGCAGCGGGAGAGTGGCCGGCACGGCGACACGGATAGGAGCGGCTTCTTTTGCTCCTTCCATTACGGCGTCTCTTGCGGTTTCCAGCGCATCCGGCACGTTCAGTTCCAACTCTTCGAGATCGATAAGGCCGCCTTCGACGCGCGAGAGATCGAGAATATCGTTGATCATCGAAAGCAAACGCCGGCCATTGCCGTGAATATCGTCGATATACCCCCGATAACGCGGAGTGCCGACCGGCCCGAACAATTCCTGCCGCATCACATCGGAGAAGCCAATCACCGCATTCAGCGGCGTTTTCAATTCATGGCTCATGGCCGCGAGAAAGGCCGCCTTCTGCCGCATGGCTTCCTGGGTTTCGCGCAGCGCACGAAGCGTCGCTTCTTCGGATTCGCGTTTCTCCGTGATGTCCTCGACCGTGCCTTCGTAGAACAGAAATTGATCGTCATCGTCGGTTACAGCGCGCGCGTTTTCCACGATCCAGATCGTCGATCCGTCGCGCCGGCGAATTTGCGAGACGAAGTTGTGAACCGTGCGCCGATCTTTCATCAGGGATTCGAACTCGTTGCGCCGGTTTGGATCGACATAGAGAGAAGCGGCGATGTCCGTCAGCTCGGCCTTGAGTTGACCCGGCGACTCATAGCCGTAAATCTGCGCCAGGGCCGGGTTGACAATGAGATAGCGACCTTCGCGCGTGGTGCGGAAAAATCCTTCGATCGCGCCGTCGACAAAGGCGTGATAGCTGCGCTCGTCGAGCAGCTTTTGCCGCAATTCCTCGACGTGGGTTTCGGCCTTGCCCGCGCGCAAAGCGGTGCCGGCGGCGATGCAAAGCGCGCCGAATGCCACCATCGCGGGCGCGACTTCATTGCCGGAGAGCGGTATCAGCGCGAGACCGATCCCGAGGCCGGTTGTGAGCGAGGCGATAAAGCGCCAGCGGCCGAAAATTTCGAAGCCTAGGGGATGTTCAATGTCTTTTTGCGGAAGGGACATGAGGCCGCCGGCAATGCTGCCAAGCCGTCATATCAGCTAGTTCTAAACATCCTGTTGGCGCCAGGTCCGTCGCTCAATTTTTAGGCATTTGAGCTTAGTGGACCATGAAAACAGCCAGTCCGGCATGGGCGATCAAATGGCGGGTGACGCCGCCAATCAGGCTCTCGCGCAAGCGTCCGCGGCCGTAGCCCCCGACGACCAGCAAATCCGCGCCCCCGTCCGTTGCCGCGGAGAGCAGCGCTTCGCCGATACGCTTGCTGCCGGGATCGATCAGCCGCTCGGTCGATGCGACGCCATGCAGAGCGAGATATTCCTTCACGCCTTCGGTCGCTTCGGCTCGCAAGGGAGGCCGCTGCACGCTCAGGATTTCGACGCTGTCCGCTTTCTTGAGATACGGCATGGCGGCGCTGACCGCTTGGGCGGCTGCGGTCTTGCCGTCCCAGCCTATGGCGATTCGGCGGCCGAAACTTTTCGGCGCCTCGTCCATCGAGCGCAAAACAGGGCGGTCGGTCTCTACCAGCACTTGTACAAAGGCTTCGGCAAGGCCTTGCTGATCGCCCTCCCTTAAAGGCGCGAACACGACGAGATCGGAGAGCCGCGCCGCCGCCGTTAGTTGGTCACCGAAATTGCCCTGCACCTCGCGCAAGGAAAGCGTAACCCGATCGGACCGCTTGGGGGCGCGCACGCGTTCGATGCCGGCATCCGCACACGCCGAACGAATGCTCGCTTCGATGCGGCGCGCAGCTTCATCGCCCGCATCCTGCGTCGCCTTGACGACCTCTTCGACCACGACGCCGGAAACGCCATCGGTGAAGAAGGCAAGAGTCTCGCTCAAATCGGGGCGCACGAAGAAGGCAACGACATGGGCGTTGAACGGTTTAGCCACCGCGATGGCATTTGCAAGCACGGCCACGTCGCGCGCTCCGCCGGTAACCGGGGCAAGGATCTTGGCGATGCTCATGGAGTCCTCGCTATCTTGGTCCCGGGCTCCATTATCGAATGATCCTCCAGACGAGGCAAATTCAGGGATATTCAACGCCTGTACATGCCTCCGGACCGTCAATTGCCGATTTCGATGACGTAGCCGTCGGGATCGGCGAAATAAGCATAGGGCGCGCCCGGGGCGTGTTCGCCGCGCTCAATCAGCTTTCCGCCGGCCTTCTCGATCTGCGCGATACATTTCTCGAAGGGACCGCTCATGGCGAAGCCGAAATGCGACACGCCTCCATGGCCGACCGGCTCTCCCCTACCCGCTTTGTAGAGCGTGATGACATCCTTGGCGCCCGGCGAGCCTAAAAACACCATGCGCGGTCCGGCCGAAAACCTTACCTTGAGGCCGAACGCTTTCTGGTAAAACGCAAGCGATCGCTTGAGATTGCTGACATTGATGTTGATGTGGTTCAGTCCGCGCGACTTGATCATCGGCCGCTCCGTCTTCGGCTTCTCGCGGATACTACTCATGGCGCCATCGAAACGCGACGCTCACTCACGCGCCTGGCAGCGCATGCTGAGCGGCCGGCGCCTCGATCTTCTCGATCCCTCGCCGCTCGACATTGAGATCGAGGACATCGCCCATGGGCTCGCCCGCGTCGCCCGCTGGAACGGCCAGACGAAGGGGCCAAGCGCATTCTCGGTTGCGCAACATTCGCTCCTTGTCGAACGTTTCGTCGCCGAGCTGAAGCCGAAGGCGCAGAAATCGCTTCGGCTTGGTGCGCTGCTGCACGATGCCGCCGAATACGTCATCGGTGACCTGATCAGTCCGTTCAAAGCCGCCGTCGGCCTCGACTACAAAGCCTTCGAGCACAAGCTCACGCGCGCCATTCACATCCGCTTCGGACTGCCGCCCGACATGACGGCGGACGACACCGCGCTGATCAAGCGTGCCGATCGCATCTCAGCCTATTTCGAAGCCATCCAGCTCGCGGGTTTCGGCGTCGAGGAAGCGCGCAAATTCTTCGGTACGCCGCGCGGCGTAACGGCGCCGCGGCTGTATCCTCAGCCCGCACCGGAGGCGCAAGCGCAATATCTCGAGCGCTTTCGCCGTCTCTCGGTTTGATCGAAAGCCTCCGCTTGCTATTCTCCAAATGTCTTGGTTCTTAGGTCCATGTCGCGCCTGATCGTCTCGTCCTACGCCCAAATCGCCGAAACCGTCCGCCGGCATCGCCCCTCGCATATGCTGACTCTAATGGTCGAGCCTTTCGTCGAAACGCCGGAGTCCATCCAGCCTGACCGCCACTTAAGGATCAACATTCATGACATCGTCGAGCCCGCTGAAGGCGCCATCGCGCCCGCAAGCGACCACATCGCCGACATGCTCGCCTTTGCGAGGACTTGGGACCGGCGCGATCCGTTCCTGGTGCATTGCTGGGCCGGTATCAGCCGTTCGACGGCGGCCGCCTATACCCTGCTGTGCGATATCCGCGGGCCGGGCCATGAGGAGGCGATCGCGCGTGAACTTCGCGAGCTCGCGCCGCACGCGCAGCCAAACCGGCTGATCATCCGTCACGCGGACCGCTTGCTGGAGCGCGACGGACGGATGATTGAGGCGGTGGAAAGCATGGGCGAAGCTCGCGTGGTCTGGGAAGCCGATGTGGTCGAACTGAAGCTGATGGCGGAAAGCAGCGATGCCTGAGACCAAGAAGCTTCACCTGCTCAAGCCGGGCATCGAATCCGCCGATCGTACCGGCGAAACCTATGCCGTGCTGATCGGCCTGTCGGGGGCCATCGTTTCCGTCGCCGAAGAGCGTCCGCGCGTTCTCGCGGTCCATCGCGCCGACGGCGGGGATGCTCTGCCCTTCGGCACCTTCGATCCCGTCGCGCACCGCACACTGGAATCGGGATTGCGCAATTGGGTGGCGGAGCAAACGAGTTTGCAGCTCGGCTATGTCGAGCAGCTTTATACCTTCGGCGATCGCGGCCGGCACTTGACGCGCCCCGGCGAAGGACCGCGCGTGCTCTCGGTCGGCTATCTCGCTCTGACGCGACCGCAGGAAGGACGCGGCGCCCACGACACGCAATGGCGCGATTGGTACGACTATTTCCCGTGGGAGGATTGGCGCAAGAAACGGCCGTCGATCATCGACGACATCATCCTGCCGCGCCTGAGCCTCTTTGCCACCGCGGCGCCGGACCTCGAACTGCGCGAGCGCCGGCGCGACCGGGCGCGACTCTGCTTCGGCAGCGACAGTACCGGCTGGGACGAGGAAAAAGTGCTCGAGCGCTACGAGCTTCTGTACGAAGCGGGGCTCGTCGCCGAAGCGCAGCGCGACCGCCAGACGCCGCCGCCGGGCGGTCCCGCGCCGCCTCTAGGTGCCGACATGGTGTTCGATCATCGGCGCATTCTTGCCACCGCCATGGGACGGCTGCGCGGCAAGATGAAATATCGTCCCGTCGTCTTCGAGCTGATGCCGCCCGAATTTACGCTGCTTGAGCTGCAGCGCACCGTCGAAGCCCTCTCCGGCATCCGTTTGCACAAGCAGAATTTCCGCCGCGCGGGCGGGCGGCCGGCCGAGCTCTTCCGCTTCCGCCGGGAGGTCCTGCGGGAGCGCCCGGCGCCAGGAGTGCGCCTGGCACGGCGTGGGCGGTAGGCAGGCCAAAATTATCGCTTGACCGGCTAATACTCAGGAGTAGCATAAGCCTCGACATGGCCCGGGTCTTTGAACCGGCCTTTTTTGATACCATATATATGCTCAGAAAGAGCATTATGAGGGTAGAAATGACGGACCGGGCCTACACCGCTGAAATCGCCGCCGCGACGGCGCCGCTCTACGCCAAGGTCAAACATGTCGTGCCGGAGGTCGAGTGGCCGGTCTTCGCGCCCACGATCGCGGCCATCAACAGCCTTAAGCGCGAAAAGCGGGCCGTCATCCTCGCGCACAATTACATGACGCCCGAGATCTTCCACTGCGTCGCCGATTTTGTCGGCGACTCACTGCAGCTCGCGAGCGAAGCGGCCAATACCGACGCTGATATTATCGTCCAGGCTGGCGTCCATTTCATGGCCGAGACAGCGAAGATTCTCTCGCCGGAAAAGACTGTGCTGATTCCCGACATCAAGGCCGGCTGTTCGCTTGCCGCCTCGATAACCGGCGCCGACGTGCGGCTCCTCCGTCAGAAATATCCCGGCCTTCCGGTGATCACCTACGTCAACACTTCGGCGGAAGTGAAAGCCGAATCCGACATCTGCTGCACATCGTCGAACGCGGTCGCCGTCGTCGAGGCCATCGCCGCGGAGCACGGCATCGACACTGTCATCATGATCCCCGACGAATTCCTCGCTCAGAACGTCGCCAAGCAGACCAACGTGAAAATCATCACCTGGAGGGGCCATTGCGAAGTGCATGAGCGCTTCACCGCAGCCGACATTAAATCCTATCGTGAAGCCAATCCCGGCGTCGTGGTACTGGCACATCCCGAATGTCCGCCCGAAGTCATCGCCGAAGCCGATTTCGCCGGCTCGACCTCGGGCATGATTTCCTACGTAGGCACGAAGCGCCCCAAGCGCGTCGTACTGGTGACCGAGTGCTCCATGAGCGACAACGTCGCCGTCGAATATCCCGATGTGCAATTCGTGCGCCCCTGCAATCTTTGCCCGCATATGAAGCGCATCACGCTGCCCAAGATTCTGCGTTCGCTGGAGACGATGACCACTGAAGTGATCGTCGATCCCTTCGTTGCCGCGCGCGCGCGATCCGCCGTCGAAGCCATGCTGAGGGTCAAGCCGAGGCGCGCTTCCATTCAGCGCCACGCCGCATGACGCGCGCTAAAGCGAATGTCGAACCGATTAGCTTTCCTCCCCCGCGCGCGGGGGAGGTGCCGCGGAACGCGGCTGAGGAGGGACGGACGGAATTACCGCTCGCCCGAAGACCTGGGCCGCGCCGGCGACATCACCACCGACGCCATCATTCCTCCGACCGAGATCGCCCGTGCCGTGATCGCCGCGCGCGAACCAGGTGTCGTCGCAGGGCTGATCGCCGCCGGTCTCGCGTTCAAGCTGATCGACCCGAACGTGCAGCTCACGGTGCGCGCGCCCGATGGCAGCGAAGTGACAAAAGGCACCGCGATCGCCGAGCTCGAAGGCCCTGCGCGCGCCCTCCTCACGGCTGAGCGCGTGGCGTTGAATTTTCTTGTCCATCTTTCCGGAGTGGCAACAGCCACCCAGCAACTCGTGAAAGCGGTCTCCAGCACCAAGGCGCGCATCATCTGCACGCGCAAAACCATTCCCGGAATCCGGATTTTGCAAAAATACGCCGTGCGCTGCGGCGGCGGTCTCAATCACCGCTTCGGTCTCGATGATGCCGTGCTGATCAAGGACAATCACATCGCGGCAGCCGACGGAGTCGCCGCATCCATCAAAGCGCTGCGCGGCCGGCTTGGTCCGATGGTCAAGATCGAAATCGAAGTCGATACCCTCGCCCAGCTCGAAGAAGCGCTCGCCGCCGGCGCCGAAGCGATCCTGCTCGACAACATGCCTCCCGAGCTGATGAAGCGCGCGGTTGCCATCACAAATGGCCGCGCCACCCTGGAAGCCTCGGGCGGCGTCACGCTCGAGCGCGTGCGCGCCATCGCCGAATCCGGCGTCGACTTCATCTCCTCAGGCGCGCTGACCCATAGTCCCCACGCCCTCGACCTCGGTTTAGATTTTTTGTAAGACCGCCGCGCCCGGTTTGGCCAACCCAGCTATCTCGCCGCCGAGGCCCGCATCTCAGCCTGCCATTTTGCGCGCAGCTCGGCGCGGGGGACTTCGGCTCCACGCAAGAAGACGCGGTTGATTCGCCGCGTATTGGTGATGTCGTCGAGCGGATTGGCATCGAGCACGACGAAATCCGCGCTCTTGCCGGTTGCCACCATGCCGAGATCGTCGAGACCGGCAATGCCCGCCGAAGTCCGCGTCGCTGCGACGAGCACTTGCGCGGGTGTCATGCCCGCCGCGACCATGTTTTCCATCTCCGTATGCATCGTCCAACCGATGAATTGATCGCCGAGCTGGCCGCCGCCGTCCGTGCCGACGCCGATCCGCACGCCCGCCAAGGCGAAGCGCGCCACGCCGCGCGCGAGCTTGTTCCAGGCTTCGCGATCCTTGGCGAGGTCGTCAGGCTTGGTGCTTGCCAGCCGGTCGCGCAGGCGCTTGATCTGCTCGGGCGAAACCGTCTCGGCCACCAGCGGATGAACCGGATTGAGCCATGGCGCGTAGGTCGTCCGCCGCGGGCCCCCGAGCGCCAGCGTGAAGAACACGTTGGGCCGCGTTTTCAACAACGCCATCAATTCGTCGTCCGTATCGCTGACCATATGGGCGAGGCCGTCGACATTGGCGCGCAACAGGCCCTTGACGTCCTCGAGCCCCGTGGCGTGGACCACGACGCGGATATTGTTGCGATGGGCTTGGGCAATGATCGCGCCGTAGATCGCCGGCGAGAACTTCCTCACCGTGCCGCCGCGACTGTCGACCCAGGTCTTGAGCATCGTCACATTGTGCGCGGACAATTCCTGCATCGCCTGCGCAATATCGGCCTCCGTCCGGATCAGGATGGCGGAGTGCCGCATATTGTTGGGATTGATCTCGTCCTCGGGCGCCAGACCACGGCCCGCGGTCAGGAAGCGCGCCGCGCCCGGATATTTCCCGGCCGCGGTCTCGTCGCGCATCTGATACGGCAATTCGCCGAAATCGGTGCCGTAGGCCATGCTCGCGGCGACGCCGAAATAGGCGAAGCGGTACATGTGATCGAGGATGTTTTCGCGCGTGTAGTTTTGCGGACCGCTGGTCAGATTCTTCATGTAGCCGATGTGCGAATGCGCATCGATCAGCCCGGGGATCACGGTCTTGCCGCTAAGATCCACGCGCGTGGCGCCCCGCGGAACCGCAACCTCGCCGCGTCGGCCCACTGCCGCGAAGCGGTTGTTGTCGACGACGAAGGCTGAGTTCTCGATCGGCGCGCCGCCGTCCCCGGTGATCAGCCGCGCGCCCTCGTACACGGTGACCGCAGTCTGGCTCTTGGCGTCAGACGAAGCGAGCGCAGCCAAAAACAGGCACGCCGTGAACAGCAAAGACGAGATGCGATTGAGGCGCCGCATTGAAACCCTCCTCCGACATCGGAGGGGCCAGGATGCGACGTTCCAGCATTGTTAGCAACGTGGGTCACGCGCGTGCGCGCACCAGCCGAGGGATGGCCGTGGAAAAGACTCGCTACGCCCCGTTGCCGACCGCACTGACGGTTTGGACCGTGGGCTTCGCCTGATCGGCTTGCGCGCTAACGCCGGCCACCGCATCGCGCGGGAAGAAGCGATAGAAGACGTGCTTGCCGATCTGCGTCGTCTTGAGCATGTTCTCCGCCCAGGACGGCGTCACGTTGACGCTGTGATAGGCGATCGCGTGCCCGGTTTCGCCGGCGAGCCTGACCTGTCCTGTCATGATCTTTTCGGCCAGGAGGCGGACCTGCCCCCATACCGCTTTTTCTTTGGGGCGAATCATCGATCCGTCGCAGGCGAAACTGAACTGGCAATCGCGCCGGCCCGGCTCGACGCCTTCATGCACCACGCCGCACACGGTGCTCGCGTAGTTGGGATTGCGCGTGCGCTGAAGCACGACTTCGGCCACCGCCTTCTGGCCGTCAACGCCTTCGCCGCGCGCCTCGTAATACATCACTTGAGCAAGGCATTCGCTCTCTGCCGTGAGCCGCGCTCCGGCAAGTTCGACCGGAGCCTCGATCGACTGCGCAGCCGTCGGCCGCGCCGAGAAAACCTCGGTCAATTTTTCGGCAAATACGTTGATACTGATCAGCGGCGCAATGCCCAAAATCACGAACGAAACCGCTGCCACCAGCGCGCCATCTGCGCGGCGATGGGCCATGCTGACCCCGTCCATCATGCCGGATTACTCCCTCCCAAGCACGAACGGCCCCCGCCTGGGACAATTTGCTACCAGTCATCGGAGCGGGCGTCAACCGCAAATCGACCGATTATGACGCCTCGTCACGAATGCGTTAACGGTTAACAATCTGTACAAAGATGATCCTTGTACGTCTCATAAATTCAGTCTGTTTCGCGGTCGGCCTGAAGGGCCGCCTGGGCCGCGGCCAGACGGGCCACGGGAGCGCGGAACGGCGAGCATGAGACGTAATCGAGGCCGACGCGATGACAAAAACGCACCGAATCGGGATCGCCGCCATGCTCGCCGCAAATGCCAAGCTTGAGCTTGGGGCGCACTTTCCGCCCGCGAGCGACCGCAATCTCGATCAGCTCGCCGACGCCGGCCTGGTCGAGACTTACGAAGGGATCGCGTTCGATCAGGCCGCGCGTCAAATATTCGCTCAAGAAGCTTCCCGCGTCGTCTCGGCTGACGCCAAGCGTGGTCTGCGTCAAATCATTCGTGCCGAAGCTGAAAAACTCGGCCGTTTGGGCGATCTCGCCGGCCATCAAAGCGGCCCGCGGCAGTTCGATCATGGTTCCGATCAAATAGGCCGGCTTCCTGCCGCGCTCGGCCGCGACCTCATCGGCTACGGCTGCGATACGGGCGGTCAAGAAATCGAGCTCGCTTTTGAAGCCGATCAGCGGCAGCATGATTTCGAGAGCGACGCGTTCACCGCTCGCATCCTCGATGTCTATTGCGGCTTCCAATATCGCTCGCGCCTGCATCTCGTAGATTTCGGGGTAAGTGATGCCGAGCCGGCAGCCACGGTGGCCGAGCATCGGATTGGCTTCGGCAAGCGCGATCGCGCGGGCCCGCAGTTTGCTTGGATCCGCACCCGCCGCCTTCGCCACTTCGGCAATCTCTTCGTCCGAATGGGGAATGAATTCGTGCAATGGGGGATCGAGCAGCCGGATGGTCACGGGCCGTCCGGCCATAATGCGGAAGATCTCGGCAAAGTCGCCGCGCTGCATCGGAAGCAGCTTGGCCAGCGCGGCTTTCCGACCCGCGACATCGTCGGCCAGAATCATTTGGCGCACGGCCAGGATGCGCTCTGCTTCGAAGAACATGTGTTCGGTGCGGCAAAGGCCGACGCCTTCTGCGCCGAAGCGAAGCGCGGTCTCGCAGTCCGCCGGCGTATCCGCGTTTGCTCGTACCTTCAGCGTCCGGCGCGCGTCCGCCCACTGCATCAGCGTCGCGAAGTCGCCGGTCATCTCGGGAAGCAACATCGGCACGCGGCCGCGATAAACCTTGCCCGCCGCGCCATCGATGGTGACGATCTCGCCGCGCGCAATCGTGCTCGCGCCGGCCGCCATCACCCCACGCTCGGCATCCACTTTGAGCGCGCCCGCGCCGGTGACGCAGGGGCGCCCCATGCCGCGCGCGACCACCGCGGCGTGACTCGTCATGCCACCGCGCACGGTCAGGATGCCTTTTGCTGCATGCATGCCGTGAATGTCCTCGGGGCTCGTTTCAAGCCGCACCAGGATGACATCGCGCCCGTCCCCCGCGGCACGCTCGGCCTCGTCCGCTGTGAACACCACTTCGCCGGTGGCGGCACCGGGCGATGCGGCGAGCCCCGACGCGATCAGTTCCTTGCTCGCGTTGGGATCGAGCGTCGGATGAAGCAGCTGATCGAGCGCCGCAGGATCGACGCGCAGCACGGCTTCGTCCTCGCCTATCACGCCTTCGCGCACCAGGTCGACCGCGACTTTCAGCGCCGCTTTTGCCGTTCGCTTCGCGCCGCGCGTCTGCAGCATGAAGAGCTTGCCTTCCTGCACGGTGAATTCGACGTCCTGCATATCGCGGTAATGGGCCTCCAGCCTGCTCGCGATGCGCTTGAGCTCCGCGAAGGCTTCGGGCATCGCCTCTTCCATCGAGGCGCGTTTCGCGCGCGACGCTTCTCTCGCGCGTTTCGTAATCGATTGCGGCGTTCGGATCCCCGCGACCACGTCTTCACCCTGCGCGTTGATCAGGAATTCGCCGTACAGCGCGTGCTCGCCGGTCGAGGGATCGCGCGTGAAAGCGACGCCTGTCGCGGACGTCGCCCCGCGATTGCCGAACACCATCGCCTGGACATTGACCGCCGTTCCCCAATCCTCGGGGATATTGTTGAGGCGACGATAGGTGCGTGCGCGCGCGCCCATCCAGGAACCGAACACCGCGCCGATCGCGCCCCAAAGCTGCTCGTTCAGATCGTCGGGGAACGGTCGGCCCAAGACCTTCTGCACTTCGGCCTTGTAAAGCTCAGCTATGCGCTTCCAGTCGGCGGCGTCCAGATCGGTGTCAAGCTCGACGCCCTTGTTGGCTTTTTCGTTTTCGAGGATTTCCTCAAAATGGGCGTGATCGACTTCGAGCACCACGCCCGAATACATCTGGATGAAGCGCCGATAGGAATCATAAGCGAAGCGCTCGTCCTGGGTCAGCTTCGCCAAGCCTTCGACGGTCCGCGGGTTGAGGCCGAGGTTCAACACCGTGTCCATCATGCCGGGCATGGACGCGCGCGCTCCCGAACGCACCGAAACGAGCAACGGCTTTGTCGGGTCTCCGAAGCGGGCGTTGCTAAGTTCGCCGACGCGCTTGAGCGCCGCTTCGACAGCCGGCTTCAAATCGGCCGGATATTTCTGCTCGTGCTGATAGAAATAGGTGCAAACTTCCGTCGTGATGGTGAATCCAGGCGGCACGGGAAGTCCGAGATTGCTCATCTCGGCCAGGTTAGCCCCCTTGCCACCTAAGAGCGCGCGCATCTCCGCGCTGCCTTCCGCCGCACCTGCACCAAAGGAGTACACCCACTTCGTCATGTCGCCGGTTCTAGCCTTCCACCTTCGAAAAATCCGCGACCTGATGCGCGGCGGCAACAATCTCCGACAATAACCTCAACCGGTTCTCGCGCAGGCTCTTGTCCTCGGTATTCACCGTCACCTTATCGAAGAAGCGATCCACCGGCGCGCGCAAATGTGCCATCTCGGCCATCGCGCGGCCAAAGTCTTCGCGCTGAAGCGCCTTTGTAACCGCGTCTTTCGCGGCCAAGAGCGCATCGTGCAACGCCTTCTCCTCCGCTTGCGTCAAAGCCGCGACATCGGGAGCATCACGATATTCGCGCTTGTCCTTTTTTTCCTCGATCTTGAGAATATTCGCCGCGCGCCGGTAGCCGACCAACAAGTTCGTGCCGTCGTCGGTTTTCAGAAACGTCTGCAAAGCGTCGACGCGCCGCACCAGCCGAACCAGATCGTCCTCATTGCCCAACGCAAACACGGCATCAATCAAATCATGGCGAACGCCCTTTTCGCGCAAGACCACCTTGTCGATGATGAACTCGATCGTCGCCCGTTCCGTCTCCGCGCGCTTCTCCTTGGCGCTTGCTCTCAACGCGCCAAACCAGCCGATGTCGAGCAGCAAGCCCAACCGCAGCCGGTACTGGTTCTCCAGAATAATCCTCACGATTCCGAGCGCGGCCCGGCGCAAACCATATGGGTCCTTCGAGCCGCTCGGCCGTTCGCCTTCGAGGAAGAGCCAATAAAGGCTGGTCAACTTGTCGGCCAATGCAACCGCGGCCGTGACCAATGCGGTCGGTGCAACATCCGATGGCCCCAAGGGTCGATAATGGTCGCGAATGGCATCGGCGACATCCCGCGGCTCGCCATCGTGCAAAGCGTAATACGCTCCCATGATGCCTTGCAGCTCGGGAAATTCGCCGACAACGCCCGTTGTCAAATCGGCCTTGCACAGCGACGCAGCTCGATTGACCTTCTCGACGGTGTCCTCATCCGCGCCCAGCGCTTCGGCGACCATACGGGCTTTGGAAACAATTCCCTGTACCTTCCGTTCCAGCGTGAAGTCGTCGTAGAAACGAATGTGTTCGAGCTCCGGCAAGCGCGACTTCAGCGTTCGCTTCCTGTCCTGCTCCCAAAAGAACTTTGCGTCCGAGAGGCGCGCGCGCAGCACGCGTTCGTTGCCGGCGACAATCTCCTTGCCGGCGTCGGCGGCGACCATGCCCGCGACCATGGCAAAGCGGTTGGCGAGCTTTCCCGTCTTCGCATCGCGCAGCGCAAAATATTTCTGATGCGTGCGCATCGAGGTTTGCAAGATCTCCGGCGGCACGTCCATGAAGTCCGTATCGATATGACCGAGCAGGACCACCGGCCATTCGGCGAGACCCATGACTTCGTCGGCGAGTCCTTCGTCCTCGATCAATTCGAGACCGAGCGCGAACGCCTTCTGCTTGGCTTCGTGCAGGATGATCTCCCGCCGCTCGGCGCTATCGAGGATCACATGCGCCGCGCGCAGCTTCTTCTCGTAATCCTCGAAGCGGCGCACCTGGATCGGGCCCTCGGATAAAAAGCGGTGCCCCCAAGTGACGTTTCCGCTTTTGATCCCGGCGAGTTCGAACGCAACCGGCTCGCCGTCGAACGTTGCGACCATGCCATGCAGCGGCCGAACCCAGCGGAAACTGCCTTCGCCCCAGCGCATCGATTTCGGCCAGGGAAGTTTAGCGATCGTTTCCGGCAAGATCTCGCCAACGACATCGGCCGTGGCGCGCCCTTTGCGATGGATCACCGCGACATAGAAATCGCCTTTTGGATCAGCCCGCTTTTCGCACGCATCGAGCGTGACTCCGGCGGATTTCAGAAAGCCTTCGATGGCTTTTTCCGGCGCGCCCACCCGTGGGCCCTTCTTTTCCTCCGAGACGTCGGGCTGCTTTGCCGGTAGGCCGGAGATCGTCAGCGTCAGCCGCCTTGGTCCTGCAAAACTGCGCACGGCTTCGAAGAGCAGCCCTCGATCGGAAAGCGCGCCGATGACGAGCCGCTCCAAATCCTTCGCCGCCTGCATCTGCATGCGCGCGGGGATCTCTTCGGAGAAAAGCTCGAGCAGCAGGTCAGGCATCGGCCGCCTGCTTTGGCGCGTACGCACCTTGGCCGCTCGCAAGCCAGGCTTCGCAGCACGCTTTTGCCAGCGCCCTCACCCGGCCGATATAGGAGGCACGTTCGGTGACGCTGATGACGCCGCGCGCATCGAGCAGATTGAAAATGTGGCTCGCTTTCAGGACTTGGTCATAGGCCGGCAGTGCGAGCTTCGACGCGAGCAGGCTCTTGCACTCCTTCTCCGCGTCGGCGAAGTGGCGAAACAGGATCTCAGTGTCGGCGCGCTCGAAATTGTATTCCGAGTATTCGCGCTCGGCCTGGTGAAACACTTCGCCGTAACGGAAGCGTTCGTTGAATTTGAGGTCGTAGACGTTCTCGACGCCCTGCACATACATGGCCAAGCGCTCGAGTCCGTAAGTAATCTCGGCCGACACGGGGGCGCAGTCAAAACCGCCGACCTGCTGGAAATAGGTGAATTGACTCACCTCCATGCCGTCGCACCAGACTTCCCAGCCCAAGCCCCAGGCGCCAAGCGTCGGGTTTTCCCAGTCGTCCTCGACAAAGCGGATGTCGTGTCGCGCGGGATCGAGTCCGATCGCCTTCAGGCTATCGAGGTAGATCTGCTGCACGTCGTCCGGAGACGGCTTCAAGATCACCTGGAACTGATAATAATGCTGCAGCCGGTTGGGGTTCTCGCCATAGCGGCCGTCCTTCGGCCGCCGCGAAGGCTGCACATAGGCGGCACGCCACGGCAGCGGCCCGAGCGCGCGCAATGTCGTCGCCGGATGCGATGTGCCCGCGCCGACTTCCATGTCGTAGGGCTGCAGGATGAGACAGCCCTGTTTCGACCAGAAATCCTGCAGCGTCAGGATCAGGTCCTGGAAAGTCGCGGCCTTGGGCACGGGGCTGATCCTTGCAAGAGGCTTGACCTGATAGCCGCCGCGGGAAGCGGGGGTCAAGCTATCGCGACATCGAGCGCCGCCCCATGGCGCAGCACAGCTTCGGCGGCATCTGTGCTCCGCCCATCCGCCTCATGCAGCACAAGGCCGGCAGCGGGCGCAAAACCCGCGCCGGGCGATTTCACGATTCTAACAATAACCCGCTTCGGCTGCTGGCCAAGACGCGGAAAGAGCGGAAAGACGACACCGCCATAGGCGCGAGCGGCTCCGCGCATGTCCTCTTCCCTGTCAGCGCGGATGATCGCGGTCACGGTGCCGTCCTGCCTGGTCATCGCGAGCGCGGCCCTCGTCCACTCCTCCACCGCTTGCGAAATATCTCGCGTGGCGCGGTCGCGAGCGCTACTGGGCGAGACCTGCCCAGTATCGGGATGAAACGGCGGATTGAAAAATACATGGTCGAACTGTCTGCCGCGCTCGGCGAACCCAGCAACATCCGCCTGCTCGAAGCGCACACGATCCGCCATCGCATTGCGCGCGGCGTTTTCGTTGGCGAGTTGAACAAGGTCTGGATCGATTTCGATTCCGGTGACGCGAACTCCGGGCACGCGCGCGGCAATACAAAGCAGAATCTCCGAGCCCGTGTCCGCCGGCACCGCGGCCGCCAGCAGCACCGTATCGTGTCCGGCACGAAATCCTTTCGCGGGCTGAGCCGCCGTGATGCGTCCGTTGAGAAAGCCATCTTGGGTGATGTCATGCATACCTATTTGTGACGCTTCCCTAAAGCTTGGGACAAAGCGGCCCGCGCCGTTTCAAAGTCCTCATCTGCCACCATCACCCTCTTTTGTATCGCGGGCTGCCAGCCGGTAATTGGACTCACATCGCCGAAGGGGTAACAGCGGATCCCCACAGCCTTAAGAGTCGCTTCGACAAACGACAAATGCGCTAAATCGTCGGTTTCCAAGAGTTGGCGCACTGGAGCCTCCGTCGCTCACTCCGGTTCGAATTCCTCTTCGTGGGGCTCCGCATCGGCCAAGATGCGCCGCGCGCGCTCCAGCTGTTCGTCGTAAACCACCATCAGGCGTCGCGGGAGCGCGCCGATGCTGCCGTCCATCACGCTCATATGGGCATCGAACAGCAAAGTGTCGATTCCCGCATCCTTTAGAACGGCTTGCGCGAAAGACAAATAGACCGCGTTGTTGGTGCGAAAGAGCTCTTTCATAGCTTCGTCTTATAGCATTGCACGGGCGTTTCTTGACCGCCGCCATAACCTCTCCCTAAATGAGGCGTAATGGAGCGGCAAGGGCAGCCATGAGCACCAAGGCTTGGCAGACCAGCGAGGGCCCGCCACCGATCAATCCGGTCGAGCGACTGGCAACCCTGGTGGGCAACGACCTTTCCGAAGTCGACGCCGTAATCCATTCGCGCATGACTGCGGAGACGGCCCTGATTGCGCAACTGGCGTCCCATCTCGTCGATTCCGGCGGCAAGCGCTTGAGGCCCTTAATCACGCTCGCCGCCGCGCACCACTTTGCCTATGCCGGCGATTCTCACGTGAAATTGGCCGCGTCGGTCGAGTTCATTCACACCGCGACGCTGCTTCACGACGACGTTGTGGACGGGAGCGCGCTCCGACGCGGACGACCCGCAGCCAATACGGTATGGGGAAACAAGCCCAGCGTCCTGGTCGGCGATTTCCTGTTCAGCCGGGCATTTCAGCTGATGGTCGAAGCAGGTTCGCCGCAGGTGCTCGCCATTCTTGCCAATGCTGCCGCCGTGATCGCCGAAGGCGAAGTGATGCAGCTCCGCTCATCGAAAAATCTCGCGGTTGGCGAGAACGAATACTTAAAGGTGATCACGGCCAAGACGGCGGCCCTGTTCTCGGCCGCGGGGGAAGCGGGCGCTGTCATCGCGGGCGCGCCTCCGGCGCAGGCGACCGCGCTGCGACAATACGGGCACAATCTCGGCATCGCCTTTCAGCTCGTTGACGACGCGCTCGATTACTCCGGCCGTCAGGCCGTAATGGGAAAATCCGTGGGCGACGATTTTCGCGAGTGCAAGGTCACCTTGCCGATCGTCCTCTCCCTGGTTTCGGCGAGCGACGAGGAACGGCGCTTCTGGCGCAAGACCATCGAGGTCGGCGTGCAGGAGGAAGGCGATCTTACGCGCGCTATCGAATTTCTCGAGCGCGGCGGCGCGCTCGCAGCCACGATCGAGCGCGCAAGAGCCTATGCGCGTGCCGCCCGTGACGCGCTGTCGGTATGCGATGCCAGCGAGATCAAATCGGCCCTTGCCGATATCGCGGATTTCGTCGTCGAGCGCGCATATTAGGCAGCGTCGATCCAACGCGGGGTGCCGATGTCGGGTGCGGCGATGCGCGTTTCACGCACCCACCAATGGGGATGGTCGAGCGGGATGCGCTCTGCGGCTCCAAGCGCATACTGACGTCCCTCGAAAAGACCGAAACACGTGGCGCCGCTTCCCGACATCAGCGTCACCGCGCAACCGGGTTCTTCATTGAGCGCATTTAAGACTTCATCGATGGCCGGCTGCAGCCGGCAGGCCGGCGCCTCGAGATCGTTCTCAGCATCTTCGAGATAAGCGATCAGGTCCCACACTGTGTGGATATCGGCTTGCGGTGCGCGCATCGTCCCGATGCCGGTTCGCGCGTTCAAGCTTGCGAATACAGCGGCCGTCGGCAGCAGTACGCCGGGATTCACCAGGATCGCCGGCAGCGAAGGCAAGGATCGAGTTGCAACGACGTGTTCGCCGCGGCCTTCCATCCAGCACGGCCGCAACGTCGGAACCCAGGCTCTGGGCGAGCTCGAGCAGCTCGCTTTCCGGACGATTGAGCTGCCAGAGTATATTGAGCCCGCGCAGAGTCGCTGCCGCGTCGGACGAACCGCCGCCAAGACCTGCTGCAACCGGAAGATTCTTCTCGAGCACGATCGCCGCGCCCAAGGAATCGCTCAAGCCCCGCGCGGCCTTGAGCACGAGATTGCCGTCGCCGCGCGGCACCTGGCTCGCAAACGGCCCGCTGACTTTGAGCGACAGTCGAGGCGCCGGTGCGAGCTCAAGCCGATCGCCGGTTTCGGCAAACGCCACGAGGCTTTCCAGCGCATGGAAGCCATCGCGGCCCTTTTCGCCGACATGGAGAAACAGAT
>WNFK01034755.1_pt2 | contig 27240 bp, 19 predicted proteins | sample 5400281 | NCBI WGS metagenome assembly WNFK01 (sample SAMN13153350, study PRJNA577476) | soil metagenome | isolation source: 20 cm soil on Douglas fir-dominated hillslope | place: USA:California | collected 2013-09-17
CCGCCTCAACGAGCTGGCCGCCGAGCGCGCCGCCGAGCGGGCCGAGCTCGCGGGCGCCGATCCCGACGACATCACGCAGCCCGTTGTCGCGCGAGCTCACCACGGCTCGGTCTCCCGCGCGGAACGAGCGCAAATCGAGGAAGCGCTGAAGGCCGGGCAGCTCCCTGCGGTCGTGGCTACGTCGAGCCTGGAACTCGGCATCGACATGGGCGCGGTCGATCTTGTTATCCAAGTCGAATCACCGCCGTCGGTGGCGAGCGGGCTACAACGGACCGGTCGCGCCGGGCACAATGTCGGGGATGTCTCCCGTGGGGTGATCTTCCCGAAGTACCAGGGCGATCTCGTACAGGCAACGGTGGTCGCAGGCCGGATGCGGTCCGGCCAGATCGAAGAGCTGCGGATGCCGCGCAACCCGCTCGACGTGCTGGCCCAGCATATCGTCGCGATGACAGCGATGGACGACTGGAGCGTCGACGATGTGCACGCCCTGGTCCGGCGGGCCGCCCCGTTCAGCGGCCTGAGCAGGCCCGTGCTCGAGGCCGTGCTTGACATGCTGGCCGGCCGCTATCCGAGCGAGGAGTTCGCTGCCCAGGCCGGAGTGGGCAACCCGGCGGGCGCGCCGCCGGGCCCGCTCGCCGCTCCGAACGGGCAGGCGCGGGCCAACTCGATCTGGCCGGGCCGGCATTCGCGCCGGGTCGGCGAGCTCGACGAAGAGATGGTCTACGAGTCGCGGGTCGGTGACGTGTTCGTGCTCGGCGCGAGCTCGTGGCGGATCGAGGACATCACGGCCGACCAGGTCATCGTCTCGCCAGCGCCCGGGCAGCCAGGAAAGCTGCCGTTCTGGCATGGTGACGCGCCTGGCCGGCCCGCGGAACTCGGCCGGGCGATCGGCGAGTACTGCCGCGAGCTCGGTGCCGCCGACCCCGAGCAGGCGGCAACGAGGCTGAGCGGCGCCGGGCTCGACCGGCTGGCTACGTCGAACCTGCTCGCCTACCTGTCGAGCCAGCGCGAGGCAACTGGCTACCTGCCCGACGACCGGACCCTGGTGCTCGAGCGCTTCCGCGACGAACTCGGCGACTGGCGGCTCATCCTGCACAGCCCGTACGGGGCCAAGGTGCACGCGCCGTGGTCGCTGGCGATCGCGGCCAGACTGCGCGAGCGGTACGGCGGCATGGACGTCCAGGCCATGTACACCGACGACGGGATCGTGATCAGGGTTCCTGACGCCGACGACCCGCCGCCCGCCGGCTTTGCCATGCTCGATCCCGACGAGGTTGAGCAGCTCGTCACCGCCGAGCTGGGCTCGTCGGCCTTGTTCGCGTCTAGGTTCCGCGAATGCGCGGCACGCGCGCTGCTGCTCCCGCGCCGCCAGCCTGGCCGCCGTTCCCCGCTGTGGCAGCAGCGCCAGCGCGCCGCGCAGTTGCTGGCGGTGGCCAGCGGATATGGCAGCTTCCCGATCGTGCTGGAAACGATCCGCGAGTGCCTGCAGGACGTGTTCGACGTCCCCGCGCTGGTCGGGCTCATGCGCGACCTGTCGGGGCGCCGGGTCAGGCTGGTCGAGGTCGAGACGCCCACCGGCTCACCTTTCGCCCGGTCGCTGCTGTTCCGCTACATCGGCGCGTTCATGTACGAGGGCGATGCTCCGCTAGCGGAGCGCCGCGCCCAGGCGCTCGCGCTTGACTCGGCGCTCCTTGCCGAGCTGCTCGGCGAGGCCGACCTGCGGGAGTTGCTCGACCCTCGGGTCGTCGCGGACGCCGAGCGGGACCTCCAGCGCTTGTCGCCCGGCCGGCGATGCTCGTCGGCCGAGCAGCTCGCGGACATGATCAGGCAGATCGGCCCGCTGTCGGCGGACGAGATCGCCGAACGCTGCACGGAGCGCGAGGCCGCGCCGGCGTGGATCGCCGAACTCGCGGCCCAGCGCAGGATCATCGAGGTCAGGATCGCAGGCGAGCCGCGGTTCGCGGCGATCGAGGACGCGGGGAGGCTACGAGACGCGCTTGGGGTCGCGCTGCCGACAGGCATCCCCGCTGCCTTCACCGAGCTGCTGCCTGATCCGCTCGGCGACCTCGTCGCCCGGTATGCGCGGACGCGCTGTCCGTTTACCGCGGCTGACGTGGCGCACCGTTATGGCCTCGGCGTCGCCGTCGTGACCGGCACACTGCACAGGCTGTCGGCCGATGGCCGGATCGTCGAGGGCGAGTTCCTCCCGAGCCTGCTGGCGCCGCAGTGGTGCGACATCGGTGTGCTGCAAACGCTCAAGCGGCGCTCCCTGGCCAAGCTCCGGCACGAGGTAGAGCCGGTGCCCGGCCAGGTGCTTGCGGCGTTCTTGCCGGCCTGGCAGGACGCCCTGCACGCCGCCGACATCGGGCCTGACGCTTCCAGAAGCTGGGCTGTGTCAAGGGCGAGGCCGCGGACGCGCCGCGGCCGGGTCGCCGGGCCTGACGCGGTCTACTCGGTGGTCGAACAGCTCGCCGGGGCTGCGGTTCCTGCCGCGGCGCTGGAATCGCTTATCCTGCCCGCCCGGCTACCTGGCTACGCTCCGGCCATGCTCGACGAGCTGACCGCCGCCGGCGACGTGGTCTGGGCCGGAGCCGGCGCGCTGCCCGGAGGCGACGGGTGGCTCGTCCTGGCGCCGGCTGACTCGGCTCCGCTGCTGCTACCACCCCCCGGCGAGATCACGATGACGCCCGTGCACGAGGTGGTGCTCTCGGTCCTGAGCGGCGGGGGAGCGCTGTTCTTCCGCGCCCTGGCCGACCGGGTAGTTGACCAGTTGACCGCCGGGAAGCCCAGTAGGGCCAACTCGCCAGATGGCGACGGCGCGGACGGTCGCGACGCGGCAGGCCGGGCCAGGGCGCTGAACCGGGTCACCGACCAGGCGATCGCCGCGGCCATCTGGGACCTGGTATGGGCCGGCCTGGTGACCAACGACACCATGGCACCGTTGCGTACGCTGCTCTCGGCAGGCAAGTCATGGGTGCCTGGACCGCGACCAGCCGGGCTTGCCGGACCAGGCCATGGGCCGGCCTCCGGGACGGGCACCGGATCGGGCGGGCTGGGTGACACCGGCCGTGAGAACGGCCTGACGAAGAGCGCCGGCAACGGCCACGCTCCGGCAGCCGGTCGGCCTCCTGGCGGTCGGCCAGGATTCGGCAGCCCCGGGCCTTTCGCTGGCCGCCTGAACCAGCGGCCTGGTTTCGGCCGCGGATCGCTGCCGTCGCACGCGGGGCCGCCGACGGTGAGCGGGCGCTGGTCGCTGCTGCCGCCCGTCGACCCTGACCAGACCCGCAGGCTGCACGCCAGGGCGCTCGCCTTGCTTGACCGGCACGGCATCGTGATCAGGGGAGTCGCAGCCAGCGAACGGGTCCCCGGTGGCTTCGGCGCCATCTACCCGGTGCTGCGCGCGCTGGAGGAGACCGGGCAGTGCCGGCGCGGTTACTTTGTCGAGGGACTCGGCGCGGCGCAGTTTGCGTTGCCCGGGGCCGTGGACCGAATGCGCGCGATGGCCGACTCGGTGCTCGCGTCGGCGCCAGGCCATGAAAACGGCCCTCCCCTTGGCCCCGGCACGCCTGGCTCTGGCAGGGAGAACGCGCAACCGACCGTCGTCGTGCTCGCGGCCGCCGATCCGGCCAACGCTTACGGGGCCGCGCTGCCATGGCCGACCCGGCCGGACGAGACGCCGGGCGGGCACCGGCCAGGGCGCAAGGCGGGAGCTCTGGTCATCCTTGTGGCCGGGCAGCTCGTCCTCTACGTCGAACGCGGCGGCAAGACGTTGCTGTCCTGGACCGCCGAGCCAGCCCTGCTTGGCCCGGCGACGGCCGCTCTGGCTGGCGCCGTCCGCGCCGGAGCGCTTGGCAAGCTCACCGTGGAGCGTGCCGACGGGGGCGGCGTCTACGACTCCCCGCTCGCCCAGGCGCTAGAGGCCGCCGGATTCCGCCCTACTCCCCGCGGCCTGCGCCTTCGCGGCTAGCCCCGGCCCTGTGCTCAGCGCGAAGGAAGCTGGCTAGGCGCTCGCCGGGGTGTGCCACAGGTCGGTGATGGCGATGCCTAGATCGGCCAGCAACCGCCGCAACAGCGGCAGCGAGACGCCGATGACGTTGCCCGGATCGCCGTCGATACCGTCGATAAACGGCGCTCCGCGTCCATCGATGCTGAACGCGCCAGCGAGGACAAGCGGCTCGCCGCTAGCGACGTAGGTGGCCAGCTCGGCCTCGGTTGGCGTGCCGAAGCGCACGACCGTACGCGCCAGACCGCTCACCCGCCGGCCATTCGAGCCGTCGATCAGGCAGTGCCCGGTCAGCAGCGTCCCCTCGCGGCCCGCGAGGCGCCGCCAGATGCTGAGCGCCTGCTCCGCAGACTCCGGCTTGCCCAGCGCGACACCATCCAGATCGAGCAGTGAGTCGCAGCCAAGCACAAGCGCTGCAGGCCGGCGCGCGGCCACCGCGGAGGCCTTGCGGTTGGCAAGCTCCAGCACGATGGCGGAAGTGTCCAGGTTCTCGTCAGTTGTCTCGTCGACCCCGCTGACGACGGCCTCCGGGTAGATGCCGGCCTCGCGCAGGAGCCGCAGACGTCCCTGGGATCCGGAAGCGAGGACGAGAACAGCTGACGAACTTGGCGTCACCCGGTCACCGTAGGGGATGCAATCAAAACTTGGTCAGGAACTTGGCACTTCTTGGAACTCGCCGTCGTTGACGAGGTGGCGACGGGCGAGCTCGCCCTCCGCTGCTCGCTCGTCGCCCGCTCGCCCTCAGAGGGTGCCATGTCGGCTGGGCTTGCGTCTACCGCCCTAGGTCAGACCGGCTTGAGTGGTGCGTGCGGTTCTGGCGGATACGCGACCTCGATCGGATCACCCGGCCTGATCACGCCGCTGCCCAGGACGATCGCCATCACGCCGGCCTTCCGCACCAGACCGCCGGCGGCATCTCGGTCCAGAACCGCCTTCATCAGGCCCGGCCGGAAGCGGTTGAGCTGCATGCACGGGTTCCGCAGGCCGGTGATCTCTACCACGGCCTGCAGGCCGAGCATCAGCCGCGTTCCGGTCGGCAGGCTAAGCAAGTCGATTGCGCGCGTGGTGACGTTCTCCCCCATGTCCCCGGGGGAGACCCGGTACCCGAGCCGGTTCAGCTCGTCATGCAGCTCGGCGTGGATAAGGTGCACCTGACGCAGGTTCGGGGCCGCAGGGTCACGGGCGATCCTCGACCTGTGCTGGACCATGCGCCCGGCGTGCACATCTCCCTCGATGCCTACTCCCGCGATGAGCCTGATCGAGTCGCGCACCGGCTTGCTGAACGCGTGCTTGCCATCGCCGCTGACAGCGGCTACGAATCGCTCATCGTGGATCGCGTCGATGGCGAGCACAACGGCCAGGAGAAAAACGTCGTTCATCCCGTCGGCGGTCTCGACCACGAACCGCTCCCTGAACGCGAGCTCACGGGAGATCGTCGCCACGAGCTGGCCATCATGGCTAATTGAGTAATCCCAGCCGGTAAAGCTCCCCTTCGCGGTGAACTGGCCGAAGCTCGAGTCGATGTCGTAACGCTCACCGAAGAATCCCGTGTGCCGCACCTCAGCGACGGGCCGGCCTCCGATCAGGATGTCGTGAGCCGTGGTCATCAGATGTTTCCTGATCTCGGCGATCTCCTCACCCGCCTGGTTGCAGAATGACAGCCGTTGCGTAAGGCCGAGGTTGCCGCGGACGTCGAAGCACGGGTCCCCGGCCCCATCCGTGATAACGAAATGCTCCGTCAGAGACCACTTGTTCGACATGACATAGCGCATATGGCCAATCTTGATCAAATGTCGCGCATCCGGCAAGACAGCCGGCCAGGCAGTTCGCTGAAATGCTGGCCCGCGGCTCCGGCCAGGGTCCAGGACTTGGATTCGCGGCTGCCGCCGAGACTGAGACGTTGCGGCGCGGCGTGAGACGCAGCCGGAAAAACCCGATCGGACGGCGGCGGGGTCAGGGGGAGCGTCTTTTCCTGGATGATCTGATCAGGCTGGATGTCCCCCTCCCATGCGCCGTCTGGGTGCTGAAAGTAGATATGTCGGCCGATCGTCGCGAATCGGAGTTCGCGGAGCGGCGCTGCGTACCCGCGGGACTGAAGATGCTTGACGACGCGGCGTATGTGCCGGAGCGACATACTCCGCTCAGTGCGCCTCTCACTGACAACCAGGAGCGACAGGAGATCTTGGAAGTCATACAAACGCACGATGTTGCGGGGGCTGATCTGCCGCTTGATCGACGGACTAACGAGATTGTTCTCGTCCCAGTACTTCAGCCGGTCCCTGGAGACCTTGGCCAACCTCGCGGCGCGTGTGTCGGGGACAGCGAGTAGTTCTTCGGTGGCCGATGCCATCGCTCGCACCTTCCGTCGCCTACTCGAATCGTAAGGCTAACCACACTCGGTAATCAGGTTGACACTCAGCGAATACACTGCCTTGAGCATCGTACTAAAGCGTTCCCTCGCGCCCTAATCCTGACACGCCCGGTTTTTTCGACCTGACGCCTGATCCGGTTTCAGGCGCGTACACCTTCTACCGCGAGTCCGACGTGGCCGCGTAGGAGACCGAGCAAGTGGAGCAGGCTGCTGGCCGTAGAGTGCCATTGTCCCGGCCTGGCTGGGCCGGGCCTAGGCCGCCCCCGGTGTCCTGCGGCCGGCCTGGCTGCATCTTGTGCCAACTACCTGCATAATGCTGCGTATGCGTCGTCACGGCTGAGCAGCTTGCCAAGGCCCAGCAGATCCCGGCGAAATTCCTTGAGGCGATCCTGACCCAGTTGCGGCGGGCCGGGCTGGTGCGCAGCCAGCGCGGGCCTGACGGCGGATTCTGGCTGGCCAGGCCCGCAGAGGAGATCTCGCTGGCCGACATCATCCGCGCGATCGATGGTCCGCTGCTCGGCGTGCGAGGCGAGCGCCCGGAGAACCTCGGCTATATCGGGGTTGCGGAACCGCTGCAGACGGTGTGGATCGCCCTGCGCGCCAACGAACGGGCGATACTCGAAGACGTGAACCTGGCCCATCTGGTCGCCAACGCGCTGCCGGAGAGCGTCAGGAAGCTCGCTGACCAACCTGGATCATGGGAAACGCGCGTCGGCCGTTAGCCGCTTGCCGATTCGCTCAGACCGGCACCATGTTGGTGATCTCGCGCACCGTCCTTGACACCTGGTCGAATGCGGGCTCGCCGACCGAGATGTTCGCGACGATCGGCATCCGACCCGGGACAGTGATCTTCTGCGCTGGCCGCAGCTGGCCGGCCCTGATATGAGCGGCGCCGCCCAGCTGGCCAGCCCCGAGCTGGCTCGCACCCGCGGGAACCCGCGATCCTGAGCCGGCCGGGATCCCCTCGGCAGCACGCCGGGTCATGCGCTCCGACGCTACAGGGCCCACGCGCAACTGCTCCCGCTCGCCTGAATCGCCGTCGGCAGCGGAACCAGCTCCATGACTGACCCCGGTGACCTCGATCGGCGGCTCGATGACATCGGCGAACACCGGCTCGCTCTGCAATTCAGCGAGCGCGAAGTTGTCGGAGACTTCCCTCAGTACCTGTGACAGCGGCGCACCAAGCGCGGAACAGATGGCGGCAAGCAGCTCTGACGATGCTTCTTTCTGGCCGCGCTCGACCTCTGAGAGGTAGCCGAGCGAGACTCGCGCTGACGCAGATACCTCGCGGAGGGTGCGACCCTGCCGCAGGCGCACTCGCCGCAGCGCGTCACCAAGCAAGTGACGAAGCAGGACCATCGTCGCAATCCCTTCTTAGGACTGGCCGCTTACACCTCCACCGTACCTGGCTTGGATGACAGAACGGCAGAGGGCATCGACGCGTGTTCGAGATATAGGTAACGCTGTAATCACCCGATGTCTTCCATCAGCGTCCTGAGCAGCAGATCGAGCAGACGATCGACGGTGCTCCGCCGGATCTCAGCCCGGTCCCCGCTGAGCACGAGAGCTTCATGGACCGCACGGGTAGGCGCGCTCACCGCGATGTGAACGGTCCCGACGGGCTGCCCGTCAGCGGGATCCGGGCCCGCCACGCCGGTGGTCGCGACCCCGACCGTCGCGCCGAGCCGGGTCCTGGCGCCGCTGGCCATAGCCAGCGCGACATCGGAATGCACCGTTCCGACCCGCTCAATCAGGTCAGCAGGCACGCCCAGCAGCGAGTTCTTCAGGTCTGCCGCGTAGGCGACGATCCCGCCGCGGACCACGGCTGACGCTCCAGGCACCGTGGTCAGTGCGGCCGCGACGAGGCCGCCGGTGAGCGACTCGGCCGTGCCGATCGTCTGGCCACCGGCGATGAGCATGCCGATGGCGGTGCTCGCGGCGGCCTCCGCGCCGGAGCTTGGCGTCACTCGCCGACCCCCGGCTCACCCGAACTGGAGACTGGCGGGCTGGAAACTGGCGGGCTCGAAATTGGCGGCCGGGCCGGCTCGCTGGCCGCCGCTGGAGACTCACTAGCGTGACGGCCACGGCGGCAGCCATCACCGCCGAGCGCTCCCAGCCGAGCTGCGCCGGCAGTATGTACAGCCCGATCGCGAGCATCTGCAGCACGGTCTTGATCTTGCCGCCCCTGCTCGCCGCGATGACGCCGTGCCGGATCACCCAGAAGCGCAGCGCCGTGACGCCGACCTCGCGAACCAGGATCACCCCGGTCACCCACCACGGCAGGTCGCCGAGAGCGGACAGTGTGATGAGAGCCGAGCCGGTTAGTGCCTTGTCCGCGATCGGATCGGCGATCTTGCCAAAATCAGTGATCATCCCGCTGCGCCTGGCTACGTGGCCATCGAGCAAGTCAGTGACGGAGGCCACGCCGAAGACAAAGAACGCCACGATCCGCGAGAGCGTGTCCTCTGCGACCAGGAACGCCACGAAGACTGGCACGAGCACGAGCCGGAGCACCGTCAGCCCGTTCGGGAGATTGACCAGCCTGGGCGAGGCTGGCGAGCTCCTTGCGTCCGAGCTAGTCAATCAGATCCGCCACCAGGTCCACTCCCTGCGAGCCCGATACCCGCACCCGCACGAGATCACCGATGGCCAGCGGGCGATGTGCGATCACCTCGGTAGCGCCGTCCACCTCCGGTGCCTGGTGCGCGGCCCGGCCGCCGTATCGCCGCAGCGAACCGTCGCCGTCATCAGCGACGATCTCCTCGACGAGGACGTCGTGGGTCTCGCCGATCCGGTCGGCGGCCCGCTGGTCCATCAGCTCGTCGGCGAGCCCTGCCAGCTGCTCGACCCGGCTGGCGATCTCTTCAGCGGCGTGCTGGCCAGGCAACGTGGCGGCCTCGGTTCCGTCCTCGTCGGAATAGCCGAAGACACCGATGGCGTCCAGCCCTGCGGCGGCCAGGAACTGTTCGAGCTCATTGACGTCGTCCCGCGTCTCGCCAGGGAATCCGACAATGAAATTCGACCTGATGCCCGCTGCCGGCGCCAGGGTCCTGATCTGCTCGATCAGCGCCAGGAACCGCTGACCGTCACCGAATCTGCGCATCGCGCGCAGCACCCGCCCGCTCGCGTGCTGGAATGACAGGTCAAAGTAGGGCGCGACGCTCGGAGTCGAGGTCATCACCTCGACCAGTCCTGGGCGCACCTCGGCTGGCTGCAGGTAGCTGACCCTGACCCTGTCGATACCGGGCACCACGGCGAGCCTGGGCAGCAGCATCTCAAGCAGCCGCAGGTCACCCAGGTCCTTGCCGTAGGAGGTGGAGTTCTCGCTGACGAGCAGCAGCTCCCTCGCGCCGTGCGCAGCGAGCCAGCCGGCCTCGGCGACCAGGTCGTCGGGAGGCCGGGAGATGAACGCGCCGCGGTAGGCCGGAATCGCGCAGAAGCTGCACCTGCGGTCGCACCCTGAGGCGATCTTCAGCGGGGCGACGACGCCCTCTCCCAGCCGGCGTCGCAGGACCCTGGGCCCTGACGCGGGCCCGACCCCGTCAGGGAGATCAGCGATCCCGGCCGACGCGTGCCCGGGCACCTGCGGTCCGGCCGCGGTTGGCCGGTCAGATGGCGCGATCGGCAGCAGCTTCCTGCGGTCGCGCGGCTCGTGCGCGGCCCACCTCTGCCCCGCCACTATCGCGTCGAGTCGGCCCGCGATGCCGGCGTAGTCATCAAAACTCAGCACCTGCGCCTCGGGAAGCGCCTCGGCCAGCCCGGAGCCGTACCGCTCTGCCAGGCAACCTGCCGCGACCACGGCAGCGCCTGACTCGGCGGCGCTCAGCAACTCGTCGATCGACTCCTGCTTAGCGGCCTGGATGAAGCCGCAGGTGTTAACCAGCACCACGTCGGCCTCGCTGCCGTCGTCGCCAGCCAGGTCCCAGCCCCCTGCCTCGAGCCGGGCGGCGAGCTCCTCAGAATCGACTTCGTTCCTCGCGCATCCGAGTGTCACCAGCCGTACCGTGTGCCTCGTCGCTGAAGGCGCGCCGGGCGACGATACGGCGCGTGGCCGAGCGGAGCCTGCAGATGACACACCGGCAGACTACGGTAAGCCACTGTCTGCGGCAGCCGCCGGAGGCCAGGTGCCTGGACAGTGCACCTGGCTAGTGCACCCGCCCGGCATGCAGGTTGATCCGCACCATGCTGACCGACCGACGCGGCACCGGATTCTTGCCGTTCACGCGCACCTTCACTCCGGCCGGATTGCCCAGGATCATCGTGACGTTGCGCCGCTCAGTCCAGTTCATCGAATTACCGGCGTAGACCATACCGCTGAAGAGGGTGGCTCCCCCGGCGCTGGTGAGCTGGACCCAGCAGTCCTTCGTCGCGGTCAGCGTGATATTCAGGCGGCGCGGATGGTGATGAACCGCCGCAGCGGGAGAAGCCTTTACTTTGGGTTTGGCCGCAGTGCTCGGGTTGTGAATGCTGGCGCGGGTCTTCGCGACTGGCGTTGTGGGGTGCGAGGCGAAGTGCTGATAAGCGAAGATGCCGGCGATCACCACGAGCGCGAGAGCCATCGCGGCTGTCCAGTTCGGCCGACGCCGTTCCTTAAGCTTGACCGGAGTGACCGGCTGGAACACGTCGGCGGCGCTGATCGCCTGCGGAGCGCCCATGGTCGCGTCATATTCAGCGATCAAGGGTTGGGGATTGACGCCCACGGCGCCGGCGATGCTGCGGATGTGGCCGCGGGCATAGAAGTCGCCGCCGCAGCCAGAGAAGTCGCCACGCTCGATCCCGCGGATAATGGTCTCTCTGATGCGGGTGCGCTGGCTGACCTGCGTAATCGTCAGGCCGGCCTGGCGGCGTCCCTCTGCTAGCGCGTCACCGATGCTCATGTCGCGCCTCCCCGGTGGCTGTCAACAGCAGTAGTCCAGTCAGATTCGGGCGCATAGCTATGATTCCCGCTCCCCCGTTCCCTGTTCCAAGGGGTGGCGCCAATAGCAAATCCGATTACGCAATCCCCACTCCCCCCTGCCCCTGGCCAGGTCGGCCAACACCCACGAATCGGGCGACCTTTCGCCAACTAGCCGACTGGGAAGGGCAAAGCAGGTGCCGCTATCGGCCGCGGCTTACCTGCCGCTTACCTGCCGCTTACCGGCCGCGCAGGGACTCGAGCAGCTCCGGCAAGTCGTCGGGCCGCACGAGGACGTCTCTGGCCTTAGACCCCTCGCTCGGGCCGACCACGCCGCGGCTCTCAAGCAGGTCCATGAGCCGGCCGGCCTTGGCGAAGCCTACGCGCAGCTTGCGCTGGAGCATGGATGTAGAGCCGAACTGGGTGCTGACGACCAGCTCCGCGGCCTTGAGCACGTCATCCAGGTCGTCACCGATGTCCGCGTCGATCTCGCGCTGGCTGCCCTGATCCGCCGTCACGTCCTCGCGGTAGTCCGGCTCAGCCTGCCGCTTGCAGTGGGCGACGATTTCGCGAATTTCCTTCTCGGTTACGTATGCGTTCTGCAGCCTGATCGGCTTGCTCGCGCCCATCGGAAGGAACAGGGCGTCGCCCTGCCCGACGAGTTTCTCCGCTCCCGGCTGGTCGAGGATGACCCGGCTGTCGGTGAGGCTCGAGGTGGCGAACGCCAGCCGGGACGGCACGTTGGCCTTGATCAGGCCGGTGACCACGTCGACGCTGGGCCGCTGGGTGGCAAGGACCAGGTGGATGCCGGCCGCCCTGGCCAGCTGGGTGATCCGGACGATCGCGTCCTCGACATCCCGGGGCGCGATCATCATCAGGTCGGCGAGCTCGTCGACGATCACGAGCAGGTACGGGTAGGGCACGTACTCGCGCTCGCTGCCCGGCGGCGCCGCCACCTTCCCTGCCCTGACCGCCTTGTTGAAATCATCCATGTGCCTGAACCCGGACGCCGCCAGGTCGTCATACCGGCGGTCCATCTCGCCGACCACCCACTGCAGCGCGTCCGCGGCGCGCTTCGGGTTCGTGATGATCTGGGTGATCAGGTGCGGGATCCCCTGGTAGCCGGTCAGCTCGACTCGCTTCGGGTCGATCAGGATCATCCGAACCTCGTCCGGATTCGCCCGAATCAGAATAGACGTGATAAGACCGTTGATACAGGTCGAGTTGTGGGTTGGAATGCAGGAGCTACTCGCGAGGTACAGGCGGCTGGCGCTACTGACCTCGATGCACCGGACCGGCACAGACTCCACCGGGCGCACAGCTGTGATGTACCGCTGCCGAGCTTGACTTGTCGCCCGAATGTCCCCTTGCCGTGCCAGCTTCCGGCTCAACCGGAAGACCGGCTCATGCGGCCGGAATGACACTTGGTAGATAACTGAAGTGCTGGGACTGCGCCCCTTGCAAGGCCGAGTGCGCATCGTGGCCTTGTAGCCAAGCCCAAGCACGAGGTCAAGGGCTCCGCGAGCGAGACGCTCGTTGGTCAACGCCAAAGTCACGTCACCACGGAGCCCGCAATAGCCGTCCGTATCAAGCAGTCCGGCAAGCAACGCACGACGCTGTCCGATCGAGGCTCGTAGATACAACTCGGGGATGTGCTTGTTGTGCAACAGGCCGAGCCTGCGCAGCCGCGCCGAGATGCCAGCCCGCGAGTGCTGCCACGCTGACCCCGAGGTCTCTTCGGTGATCCCGTACAGCAATTGCCCCCTGCGCTTGGTGACGGTATAGCCGTCATCGCGGATCGAATCAACAATTTCCAGGTCGGCGCAGGTGATCCTGGCGCTATCGGAATGTCCATCTCCAAGCCACGCACCTAGCGTGTACGGCTCAATCGGAAGGTCGTGGATGTGGTAGTCGAGCGGGCCGCATACCCCGATGGAGTGGTTGAAGCGCCCAAGCGCACGGAGAGAAGACGCGATTTCGGCCGTCGTAACCGACTCATCGCCGAAGTGGAGTCGATGAGCGAATCCAGCGGGAGTGCTGACACGTTCCGCAAGCGTCTTGTAGAGCAAGTGCCGCGAGTAAGTTGGCGCCCAGAACCCCACAGTGCGGGCATTGCGGACATAGGTCTGCCGAGCATGCCTGCCTTCGTGCGGGAGCTTGCGCACCAAGCCGTAGAGGACATTGCGGAATTGACTGCCCACATCGGCGAGCACCTCGGCTGTCGTGGCAAGCCGGTCCGGCACGGCAAGCACCTCTTCTGCCCGCCCGTTCACGCGTGCCACATCTCCGGTCGGCCAGTATGGCACTCCACGCGACGACAACGCCTTCGAGCGCTGAGCACGCTTGGCAACCGTCTCAGTCCGCCACAAGTGGTCCGCGTCCGCGACGATGACTGTGCCATCGGAGAACTCGATCTCGTAACACGGGCGGTCGTACATCACCGGCGTCGCAGCGATCACCGAGCACCGCTCACCGAGTTCATCAAAGACCTCGTCGCCGACCTGGATCGCCCCCATCGTGGTCCAGCCATTACTGGTCGGGATCGGCGTGTCCAGAGCGAGCGCCTTTCCTGCCCCGGTGGCGCCTGCGAGAGGCCGACCACCATCGGGTGATGGTCGCTCTCCGCGACCGGCGAGCGCAGCACATCGCCCAGGCTGACAATCTCGCGGTCGGTGTTGGGGATCTCGATGCCGATCGCCGACTTGCCAGGAATAGGCGACAGGATCCGCACGTCCGCGCTCTTCACGGCATAGGCGATGTTCTTTGCCAGCGAGGTGACGCGCTCGACCTTGACCGACGGTCCGAGCTCGATCGCGTACCTGGTGACCGTGGGCCCGCGACTGAACCCGGTGACCTGCGCGTCCACCTCGAATTGGTCGAGGACCATGGTCAGCGCCTCGACCATGGCATCGTTGGCGCGGGTTCGCGCCTTAGGGGCCGTACCGGGCTTGAGCAGCGCGGACGGCGGCAGGGTGTAGCTGGAGGAACTCGAGCTGGTCAGCGTCAGCTGCTCGCCGGAGCGGCCGGCTTTGGCCGCCTCCCGCGCGCCCGCGCCGCTGCCGGGCCCGGCCGGCTGGTCAGCGGCTGCGTCCTCGGCTCCGAACCAGGACCTGCGCCAGGAGGCCTCGGCCCCCGACGCCGCCGCGGCCTGGCCGAGCGGGCCTGGCCCTTGATCGCCGTGCGCGCCGTTCTGCGACGTCCCGAACATCAGCGCCTCGGCGATCACCTCGTCGTCGGACGACCGGTTCGCTGGCACCCCGGCCTGGGCCGCGTTCTCCGCCCCGGCCGGCACCTCCCCGCCCGGGCGGGCCACGGCCCCGGCGCCCCGACCTGCCGGTGAACGGCCAGCCGCCGACCGCGGCACCAGGCCGCCGAGCAGCGGCGTGTCATAGGGCCGGTCATGCTCGCCAGCCTCGATCGCGGTCGAATTCTTGCGCCTGCCCGATCGCTGGACGGCAGGCAGTTCGCCCGGCAGCGGACCGCCGTCCTGTTCGACCAGCTCTGTTTCTGCGCCCCTGACGCTGCGGTGGATGAGAAACGCGATCTCGGCGAAGCGCTCAGGCACACGGTGCAACGGCGTGCCCGTGATCACCAGGACCCCGAACGCGGCGAGCAGTCCCAGCAGCGGTATCGCCGCCCATGTTGTGAGCAGCCCTTGCAGCGGCGCGGAGATCGCGAATCCGATCAGCCCGCCTGAAGACCGCATCGCGGCGCGCCCGGCCGATGGCGCCGGGCTGCCGAGCGCGATGTGCACGATGCCCAGGGCGCCAGCCAGGAAGGCCGTCCAGCCGATCACCACCCGGCCGGTGTGCGCGTTCTTGTCCGGATGCCGCAGCAGCCGCCACGCCAGCAGCCCGAGCAAGATCGGCAGGGTCCACGACCCGACCCCGAACGTGCCGCGGACCAGCGCGGTCAGCGCCTTGCCGGCGCCGGAGCCTATTCGCCACCAGGCCGTTCCGGCCGCGATGATCGCCGCCGCGAGCACGGCGAGCCCGGCACCGTCCCTGCGGTGCGCCGGGTCCAGGTCGCGTGCACTGTCACCGAAGAGCCGAACGATGTATCCGACTCCGCCGGCCAGTTCCATCCAGACGGCCGCGATTCCGCTGAGCGCCCAGCCGATGAGAATCACGAACGGGTTGCTCGAGGCGCGCATGCTGCCCGCCGGAGTGCGCCTCGGCGGCGCGGGGGCGCCGCGGCGACGGTAATAAGGCGTCCCGCCGCGCCGTGTGCTCGTCCCGCCCCGGGCCGCCCTGGTCCTGCTGGTCGCGCCCCGGCCCGCGCCTTTCCGCGCATTGCCGGTCCGGCCGCCACTCCGGCTTCCGCCCCCGCCGCTCATTCCGCGCCCGCCTGACCCTGTGCCTGCGCGAGCTGAACCGCCCGCCTGGCGGCTACGCCCGGCGGAGCCGCCGTTTGGGCGTGCCGCACCCTTGGGCGCACGAGTCGCCATGTTTCACACGGTAACCAAGCACGCGCCGAATTCCCAGGAACCAAGCCCGAGTGTCGTGGCCCGCCGGCCTCCGGCCAGCCAGCGCCCGGCACCTGCTGGCGACACACGTCGTTGACGTCCGCGCGGACGACACGTAGCTTCGGCACAGTCCGGGCGGCCGAGCCGGGGGGTTGCGGGAAGGGGCTACTGACGTGCGAATCGCGGTCGTGGGCGGCGGTCCTGGCGGGCTGTACTTGGCCGCGCTGGCCAAGCAGCTCAGTCCCACCCGCCAGATCACGGTCTGGGAACGGAACGCGCCAGACGACACGTTCGGCTTCGGCGTGGTCTTCTCCGACGAGACGCTGGGCGGAATCGAGCACGCCGACCCGCAGATCTACTCGGCTATGGAACGTGAGTTCGCCCGCTGGGACGACATCGACGTGCACTACCGCGACCGGGTGATCACCAGCGGCGGGCACGGGTTCGCGGCGATCAGCCGCAGACGGCTGCTGTACATCCTCCAGCAGCGGTGCACCGACCTCGGCATAGGGATGCATTTCCGCACCGAAGCTCCCGATCCCGCCGCCCTGGCCGCAGGATACGACCTGGTCGTCGCCGCGGACGGCGCGAACTCGGCCACCAGGGCGCAGTTCTCGAGCGCGTTCGGCCCGGCGATCGAGTCACGCCGGTGCAAGTACATCTGGCTGAGCACCGATCTGGTCTTCGATGCGTTCAAGTTCTATGTCGTCCAGACGCCATACGGCGTCATGCAGGTGCACGGGTACCCGTACGACGCGACAGGTAGCACGTTCATCGTCGAGATGCACGAACAGGTCTGGGCGAAGGCGGGCTTCGCCGGCCTGGCGCCAGCTGGCCTGGCGCCAGGCCAGTCCGACGAGGCGTCGATCGCCAGGATGATCGACCTGCTTGGCCATATCATCGGCGATCACGCTATCGAGGCGAACAATTCCAAATGGATCAGCTTCGGCACCCTGCGCTGCAGCAGCTGGCGGCATCACAACGTCGTGCTGCTCGGCGATGCCGCGCACACCGCGCACTTCTCCATCGGCTCGGGCACCAAGCTCGCCATGGAGGACGCGCTTGCCCTGGCCGCGTGCCTGAACGAGCAGCCGGACGTCGATTCCGCACTGGACGCCTACGAGGCCGAGCGCCGACCCGTCGTCGAATCGACCCAGCGCGCGGCCCAGGCCAGCCTGGAGTGGTTCGAGAACCTCGGCCAGTACACCCACCAGGATCCCGAGCAGTTCGCCTTCAACATCATCACAAGAAGCCGCCGGGTGACCCACGAGAACCTGAGCCTGCGTGACCCCGAGTTCACCGCGAGCGTGGACGCATGGTTCGCCGCCGACTGCAAGCGGCGCGGGCTCGGCGGCGGCGAGGTCGTGCCGCCGATGTTCCAGCCGATGCGGCTGCGCGAGCTTCCTCTGAAGAACCGCGTCGTCGTCTCGGCGATGGACATGTACTCGGCCGAGGACGGCACGCCGTCCGACTTTCATCTGGTGCACCTCGGCAGCAAGGCGGCGGGCGGCGCAGCCCTGGTGATGACCGAGATGGTCTGCGTGTCTGCCGAAGGCCGGATCACCCCGGGCTGCGCCGGCCTGTACGCAAGCGAGCACGAGTCCGCGTGGCGCCGGATCGCGGCATTCGTGCACGAGTACACGACCGCGAAGATCGGGCTTCAGCTCGGCCACTCGGGCCGCAAGGGCTCGACCAAGCTGATGTGGGAGGGCATCGACGAGCCGCTCGATGAGGGCAACTGGGAGGTGCGCGCGCCGTCGCCGATCCCGTACCTGGCCGGGCTGAACCAGGTGCCGCGCGAGCTGACGGTCGCCGAGATGGAGCAGATTAAGGCGCAGTTCGTCGCCGCCGCGGTGGCGGGCGAGCGGGCCGGTTTCGACCTGCTCGAGCTGCACTGTGCGCACGGGTACCTGCTGTCCTCGTTTATCTCGCCCGTCACGAACCACCGGACCGACCGCTACGGCGGACCGCTCGCGGCGCGGTTGCGTTATCCGCTCGAGGTGTTCGAAGCGATGCGGGCGGTATGGCCAGCCGCCAAGCCCATGACCGTCCGGATCTCTGCGACCGACTGGGTGCCTGGCGGCATCACCGGGGACGACGCGGTGCAGATCGCCCTGGCGTTCGCCGCTGCGGGCGCCGACGCGATCGACGTCTCCACCGGGCAGGTCACCCCAGAGGAAGAGCCGGCGTTCGGCCGCTCGTACCAGACGCCATTCGCCGATTCCATCCGCAACAAAACCGGCATCGCAACCGTCGCTGTCGGCGTCATCTCGTCCTACGACGACGTCAACTCCATCATCCTGGCCGGCCGCGCCGACCTGTGCGCTCTCGGCCGGGCGCACCTGTATGAGCCAAACTGGACGCTCCACGCCGCCGCGGCGCAGGGCTATTCGGGCCCAGGCGCCACCTGGCCCGACCAGTGGGCCGCAGGCAGCCGGCCGCCGCAATCCGGCCGGACGGACGGGCCCAAGCCAAGGCTGGCGCTTATCCGCGAGGCCAGCCTCGGCACCGGCGGCACGCGGCACGCCCGCTGGCGCCCGCATGCCCTGGCCGGGAGCCCGGAGGCGGCACCCGCCAGGTCCGGCCCGCCGAACGGATCCGCCCCCGCCGCCTCGCCGGCGCACTCATCGGAGGAGGCATCGTCATGACCATCGAGCCGGTCAACCCGCCTGGCCTAGCCAGGCCCTCTGGCTTCTCGCACGCGGTCGTCACGACGGGCGGGCGGCTGGTCTTCCTGGCCGGCCAGACGGCACTCGACGCGTCGGGCGCGATCGTCGGCACTGACGTCGTGGGTCAGTTCGAACAGGCGCTCGGCAACCTCCTCACCGCGCTGCGCGCCGCAGGCGGTCAGCCCGATCACCTCACAAGCCTCACGATCTATTCCACCGACCTCCGGGACTACCGGCGTCATGCTCGCGAGATAGGCGCCGTCTGGCGCCGCCTGGCTGGATCGCGCTACCCGGCGATGGCGGCTGTCGGAGTCCGCCAGCTCTGGGACGCCGCCGCCGTAGTGGAAATCCAGGGCTTCGCAGTGCTCCCCTCAGCCGAATCGTTGACTACCGGCACATAGACGGAATACTGATCAGCATTCACAGAGGCTGTTTGAGGAAGGCCTGGCCGATGACGCTCACGCCGTCCGCGCATGTCGACACGTTCTGCCGGGAGCACTTGCCGCCGGCCGATCAGTGGCCGTCCCTGGAGTTCACACTTCCTGAGCTGGCTTATCCGGACCGGATGAACTGTGCCGATGCGCTGCTGACGGACACCATGGCCAGGCTCGGCGCGGACCGTCCCTGCCTGCGGCCGCAAGATCCTGGTGAGCAGGTCTGGAGCTACGGCGACCTCGCCAGGACTGCGGGGCAGATCGCATCCGTGCTCACTGACGATTTGCGCCTGGTGCCCGGCAACCGGGTGCTGCTCCGCGGGCCGAACAACCCATGGCTGGTGGCGTGCTGGTTCGGTGTCATGCTCGCCGGAGGCGTCGTGGTCGCGACAATGCCGCTGCTGCGGTCGGCGGAGCTGACCACGATTTGCGACATTGCCCAGGTGAAGCTGGCGCTATGCGACGACAGATTCACCGACGAGCTCACCGCGGCCGAAGTGCCCGGGCTGCGCCTCGTCAGCTACCGCCCGACTGCGCCGAGCGCCCAGGCCGGAGGAGCCGAGGCTGGCGCGCCCGGCAATCTCAACGAGCTTGCCAGCCGCAAGACTCGCGGCTTCACCCCCGTCCAGACGGCGGCCGACGACGTGGCGCTGATCGCGTTCACCTCGGGCACAACGGGCCGGCCCAAGGCCGCGATGCACTTTCACAGGGACGTGCTGGCCGTCGCTGACACCTTCTCGGCGCACGTACTCAAGCCCACGCCGGATGATGTCTTCACGGGCACGCCGCCGCTGGCCTTCACGTTCGGCCTCGGCGCGATGCTGATCTTCCCGATCCGGGCCGGTGCCTCGACGCTGCTGATCGAGCGGGCCACGCCGGCCGAACTCGCCGACCACATCGCCGCCCGCGACGTCACCGTCGTGTCGACGGCGCCAACCGCGTACCGCGCCATGCTGGCCGCGGGCAAGGCCGGTCAGCTGCGTGGCCTTCGACGCCCGGTCTCGGCCGGCGAGACATTGCCGGCCTCGGTATGGCACGCGTTCTACGACGCGACCGGCGTCAAGATCATCGACGGGATCGGGAGCACCGAACTGCTGCACATCTTCATCTCGGCCGCGGACGATCAGATCAGGCCGGGCTCAACCGGACTGCCGGTCCCCGGCTACCGCGCCCTGATACTCGGCGCGGACGGGCAGCCGGTGCCCGACGGCGAGCCGGGCCGGCTGGCGGTCAAGGGACCGACGGGCTGCCGGTACCTGGCCGATGACCGCCAGCGCACCTATGTAAGCGGCGGCTGGAACTTCACCGGCGACACCTACATCCGCGATGCCGACGGCTACTTCTGGTACCAGGCGCGCTCCGACGACATGATCGTGTCGGCCGGATATAACATCGCCGGCCCGGAGGTCGAGGAGGTGCTGCTGGCTCATCCGCGCGTGGCCGAGTGCGGGGTCGTCGGCCTGCCCGACGAGACGCGCGGGCAGATCGTCACGGCGTTCGTGGTGCTGGCGGACGGCCTGGCGGGCGGCCCCGAGCTGGTCACTGAGCTGCAGGACCTGGTAAAACGGAAGATCGCCCCCTACAAGTACCCGCGCGCCATCGAGTTCCTGCCGTCGTTGCCGCGCACCAACACCGGCAAGCTGCAGCGCTTCAAGCTCCGCGAGCCGTCGGCCAGGTAGCGGGGCCCCCCGACGCCCAGACTCGCATCCGTGTTTGCATGATCACGGACGATTCTCAGCGCGATCTGCCGAAAAGTATCCGCCATCATCGGAATGCGGCTGGGCCGCCAGTTGGCAGGACGCAGTTCTGGCTCAGGAGCCGGTGGCCAGGGCCAGCCGGTCCAGCCCGTAGCCGCTGATGAGCAGCCGCTCCTTGCGGTTGCCGAGAAACTGCGCTGTCCAGTCGACGAAGCCGCCGTCGCCAAGCTCGAGCAGGTCCGGCCTGCCTTGGCTAGAACGGGCGTACACCTTGAAGCACAGGTCGCGGTAATAGGCCCGGCTGCTCTCGCGTTCGGGTGCCTCGGTGATGTCGATGCCGGGCAACCCGGCGAATCGCGTCGTGACTGCCGCCAGAACCTGACGTGCAGGCTCGTCCAGGCAGGTCACCGCGATCGTGACCTCGTCGAGGCCGAGCGCGCTGAGCCCGGCGGCCGCGAACCCGATCTGCTCGGCCAGGTGCCGCGTCTCGAACTCATGGCCGCCGGTATCCCGCCCGGCCGTCACCACCCCGAGCAGCTGGAAGTGGGCGAAGCTCACCGGGCCGGTGAAGAGCTGCGCGCGCGTCACCCGCTGGCTGGCTGCCAGCCTGACCGGCTCGGCCGAGCGCGGAGCCCTTCGCTGCGCGTCGGCCCTTCGCACCGCCGCCTCAAGGGCCAGGCCGTTGGTCGGATCGGCGGCGACTTCGCTGCCCCTGACCGTTGCGAGGATGTTGCGCGGGTCCACGCCAGCCGCGGCCGTGTGGGCACCAAGCGGCAGCACCGGGGCCAGGGTGAGCACTTCGAAGCCGGGCGGCAGCGCGCCGAGCATCACGTCCTCTGCCCGGCGCAGCGCGGGCGCCTTCACCTGGCCCGGTGCGACGAACCGGTCGGTGCGGTAGCGCCGCATGACGTCGGCAGGGCTCATCCGCTCCGCCCGGCGGCGGAATACCTCGAGCAGGAGCGTGGTCAGGTCGGCACCGGACAGTTCATCGGCCAGCATCTCGAGCAGCTCAGAGCCGCCTGCGGCGCCGATGACCCGGCGCAGCGCCTGCCTGGAGCTCCTGGAGCTCCCGGATCCGGAGCCGGCCTCCTCCGCCGCTGCGTCATGTTCGCTCATAGCAGGACATCATCACCGAGCGAGCGGGCTTGTGGCGACCGGATATCGGGGCGAGCTCAGACCTCGACGACGACCGGGATGATCATGGGCCTGCGCCGGTAGTTGTTGTTCACCCACCGGCCGAGGGTGCGGCGCATGAGCTGGCCGAGCTGGTGTGCGTCGCTGATCCCGTCCGCCGCCGCGCTGGCGAGCGCCTCCTCAAGCAGCGGCCGCACCTCGCTGAAGCCCGCGTCGTCGATGCCCGAGCCGCGGGCGTGAATCTCGGGCCCGGCGACTAGCTTGCCGTTGGTGGAGTCCACCACCACGACTACCGAGATGAAGCCCTCCTCGCCCAGGATCAGCCGGTCCTTCAGCGAGGACTCGGTGACCTCGCCGACCGAGAGCCCGTCGACGAAGACATACCCGCAGGGCACCTTCCCGGTGACCGACGCCTTGCCGCCGACCAAGTCGACGACAATGCCGTCCTCAGCGAGCACGATGTTCTCGGGCGGCACGCCGCTAAGCGCCGCGAGATCGGCATGCGCCTTCAGGTGCCGCCACTCGCCGTGGACCGGCATGAAGTTGCCTGGCCTGACCATGTTGAGCACGTAGAGCAACTCGCCGGCTGGCGCGTGCCCTGAAACGTGCACCAGCGCGTTGCCCTTATGCACGACCCGGGCCCCGAGCCTGGTCAGGTCATTGATCACCCGCGACACCGCGGTCTCGTTGCCCGGCACGAGCGAGGACGCGAGGATCACGGTGTCGCCCCTGGCGACCCTGATCGGGTGGTCCCGCCCGGCCATCCTGGACAGCGCGGACATCGGCTCACCCTGCGAACCCGTCGAGATCAGCACGATCTGGTCCGGTGGCAGTTCCTCGGCGTCCTTCATGTCCACGATCAGGCCGCCGGGTGCCAGAGGGATTTGCAAGTAGCCGAGTTCCCTGGCCACCCCCATGTTGCGCACCATCGACCTGCCGACCAGCGCGACCTTCCTGCCGTGCGCGGCAGCGGCGTCCATTACCTGCTGGACGCGGTGCACGTGGCTGGCGAAGCACGAGACGATGATGCGCTGGCCGGCCGAGCTGAACACCTCCGACAGCACCGGCGCGATCTCCCGCTCGCTGACGACGATGCCGGGTACCTCCGCGTTGGTGGAGTCCGACATCAGCAGGTCGACGCCGTCGGCGCCGAGCCGGGCGAAACCACCCAGGTCGGTCAGCCGGCCGTCCAGCGGGAGCTGGTCCATCTTGAAGTCACCGGTGTGCAGGACCACGCCTGCCCCGGTCTTGATAGCGACGGCCAGCGCATCAGGAATCGAGTGATTGACAGCGAAGAATTCAACCGCGAAGGGGCCGAACGAACCGCTTCCGCCAGCGTCGACCTCGATGGTCCGCGGTACGATCCGGTGCTCGGTGAGCTTGCTGCTAACCAGCGCCAGCGTCAGCCGCGACCCGACCAGCGGGATGTCGGGGCGGCGCCGCAGCAGGTAGGGAACCGCGCCGATGTGATCTTCGTGGGCGTGGGTGAGCACCAGGGCTTCGACGTCGCTGAGCCGGTCGTCGATCGCGGTGAAGTCGGGCAGGATCAGGTCGATGCCCGGGGTGTCAGCAGGCGGCCGCCGTACTCGAACACCGTCATGTTGCGGCCGACCTCGCCAAGACCGCCGAGCGCGACGATCCTCAGCCCGCCGTCGGCCAGCGGCGGCGGCGGCCCGAGCTCAGGGTGCGGATGACTCACTTGAGCTTGACACCGCCAGCGACGAGGTCGGTGCGCAGCTTCTCGACCTCGGCCGGGGTCGCGTCCGCGAGCGGCATCCGGACGGGCCCGCCTGGCAGTCCGAGCAAGGCCAGCGCCGCCTTCGTGGCGATGACTCCCTGGGTGCGGGTCATGATGCCGGTGTAGACGGGCATCAGCTCGCGGTGGTGCCGCAGCGCCGCGTCCACGTCCCCGGACAGGTAGGCATCGGCCATCTCAGCCAGCCGATCGCCGACGACGTGGCCCACCACGCTAACGAACCCGGACGCCCCGACCGACAGCCACGGCAGGTTCATCAGGTCGTCGCCGCTGTAGAACGCAAGGTCGGTCGCGGTCATCACGATCGACCCCGCGGTCATGTCGCCCTTGGCGTCCTTGACGGCGACGATCTGCGGGTGCTGCGCGAGCTGCAGCAGCGACGCGGTCGCGATCGGCACGCCGGTCCGGCCTGGTATGTCGTACAGCATGACCGGCAAGCCCGTCACGTCGGCAACCGCGGTGAAATGCGCGACCAGGCCGTGCTGCGGCGGTTTGTTGTAGTAGGGCGTGACGACAAGAAGGCCGTCGGCCCCGGCCCGCTCGGCCTGCCTGGCCAATTCGCACGTATGCGCCGTGTCGTTGGTGCCGATGCCGGCGACGACGGTGGCACGGCTGCCGACGGCCTCGACCACCGTCCGCAGCAGCCGATCCTTTTCGCCGTCTGACGTGGTCGGCGACTCGCCGGTCGTGCCGCTGAGCACCAAGCCGTCGTTGCGCATCTGGGTCACCAGGTAGTCGGCGAGCCGCGCTGCCCCGGCGTAGTCGACGGAGCCGTCACTCGTCATCGGGGTCACCATCGCGGTCAGCAATCGCCCGAACGGGGCTGGACGCGTCGGGGCGGCCTCGCCGCTCCTCGCAATCGCGGATTCACTCATAGCCGGAACGCTACCCGGAACCGCATGGGCACGTAACCTCTGGCGACACTCCGGCCGCGCCGTGTCGCGGCAGCGGGCCTGGCCTGCGCGCACGCCCGTATGAGCGGGCGTCGCAGGCCGACTGGTAGCGGCCGCCCGGCGTTTGACGCGGGTGCCGCGGCGATGATCTACTCGGTGCGTCCCGCGACGGACGTGCAGGAAGCCGGTGCGAGTCCGGCGCGGTCCCGCCACTGTATCCGGGCCCCAGCCAGCGCTAGGCGTGCTGGCGCGGCAGGCTGAGCAGGCCAGGAAGCCAGGAACTGCAGCCGTCGTCCTTCAGCGTCGGAGCGTGGTAACTCCGAGGAAGGCCAGCAGAATGCCGATGCCATCCGGGCCCGATCGCCCGCCCGCAGATGACCGCCTCGCTGGCGAGGCCACCATGATCACCGAGACAATCGCGGCCATCGGCCCGCCGGACGAGACAGCGCTCGCCGATGCGCGAGAGCGACAGGAACGCCTGACCAAGCCGAGCGGGTCGCTTGGCATGCTCGAGGATCTCTCGGTCCGGCTGGCCGGTCTGGCCGGGCAATGCCCGCCGCCGCTTCCTCAGCCCGTGGCGATCGCCGTCTTCGCCGGAGACCATGGCGTGCACGCTCAAGGCGTCACACCCTGGCCGCAAGAGGTGACAGCCCAGATGGTGGCGAACTTCCTGGCCGGCGGAGCGGTAGTCAACAGCCTGGCCGTGCAGGTGGGTGCCGAGGTACACGTGGTCGATGTAGGCGTCGCCGCCGACCTGCAGGCAGCTCCCGGGCTGATCTCGCGCAAGGTGCGGCCGGGCACGGCCGACATCACCACCGGGCCGGCCATGACCAGGGCCGAGGCCGAGCGCGCGATCGAGGTGGGCATTCAGACGGCGTCAGACCTCGTCGCCGCCGGCAACCGCTGCTTGGTGACCGGCGACATGGGCATCGCGAACACGACCGCGGCGGCTGCCCTGGTGTGCGCGTTCACCGGCGCTGACCACCGCGAGGTCACCGGCCGCGGCACCGGGGTCGACGACGAGACCTGGGAGCGGAAGGTCGAGGTGGTCGGCCGCGCCCTGGCCTTGCACCGGCTCGATCCGGGCGACCCGGTCGGCGTGCTCGCGGCCGTCGGCGGGCTCGAGCACGCGGCGCTCGCCGGCTTCGTGCTCGGCGCGGCGGCACAGCGGATTCCCGTTGTGCTTGACGGGGTGATCGCCTGCTCGGCGGCGCTGGCCGCCGCGGCGCTGGCACCTGACGCCACGGGCTGCATGGTGGCTGGTCACCTGTCGACTGAGCCTGGCGCCCGGGTCGCCCTGACCGCGCTCGGGCTTGAACCGCTGCTCGCGTTGAACATGAGGCTCGGCGAGGGGTCCGGGGCCGCTCTTGCCGTGCCGATCGTGCAATCCGCTGCCCGACTGCTTCGTGACGTCGCCACCTTCGATAGTGCCGGGGTCTCTGGCGCCAAGGAATGAAGGCGGACACCGGCGCAGACTCACCACGATCATGGATCCCCGTGCGCCTGTCTGGTCGGCTCGTGGTCGTAGTCGGCGGCGGCACCGCTGCCGCGCTGGCTGTCGGCATGCTGCTGGGAGCCGGCGCCCGGGTACTGGTTGTCGCCCCTGAACTCACTGACGTGCTGGCTGACCTGGCCGCGCGCGGCTTGATCACCGCGCGCAGGCGTGGCTACCTGGCCGACGACCTCGACGACGCGTGGCTCGTGCTGACGTGCGCCAATCAGGAGGGCGTGAATGCCAGGGTGACAGCCGACGCGGAGCGGCGGCACATCTGGTCCGTCAGCGGCCACGACCCGGCGGCCCTGGCACCGACGCGGCCGTCGCCAGGACTGCCGGCCAGTGCGGTCGGGCCCCGCGCCGGTGCGACGCCGGACCGGCCAGGCCGTCGCGTCCTTGTGCTCGGCGGCGCCCGGTCGGGGAAGTCGGCTGCCGCGGAGTCGATGCTGGCCGATGCCAGGGCAGTGGACTACGTCGCGACCGGCCAGCTGGCCGGAACCGGAGACCCGGAGTGGGATGAGCGGGTCCGCGAGCACCAGGCCCGGCGCCCGCCCGGCTGGCGCACGCTCGAGACGCTTGACGTGGCCGGGGTACTTGCCAGCCGGGAGCAGGCGGCGCCCGTGCTGGTTGACTGTCTGGCGACCTGGCTGGCACGGATCATGGATGATTGCGGCCTGTGGTCGGGCGATCCTGACGCCGATGTCCGACTCGCTGGACGCACGGACCTGCTCGTCGCTGCCTGGCAGCAGACCAGCCGGCCTGCGGTTGCCGTCAGCAACGAGGTCGGCTGCGGTATCGTGCCGGCGACGGCGTCAGGACGGCGGTTCAGGGACGAACTCGGCTGGCTGAACAACCGCATCGCCGGCGCGTGCGATGAGGTGTGGTTGTGCACGGCCGGCATTCCCCTCCGGCTTCGATGAGACGGACGGCGCCCTCGCGCTCGCGGCACTCGTCCTGGCGAGCAGCCGTGAGCATGTTCACCGTTATCCCGGCCGGCGGCCCGCGGACGATCGGCCCGGAGGCCGCCTTGCGGATCACGATGTGGCTGCCGGCGGTCGGCGTGATGCTCGCGGCCCCGGCCGCGGGCATCATGCTGGCCGTCGAGGCTGGCGGCGACTCTGTGCCGCGCAGGATCCTCGGTGCCACGCTGGCGATCGCGGCGCTCGCGCTGCTCACGGGCGGTTTGCACCTGGATGGCCTGGCGGACACCGCCGACGGCCTCGGCAGCCGCCGGCCCGCTCAGGAGGCGCTTGACATCATGCGCCGCTCGGACACGGGCCCGATGGGCGTCGCGGCACTCGCGCTGACGCTGCTTGTCCAGGTGAGCTCGCTCGCGTCGCTGCAGCCCGGATGGCTGAGCGCGGCGGCGCTATTCACCGCGGTGACCACCGGCAGGGTGGCGGTTGTCCTGGCGTCCGGCTCGCCTGCC
>WNFK01153278.1_pt1 | contig 27220 bp, 24 predicted proteins | sample 5400281 | NCBI WGS metagenome assembly WNFK01 (sample SAMN13153350, study PRJNA577476) | soil metagenome | isolation source: 20 cm soil on Douglas fir-dominated hillslope | place: USA:California | collected 2013-09-17
ATCCACTTCTCCATCGCCAATCCGGCTGATTTCAGTATGCCCTCGAGTGTCGGCTGATCGTATTTGTAGCTGAGCTCAGTCCGTATACTCTCGCCTTGACGGAACTGAATCTCTCCAATTTCCGGTATCACGACTTTGTGCGCCTTGCGCGCGATCAGGTGCATCTCGATCCGGTGCTGATCACTACTATAGAATGCCTTGTGATCGAAGTCACTCACAGGGAAATCCGCGCCGAGCTCGCGATTGAGGCGATGAAGGATGTTGAGATTGAACTCAGCGGTTACCCCCTTCGAATCATTGTACGCGCGGTTTATGATTGCCGGATCTTTTCTTAAATCGGCGCCGAGCAGGAATCGATCGGCCGGACCCATGCCGCGTGCGACGTGGGAGAGAAGGTGTATCGCCGGCTCGCGCGGAAAATTACCAATGGTGCTGCCCAGGAACGCGACGAGTGTCGGGCTTGATAGTGGTGGAAGCAAGAATGGCTCGGTGATGTCCGACACCACCGGCGTGATCTTCATGTCCGGGTAGTCGATCTTGAGCTGCAACCCGGTCGCTTCCAGGAAGTCCTTGCTCACATCGATCGGGATGTAGCACTCGGCGCATCCGCTCGCGCGCATCGCGTCGATGATGAGACGGGTCTTGGTGGCGCTGCCGGCGCCGAGCTCCACGAGGGAACAGGGTCGTACTGCTGCAATGATCCCGGAGATCCGTTGTTCGAGCAGCGACCTCTCCGCGCGCGTCAGGTAATACTCTGGAAGCTGGGTGATTTCCTCGAACAGCTCCGAGCCGCGCTCGTCGTAAAAATATTTTGGCGACAGCTCCTTGGGCGACTTCGTCAGACCCTGACGAACGTCGTGCACCATCTGCTGGCGTGAGCGGCGGACGGTATAGGCTGGAGTCGTGCCGGCAACTTCCGAGGAGTGATCGTCTGTCACGCGTCCCGCGCGCAACGGAATCCGCTGAATATCTGCCGTCTGATTGGATAGTCCCAATTGCGGAAGGTGTTTCGAATCGCGCCCGGTCGGGTCGCCCACGAGCCGCCTCTCAGTACCTTGTACGCCGAACCGAAGAACTCCTCGGAGTACTCCTTGTACGGGAAGCTCTCGAATCCGGGATAGCCGAGGAAATTGCTCGACGTCCACTCCCAGACATCACCGATCATCCCGTAGCAGCCGCTGGGTGAGACGTTGGCGTCGTAGGTATCGATCGGCGCAACATCAAACGAAAGCTGATCGATGTTCGCGAGCTTGCTGCTCGGCGCGGAATCGCCCCACGGAAAACCCCGCGATTGTCTGGTGGATGGATCCCACGACGCCGCGGCTTCCCATTCAAACTCGGTCGGAAGTCGCTTGCGGGCCCAGTTGGCGAAGGCTTCCGCTTCGTGATAACAAACGTGGCATACGGGACGGCTCGGATCGATTGTGCGCGTCACGTCCATGACACGGCTGAACCATCCATCGCCATCGCGAAACCAGTGCTTGGGAGCGACGGCTCCGGTTTCAGTAAGCCACTCGCGGCCAGCCTCGGACCAAAACTCGCGCCGGGCATATCCCTTGTCGAAAACAAAATCGAGGTATTCAGCGTTCGTGACAGGCGTGCGGTCGATTTGAAAAGGGCGCAGCTCGACTTCGTGTTGAGGGCGCTCGTTGTCGTAAGCGGCACTCCGATCGTTCGTACCGATCGTGACTCGACCACCGCCGAAGGAGATCATGCCGCCATCAACCCGCGATTTGCCGTCCGCCCGGGACTTAGACGAACTAGGAAAGGGTATTCTGCGCGGCGGCTGATAGGGCTCGCCTTTCTTGAGCTGAAGCGTCTGGAGAATCGTCTCGTTGTGCTGGTACTCGTGCTGGAGCACCATGTTGAAAACATATCCGCCTTTGAGGAGCGGATTCTGGTCGTTCCACTTCAATGCCTCGAGCCGGTCGAACACGCGAGACCTGATTTCACTGAGGCGCTCTGTCATCTGCGACAAAGTGGGAAGCGCCAGCGCAGCACGGGTAGCGCGCGGGTGCTCGAACGGGTTGTACATGCCGGGCATCTCCGAGAACTCGATCGTCCCATCGAGATTCTGCGTGAGCCAGAGCTCCTCGAAGTGCGCGATGTGGCCAACGTCCCATATGATCGGACTCATCAACGGATCGTGCTGCCGGTGCAGATCTTCGTCCGACAATCCAGAGATGAGCAACAGCGTTCTCTCCCGCGCCTCAGTCAGAAGGTCGGCGATCTCCTGCTTCGAAGGAGGAGCAGAGATGTTGGGTGGTGTTGTTAGACGGGATACGGACATGGAAGGAGAAGCGTTATGGAGATCAATGCAATGATACTGCCGTCACACAGCAACTTGCCAGACGAGCGAGCGGTCCTACCTTACAGCTCGCGATCGGCGGAACTCACCGATCTCCAATACCATCAGACACTTACGATGCCAGCTGATGAAACGCGCGTTTAAGGTGAGTACGCTACCTTTGCGGGCGTTGGGTTCACAACGGAGCTGAAGAATGGCGGAACAGAGGATTGCTCTCGTAACCGGCGGCAATCGCGGAATTGGTCTCGAGATCTGCCGCCAGCTGGCGAAGGCCGGGATTCGGGTGCTGCTCGGCTCACGCGATTCGGCGAAGGGAGCTGCGGCAGCAGCAGAGCTGATTGCCGCGAAGCTCCCGGTCGAAGTGACACGGCTCGATGTTGCGAACGACCGAAGCATCGTCGAGTGCATGAACTGGATTCGCCGCGACGTCAAACGACTTGACATCCTCGTCAACAACGCGGGGATCATGGTCGAGGATGCCGACGACGCACCTGAAGAGGAAATCCGGATCGTTCGCGAGACGATGCAGACCAACGTCTACGGTCCGCTCCTCCTGTCCCGCCTCGCCATCCCGATCATGAAGAGCCGCCGATACGGTCGCATCGTCAACCTGTCGAGCGGCATGGGCAGTCTCACGGAGATGGGCCCGGGCTACATAGCCTATCGAATGTCGAAGGCGGGCATCAACGTTGTGACGCGAGTGCTCGCTGCGGAAGTCGAAGGAATGGGCATTCTGGTGAACTCCGCTGACCCGGGGTGGGTAAAAACGGATATGGGCGGCCGCGGTGCCAGTCGAACAGTTTACAAAGGAGCTGAGACGCCCGTTTGGCTCGCGACAGTGCCCGAAGGCGGCCCGACAGGTGGATTCTTCCGCGATCGTAAAGCGATCCCGTGGTGAATTGCACTCCCGAAGTCTCGCGAATAGGTTTTTCGGTCGACAAGTAACATGTCAACTCCCACCCAGGTCTTAACCAGCCCAACGGGCCGCCACAGCCGGTTAATCGATTTCTTCGAGCGGGTTCCGTTCATGGCAGGCGCTGTGGTCGCCATCATGGGCGCGCTCGTACTGGCCGGGTGGGCGTTGAATCTTCCCCTCGTCACGCAGATGTCGCAGGGTGGAGTGCCGATGATTCCGCTCACTGCGCTCAGCTTCGCGCTGGCGGGCGGTTCGCTGACGATGGCAGTGCGTCCCAACCGAACTCCGACCACTGAAGCGATTCAGCAGACACTGGCCGCCGCCGTCGCGACAATCGCCGTACTCACATTTTACGAGTACATCCGCGGGGGCCAATCCGCGTTCGACCTCCTTCTCTTCGGTGACAGGCTGCACGACGCGTCTCCCACGGCCGGGCGGATCGCCCCCAATACCGCCGCGTGCCTTCTTTTTTTCGCGCTCGCGCTTCTCTCGATTCCACACGATCAGAGGAAACACGATCTTCGGGCGCAGATGTTCGCCGCTCCCGGACTTTTCATTGCTCTCGTTGCGATCCTTGGCTACGTCTTCGATGTGCGCGGGATGTACTCGCTATCGCAGTCGTCGGGAATGGCGCTGCCGACGGCAATAGCCCATCTGATACTCGGCGTCGGAATCATTTTCGCCGTGAGAGACAGAGGTGTCGCGTCACTGCTGATGGATGAGGGCGCCGCCGGCGTTCTAACGCGCAGGCTTCTTCCCGCCGCTCTTCTCGCTCCGGTAGTGCTAGGCATTGTCCGGTTGGCCGGCGAGTCGGCGGGAATCTACGAGACTGAATTCGGAACGTCACTGTTCGCGCTTGCCAGCATAGTGATCTACGTGGTGCTGGTGCTCTGGTCGGCGCGCGTCCTACGCAACTCCGATAAGGAGCGCGTTGACCTCCTCGCCCTCGAGCAGCAGGCCCGCGCCCACGCCGAGCGGGCGAGATCCGAAGCAGAAGTGGCGCGTGCGGAGGCTGAACGGGCTAACAACAGCAAGACCGATTTCCTCGCCGTGATGTCCCACGAGCTGCGCACGCCTCTCACGGCGATCATGGGCTACGAGGAGCTTCTTTCCGATGGTATCACCGGCCCCGTCACCGAGCTTCAGCGACAGCAACTCGGACGCATCAATGTGAGTGCACGCCATCTGCTCGGACTCATCGACGAGATTCTCACCTTCGCCAGGGTCGATATCGGGCGTGAGCGGGTGCGATGGGAGTCGATGTCCGTCAACCACACTCTCGCCGACGCGGCGTCACTCGTTCAACCAATGGCCGCGGACAAGAACCTGAGGTTTGTCGTCGAGCTGCTGGATGAGGATCAGTCGATCCAGACCGACAACACCAAGCTGCGGCAAATGCTCGTCAATCTTCTATCCAACGGAATCAAGTTCACCGATAAGGGAGAGGTCCGCCTTGCCTGCGCCGTCAACAACTCCACGCTTGAAATTAGTATCGCCGACACGGGAGTTGGCATCGCCGCGGAGAATATCGAAGACGTCTTCGAGCCGTTCTGGCAGGCCGAGCAGACGGCGACGAGAAAAACCGGTGGCACCGGGCTCGGTCTCAGCGTTACGCGCAAGCTTGCGCGGCTGCTCGGCGGTGATGTCACTGTGGCAAGCAGAATGGGAGCGGGAAGCACTTTCCTTCTAACGCTTCCGATGAAAGCACCCGTCGGAGAGGCTGTAAGGCGGCGCGATACTCCTACGACGCCGACCAATCCACTTCAGGCGGTTCGGATCTAGCTCTCGCGGGCCGCTTGCTAACGCGCGCCCACACTCGTGTCCGGCTCGGAGGTCACGCGAGCGCCGCCCTCTTCCAGCGGCGCGACGAAATTGAACAGCTCGAGACGCAGATTGCCGCGCGGACCGAGCGTCGCATCATGCTTGTAGAGGGTGACGGAGCAGTTGGCGACCTCCTCCTTCCTGTCGATAGCCAGAAGCTCGGTTTCCGTCAGGTGCTCGATGATGTAGCGCATGCAGAGAACGACAACGGCGTGACAGACGATGAGCACGCGCTGACCGCAATACTCGCGCGAAAGCATCTCGGTGGCGCTGCGGAGTCGAAGAATGACGTCGCACCAGCTCTCTCCGCCTGGCGGCCGATGATAGAATTTGCCGAGGATGCGGCGAAACTCGGCCTGATCGGGAAACTGCTCCCTGATGCCAACCGCTGTGAGCCGGTCGAGAATTCCGAATTCCTTTTCGCGAAACCGCTCATCGACGATCAGCGAATATGTGTCTTCGTGCATGCCCGCTGTTTTGACGAGCAAGTCGGCCGTATGACGGGCCCGAAGATAGGGAGAGGTAAGCACAATGTTGGGCCGCGCTTCCGGTGGAAGCGCGCCGAGCCATCGTCCGAGGGCGATCGACTGCCGCTCGCCGAGCTTCGAGAGCGGGACGTCCACGTCGCGGATATCGATGTCGATCATGTGATGGCCCGCCTCCACCGCCGCATCGCGAGCGATATTGCCCGCGGACTCGCCGTGACGGACGACATAGAGCAGATCGGGCCAGATCTGATTCGAATTCACGCGTGGAAACAGGTCAAGGAGTGTACCAGACGCGAGCTCGCGTGTTCCAGCAGACACCTTGTGGTGTGAACCTTGTTACTGTGATTGCCATGCAAGCTACGCCCGACCAGCACGATCCCGATTGGCCACGTTATCCGGAGACCATTCTTGATTTCGCGACCACGCCGCCGGTCCGAATCGACCTGCGCGAGATTCCCTCCGATGGCGCGGTTGCTGCTCTGCAGGCGGGAGGTTTAGGCGAGCCCTTCGCGATCATCACCGCATTCGATCCCCGCGGTGAAAACCTGTCACCGGCGGAGAATGAAAAGAGGAAAAGGGATCTGGACAAGCGGCTGCGCGCGACGGGCTACAGGTTCGAGCATGTGGACTGCTGTTCACCGGACCGGTCTCATTGCGAGTCCAGCGTTGCGGCGCTGATGCCGCAGGAGAAGGCAATCGATCTTGCGCGCGAGCTGGAGCAGGTCGCCATCTTCTGGTTCGATGGCCGGCGGTTCTGGATTGTTGGCGCCCTTGTAGAGACCGATCCGCTGATGCTGCCGCGGAGCTCCTAAAAGAACTACAACTGAAGACTACCGGTTGAGGGCTGTCAGCCGAGCCGGCTGATGGCTGCGGGCGAGCCGCATCTAATCCCCGTTTAAGCTGGCCCGCCGCCAATAGCGGGCCAGCCGAATGCCCTCACCCGGTAGTGTTCAGTTGCAGTTATGTAAGCGGCTTGTATCGATACCCGTAAACGCCACCCGCCGACGACTTGATCTTGAACGTTCCGCTGGCCTTCGGAGCAACCGGCCCAACCGACGTGGTCTCGGTGGAGACTACGGCCCCGTTTTTGTCCAGGAATTCCACCGTCAGCGAGTAGGTCTTGGGCGTCTTGTCGCGGTTTTCGATCGTCCCGTTCAGGAGTGTCTCAGTGGCGCGCCGGGTGAACTCGTTCACCGCGAGCTTCACCGTCGCGTTCTCCGACTTGTTGTTGAAGTAGACGAGCGAGTCCGTGTAGATCTTCTGGAGCTTCTTGTCCTTCGTTCCCTTGTACATGCCCTGATAGGCGAACGCGTACAGCAAGGGATTGTCGGGGTTGCTCGGATCCAGCGTGACGAGCTTGTTGATGAGCGGGAATGCTTTCGGGTACTCGTTGTTCTGGATGTATGTCGCCGCGAGGTTGTTGATTGCATCGCGCGAATACGGATTCAGCGCGAGTGCCGCATCGAACAGCTTGATGGCGTCGGCGTGATGACCGTTGCGCGTAGCGACTACACCGGCGTGGACCAGCGACAGCTCGCCGTACTTCGAAGGATTGGCGACGATTGGCTGATAAATGGCCGGAACCGACGCGCTGTCCCCCGCGTCCATGTACATGCGTGATGCGTTGTCGATCGCATCGGCGAGCAGAAGGTCGTTGTTCGCGACGGCGAGATACTCCTTCCACGGCGCGATTGCCTCACGTGCCGCCGCGCGCTTTGCCGCTCCGGTCGCCGCGTCGGCCCTATCCGAAGCGGCGTTGGCGATCTCGTACATCGTCTTCGTACGAACGTCAGCGTAGCTGGTGTCCGTTCCCGCCGCGGCAAGGGTCTGCTTCCAGTAATCGTTCGCGGCAGGCCAGTTCTTCCGCTCCCGGGCGACGGAGCCGAGCACGGAGTACGCGTACGGCGCACGACGGTCGAGAACGAGCGACCGCTTGGCAAGAATCTCGGCGGAATCCAGCTGCCCCGCGTTGAGCGCATTGATGGCGCCGTTGAGCGCGTTGAGCCAGGGCTTCTGCTGACGCCACTGTGCGATCACCGCTGCGCACTCAGGCGATGCCTTCTCCACCAGCGTGAAGGCGCTGTCCGCGCCTGCATACAGATCGATCGTGCCGGTCGGGTTGGTTGTGAGGCCCAACGAGCTGCGCGGAACCACCGCCTGCGCATTCGGCTGCATCAGGTAGATGATGTAGGCTTCGCCGCGAAGGTAATTCCGCGCTGTCGGGTTGTCGCTGCCGTTGTCTACGAGCTTCAGAACTTCCTGCAGATCACGAGTCGGATTCCCCTTCTCTGACGCCGCAATTGCGCGAGTCATCGAGAACTGCGCCCTGGCGATGTCGCCTTTGGTATTGGCGGTGGGATCGCAGCTCGCCGCGACCTGGGACGGGTTCTGCGCCGCGATTGGTGCCGCGAGAGCTGCTCCAAGTGCGATTGTGACCGCTGTTCTGCTCAAAAGAACTTTCATCAAGGATCTCCCTGACTCGTTTAAAAAGGGTGGAAAGCTCCCGATAATATACCGCCCAGCATTCTTCGTTCCTGTCCGCAGCGAGGCCGGCTAGGGCGCTTTGGCTGCTTCCTTCACCAGGTCCAGGGCGCGTCGAACGTACGCCTCGGTCGTGTGGATGTTCCCAATCGCGATGCGGAGGGCATAACTGCCCCGGACACGGGTGTGGGAAAGATAGATCTCTCGCGTGGCGTTCACCGCGGCGAGGATTCTGGTGTTGTGCTCCTCGAGCCTTTCTTCGGGCAGTCTACTGCCCCGGTGGCGGAAGACGACTGTGGAGAAATTCACATCTGCCATTCGTTCGAGCTCGGCGTCGGCGTCGATCCAGTCCGAAAGCAGCCGCGCAATCCGGATGTGCTCTCTAATCAGCGACGCCAGCCCCTCGACTCCGAAGTTCCGGATCACGAACCACAGCTTGAGCGCGCGAAAACGGCGGCCGAGTGATACGCCGTAGTCCATCAGGTTCACGACATCTTTTCCGTCGTTTACCACCAAATAGTCGGGGATGTACTGGAACGCCCGCTTCAGGAGGTCAGGCCGGCTGGTGTACAGGACCGAACAATCCATTGGCGTGAACAGCCACTTATGGGGATTCACGACCAGCGAGTCGGCGCGATCGCACCCGGCGAGAATGTGTCGCATCTCCGGCAGTATGGCCGCGGTTCCGCCATACGAAGCATCGACGTGAAGCCACATCTTCTCTCTCCCGCATATGTCGGCGATAGCGGGCACCGGATCGATAGCCGTCGTCGATGTCGTTCCGACCGTTGCCACCACGGCGAGCGGGATCGCTCCGCTCTGCCTATCGCGCTCGACGGCCGCCGCGAGCGCATTCGGTCGCATGCGGAGTCTCTCGTCCGTCGGGACTTTCTTGAGTGAGCTCAAGCCGAACCCGAGTGTCATCACTGCCTTGTCGACGCTCGAGTGAGCCTCTTCCGAGCAATAGATGGAGACTGGCGGCAAGTCATCGCGAGCCGCCATTCCCTGTTCCCGAATGCGAAGCTCGGGATGCATCTCTCTCGCGGCGGCGAGGGCGTAGAGTGTGTTCGAGGAAGCCGTGTCACCGATCACTCCAAACAAGCCCGCGGGAAGGCCAAGCATCTGGCGAAACCAGTCCAGAGTCAGCAGCTCCAGCTCGGTGGCGGCCGGACCAGTCCTCCACAGCATTGCATTGACGTTCAGAGCCGCGGTGAGCGCCTCGCCGAGAATCCCGGCGCCGGTGGATGAATTGGCGAAGTACGCCATGAACGCCGGATGATTCCAATGCGTGGTCGCCGGGACGATCAGCTTCTGGAAATCTTCCAGAATGGTTTCCATCTTCTCGCCACGCGCCGGGGGAGATTCCGGAAGGACGGCACGAAGATCACCCGGTCGCACGGCAGGCAGCACCGGCCACTTGTCCGGCTTCTCCAGATAGTCCGCGATCCAGTCGATGACGGCGTGACCGTGTTTGCGGAAGTCGGCGGGCGACATGTCGCGTGGCGGGTTGCCGGGCTGTTCCATCGGCACAAATATAGATTCTTCCGTGGCTTTGCCGCGGCGCCCATCGAATCTCTAATACTGAAGGGGAAGAATGAAGTCTGCTGGCTCCAGCGCGATCGGACGCAAAGGCGTCGCGCATCTGAAGAAAGTCGATCCCGTGATGTCACAAGTGATCGAAAAAGTCGGCACCTACAAAGGGTGGCCGTCGTCGGCTGGATCCCACTTCGATGCAGTGGCGCGCTCCATCGTCTTCCAACAGCTGTCGGGAAAAGCAGCCAGCACGATTCATGGGCGTTTTCATGGGTTGTATGGCGGCAGGCCGCCGCTGCCTGCCGAGCTCGCCACGACGTCGGACGAGCAGCTTCGCGCGGTTGGATTGTCGCGACAGAAATCGGCGTACCTGAAGGACCTCGGCGCGCGCGTTGCATCGGGCGAAATCCCGATCGAGACGCTGCACGAGCTGACCGATGAAGAGATCGTAACAGCGCTGACGCAGGTGAAAGGCATCGGCCGCTGGACGGCGCAGATGTTTCTCATGTTCCGTCTCGGACGGCTTGACGTATTACCCGATCTCGATTTAGGAATTCAGAAAGGAATCCAGAGAGCGTATCGCTTGCGGAAGCTGCCGACACCCGAGCGGGTGAAGAAGATCGGGGCGAAATGGGCGCCCTATCGCACCATCGCGTCGTGGTATTTGTGGCGATTCGTCGATACGGTGACGCCGGAGCCACGCTCTGGAAGGTGATTGTTTCATGCAATTGGTCCGCTGGCGGACCATCTCCTAGCGCGCAGTGTGCATGACGCACTCAGCAACCTTAGCTTCCTGATCATGTCCACTGCACACGCAGAGCTGCAATCGTCTGCTGTTCTGGTTGAGGAAAGCGCGATATCCAGATGTCGCGTAGTGTTGGCTGCGCTTTTCGGCGAGCCGAACCAACGTTCTTTCGACGTCAGGTTCTGGGATGATGCCGTCGACCGCGGCTCTCACTCGCAATACACGCTCGTGCTCAATCGGCCCGCGGCACTGCGTCGCATGCTTCTTCCGCCCAACGAAATGTCGATCGTCGAGTCGTATATCTCCGGCGACGTCGACATCGATGGCAGCATGGAAGCAGCCTCCAATCTGACGGAAGCGATAGGAGGGCGACTTCGTTCACCGCTCGCCATTGCTCGGCTCGTACGACTTGTCGTTGGTCTGCCGGGCCAGGCCGAGGACGATCTCGCCGACATACGGTTCCCCGAGCATGCGCGGAGACTCGGCCTCCGCCACACTCCCGTGCGCGATGCCGCCGCGATTCACTACCACTACGACGTCGGCAACGAGTTTTACAAGTTGTGGCTCGATAGGCGAATGGTGTATTCGTGCGCCTATTTCCGCTCGGCCGAGGATTCTCTCGACGTCGCGCAGGAGGCGAAGCTCGATTTGATCTGTCGCAAGCTGCGCCTGAAGCCGGGTGAACGTCTGCTCGACATCGGATGCGGATGGGGCGGGCTGATCATGTACGCCGCCGAGCATTACGGCGTCGATGCAACCGGGATCACCCTGAGCGAGAACCAGGCGAAGCTCGCCAGGGAGCGCATACAGCAATCGGGGCTCGGTAACCGGTGCCGGGTCGCAATCCGCGACTATCGTACGCTCAACGCCAGTGATGCCTACGACAAGATCTCGAGTGTTGGAATGATCGAGCACGTCGGAGCCAGTCATCTGGCGGTGTACTTCGACTCGGCATTCCGGGCGCTGAAGCCGGGCGGACTCTTCATGAACCACGGCATCGTGAGTCTCAGCGAGCCGCGGCCGAAGCCGGTAACAGAAAAGATCTTTCGGAAGTTCTGGAGGGCAGATGCTTTCATCGATACTTACGTCTTCCCCGACGGCAAGCTGACAGCCGCGCACGATGTGATCGCGGCCGCCGAAGGAGTGGGGTTTGAAGTGCGGGATGTCGAGAGCCTGCGGGAGCATTACGCGATGACGCTTCGCCACTGGGTGCGCACGCTGGAGGAAAAGAGCGTGGATGCAACGGCGCTGGTGGGACCGCATCACTTCAGAATCTGGCGCCTCTACATGGCGGCGTCGGCGAACGCGTTCGCGAAGGCGAACATCAACATTATCCAGACGCTGCTCGCGAAGCCCGATTCGCACGGCAAATCCGGCATTCCGCTCACCAGGGAAGACATCTACGCCGCCAGCTGAGTCATAAGCGCTCGTCCGGAGTTAGATTGAGAGTGACAATCCGTACCGGAGAGCTGCATGGCGGTCAAAATTGTAACCCAGCAAGAGCGTAGATACCTCCAGGGCCGCGATGGACAGTTCCGTCCGATCGAGAACCTAAGCATCACCGCGTCAACCCCCATGTATCCGGCCGTACTGCACCAGACGCGTCGCACGATGATCCTCGCCGACGATCGCGCGCACGCCGTGGTGGCCCTCGACAAGGAGATGCTCGTCACCAGAAACGCCGATCTCTCCGCCGTGTTGATCGCGTACCAGGAGCCGACTGCCGCGACGTGGCAAGCGCTCGTGGAGCACATGGAGGCCGAGCGCACCCTGGCCGAAAACGCGAGGGAAGCGAAGAGCAAAGCATCGCTCGACCGGAAGAAAAAGGTCGTCGAAGACCAGTAAGTAATGCCGGCCAGACATCGAGCCCTGGTTCTTCTGGCCGGGACGGCGCTCCTTTCGTGCGCGGCTCCGCCACCGCCACCTCCCCCGCCCAAGCCTGTCGTCGTCTTGCCGCCGACCGACACCGTAAGAATCCCGCTAATCGATCTACCATCGTACTTCAAGATTCGCGGCGGTCTCTACCCCAACGGACTCAATCAACCGCCCGCCGACCACGACTCGGCGGCGCGCGCCGCCCGCAACAGGATCAGGGCGTTGGACGTGAACGGCGATGAGAGCCCGTTCGGGAAGTACGTGCTGATATCGATTGGGATGTCGAACACCAGCCAGGAGTGGTGTTCGCAGGCCTCGGGGCCGCCGTGCGCGGCGTGGACGTTTATGGGTCGAGCGGCAGCCGATCCGGCGGTGAACAAGAATTCGCTGGTGATAGTGAATGGCGCAGCGGACGGACAGGACGCGCCGGCCTGGACTTCGCCGGCATCTCCCAACTATGACCGGATAAAAGCGGGACGCCTTGCCCCACTAGGCCTCAGCGAGAATCAGGTGGAGGTCGCCTGGGTCAAGCTTGACGACGCAAAGGCGAGCAGATCCCTTCCCGCCGACAGCGCCGACGCTTACGTATACCTCTCCAACCTCGGCCAGGTCCTGCGCACGCTCCGGATCCGGTATCCCAATCTGCTGATCGTGTTTCTGTCGAGCCGAAGTTACGGTGGCTACGCATCTGGCATTGGCGCAACGACGGATCTCACCTCCGAGCCGTACTCATACGAGGAAGGTTTTTCGGTGAAATGGGCGATCGAGTCGCAGATAAACGAGATGCGGGGATTGCCGGCGGACCCAAGGGCCGGCAGTCTCGATTACGCCAAGAAAGCGGCGCCGGTGATATTATGGGGCCCCTACCTTTGGTCGGATGGAGCGACGCCTCGTTCCGACGGATTCTCGTGGAATCGTACAGATTTCGAGGAAGACGGCATGCACCCTTCACAGAGCGGGGAGAGCAAGGTCGCGCTCGCGCTGTTGGAGTTCTTCAAGAATTCTCCTTACTCCAAATGCTGGTTCGTGGCAAACCAGTATTGTCTTTGAGAGGTCGGATATGCCCTTAGTACGAATCGAAGATCTGCCGGACAGCTCCCGCACCTGGGTGTTTGGTGCTGACAGCGATATTGGCGATGGAGCCACCGATCTGCTTCTCCGCGAAGTCGATCGCTTTGTGTCCCACTGGCACGCGCACGGGTCTCCACTTATTGCCGCACGGGACTGGAAGTACGGCCGCTTTCTCACGATTGCGGTGGATCAATCGACAGCTGGTGCATCCGGCTGCTCGATCGACGGATTGTTCCGCTCGCTGAAGGCGATGGAGCCGAAGCTCGGCGCGAGCCTCGTGACGAGCGGGCTGGTTTTCTACCGTGATTCGAAAGGCGCTATCCAATCAGTAGATCGCGAGCGGTTCACGGCCCTGAGCGGTGAAGGAAAGGTCAAGCCTAATACTCGTGTGTTTGATCCCACAGTGACGACACTCGGCGAATGGCGCGCGCGATTCGAGCTCGACGCCGCTCATTCATGGCACGCCGGATTGCTGCACGACGAACAACCAGTGTGAAGACGCACACCAACTATCTCACTTTCAACACCAAAAAGCGCCACGAGATCATCGACATCACCGAAGAGGTCGAGAAGTGTCGCGCGGCGGCGGGAATCACCGAGGGCATGGTTCTCGTGTCGGCGATGCACATCTCGGCGTCGGTGTTCGTGAACGATCACGAGCCAGGATTGTGGAAGGACATTCTCGACTGGCTGGAGAACCGAATCGCACCGTGGTCACCCGAGGACTACCGGCACAACAGCGGTACCGGCGAAGACAACGCCGCGGCGCATCTGCGCTCGCTTACGATCGGGCACGAGGTGATCGTGCCGGTGACCAAGGGGAAGCTCGATTTTGGTCCGTGGCAGCGGGTGTTCTACGGAGAGTGGGACGGCCAACGCCCCAAGCGAGTGCTTCTCAAGGCGATGGGAGAGTAGCGTCTGTTTTCTCGACCGCTTCCTCGGCGCCGATAAATCCGATCTTGCTGTGGGTGCCATCGCAGAACGGCTTCACCACTGACCCCCCGCAACGACACAGCGAGATCCACGTCTTCCCTTCGGGTGAAACCTTTCGCCTGTTCTCAGGGATGGGAACCGGATGTCCTTCGTGATCGACGAGATTCACTTCACCGTGAATCCGGTAGGGACCGTTCTTGCGAATCTCGATCGTGACGTCTGCCATTACAGGACCTGAGTTATAGGGAAGCCCTCACACACTTACATCTTAACAGTAGTCAGTAACAGGTCGTGACTCCATTGCTCGGAGAAACCCTGTTGACGCAACACAGTCGCGATCTGACCCCAGTGACGAATGCCGTGCAGGAAGATGTTCGACGCAATCTTGTGCTTGCTGGCGGTGACGGTGCCGGCCGTCAACGTCTGGAACGTCAGCTCGCGATCGAGCTCACTCTCCGGCGCCGACGTCAGAAATTCGATCAGCTGTGCGCGGGCATTGTCTCCCAGCTCGAAGACGTCTTCAATCGAAGTCTGCCGAAAGCCGTCCCACGGCGTCACATCCTGATCCTGCAGCCGCTGTGCGTAGCGCAGCTCGACGGCGAAGATGTGGGCCACAACACCGCCGATCGTCGCCATCCGTCCTGTCGCAAACGGGACCGCCCACGCTTTGGGACGCTCCACGAACCAGTCGTGCCATCGGTGGTGCTCCATCGATGTGAGCTCGAGGAGCGTCTGGTATCTCAGAGCACACCGGTCGATGGCGCTCACACGCGGAGTGTGTCCGCGCGCCAGTTCCGGATCGCGCGTTTGATATCGCCCTGTGATTTGAGCTCGCCGTTCAGTGTACGTCGCGTCAGGTCCGGAACTTCGTCATCGGCGGCGAACCGGATCGCGATCAGCTGCGTCGCGGTCAATTCACCGACGCGCCCACGCAGGTCGGCTGGCAGGACCCGGTCCAGCCGCGAGCGCTCTTCCAGCCGGATAATTCGGTCTTGCGCCCGCAGTGGCATGGACCGCGAAACGAAGATTCCGACGGCGATCGCGATCGCGACGATCACGCCCCAGGCGTTGATAGGTCGTGGGTCGCGCACGTAGGAGATGGCTACGACGAAGACGTTGATGATCAGCACCGGAAGGGCGAAGAAATGCCACAAGGGAATCCAGCGGCGGTGGGAAGCGAATGTCTGGGTCTGGTCCGCCATCGTAGCTCCTTGGTTGTTTATGGTTCACTCAACGAAGAACTTATCAGCCGCTAAGGGTTCGAGCTACGCGATCTGCGCCTGCGCGTCGCGCGCGTAGCGCTTTAGGCGCGTCACCATTGCGTTTAGCCCGGGCTCGCGAGCGCCGAGGCCGATGCTTTCCATGAGAATACGAACGAAATCCTGCGGAATGCCGAGGGCCGTCGACGGCGGCTGGCCATTCACCGCCGCGAAAATGATCGCGAGGACAGCAGCGATGGTCGGAGATTCGCGGATGTTGAGGTCGGCGTAGAAGTGCAGCTTGCCATTCCTCATCTCGGGGATGATGTCGACGCGCGTCATGCACTCAGGGATCGTGAACGCTCCGCGGTCGAGGTCCTTGAATCGATCAGGCAGCGGCTCGAGCTTCTTCGAATACTGAACGAGCGCCTGCATTTTCTCCTCACGCCCCATCGAACGGAACAGCTTCAACACGCGATCGATCGACGGAGGAATACTCGACATCTGCGCGGCGTTCTCCATGCCGGCAATCTAATTAACTTTCGCATATCGAATCATCAATCGCACGGGAGAAACGGGATGCCAACGAGAAAAGCAACAGCGATGTGGGAAGGCGGGCTCAAGAGTGGAAAAGGCAGCTTCAAGGGTGAGAGTGGGACGATCGGCGGCCAGTACAACTTCAGCTCGCGTTTCGAGAGCGGCGCCGGTTCGAATCCCGAAGAGTTGCTCGCCGCTGCCGAGGCCGCGTGTTTCAGCATGGCACTAGCTAGCGGGCTCGAGAAGAACGGCACTCCAGCCACCAAGATCGACACCAGCGCCGCGTGCACGATTCAGGCGGTTCCCGGCGGCTTCGGCATCACGACGATGAAGCTCAACGTGCAGGCGACGGTCCCGAACATCGACAAAAAGAAGTTCGATCAGATCGCGCAGGAGACCAAGGAAGGATGCCCGGTCTCCAAAGCTCTCAAGGGCAACGTCGACCTTCAGCTCGACGCCAGACTTCTCTAGCGCGAGTAGTTGCGGATCTTGCTCTTGAGCAGCTCGCCGTTGGAGAAAATGATCTGCTCGCCCGACTCGCTTCGCACGCGAGTCGTCTTCAGCCCGATATGCTCGACCTTGCCGCGATAGTTCTCGACCGAGATCGAATCGCCGACGACGAACGGTTTGTCCATGACGATCGAGACCGCGGCAAACAGGTCGCCCAGGATGTTCTGAATGGCCAGCGCGATCGCGAGTCCACCGATACCCAGACCGGTCAGCAGCGGCCTGACCGGGATGTGGAGCGCCGCGAGACCGGCAAGACCGAGGACGACCCAGACCGTGAGCCGCGCCACGGCGCCCAGGGCTTTGAACGTGGTGATCGCGCTTCCATCCGTCACATGGAGCTGGACGTAGCGCTGGATGTAGTAGCTGATGATGATGTTCGCCCAGATCACGCCCTGCATGAACAGCGCGAGGATCGTCGCGATGTCCGCCAGACTATTCTGACCTGACGGGGGTCGGGGATACCCGAGCAATCCCGGGACGAACGAGGCAAAAAGTGCGAGGATCAGGAAGAACGATCCACGCAGCAGCCGGCCAACGTGGGCGCAGCAGGCGTGGCGCTCTCAGCTCCCCACTTGTTCCGTTGCAGTTGCAGTTGTCTCTTGCAGATACGGGTGACGAGCCATGAGATCCACATTCGCGTCGCAAGCGTCGCAGTTGTCGCAACTCCAATCGGCGCTCACTTCCTCGCCGAAGTGCTCGAGGATGTAGCGGGTCCGGCACTGGGTCGTCTGGCAGAACTGGATCATCGTGCGAAGCTTTTCCTGATCCATGGCGCGACGCTCCTCATAGTCCTGCAGATCCGCGCTCAGATCCACGGCGCAGAGATTCTCGCCCAGCCGCTCCCACTTGCCGCCGCGATGCTCGCGCACCAGACCATGACGCTTCAACAGCGCGAAGACGATCTTCGCCTTGCGCGAGGGGATTCCGGTGAGCTGCACGATGTCCTCGAGGAGGACGGGAGTCTTGAGGGGGTATTTTTCCAACGCCAGCGCGACCTGCGCGGCTTCCTGAACTTCCGGATACTTGCCGCCGAGAAAGTACGATTGTATCCGCTTGTCCTCGACCCGATATAACACTCTGCATACCGCCGGCTGCCCATCGCGCCCCGCTCTGCCGGCCTCCTGGTAGTACGCCTCGATCGATCCCGGAAAATGGTAGTGGATCACCCAGCGCAAATCCTGCTTGTCGATCCCGAGTCCGAAGGCATTAGTCGCGATGATCGCCTTGAGGTCGCCCGCCATGAAGCGGTCCTGCACATCCTTTCGATCCGCTGCCGGCCGCTTGCCGTGATAGAGTCCAATGCTGAAATCTTCCGACAGCATATCGTAGAGCCGCTCCGCCTCCTTGACCGTGGCGACGTAGATGACACCTGAGCCCTCGAAGTCGCGCAGCGCGTGTCGAAGGATGGTGTCCTTGAGCTGGTCGTTGACGGTGCGAATCACCTCGAAGCGGAGATTGGGGCGGGCAAATCCGGTGATGGTGATGTGCGGATCGATCATACCGAGCTGGCGAATGATGTCCGCCTGCACGTGAGCAGTTGCCGTAGCGGTAAGGGCCAATATCGGCGGACGTCCCAGCCGCTTGGAGATGCCGCCGAGGGAGAGGTAGTCCGGGCGGAAATCGTGGCCCCACTGGCTGACGCAATGCGCCTCGTCGACGACGAAGAGGCTGATGGGCCGCGAGAGAAGGTGCTCGAAGAATGCTCGGTCCTTGAAACGTTCGGGCGTGAGGTACAGGATCTCGCCTTCTCCTTCTGCGATCTGACGGTGGACTTCGCGCGTCTCTGAGGTCGAGAGGTGCGAATGCATCGCCACCGAGCTGACGCCCTGCGCGGACAGCTTGTCGTGCTGGTCCTTCATCAGCGCGATCAAGGGACTGACGACGATCGTGAGGCCTGGCAGGAGGACTGCGGGGAGCTGATAGATCAGCGACTTTCCGCTCCCGGTCGGCATTACTACCAGCGCATCCTTGCCGGCAAGAATGGCGTCAAACGGGTCCCACTGACCTCGTCGGAAGTCCTGATGGCCAAATCGGTCGGAGAGCAGCGTACGGGCTGCCGCCTTGGTTATCTGCTTTGACACACCCGCCGGAATAGGCACAAAGCATTCCTCTGTTACCCGTTGCCCGTTACCCGTTAGCCGCGTAACCTCCGCGACGATGCCAGGTCCTTCTCACTCACCAACTGATTCGCGGTTCGAGTTGTTTGCTTCGACGGCGCTGGGGCTCGAGTCCATCGCCGCTGGGGAGCTCAAGAGCCTTGGAGTACGAGGGCGGCAGGAGATTGGCGGCGTTGCGTTCGCGGGAGATCTTGATCGACTATACCAGGCGAATCTCTGGCTGCGCACCGCAAGCAGAGTCGTTGCGAGGCTCGGTCATTTTCACGCGAGCACATTTTACGAGCTCGAACGCCGAGCCAGGAAACTGCCGTGGGAGGAGTTCCTACCCACTAGCGGACCGGTGAGGCTGCGCGTCACGTGCAGAAAATCCAGACTCTACCACTCGGATGCGGTGGCGGAGCGGGTGCTGTCAGCCATTTCGGAATCAGTCTCGCGGGCGATCGAATTCAGCGACGACGGATTCAGCAGCGAAGGGGAGGACACGGACCACGCGGATCGGGCGGAACACGCGGATGGAGCAATTGACGCAGGAAATCAAAAGATTGTTGTTGGGGGGCAGGCGCAGTTGTTCGTCGTGCGTATCATCCACGACGAGGTCGAGATCAGTGCGGACAGCTCGGGCGAGCTGCTTCATCGCCGCGGATACAGGCAGGAAGTTGCCAAAGCGCCACTCCGAGAAACGCTGGCCGCCGCAATGGTTCTCGCCAGCGGGTGGCGGAGCGGGGAGCCGCTTCTGGATCCGATGTGCGGGTCGGGCACGATCCCGGTCGAAGCAGCCATGCTCGCGCGCGGCATTGCGCCGGGCGCGCAGCGGAGGTTCCAGTTCATGAACTGGCCCACATTCGACGAGCGGCGCTGGAATGCCATCCTCGACAACGCCCGCACCTCGGCCACGCGCTCGAGCGAGAGAATCAGCGGCAGCGATCGCGATGCGGGCGCGATTGGTGCCGCCAGGCGAAACGCAGAAAGGGCAGGAGTCGCGGACACGATCCATTTCAGCGACAAGGCGATCTCGGACTCGATCGCGAATCTCGATGACGTTGAAAACGGAGCGGGCTGGGTCCTCACGAATCCGCCATACGGCATTAGAATCGGGGAAGGTGAAGATCTCCGAAATCTTTACGCCCGGCTTGGCGCAGAGCTGAAAACGAAACCAGGTTGGAGACTTGGCGTTCTCACATCGGATACTGGACTGATCGGCCAGACCGGGCTATCCATGGTGTCTCGATTCGACACACGAAACGGCGGAATTCCGGTGAGCTTCATGGTCAGCGAAAAGCCTGGGCAGAAACGTGGGTAAGTTAGATAACCATCAAATGGGGACCGTGATCTCGATAAACGTTTCCAACGGTGGAGTGCCTAAAGGGCGCGTTAATGACGCCAAAGTGTCGCTGTTAGGGCTTGTAAATGATGATCATGACGACAAGAAGCACCATGGCGGACCCGAGCGAGCCGTTTGCGTGTATTCGCTCGAAAGGATCCGTGCCCTGCAGGCGGAAGGGCATCCGATCGACATTGGGACGGCCGGAGAAAACGTGACCGTAGAAGGAATCGATTGGGAGCTGGTCGTGCCAGGGGCGCGATTTCGCCTCGGCGAGCAAGTACTCCTGGAAGTCGCCTCCTTCACCAGCCCGTGCAAAACGATCAGGGATTCGTTTATAAAGGGCAGATTCGTTCGAATCTCGCAGAAGCTCCACCCCGGGTGGAGCCGAGTTTACACCCGGGTTCTCTCTGAAGGAGCCATCCGCTTCGGCGATGCCGTGGAGCTGACCCCGCCGGCCGAGTAAACGCCGGGTCGGTAACCGTTTCCAGAACGGTCCCACTTTTGAACAGTACTCTACTTCCCCCTCCCCGGGCCTTTCCTGGGTCGAGCCGGGATCTGAGACCCGCCCGGGCGGGCTCGAGCAGCCACTCAAGGAGTAAAGTCGTGGAGATCGGCGACAACTTAGAAGTCGAGGAGCTGGAGTCGGACGAGGCTTCGACCCGCTCACCTACCGCAGCCGGTTCGCGCCGAAAGAATGGGCGGAACAGCGGCAAAGGCAGAAACGGAAAGCGAAATGGCAACAGCGGCAGTGAAGATGCCAACCGAGACGCAGCCGTCGCCGGAAATGGCGGCTCCCTCAGGGAGACTGATCTCCGTCGCCTGCTCGCAGGGATGCGCGATCTGAAGGAAGGCGATTTCAACGTCCGCCTCCCTGTCTTGGACGACCCTCTGCTGGCGGAAATCGCCGACGAGTTCAACGGCATTGCCAAGCTCAGCACGCGGATGTGCGACGAGATGACGCGCGTGAGCAAGACGATCGGGCGCCAAGGCCAAATGAACGATCGCGTTTCGATTGGTGCGGTAACGGGCGGATGGAGGCAGACCATCGATTCGGTCAACACACTCATCACCGACCTCGCGTCGCCGACGACCGAAATCGCGCGCGTGCTCAGCGCCGTAGCCGACGGCGATCTGAACCAGAAAATGGTACTCGAGATCGACGGCAAGTCCGTGCAGGGCGAATTCCTGCGCATCGCCACCACTGTGAACACGATGGTCGACCAGCTCGGGTCGTTCGCCGACGAAGTCACCCGCGTGGCGCGAGAAGTTGGAACCGAGGGCAAGCTCGGCGGCCAGGCCGAAGTTCCCGGCGTCGCCGGCACCTGGAAGGACCTCACTGATAACGTCAACACTCTGGCGGGAAACCTCACCAGCCAGGTCAGAAACATCGCTGCCGTCACGACGGCGGTCGCGAAGGGAGACCTCTCTCAGAAGATCACTGTTGAAGCACGCGGCGAGACGCTCGAGCTCAAGAACACGATCAACACGATGGTCGATCAGCTCAGTGGATTCGCTTCCGAAGTAACTCGAGTCGCCAAGGAAGTCGGAAGCGAAGGGAAGCTCGGAGGCCAGGCGCAGGTAGCCGGTATCGGAGGAACCTGGAAAGATCTCACCGACAACGTCAACGCGATGGCGTCGAACCTCACCGGACAGATCAGAAACATCGCCGACGTCACGACAGCGGTCGCGAAAGGCGATCTCTCGCGCAAGATCACGGTCGACGTGAAGGGCGAAATCCTCGAGCTCAAGAACACGGTCAACACGATGGTCGACCAGTTGAGCACCTTCGCCGAGGAAGTAACTCGTGTCGCGCGCGAAGTGGGAACAGAAGGGCGACTCGGCGGACAGGCGCAAGTCCCGCAGGTCGCCGGCACATGGAAGGACTTGACCGACAACGTGAACTTCATGGCGTCGAACCTCACGGGTCAGGTGAGAAACATCGCCGACGTCACGACAGCCGTCGCGCGCGGTGACCTGTCGCGCAAGATCACTGCTGACGCGCGTGGCGAAATCCTCGAGCTGAAAAACACCATCAACATCATGGTGGATCAGCTGAGCGCATTCGCTTCCGAAGTGACGCGCGTTGCGCGCGAGGTGGGAACCGAAGGCATGCTCGGCGGGCAGGCAGAAGTGCCCGGTGTCGGTGGAACGTGGAAGGATCTCACGGACAACGTGAATACCCTCGCGGGCAATCTCACCAGTCAGGTGAGAAACATCGCGGCCGTCACGACCGCAGTCGCGAAGGGCGACCTCTCGCAGAAGATCACCGTGGAAGTGAAGGGCGAGACGGCGAACCTCAAGAACACCATCAACACGATGGTGGACCAGCTGAGCACGTTCGCGTCGGAGGTGACGCGCGTGGCGCGCGAAGTGGGAACCGAAGGGCGGCTGGGAGGTCAGGCCGAGGTGCCGGGAGTGGGCGGCACCTGGAAGGATCTCACGGATAACGTGAACGCGATGGCGTCGAGCCTCACCGGTCAGATCAGAAACATCGCGGACGTCACGACGGCGGTCGCGAAGGGAGACCTCTCGAGGAAGATCACCGCTGAAGCCAAGGGCGAGATCCTGGAGCTGAAGAGCACCATCAACATCATGGTGGATCAGCTCAGCTCATTTGCCTCCGAAGTGACGCGCGTCGCGAAGGAGGTAGGTACGGAAGGAAAGCTTGGAGGCCAGGCCGAGGTCCCCGGCGTCGGCGGCACTTGGAAGGATCTCACCGACAACGTGAACTTCATGGCGTCGAACCTCACCGGCCAGGTGAGAAACATCGCCGACGTGACCACAGCTGTCGCGCGTGGAGACCTGAATCGAAAGATCACCGCGGAAGCGAAGGGAGAAATTCTCGAGCTGAAGCAGACGATCAACACCATGGTCGATCAGCTCAGTGCATTCGCGGCCGAAGTAACGCGCGTTGCGCGCGAAGTCGGAACGGAGGGCAAGCTCGGTGGACAGGCTAACGTCCCCGGAGTTGCCGGCACCTGGAAGGATCTCACCGACAACGTGAACACTCTTGCCGGCAATCTCACCGGACAGGTGCGCAATATCGCCGCGGTCACGACTGCGGTCGCGCGCGGTAATCTGTCGCAGAAGATCACCGTCGAAGCGAAGGGCGAAACGGCGGAGCTGAAAGACACCATCAACACCATGGTCGATCAGCTCGGCGCATTTGCCGACGAAGTAACCCGCGTCGCCAAGGAGGTAGGCACCGAAGGAAAGCTTGGCGGACAAGCGAGCGTGCCCGGGGTCGCTGGAACGTGGAAGGATCTGACCGACAACGTGAACGCAATGGCGTCGAATCTTACCGGGCAGATCAGAAACATCGCGGACGTTACCACGGCAGTCGCGAAGGGAAACCTGTCGCGCAAGATCACTGTGGACGTGAAGGGCGAAATCCTCGAGCTGAAGCAAACCATCAACACGATGGTCGACAGCCTGAGCGTATTCGCCGGCGAAGTAACGCGCGTCGCGCGCGAGGTTGGAACGGAGGGACGCCTGGGTGGTCAGGCGAACGTGCCGGGAGTCGCCGGCACGTGGAAGGATCTTACTGACAACGTGAACTTCATGGCGTCGAACCTCACCGGCCAGGTGAGAAACATCGCCGACGTCACCACCGCGGTCGCGAAGGGTGACCTCTCGCGCAAGATGACGGTGGACGTGAAGGGTGAAATCCTCGAGCTGAAGAACACGATCAACACCATGGTCGATCAGCTCAGCGCATTCTCGTCCGAGGTGACCCGCGTCGCCCGCGACGTCGGCACCGAAGGAAAGCTTGGCGGGCAGGCGAACGTCCCGGGCGTTGCAGGAACGTGGAAGGACCTCACCGACAACGTGAACACGCTGGCCGGAAACCTGACTGGCCAAATCAGAAACATCGCGCTGGTCACCACCGCGGTCGCCAAGGGTGACCTGTCGCAGAAGATCACGGTCGAAGTGCGCGGTGAAATACTCGAGCTCAAAAATACCGTCAACGCGATGGTGGACTCGCTTCGCGTCTTCGCCGACGAAGTGACTCGTGTCGCCAAGGAAGTGGGCACTGAAGGGAAGCTCGGCGGCCAGGCGGAAGTGCCGGGAGCCGCGGGCACGTGGAGAGCGCTCACGGACAACGTGAACGCGATGGCGAACAGCCTGACACTGCAGGTGCGAGCGATCGCCGATGTAGCGACGGCGGTGACGCGTGGAGATCTGAGCCGGCAGATCGCGGTCGAGGCGCAGGGAGAGCTCGACGAGCTCAAGAACAACCTGAACCAGATGATCGCGAACCTGAAGACCACGACCGAGAAGAACAACGAGCAGGACTGGCTGAAGACCAACCTCGCCAAGTTCTCGCGCATGATGCAGGGGCAGAAGGATCTCGAAGCTGTGTCGAAGCTCATTATGTCGGAGCTCACTCCTCTCGTGTCGGCGCACCACGGCACGTTCTACATCATGGAGGAAGAGAACAACACTCCGGTCCTCAAGCTGATTGCGAGCTACGCTTACAAAGAGCGCAAGCACATTGGTAGCCGATTCTTCCTCGGCGAGGGACTCGTCGGGCAGGCCGCGCTGGAGAAGAAGCCGATTCTGCTGACGAACGTACCGGACGATTACATCCGCATTACATCAGGCCTCGGTGAAGCGCCACCGCGGAACATTCTCGTTCTGCCGGTTCTGTTCGAGGGAGATGTGAAAGCAGTGATCGAGCTCGCCTCGTTCCTGCCGTTCAGCCAGATCCATCAGCTCTTCCTCGATCAGCTTGCCGAGAGCGTGGGCGTCGTGATCAACATGATCGCAGCCAACATGCGGACGGCGGAGCTGCTCGAGCAGTCTCAGAGCCTCACTTTGGAATTACAGAGCCAATCGGAAGAGCTGCGCAAGCAGCAGGAAGAGCTGAAGAGATCGAACTCCGAGCTCGAGGCGCAGGCGACGACGCTGCGCACGTCCGAAGAGCTGCTCAAGGACCAGCAGGAAGAGCTGCAGCAGGTCAACGAAGAGCTCGAGGAGAAGGCATCGCTGCTGGCGGAGCAGAATCGAAAGGTCGAGTCGAAGAACGAGGAAGTGGAGTCCGCGAGGCTCGCTCTCGAAGAAAAGGCAGACCAGCTCGCTCTCAGCTCCAAGTACAAGTCGGAGTTCCTCGCCAACATGTCGCACGAGCTGAGGACCCCGCTCAACAGCCTTCTCATTCTCGCGCGCCTCCTCAGCGAGAACAAGGACGGCAATCTCACGCCGAAGCAGGTGGAGTTTGCCCAGACGATTCTCACGTCCGGCAGCGACCTGCTGAATCTGATCAACGATGTGCTCGACTTGTCGAAGGTCGAGGCCGGCAAGATGGACGTCAACACTTCCGACGTGCGTCTATCCGACGTGAAGGAGTTCGTCGAGCGCAGCTTCAGCCAGGTGGCGGAGCAAAAGGGGCTGGGCTTCCATGTGGAGCTCAACGCCGACCTTCCCCAGACGATCTACACCGATGGCTCGCGCGTGCAGCAGGTGCTCAAGAACCTGTTGTCCAACGCTTTCAAGTTCACCCAGGAAGGGGACGTCACACTCACGGTTCGGCGGGCGGTCGGAAGTCATTGCGTTTGCGGTCGCCGACACCGGTATCGGAATCGCAAAGGACAAGCAGCGCCTCATTTTCGAGGCCTTCCAGCAAGCCGACGGAACCACGAGTCGCAAATTTGGTGGAACGGGGCTCGGTCTCTCGATCAGTCGAGAGATCGCGCGACTCCTCGGCGGCGAGATCCGCGTCGAGAGCTCGGAGAATCAGGGGAGCACCTTCACTCTGTTTCTGCCTTCGCGCTTCGTACCGCGTCCCGATGCCCCGATCCGTGAAACGCGCGAGACAGGCGACTTTATGTCTCCGAGCCCGCAGTCGCCAAGGACCGGCGCTCCGCAGGCGCGAACAACCCCCGTGCGCAAGCCGGCACACAGCAGGGACAAGCGGCGCGCATCTTCAGGCAACGCGCTTCAGTACCGGCCGGAACGGCGAGCAGTCCCGCAGACCGTGATCAGTGACGACAGGGAGCACATCGAGGAAGGAGATCGCACCGTTCTCGTCATCGAGAACGACCAGAATTTCGCCAAGGTTCTGCTCGACATGGCGCGCGACAAAGGCTACAAGGGCGTCGTCGAGCTTGATGGCGAAGCGGGGCTGCAGGCAGCCCGGGACGTTCGTCCGGACGCGATAACGCTGGACATCGACATGCCGGGCATGGATGGACTCGAGGTCCTGGACCGGCTGAAGCGCGACCCCGAGACGAGACACGTTCCGGTTCACATCATCTCCGGCGTCGAGGAGAAGCGCGAAGGCCTCAAGGCCGGAGCCATCGCTTTCCTCGCCAAACCGGTCAGCAAGGAAGCTCTGGATGCGGCGTTCGCGCGGATTTCGGCATTTCTCGACACCGTACCAAAGAGCCTGCTGGTGGTCGAGGACAACGAGACGCAGCGGCAGAGCATCGTCGAGCTGATCGCGCACGACGATGTGGAGATCACGGCAGTCGGCTCTCCGGAAGAGGCGCTGACCAAGCTTCAGGAAAAGCACTTCGATTGCATGGTGCTCGATCTTGGGCTGCGTGCGGGCAGCGATATGAGCGGATTCGACCTGCTCGAGAAGGTGAAATCCGATCCGGACAACCACGACCTGCCGATCATCATCTACACGGGCAAGGAGCTCAGCCCGGAAGACGAGACGAAGATCAAGAAGTACGCGGAGACCATCATCGTGAAGGACGTGAAATCGCCCGAGCGTCTTCTCGATGAAACCGCCCTCTTCCTCCATCGCATCGAGGCCAGGCTTCCCGAGCAGAAGAGGAAGATGCTGGAGCAGCTCCACGACGCCGACTCGGTGGTGGCGGGCAAGAGCGTGCTCGTCGTCGATGACGATGTGCGCAACATCTTCTCGCTCACCAGCATGCTGGAGGATCACGGCATGATCGTGCGTTTCGCCGAGAATGGTAAGCAGGCGATCGAGCAGCTGAAGAAGGACCCGAACGTCGATGTCGTCCTGATGGACATCATGATGCCGGAGATGGACGGCTACGAAACGACCAGGGCAATTCGCGCGATGGATCAGTTCAAGACGCTGCCTATCATCGCTCTCACGGCGAAAGCGATGAAGGGCGACCGCGAAAAAACCATTGCGGCAGGTGCTTCGGATTACATCACGAAGCCCGTCGATACGGAGCAGCTGATGTCGCTGTTGCGCGTGTGGCTGTACCGGTAGCGGACCCCGTCGCGCCGACCGTCGGCGAGCCTGACCCGCAGGATTTCAAGCCCGATCTCGAGCGAATCGAGATCGAGCTGCTGCTGGAAGGGATATTCCGCCACTACGGCTTCGATTTCCGCTCTTACGCCTATGCGTCGATCCGGCGCCGGCTGTGGAAGCGCATC
>WNFK01248793.1_pt3 | contig 27190 bp, 24 predicted proteins | sample 5400281 | NCBI WGS metagenome assembly WNFK01 (sample SAMN13153350, study PRJNA577476) | soil metagenome | isolation source: 20 cm soil on Douglas fir-dominated hillslope | place: USA:California | collected 2013-09-17
GCCCGCGCCAACATCCTGGCCGCCATCCCGGCCCGCACGGGGCGGGTCACCTAGCCCGGCAGCGGTTCGCGGGGCCGCGTCGTCGCTCGGCCCCTCAACCGCCCAGGTAGTGGGCCCGCACCTCCGGATCCTCGAGCAGCGCCTGGCCGGTCCCCTCGAAGCGGTTGCGACCCAGCTCGAGCACGAAGCCGCGATGCGAGATCGCGAGCGCCTGCTTGGCGTTCTGCTCGACCATGAGCACTGCGGCGCCCTCGCGGTTCACCGCCACGATCGCGCCGAAGACGGCCTCGACCATCCGCGGGTCGAGCCCCAGGGACGGCTCGTCGATCAGCAGGAGCCGCGGGTGGAGCAGGAGCGCGATGGCGATCTCGAGAATCTGCTGCTGGCCGCCCGAGAGCGTGCCGGCCGGCGCCCGGCGCCTGGCGCCGAGGAGCGGGAAGCGCTCCATGAGCGCCTCGATGTCGGCGCGCACGCGCGCGTCGCGGCGGGTGTACGCGCCCATCTCGAGGTTCTCCTCCACGCTCATCGCCGGGAAGTTGCAGCGCCCCTGCGGCACGTAGGAGCACCCGCGGCGGAGCACGTCCACCGGGTCCTGGCCCGCGATCTCCTCGCCCCCGAGCCGGATGCTGCCCCGCGTCGGCTTCACCATGCCGAACACGGTGCGCAGCAGCGTCGACTTGCCCGCGCCGTTGGCCCCGATGATCGACACGATCTCGTCGGCCCGGACGTCGGCGGACACCCCGCGCAGGACCTCGATCTCGCCGTAGCCGGCGTGCACGTCCGCCAGGCGCAGCACCGTCGCGCCCACCCCGCCGCCCGTCCCCTCAGCGGCCAAAGTACGCCTCCACCACCTTCGCATCGCGCCGGACCGCCTCGGGCGGGCCTTCCGCGATCTTCTGGCCGTGGTCGAGCACGACCACGCGCTGGGAGATGTCCATGACCACGTCCATGTTGTGCTCGAGATTCACCGCCGCCGCCGGCTCGTCCAGCAGCAGGAGGTCGGGGTCCGGCATCAGCGCGGCGGCGAAGGCCAGCAGCTTCCGCTGGCCGTAGGACAGGCTGCCCGCCGGGGCATTCGCGCGCGCCGCGAGTCCCACCGACTCGAGCAGGGTCCGGGCCCGGTCGATCGCCGCCGCCTCGAAGCGACGGACCCGCGGCGTGCGCACCAGGCGCGCCACCACGCTCTCCTCCTGGTGCTGCTGGAGGAAGGTCAAGAGATTCTCGAGCGCGGAGAGTCGCGGGAACACGCTCACGAGCTGGAAGGTGCGGCCCAGCCCGAGCCGCGCGATCCGATGCGCGGCCACCCCGGTGACGTCGTGCCCGCGGAAGAGCACCCGGCCGGCGTCCGGCGCCAGGTAGCCGGTGACGCAGTTGAACAGCGTGGTCTTGCCCGAGCCGTTGGGCCCGATGAGGCTCACCAGCTCCCCCGCCTCCACGGTCAGGTCCACCGCATCGACCGCGGTGACGCCGAGAAACCGCTTGGTGATCCCGCGGGCCTCGAAGAGCGCCATCGGCTAGGCTCCCGGTCCGGCCGGCCGCCGGGCGAGCGCCGAGCCGCGGCGCATCACCCCCTCGAGCCCTTCCGGCGCGCGGATCACGATGACGAGCAACAGGAGCCCGTAGATCACCATGCGCCAGGTCGGCGCCATCCGGAGAATCTCGGGCAGCGCGGTGAAGGCGGCCGCGCCGACCAGCACGCCGCGCAGGCTCCCCACCCCGCCCAGGAAGATCATCACGAGCAGGCTGACGCTCAAGCTCACGGTCAGCTCGCCGGGGCAGAGCACGCCGATGTAGGAGACGTAGAGGCTGCCCACCCCGCCCGCCACCGCGCCGCTGATGATGAAGGCGAGCATACGGTATCGGAGCGGATCGATGGAGGCCGCCGCCGCCAGCGTCTCGTTGTCGCGCACCGCGTGGAACGCGCGGCCCAGACGGAACGTGGTGAGGCCGTGGTAGAGCAGCCCGACGAGGGCCACCGTGGCGAGCCCCATCCAGTAGAACGCGGGCAACGTGGCGATCCGGACGGCGCCCCACTGCGGCTTCGGGATGCCGGTCACGCAGAGCGGCCCGTGCGTGAAGTCGACCCAGTTGGTGGCGACGATCTGCGTCACGATCGCGAAGCCCAGCGTGCCCATCGCGAAGCTGTGCTCGGTCAGGCGGAACATGGGCACGCCCACGACGAGCGCGACCAGGCCCGCCAGCGCGATGCCGGCGGCGAGCGCGCCCGCGAACGGCCAGCGCGCCTCCGTGGCCAGGAGTGCCGCGGTGTAGGCCCCGATCCCGAAGAACGCGGGGTGGGCCAGCGAGAGGCTGCCCACGTGGCCCACCACCAGGTCGTAGCTGAGCGCGAGCGCGCCGTAGAGCGTGGTGAAGATCAGCACGTGCAGGATGTAGCGCTGCTGGCCCGGCAGCGCGGCCGCCACGATCCACGGCACCCCGAGCAGGAGGGCCGCCGACGCGACCCATCGCGCGGTGCGCACCGTCAGATCCCGATGCGCCGGCCGAAGAGCCCCTGCGGCCGCACGAGTAGCACCAGCACCATGACCACGAACGCGATGGCGTCCTTGTAGGCGTAGGAGACGTAGCCGGCGGCGAGCGACTCGGCCAGGCCGATCAGGAAGGCGGCCGCGATGGCGCCCTTGACGAAGCCGAAGCCACCCACGATCACCGCCGCGAACGCCTTGAGGGTCAGCAGGGACCCCACGTCCGGGAAGATGTTGAAGAGCGGCGAGACCAGCGCGGCGGCCGCCCCGGCGAGCGCCGCCGAGATCCCGAAGGTGGCGAGCGCCACCCGCTGCACGTCCACTCCCACCACCGCGCAGGCCTCGCGGTTCTGCGACATCGCCCGCATGGCCTTCCCGAGCTTGGCGCGCGTCACGAACCACTCGAGCCCGGCGAAGATGACCACCGCCGCGACCAGCACGACCAGCCGCTGCCACGCCATGCGCACCCCGCCCACCTCCAGGATGGCCGAGGAAAGCGTGGTGGGCACCTCCTTGGGCTGGGTGCCGAAGACCAGGATCGCCAGGTTGGTGAGGGTGATCGAGGTGGCGAGGGTGGCGATGAGCTGCACGTGCCAGGTGCGAGGCAGGATGGTGCGGATCACCGAGCGTTCGTAGACGAGCCCGAACGCCCCCATCGCGGCGGTCGCCACGAGGGCCGCCACCGGGTACGGCAGCCCCAGCTCGCCGTACGCGTACCAGAAGGCGTAGCCGCCCAGCATGTAGAATTCGCCGTGCGCGAAGTTGATCAGGCGCACCACCCCGAACATGAGGGCCAGCCCGGTCGCCACCATGGCGTAGAGCGAGCCCAGGGTGAGGCCGTGCACGAGCGGCTCGACGAGATCGCCCACGGGGCGACGACTACGGCTGGATCGGGATCTTCTCCAGCACCTTCAGCTGGCCGCCGCTGATCTCCACCAGCAGCATGTTGATGAACGCCTGGTGGGTGTCGTCGAACTTGATCCGTCCGACCGGCGTGTTCGGGATGTCGATCTCCTCCAGCGCGTCGCGGATGGCCTTGCGGTCGGAGCGCCCGGTCTTCTTGATCGCCTGCTCGATGGCGGGCGCGACCGCGTAGCGGAACGCGATGGCCGCGAGGCTGCCGTGAACGCGCACCGGAACCTTCCAGCGCTCGAGCCATTGCTTCTCCCACGCCGGATCGAGGGCCGGGGTCCAGTAGGTCGCCTCCACGAGGCCGTCGGCGATCGAGGGGCTGTCCCTCACCTGGTAGAGGAACTCCACGGTGGCCATGCTGCCCCGGGCGTAGAGCTTCTGGGTGAGCCCGACCTCGCGGAACTGGCGCATGAACACGCTGCCCTCGCTGGCCAGCATGACCAGCAGCACCGCCTCCGGGTTGGCCCGCTTCACCCGGGTGAGCACCGGCCGGTAGTCGGCCTGTCCCCGGTCGAAGAACTCGGTGCTCACCAGCTTGATGCCGTTCTTCTTGAACGCCACGTCGTAGGCCGCGGCCGCCCCGCGCCCGAAGTCGTCGTTCTGGGCGAAGATCGACACCGTCTTGGTGGTGGACTGGGCCATGTGCTTGGCGAACTGGCTGGCCAGCATCACGTCGTCCGGGTTCACCCGGAACGCCCACTCGTTGCCGTTCTTGCCGATCAGCTCGCGGATCTTCGGGTGGCTGCAGGCCTCGATCACCATCGGCACCGCCAGCTCCTTCACCACCGGCAGGGCCCCCAGACAGGCGCCGCTGTGGGTCTGGCCGATGATCACATCCACTCGGTCGACGTCCACCAGTTTGCGCACCGCGCTCACCGCCTCGCCGGGGGTGCCCGCGTTATCGCCGAAGTAGAGCTCGATCTTCCGGCCCATGATGCCGCCCCGGGCGTTGTACTCGTCGGCCAGCATCTGGGCCGCCCACTTCACGCCCTCGCCGGTGATCGCCGACGGTCCGGTCATGGCCGAGGAGAACCCCACCCGGATGGCCGGCGCGCTCTGCGCCCGCGCCCCCGGCAGGTCTCCGGCAAGGACGAGGGCCAGCCCCCCTACGACTCCGATCGCGGTCCGCCACGTCGCTGTCATCGCGCTCTCCTCGCTCGGCGCTCAGCCGAGTATCTGCAGTTCCTGGCTCGATTGCGTGAGCCGGCGCACGCCGCCGGGGATGATCTCGACCGCGTCCTCGACCTGCACGCCGCCCCAGCCGTGCTCGTAGTAGGGCGTCTCCACGCAGAAGACCATCCCGGGCTCGAGCGGGGTGTGGGTCGCCGCGTTGATGGTGGGCGGGTCGTAGGGCTCGAGGCCGATGCCGTGGCCCACGTGGTATCGCTCGTAGTGCGGCATGCCGTGCTCGCGGGTCACCCGCATCGCGGTCTCGAAGATCTGGCTGACCGGCACCCCCGGCTTCATCGCGGCGATGGCCGCCTTCTCCCCGTCGCGCGCGGCATTGTAGTAGCGGAGCTGCTTGTCGCTCGGGGCTCCGACCACCGCGGTGCGCGAGATGTCCGAGCGGTAGCCCTGGTAGACGCAGCCCAGGTCCAGGCGGATGAGGTCGCCCCCTTTCAGCGCGGCGTCGGAGGCGTAGACGTCGGCGAGCGCGGCCCGGTCCCCCATCGTGATCACGGTGAAGAACGGCTGGGCGCCCTTGCGCACCACCTCCTGCTCGAACGCCATCGCGGCCTCGCGCTCGGTCACCCCCGGCTTCAACATGCCGAGCACCGCCGCGATGCCGTCCTCGGCGATCAGGGCCGCCCGCTCGAGCCGCCGCACCTCCTCCGGACTCTTGACCATTCGCGCGGTGCGAAACGACGCGTAGGCGGGCACGATCGTGGTCCCGGCGAGCAGCTCGCCCAGCCGCTGCCAGGCGGCCGGGAACACACCCGCCTCGTCGAGGCCGATCCGCTTGCCGAGCGCCCCGAAGCCGCCCAGGATCTCGCGCAGCGCTTCGCCCGGGCCGGCCAGCGCCTGGCTGGTGATCTCCCGCACCCGGCGGCCAACCGCCCCCGGCGGATCGGCGTAGTTGAAGAAGAACTTGCCGTAGCAGGCGAGCCGGTCCACCACGATACCGTCGGCGGCCACGCCGGTGGCGTCGATGAAGGGGATGACGAGGCCGACGCCCTGGCGCGTGAACACCCCGTACAGCTCGAGCCCACGGAAGAGGGCGTGCGCGACCGAGCGGAACCCGGTCACGTACTGGAGATTCTCGGGCGTGCTCGCCACCAGGGCGTCGAGCCCCTCGGCGTCCAGCACCTTCGTGAGCCGCGCTGCCGCGTGCTGATCCATGACGACCTCCTCGGAGATCTGGGCCTAGCGGAAATTGGGCAGGACGTCCTGACCGAACAGCTCGATGGCTTCCTGCATCTCGCTGACCGAATTGGCCACGAACAGCATCCCGGAGAGCGTGGTGACCCCCACCCGTGCGTACGCCCGGATGCGCTCGGAGATCTCGCCGGGGCCGCCGATGAGATTGCGCTGGTCGAAGCCCCCGGTCTGCTCGCGCAGCGTCGATTTCTTCAGCGACTCGAGATGCTTGAAGAGCTGCGAGGTCCGGAAGCGCCGGACCGCCTCGTCGTGGGTCCGCCCGATCGAGACCGCGAACTGCGGCGCGATGTCGATCGCCGACCCGTCCCGTCCGGCCGCGGCCGCGGCCCGATGGACATCGGCCACGCCCCGCTCGATCTCCTCGGGCGACAGGACCGCGGGCATCCAGCCCTGCGCGTACTGCCCGGCGCGGCGCCGCACCTCGGAATGGTTACCCCCGGCATAGATAGGCATCGGGTTTTGCACCGGCTTCGGGAAGCACTCGACGTCCTCGAAATGCACCGCGCGCCCCCTGAACGTGGCCCGTCGCTCGGTGAAGAGCAGCCGGAGGGCCTGCATGCCCTCGTCCACGATGGTGCCGCGCCGCACGTCGCGGGCGTCGGGGAACAGGGCCTCGTACTCCTCCCGGTAGGCGCCCGTTCCCACCCCGAGGATCACTCGTCCCCCCGAGAGCTGGTCGAGCGTGGCCACCTGCTTGGCGAGCACCGGCATGTTGCGCATGGGCAGCACGATGATGCCGGTGGCGAACCTGAGCGTGGTCGTGCGCGCCGCGCAGTAGCTGAAGGTGATCAGCGGCTCGAAGAAGTTCGGCGGATCGCTGAACTCCTTCTGCACGTAGCGCTGGGTCGTCATGTGGTCGTTGCCCCACACCGAGTCGAACCCGAGCCGCTCGCACAGGAGCGCGGTCGGCAGGATGTCGGAGGGCTTCGCGAACGGCACCGGGTACATCATGCCCTCGATACAGGTCGGGATGTGCACGCCGAATCGCATGATCTACCGCACCTCCCGCCACGCCGGCACCAGGATCTCCCCGCAGAGCGCGATCTGCTCCAGCACGTCGGCATCGCGCGGCAAGACGGCGATGGGCGCGTCGAGCCCCGCCTCCGCCCAGCGCGCCAGCTGCCGTCGACAGTGCTCCGGGGTGCCCGCCACCGCCACCGCGTCGATCAGCGCGTCGTCCACCAGGTGCGCGGCGGCGGCGCCGCGGTCGAGCGCCTCACGGAACGGACGGGTGCGGTCGGGCCCGAGACCGGCATCCAGCAGGATCGACTGGCCGTGGAGGACACCCAGGTAGTGGGCGATGAGGGGTCGCACCGCCTCGCGCGCGTGGCGGCCGTCGCGGCTGATCGCGGTGAGCACGTACGCGATGACCGTGAAGCGCGGGCGCCCGGCTCCCGCGGTCTGGCGCACCCGGGCCACGTGCTCGGGAGACGCGAGCACCGCGCAGTGCACACCGTCGGCGCTCTCGCCCGCGAGCCGGAGCGCCTTCGGGCCCTTCACGCCGAGCAGCACGGGCACCGCCTCGGGCGGGCTCCACTCGAGCTTGACGCCATCGACCGTGAAGACCTCGCCGCGAACGGTGACCCGCTCGCCCGCGAGCAGGCCCCGGACGATCGCGACACACTCGCGCAGACCGCCGAGGGGCGCCTTGAACGGGATGCCCATCTGCGCCTCGATCCAGTGCCGGTTGCTCGAGCCGAGCCCCAGCACCACGCGCCCCGGCGCGATGCCCGCGAGGGCGGCCGTCTCCATGGCGAGCAGCGCGGGGTGCCGCGTGTACGGATTCACCACGCCGAGGCCGATCGCGAGGCGCGCGGTGACCGCGGCGGCCGCGGCCGCGAGAGCGTAAGCACCGGGGTGGAAGTAGTCCTCGATGATCCAGGCGCTGCCGAGCCCGGCGTCCTCGGCCGCCCGCGCCCAGGCGGTGATGTGCGACGGCGCGTCGGTCCCCATGAGGGCGATGCCGGGACTGGTGGCCCAGCGAGTCGCCATCACAGGTCGCGCAGGCCGTACTGCTCGCGCAGGACGCGCAGGACTCCGTCGAGGTCGCCGGGCGCATCGGGCACCGGAGGCAGCCACGTCCGGGTCGCGCCGGGATCCTTGAGCCCGCCGGAGGTCAGCACCACCACGACCGGCCGCTCGGGATCCAGCGCCCGCCGCCCGGCCAGCTGCATGACCGCGGTGAGCGCGGTGGCCGACGAGGGCTCGACGAAGAGGCCTTCCTCGCGCCCGAGCGCGCGCTGGGCCTCGAAGAGGCCCTCGTCGGTGATCCGGACTCCCTCTCCCCCCGACTCCCGCAGCGCGGCGAGGCCCTGCCACGTGCCGTGGCGCGACGCGATCGAGAAGGCCACGGAGCCGCCCCCGGGCACGATGTCGGGCGCCTCGAGGCCGCGCTCGAGAGCGTTGGCGAGCGGCCCGAACGGCTCGGCGGCGACCATCCGCGGCACGTCCTTCACCAGGCCGAGGGTCTGCAGCTCCGTCCAGCCCTTCCAGACGCCGTAGAGCCCGTCGCTGTAGGCGCTCGGGACCACGACCACCGCGGGCGCCGTCCAGCCGAGGTCCTCCGCGATCTCCCACGCGATCGTCTTGTAGCCCTCGATACCGTAGGGGTTGGAGCCGATCGGCGGCGTGACGAAGCCGCTCGTCGGATACCACCCGAGGCGCTCGACGCCCTCGCGCATGAGCTGCCAGCGCGACTCGGACGTCGGGCAGGCCACCACCGCGGCCCCGTAGGCCTGCATCAGCGTCTTCATCGTCTCGGGCACCGAGGCGAGCGTGAAGATCACGCAGGGCAGGCCGGCGCGCGCGGCGTACGCGGCGGTCGAGGCGCCGTGGTTGCCGGTGGAGGAGATGGTGATCACGCGGGCGCCGCTGGCCACCGCGTGGCTGACCGCGACCGAGCAGAGCCGGTCCTTGTACGACCACGTCGGGTTCCGGCTCTCGTCCTTGGCGAACAGGCGCGGCAAGCCGAGCCGCTTGCCGAGCCGCTCGAGGGGCACGAGCGGCGTGGCGCCCTCCCCGAGGCTGACCGCGTGCTCGGCCGCGACCGGCAGCACGGCGTGGTAGCGCCACAAGCCACGCGGCGTCGTGGGCAGGCCCTCCGGGCGCAGGCCGGCGAGTGGGCTCAGGTCAAGGCGGACGGTGAGGTTGACCGCCACGCCGCCCTGTCGACAGCGTGGACAGCCGGAGAAGCCGCCGGGCTCCTCGAACACGGTATGGCAGCGCAGGCATTCAAGCCCGAGGACTCGAGCGGATGGAGACATGACGGGCGGTAGTGTAGTCGAGACTCAGGCCGTCGGCATGGCGAGAAACGCACGGATCACGTGCCAGAGCTGACTCCGGCTCAGGCCGAGCGCGACCGCATGGGATGCGCCAGCCAGCACGATGAACTGCCGATCCGGGTTTGGCAGGCGACGGAAGAAGTCGAGGAGGTCCTCCTCGGTCGCGATGCCATCGTACTCGCCCCGAACCATGAGCACGGGGGACTTGACCCGGAGCGGGTCGACAACCGGGAGATTGGCCGTCATGTCGAGGTACGTGCCGGTCGGGATCGTGTCTCCGAATTGCAGCTCGGCGTCCGCCAGGGCCTCGGCGACCGCGGGATCCGAGGTCCCCGGCTTGTCGCGCGTGAAGATGGAGCGGATCATGTCGCGACCACGGGGGCGCCGGTTGTGAGTACGGTAGTACTCGACCTGCTCGGCCCGCTTGCCCAGCGTCGGAGAGCCTTTCCCCGTCCAGGTGAAGGCTTCGAGGATCAGCCGGTCGACACGCTCCGGCTGCGCCATGGCAAAGCCCGCCGCGCGCAACGCCCCGGAGGAACCACCGTAGAAGTGGAAATGCCGCTGCCCGGTCTCCCGCGCGACGACCTCGCCCGCGGCCTTGAGATCCTCCACGCCACTCGCGATGTCGGAGTTGCCGCCGGTCCGCGTGGACTTCCCGTAGCCCTCGTGGTCCATCGTCCACACGTCGAATCCGTACCCGGCGAAGACGTTCATCAGCGAGTACTCGCCCTTACCCGGCACCGTGAGGTCAAAGCTGGGCTGCGCCGAGATCGATGAGCCGTGGACGAGGAAGAGCACCGGCAACGGCGGCTCGCCCTTGTTCGGCGCCCCGATCCGCTTGCGATACATGGCGAGCGAGACGCCACCCTTCTTCGCCGCGTACTCCGCGCGCCACATCGGTCCGTTCGAAGCCCGGTTCGCTTGGGCGAGCACCGGTCTCCACGTCCCCTCCACGAGAGCACCGAGGCCGAGTCCCGCGCCCACGAGCACCGTCCGTCGCGAAACGCCACGCGAATCGTGCATCACCGGTCCTCCGCGATATCCCTATCCGTTATCTCGAGATCTTGACCAGGGTCACGCTATTGACCAGGCTGTTCGCGAGCACGAAGTCGCCCGCCCGCGTGACCGAGGTGTTGCGCACGATGTTGCCGCCGCCCGGGATCGCCCAGCTCTGGAACGCGCCGGTCCTGGGATCAAAGCGCACGACCGTATTGGGGCTCGATCCTGACTCGCTGTACCAGATGATGTCGCTGATCGCCGAGATGCCGTAGGGCTCGGACTTCGGCCCGCTCGGCGACCGCCACTCCGTCACCTTGCCGGTCGCGGGGTCGAGACGACCCAGGTAGCCGCGCGCGAAGTCCGTGTACCACACGATGTCGTCACTGGTGATCGTGACGCGGCGGGGGCGGGCCGCCGCATCCGGCAATGGATACTCGCGAATCTCCAGGCTGTTCGGATCGACGCTCGCCACCTTGTTGGTGCCGAACTCGACGACGAACACCGTCCCCTTCGAATTCACCGCCATGCCGTAGGGGCGCGACTTCGGCGTCGGAGGCGTGAGCAGCTTGATCTCGCCCGTCTTCGGGTCGAGCCGCCCCACCCGATTGGCGTTCTGCGCCGTGAACCACAGGATCCCGCTCTGGTCGAAGATCAGCGTATGGGGATCCCGCACATCCGGGTCGGGCATCCCGTACTCGCTGACCGCGCCCGTCTTGGGATCGAGCTTGCCGATCAAGCCCGCGTGGTTGCCGGTGTACCAGATGTGGCCGTCCCGATCCTCGACCAGACCATGGGGCCCGGAGTGGGGCGTCTTGAGCGGATACTCCTTGAACCGACCGGTCTTCGGGTCAAGCCGGCCGAGCACATTGGTCATCTGGCCCGTGTACCAGAGCGCTCCGTCGGCCGTCGCCAGCGGATCGTGCGGTCGGGACCCGGCGGTCGGCACCCGCCACTCCTTGATCGAGACCCTCGCCGGCCCCGGAATCACCATGCCGGCCGGCTTTGCCTTCTCGGGGAAGTTCTTGGCCAGGTACCCCGTCATGGTGGCAAGCTGATCCGGCGGAATCGGCACGCCGAGATTGATCATCATCCGCATCACGGTGCGCCATCCCGTGGCCGTGTATCCAGCGCCGACGCGCGCGGAGAGCGCGTGGCAACTATTGCACTGGGCGGCGACCAGTTCCTTGCCCGGGCCATCGGGCAACTCCTGGCTCCAGGCCGGAAACGCCGAGCCGAGCAGAGCGGCGGCCGCCAAGGAGAGACATGATTGCTTCAGCATAATTCCTCCGTCAGCAAGAGCCGCTCGATCCGCGCGAGGACCGCGTCCGCTCGTGAGCGCACGGCCGCCTCGTCGAGGCTCCCGAAGGGGTGCGGCACGACCACGAACGGGTAGCCGGGCATACCGTTCAGCTGGGCCAAGGCGCCCGCGGTTCGGGCGAACGGCTCGGTGACCACGGCGACGGCAGGGATCCCCTGCTTCTCGAGGGTAATGGCGTCGAGCACACTGCCCGACGAGCAACTCCCTCAGTCGCCGATGGCGGTGACGACCGCCGCACACTGGGCGGCAAGGAGCGCGGCGTCCTCCGACCGCGCGGGGGCGCTCGGATTCGCCTTGGTGACGCGGAAACACCATGCCGTGGGTCTTGCCGTTGGCGAGGAGTCCAAGCGTCGCGCCGGCGAGGCGCGGGGGGCGGGGGGCGCGCGCCGTCGTCCGGGACGGCACCGCGCGCAGGGTCGGGTCGAGGATGCGCGTCATACAGGGACCTCCTTGGTGATGAAGGGCACGCTGCGCCCGCGACTCCACGAGGGGAAGAAGGCGCTGTGCCCGCCCGCCGCGCCCCCGCCCGTGCAGATCAGAATATCGTCCGGGCCGAGGCCGCGATGGACGGAGACCGCCGGGTCGCCCGGCAGGACGCGCATGTGGGCGTCGGGCCCGCTCGGAACCGTCTCCGCGCCGCCGGGCGCGCGCGCGTAGAGCCACTGGCGCATCTCCGCACTCAGGAGGAATTGCGCCTCGACCTTTCCGGCTCGCTTGAGATCGGCGAGGGGCCGCCGGGCGTGTTCGTAGAGCCACGCCTGGGTCCGCGCGCGCGACCAGCCGGCGCGCGTCAGGTGCTGCGCGTGTTCGGGCGCCAGGACGATGACCGACCGACCCGGGCTCAGACTCGCGAGGCCCGCCATGGCGTCGGCAAAGGCGACGAGGAGGGTCTCGGGCTCGCTCGCCGCATGGACCAGGATATTGTGGCCAGACTCCGCCGCGAACACGGTCACCGCCGACTGCGTGCTCCGGAAGCCACGAGACACGTGCAGCGGCTCCCACGGGCTCGCGGCCTCATGTTCGGCGAAGCAGAGCGTGTACTTCCCCGCCCAGCCCTGGGTCGACTGATCGAGCACCCCCGCGTGGCAGCCGAGGCAGTTCAGCAGCACGAGGCGGAGCGTCCGGCCGATGGTGGCGTTGGCGCGGACCCCCGGACCGAAGACGTTCCCGCTCCCGTGCAGGCCAATCGCCTCGCACACGGGGCCGTTGACGATCACCATGAGCGCCGCCCCGCCGGTGCTCGTCGCCGGACCGTGGAGCGTGAAGTCGGGATCGCCGATGGCGAGGAGCGCAGCGCCCACCACCGGGAAGTACTCCGACCGGCAGCCGGCCATGACGGCATTGATCGCCGCGTGCCACGCCGTGACCGCGCGGTCGCGCACCGGCTCGTGGAGCAGGACCTCGTCGGCCCGCCACGGCCCGCCCGCGAGCATCCGCTCCACGAGCGCCCCGGTGGGCGGCACCACCGGGAGGCCGTCCGTCCAGTCCTGGGCGAAACAGGTCTCGATCGCCTGCCAGGGATCCTCCACGTCGATGCCGGGATGCTGGTCGTCGTTCATGTCGGCGATGCGCCCGAGGATCTGCCCGAATCGGCGCCGCGTCAAGTCACGATCCCGACCGGAGCGCCCATGCGCCGCGCACCCTCTTGACCGCTCGGTCTCTCTGGGGAGGGCTACTGGTCGCCAAGAGAAGGCGCCGGCCGCAGCTAGCGAACAGGTATGATCGGCAACACCACCCGCGACTCCCGCCCCCGCTCATGGAACACGGTGTTGTCCGCCACCACCCGCCGCCGCTCCCGCCCGATCGCCTCCCCCGTGTTCGGATTCACGTCGAACCGCGGGAAGTTCGAGCTCGACACATCCAGCCGGATCCGGTGCCCAGGCATGAACAGGTTGCTCGTCGGGTAGAGCGTGATCGTCACCTGCACCGGCTCGCCCGGCGTCACCAACTCCCCCCGCTCGCGCCCGTTCCGGTAGCGTCGGCGGGTAGACGTCGATCAGCTTGGCGGTGAAGTCGGTGTCCACCGCGGATGTCGCCACCCACAGGACGACCTCGATCGGCCCGGTCACCTCGGTGGGCTCGCGGAGCGGCTCGGTCTGGAACACGAGCACGTCGGCCCGCGACCCCAGCGGCAGGTAGGGCGCCCGGCAGCCATGGAACCCGGGCGCCTCGCGCTGATCGAACCCACCCGGCCGCATGACGTCCACCGTGCGCTCGCCGCGCCCCGCATAGCTCGGGTCCGCGAGCCCGGCCGGCAGCGGCAGGACGTCGCGGAGTGACGACACGTTGCCGCCGATGGACGGCACCGGGCGCGCCGGGTCGAACCGGTAGGTGGTGGCGGAGCGCTCCTCGCGCGGAGCCTCCGGGGTCAATGACCCGTCGCCGTGCAGGTAGAAGCTGGTGAAGCGCGTACGCGCCAGCGGCCACTCGTGCTCGTCGCGCCAGTGGCCGCCGTGCACGAGGCGGCCCGCGCCCGAGCGCCGGCCCGAGCCGCCGCCCATCACGAAGATCCGCAGGGGCGCCTCGGCGTCCAGGCCATTGTCCACGCCACGGAGCCAGCGGTCGTACCACCGCAGGTGCAGCTCGTCGAAGCTCGGCAGCGCGGCGTCGTGGCCGAACTCCACGTCGCCGGCGTAGGACACCTCCATCGTCTTGCCCCCGTGGGTCCACGGGCCCATCAGGGCGCGCACCGGCCGCCGCCCGCCGGCGCCCAGGCCGACGAAGTTCTGGAAGGTGGCGCGCGTGTAGGAGTCGTACCAGCCCCCCACCAGGAGGATGGGCATGTCGGGGACGCGGTCCCAGTGGCGCCGGAAGTCCACGCTCGGGTGCTTCCAGTAGTCGTCGTAGTCGGCGCGGGTGAGGATCTCGAGCGCCCACTTCTCGTAGGGCGGCACCAGCGCGAGCTGGGTCTGGCCGGGACGGATGGGCATGCGCTCGAGCCAGTCGGAGAAGCGCGGAGCGCCCTGGTTCAGCGCGGCCTGCACGTGCGGCGGCGCGGTCAGCGCGGCCTGGGTGTTGTAGGCCGAATGCCAGAAGGCCCAGGCCAGGAAGCGCAGCTCGAGCGCACCGCCGTGGCGGACGCTCGACTCGTGGGCGTCGGCGCCACTCATGTTCGCCACCATGGTCGCGAGCCCCTCGGGGCCCAGCGCGGCCAGGGCGGTCTGCGTCCAGCCGGACCACGAGGTGCCGAAGGTGCCCACCGTGCCGTCGCACCACTCCTGCTTGCGGATCCAGGCGACGGTGTCGGCGCCGTCCTCGGCCTCGGGGATCAGGAAGTTCACGTCGCCTTCCGAGCCGAAGCAGCCGCGGCAGTCCTGGTTCACCACCACGTAGCCACGGGAGGCGAAGAAGCGGCACTGGCCCGAGGTGGCCTCGGTCTCCACCTTGTTATAGGGCGTGCGATGCAGGAGGACAGGGCGGCGGTCGGCCAGCGGGCGGCCGGCGCGGGCCGGGCGATAGACGTCGGTCGCCATCCGGACGCCGTCGCGCATGGAGACCGGCACGTTCTCGGTGAGGTGCACGTCGAGCTCGGGACGGGAGGCACGGGCGGCCGGGTCGAGAGGTTTCATGGCGGGGTCGCCGAGGGGAAAGAGCTTGGTGGTGTGTGGGGTCCCACGGCCGGCCGGCGTCCAGGTCAGGGTCCTCTCCTTCACGGTGATGGCTCCCCGGTCCCCCAGACGGAACGTGACCCCCGCCTCCCCGGCGGAGAGCGCATAGAGCCCTCCGCGGCGCCACCCCCCGGCCACCCCGAACATCGCACGTGGGCCGACGCCGCCCACGTCCACCATCGCGAACGACACGATCTCTCCGGCTGGCTCCAGGATTCCGTACCATGGGCCCGCCACCGGCTTGACGTCGTCTGGCGGCGTGCGATTGGGACGCCGGGGCAGTAGCTCCTTCGCCACGCTCTGCTGCTCGGCCGCGCTCTCCTGACACCGCACGGGCTCCGCACCGGCGTCCGGGCTCGTCAGATACCGGACGAGACACGGGCCGTACATCACGGCGAACTTCCCGGTCGTCCCTCCGCCATGGTCGACGATGTCGTGCTTCTCATCCAGCAGCAGGTAGGAGCCCTTTCGCCGGGCGAGGGCTCTGGCCGCCCCGGGCCCCCGATCCTGGCTCCCAAACAGCGTGTCGCCGCGCGGGAACACCAGCACCAGCCGGTCCACCGACAGCCGGCCCAGCGTCCGCTCGGTCACTGCGATGTCCAGGCTGCCCGCACCCCCGAGGGCCCGGATGCCGGGGGCCATGGCGACGACCCCGTAGAGGCCCTTGGAAGATTCCGCGGTATCCAGCGTGATGTAGCCGCCGAAGGACTGCCCGGCCAGGATGACCCGGGCATAGCCCTCGCGGCGCCGGACGGCGATCTCCTCCGAAGTCCGCTCGACGGCCCGGTAGAGCGACTTCTCGCCGCTGGTCTCCCCGAGATTGTTGCGGGCGATCTTCACGACATCCCATCCCCGGGCCTGGAGCAGCCTGAACACCGGAGGCACCGGAGCCACGTACTGGCCGACGGTCCCGTGGATCCCGTGGTTCCAGATCACGACGCCGCTGGCGGTGGCGGGACCGTGCCACGGCATGTCGCAGAAGGCCCGCTCGACCCAGAACCATCGGCCCATGGGATTCTGCCCGCAGCGCATCGAGTCCCTGACGAGCGTGCCGGCGTCCTCCGGGTAGGAGCGGGCGAGAACCGTGGACCCGCGCGCGATCAGCTCGCACCGGGCGTTGATCCCCTTCTCGTCGGCTGCGTTCTGGCAGAACGTGAACGCGACCTGGGCCGAGCTCGGGTACCGGTCGAACTCCCCGGGATCCTCGAGACTGAATCCGCAGCTGGACTTCTTCGAGCTCGGATCTTCCACGTAGAAGAAATGGCCGGGGTTCTTCTTCGCCACGTACTCCTGGAACCTGGCCTGGCAGTCGTCGCGCATCGACACGCCAGGTGCGGCCTGCCCCATCGCGGCGCTGACCGGAGCGAACAATGTCGCCGCCAACAGGAGGCAAACACCCGGCCGGACACTCGGAGGGATGGTCACGTCCACAGCGTAGGGCGAACGGGCTTTCTCGCCAAGAAAGCAGGCGGTTGGCCCGGGACGGAGGAGCCACGACCAATGCGAAGGACCTGGAGCTGAAAAGGAGAGCGCCAGCCTGGCGATCGTGGGCTCCGTCCCGGACCGTACGGGCAGGAAACGCAAGAGCCAAGCCATCACCGCAGGGTCTCGGAATCAGCTACTTACAGGATGGGATCCGCCCGATCTGTGTACGAGTGTCACGGGAGTGGCGAAAATGCGCACCGAGATCGTGACGGCTACCGGATCGCGAGCCCGTCGAGTACCATGCGCTCCGTGGACGCCCAGCAGCTCCTCGACGAGCTGGTCCAGGCCGCCGCGCGGCTCGGCGTCGAGGTGCGGTCGGAGCCCTTCGAGACGCCGGCGCTCATGGGCGGCGGGCTCTGCGTCGTCCGGGGCGCGCACCTCGTGCTGATCGACCAGCGCGCGCCCCTGGTGGATCGCCTCCGCGCCCTCGCGCGGGCCCTGGGCGATCTCGGGAGTGAGGCCGTCTACATGGCGCCCGAGGCCCGAGAGCTGATCGAACACGGGAGGCTCTGATGACGACACGTGCGATTCGCGCGATGGCCCTCGCGCTGCTGGCCCTGACCGCGTGGAGCGGCGCCGAGGCCGCCGAGATCAAGCTGCTCAGCACGGTCGGCATGCTGCCGGCCACCCCCGAGCTGATCGCGCAGTTCGAGCGCGAGACCGGGCACAAGATCGTCGTGACCTACGGGCTCGCGGCGGTCCTGAAGCAGAACTTCCTCGACGGGACGGCCGCGGACGTCCTCCTCCTGACCAGTCCGATCGTCGAGGACCTGGCGAAGCAGGGCAAGGTCGTGGCGGGCAGCAAGGTCGATGTCGCGCGGTCCGGCGTCGGCATCGGGATCAAGGCGGGCGCGCCCCGGCCGGACATCAGCACGGCCGATGCGCTGAAGAACACCGTGCTCGCGGCGAAGTCGGTCGGTTACTCGAAGGAAGGCGCCTCGGGGGTCGCGTTCGCCCGGGTGCTCGAGCGGCTGGGCATCGCCGAGCAGGTCCGGGCGAAGTACAAGGACACGGGCACGAAGGCCGGCGAGATGGTGGTCGCGGGCGACATCGAGCTCGGCGCCGCTCAAATTCCCGAGCTGATGGCGGTGCCCGGGGTCGACGTGGTGGGCCCGCTCCCCGCGGAGCTGCAGACCGTCACGGTCTTCTCGCTCGGCCTGGCCACCGAGGCCAAGGCCGCCGACGCGGCCAGGGCCTTCATCCAGTTCCTGGCCGGCCCGGCCGCCGCGCCCGTCTACAAGGCCAAGGGCCTCGGCGGCTAGACTCTTACAGCTCGAGCCTGGTCAGCACGTCGTACCGTCCACGCGCATCGTGCCCAGCACGATGGCGACCAGGTCGAGCGGCGTTGACAAGGCGGAATGGCGAGCTCAGCTCGAGGCCGCCTACCTCGGCGGATAGAGAGACCAAGGAAGGCATCGACGGCATGTCCGAGACGAGCGACCGGCTGCTGCGAGGGTACCAGGCGCAGGAGAAGCGCTTCCTGGAGCGGCGCTTCCCGCTGCGCTTCGCGTCGGAGAACCCGACGCTGCGCGAGCTGTACCGCCAGGCCAAGCGCTTCCGCTGGAACCCGGAGACCGACATCGCGTGGAGCCGGTTCGACCCCGCCGCGTACCCGCCGGCGGTGCGCGAGGCGGCGCGCCTGGTGTGGAGCCGCCGGGCCTGGGGCACGTACCCGGGGCTGGGGGAGAACACCGCGCTCCTGATCCGCTTCTGCCTCGAGTCCGGGGCGGCCGGCATGGACGCCAAGCTGTTCCTGTCCTTCCGCCCCGCGGAGGAGGCCAAGCAGCTCGAGGCGTGCTTCCTGTTCGCGCGTCAGCTGGGCGGCTACGAATCGACGCCCGCCGCGGGCGTCGCGCGGGCGAGCAACCAGCCGTTCGCCCAGATGGCGCTCGATCCCGACGTGTCGGTGGAGGCGGTGGTGGCCGCGCTCGGCGCCCTGGACGACCAGCTCGACCTGGATCTGTGCCTGAGCCACCTGCAGCACAGCCGGGACGAGACCGCGCGCCAGATCCTGAGGCTGGTGGCGGGCGACAAGCAGCGCCACGTGCTGTTCGCGTGGACGCTCCTCGGCGACCGGCTCCCCGGCCTCGACGCGGCCGGCCTCGCCGCCGTGGGCCAGGCGGTTCGCGATATGCTTGAGCGCGTGATCCTCGCCGGCTACCGGAATACCTGGCTGCTGCCCGCGGAGGCCCGCGAACCGCTACTCGCCGCCGAGGCCCTCGCCGCCGAGCACGGCCTCGGGGCCTCCACCGTCGCCCAGGAGAAGGCGGTGGTGCGCGCCACGCTCGCCCAGGTCCGGGAGCGGCTCGCCGGCTGGAACGTCACGCTGCCTCACATCGATCATCCGGAGCTCGGGCGCGCATGACGCGCCGTCCAGGCCCCCCGACCGGGAGAATTCCGTCATGAGCACCTATCTCACCGAGACCCGCTATCCCCTCGAGCTCGCCTCCGCCATGCCCGACGTCTGGGAGCTGTGGCAGCGGGCCAAGACGCTCGAGTGGGACCCGGAGACGGACATCCCGTGGGAGGAGCTGCATCCCGAGCGCTATCCCGAGGAGCAGATCATGGCGGCGCGGCTGCACTGGAGCCGCCGGACCTGGGGCGAGTACGGCGCGATCTCGGAGAGCCCGGCCCTGCTGCTGCGCTTCTGCCTCGAGAACCGTCTGCCGGACCTGCGCTTCTTCTTCACCATGCGCACGCAGGAGGAAGGCCGGCACGCCGAGGCGTCCTGGCTCATGGCCGAGCGCCTGGGCGGCTACTTCCCCCAGCCGCAGAACCTGCCGACGGTCAGTGCGGTTGGTACCCACGGAGTGCGGCGGATGGCCTTCGACCCCGACACCTCGCTCGAGGGCATCTTCGCCAGCCTGGTCTGCGCCGCCGAGGAGATCCTCATCGACGCCTTCAAGGCCACCGTCCACAAGGCCACGAACCCGGCGGTGCGCCGCCTGATGGAGCTGATCCTGCGCGACGAGGTACGGCACATCGCGTTCGGCTGGCAGTGCCTGGACGCGTGGGCCCCGAGCTTCACGCCGGATACCGTGACGAACATCGAGCGCGCGGTGACCCAGATGATCCAGAACGTCGAGTTCAACGGTTACCGCAACCTCTGGCTGGCCGTCGAGGGCGGCACCGCCACGCCGCAGGAGATCGACGCCGACCGCGTGGCCTGCGAGGCCGGCCTGGGCGGCACCACCCCCGAGGACGAGATGCGCATCGTCCCTCAGTTCATCAAGAAGATCCGGGCCCGGATGGCGCCGTGGGGCGTGAACCTGCCGATGTTCGACCACCCGAAGCTCGGGAAGGTCTAGCCCGCGCGCGTGCGGCCCGCTCCGTTCGACTACGTCGCGCCGCGGACGGTGGAGGAGACCCTCGAGCTCCTCGCCCGCCACGGGGACGAGGCCAAGCTCTTGGCGGGCGGTCAGAGCCTGGTGCCGATGATGAACATGCGCCTGGTACGGCCCGCGGTCCTGGTGGATCTGAACCGGGTGGCCGCGCTCGGGACGTTCCGGGAAGACGCGGGCGGGCTGCGCCTCGGCGCGCTGGTGCGCCAGCACGCGCTCGAGTGCGATGGGCGCGTGGCCCGGGCCGCGCCCCTCCTCGCGGAGGCGGCGCCGCTGATCGGGCATCTCCAGACGCGCGCCCGCGGCACCGTCGGCGGGAGCCTGGTTCACGCCGATCCCGCCGCCGAGCTGCCCGCGTGCATGATCGCGCTGGACGCGGTCTTCCACCTGCGGAGCGCCCGGACCGCGCGGACCTGCCGCGCCGACGACTTCTTCCGGGGCCTCCTGACCACCGCGCTCGAGCCCGACGAGGTCCTCGCGGAGATCGAGCTGCCCGGGCCCGCGGGGCCACGCACCGGGCACGGCTTCGCCGAGGTCGCGCGGCGCCACGGGGACTTCGCGCTCGTCGGAGCGTGCGCGGTGCTGGCGCTGGACGCGGGCGGCGTCTGCCGGGCCGCGCGCCTGGTGATCTTCGGCGCGGGCGACCGGCCGCACCTGGCGCGCGCGGGCGCCGCGCTGATCGGCGAGCGGCCCGCGCCGGCCCACCTCGCCGAGGTGGGGCGCGCGGGCGCCGGCGAGATCGACGCGCGCGACGATCTGCACGCCACCGCGGCGTACCGCCGTCACGTCGCGGCGGGCCTGGCCGCGCGGGCGCTCGGCCAGGCGGCCGCGCGGGCGGAGGCGGCGTGACGACACCCGGCGCGATCGCGCACGACATCGCGGTGACCGTGAACGGCGCCGAGCGCCGGGCGCGCGTGATCCCGCGCATGCTCCTGGCCGACGTGCTGCGCGACGAGTGGGGCCTCACCGGCACGCACCTCGGCTGCGAGCACGGCGCCTGCGGGGCGTGCACGGTGCTGGTGGACGGCGAGCCCACGCGGGCCTGCCTCATGTTCGCGGTGCAGGCCGACGGCTGCCGCGTGGAGACCGTCGAGGGCCTCGCCGACGGTGCCGGCCGGCTGCACCCGCTGCAGGAAGCCTTCCGGACCCGCCACGCGCTCCAGTGCGGGTTCTGCACGCCGGGCATCCTGATGACGCTGGTCGCGTACCTCGAGCTTCATCCTGCGCCGTCCGAGACGGAGGTGCGCGAGGCGCTGTCTGGCAACCTTTGCCGGTGCACCGGGTACCAGCACATCGTGCAGGCTGCGCTGGATGTGGCGGGAAGGCCCCTCACCCTGCCCTCTCCCCAGAGGGGAGAGGGTTCCATGTGAAGTTCGTCGGCGACCGGCATCTCCGCAAGGAGGACCCGCGCCTGCTCACCGGGCGCGGGCGCTACGTCGGGGACATCGTGCTGCCCGGCATGCTCCACGTGGCGCTCCTGCGGAGCCCGCACGCCCACGCACGTATCGTCCGCGTGGATACCGCCCGGGCCCGGGCGCATCCCGGCGTGGTGGACGTCGTGACCTTCGCCGATCTCGGCGGAGCGGCGCGCGTGCTGCCGATCGTGCCCCCGCACGCCGAGCTGCGGGGGCGCAACTTCCTCCCGCTCGCCGGCGACCGCGCGCGCTTCGTGGGCGAGCCGGTGGCCGCGGTCGTGGCGGAGAACCGCTACGCGGCGGAGGACGCGCGCGAGCTGCTGGAGGTCGAGTACGAGCCGCTGCCGTCGGCCCAGACACTCGAGCCGGGCACGCCCGCGGTCCACGACGACATCCCCGACAACCTGGCCGGGCGCGTGACCCTCGCCCGCGGCGACGTCGAGGCCGCCCTGCGCGCGGCGCCGCGGGTGGCCTCGCTCGAGCTGCGCATCGGGCGCGGCGGCGGCCAGCCGATGGAGACGCGCGGGCTCGTCGCGGACTGGAACCCCGCGCTCGAGCAGCTCACGGTGTGGGCGTCCTCCCAGGTGCCGCACCAGATCCGCCAGTTCGTCGGCGACCTCCTCGACCTGGCGCCGCACCAGGTGCGCGTGATCGCGCCCGACGTGGGCGGCGGCTTCGGCGCCAAGCTCATCGTGTATCCCGAGGACGTCCTGATCCCCTTCCTCGCTCGGAGGCTCGCCCGGCCGGTGCGCTGGCTGGAGGACCGCCTCGAGCACATGCTGGCCGCCACCCAGGAGCGCGAGCAGCGGCACGAGGTGACGATCGGCTTCGACGACGCGGGCCGCCTCCTGGCCCTGCGCGACCACTTCGTGCACGACACCGGGGCCTACACCCCGCGCGGCCTGGTGGTCCCGCTGCTCAGCGCCTCCATGGTGACCGGGCCCTACCGGATCCCCGCCGTCGAGTCGAGCTTCGAGAGCCGCTACACCCACCGCGTGCCGGTCACCCCGTACCGCGGCGCCGGGCAGCCGCAGGCGGTCTTCGTGATCGAGCGCGTGCTGGACCTGGTGGCGCACGAGACCGGGCGCGATCGCGCGGAGGTGCGGCTGGCCAATCTGGTGCGCGCCGAGGACATGCCGTGGGACACGGGCCTCCCCAACTATCGCGGCAGCGGGCACGTGATCCTCGACAGCGGCGACCCGCCGTCGGTGGTGCGCCGCGCGCTCGAGAGCGCCCGCTACGACGCGCTCGTCGCCGAGGCCGCCGCCGCGCGCGCCCAGGGCCGGCTCGTCGGGGTGGGCGTGGCCGCCTACGTGGAGCTGACCGGCGTCGGCCCCTTCGAAGGCGCGCGCGTGCGGGTCGATCCGGCGGGGCGCATCACCGCGTTCAGCGGCGTGAGCACCCAGGGCCAGGGGCTCGAGACGACGCTGGCCCAGGTGGCCGCCGACGAGCTCGGCGTCACGCCCGCGGATGTGACCGTCGTCACCGGCGACACCGCGGGCGTCGAGCACGGGGTCGGCTCGTTCGCGAGCCGCGCCGCGGTCGTGGGCGGGAGCGCGGTCGCGCTCGCCGCGCGCGACGTGAGCGCGAAGGCCCGGCTCCTCGCGGGCCGGGCCCTCGGGTGCGCCGAGGCCGACCTCGAGCAGGCGGGCGCGGCCTTCGCCGACCGCCGGCGGCCCGGGCGCCGCGTGACCTTCGCCGACCTGGCGCGCCTGGCCGGCGCCGCCACCGCCGCGCTCGGGGTGGAGCCCGGGCTCGAGAGCACGCGCTTCTTCCAGCCCACCGACATCACCTATTCGTTCGGCGCCCAGGTGGCCCTGGTCGAGCTGGATCCCCTCTCGGCGTGCGTCCGGATTCTCGGCTTCTGGATCGGCCACGACTCCGGCCGGCTCATCAACCCGCTCGTGGTCGAGGGCCAGCTCCAGGGCGCGGTGGCCCTCGGCATCGGCAGCGCGCTGCTCGAGGAGATCCGCTACGACGAGACCGGCCAGCTCCTGGCCGGCACCTACATGGACTACCTGCTGCCCACCGCCACCGACGTGCCGAGCATGGTCATCGACCATCTCGAGACGCTCTCGCCGCTGAACCCGCTCGGGCTCAAGGGCGTCGGCGAATCGGGCGCGCTCCCGGTGCCCGCGGTCCTCGCCTCGGCGATCGAGGACGCGGTCGGGCCGCGGGGCGGACGCGTCACCCGCATGCCGCTCGGCCCCGCGCGCCTCCTCGACCTGCTCCCGCCGCCGCTCCCGGGGTCACCCGCCCCCGCTTGACGAGGGCGCGGTTTCGGTCGATCCTCGGCGCATCGGAGCGGCCCCGCGACGCGGCGGGGCGCGATGGGGGAGCGGCATGGCGCAGGTCACGCTCGGCATTGGTAGCTCGCACAGCCCGATGCTGAGCACGCCCCACGAGGCATTCGCCGGGCTCGGCGAGCTGGACCGGGCCCGCCTGCCGGAGTTCGCCGCCAAGGCGCGCGAGAGCGCCGCGTGGATCGGCCGCGAGCTGGAGCCCGAGGTGACCCGCGCCCGCCACGAGGCGACGCAGGCGGCGATCCGGCAGCTGGGCGACATCCTGGCCGACGAGGCGCCCGATGTGCTCGTCGTCATCGGCGACGACCAGAACGAGTGGTTCGGCCCGGACAATCAGCCGGCGCTCTGCATCTACTGGGGCGAGGCGGTCGAGAACCTGCCGCCGCCGCGCGAGAGCGTGCCACCCCTGCGCCGGCTCTCCTACTGGGGCCTCTACGGCGACGGCGCGAACCGGACGTTCCCGGTGGACGCGGCGCTCGGCCGGCACCTGATCGAGGCCCTCACGCGCGACTTCGGCTTCGACGTGGCCCACCTCCGCGTGCAGCCGCGCCACGGCCCCTTCGGCCACGCCTGGAGCTTCGTGCACCAGCGGCTCATGGGCGACCGCGTGGTGCCCATCGTGCCCGTCCTGCTCAACACGTACTACCCGCCGAACCAGCCGACCCCGAAACGCTGCTACCAGCTCGGCCGGGCGATCCGCCAAGCGATCGAGGGCTGGCCGGTCCACAAGCGCGTGGCGGTCGTGGCCTCGGGTGGGCTCAGCCACTTCTTCGTCGACGAGGAGCTGGACCGGCACGTGCTCGACCTGCTCGCCAAGAAGGACGGCGAGGCGCTGAGCGCGCTGCCCGCGGCGAAGCTCGAATCCGGGAACTCGGAGATCCGCAACTGGATCGCCACCGCCGGCGCGGTCGAGCACCTGGCGATGCATCTCGTGGACTACGTGCCGTCGTACCGGTCCGACGCCGGCTCCGGCGTCGGAATGGCCTTCGCGGTCTGGCAATAGGAGGCAGCCCATGCTCTCGAGCGAAGACAACGAGCTGCTGTGCCGGGTCGGACGGGGAACGCCGATGGGCGAGCTCCTGCGGCACTACTGGATGCCGTGCCTGCCATCGAGCGAGCTGCCCGCTCCCGACTGCCCGCCGAAGAAGGTGCGGCTGCTCGGCGAGAGCCTGATCGCGTTCCGCGACACGCGCGGGGAGGTCGGGCTGCTGGGCGCCAATTGCCCGCATCGCGGCGCCTCGCTCTTCTTCGGCCGCAACGAGGAGTGCGGGCTCCGCTGCTCTTACCACGGCTGGAAGTACGACGTCACCGGGCGCTGCGTCGACATGCCGAACGAGCCGGAAGAAAGCACCTTCAAGGACAAGATCCGCGCCCGCGCGTACCCGTGCCGCGACGTCAACGGCGTGATCTGGACCTACATGGGCCCGCGCGAGACGGCGACGCCCTTCCCGGCCTTCGAGATCAACACGCTGCCGGCCGCGCAGGTCTATCCGCCGCTGATGATGCTGGAGGAGTGCAACTGGGTGCAGGCGCTCGAGGGCGACATCGATTCCTCCCACATCGACTTCGTGCACGCCAAGCGCTCGCCCGACACTGCCCACCGACTACGGCGCCTGCTACTCCGCCCGGCGCCACTCCGACACCGAGGGGCTCTACTGGCACCGCATCACCCAGTTCATCCTGCCGTTCTACTCGATGATCGCCGCGAGCGATCCCCACATCGTCTCGGCGCGGGCCTGGGTGCCGGTCGACGACCATCACAATCTCCAGTTCGTGATGCGCGCGCGGCTCGATCGGCCGGTGACCGAGGAGGAAGCGCGGCAGGTGCGTGATCCCTTCGCCTCCTGGGGTGGCTACGTGGAGTCGGGCGGCGATCCCTACCGCCGCTTCTACACCGCCGCCAACATCCACAACGACTACCGGCAGGACTACGAGCTCCTGAAGGAGCTGACGATCGGCATCCCGTTCCTCGGCAACCTGCAAGACCGCGCGATGACCGAGACGATGGGGCCGATCTACGATCGGACGCAGGAGCACCTCGGCACCACCGACACCATGGTCATCTTCGTGCGGCGCCGGCTCCTCGAGGCCGCCCGGGCGCTGCGGGACCAGGGCGTGCTGCCCGCCAACGTGGACGACCCGAATCTCTGCCGCGTGCGCCCGGCCTCGGCGGTCCTGCCGGACGGCGCGAGCTGGATCGGCGCGACCGAGAAGGCGCGCCAGTCCGACGCCGGCGTGCCCATCGCGTGGGTGCCGTTCGTGTGATGAGCACGCCGGGCGATCGGCAACCCCTCGCCTACTACGAGGCCGTGCCCTATCTGCTGGTGCTCGAGTCGGTCGAACGGGGCGGTCAGTGGCTTCGCCGGGCGGAGCATCCCGAGCTGCCCGGCTGTGCCGCCGAGGCACCCTCGGCCCTCGAAGCAGTCGACCTGCTGGAGCAGGAGCGGCACCGGGTGCTGCGGCAACTGTGGGACCGCGGCGCGTCGATCCCCGTCCCGCGGCCACCCCTGCGGCAATCCGAATGGAGGACGCCATGCTGGCACGCGACGACAACGAGCGAGTGACCCGCGTCGGTCCCGGCACCCCGATGGGCATCACCATGCGCCGGTACTGGCTTCCGGCGCTGCTCGGCTGGGAGCTGCCGGAGCCCGATTGCCCGCCCGTGCGCGTGAAGCTGCTGGGCCAGGAGCTCGTGGCCTTCCGTGACAGCCGCGGCCGCATCGGACTGCTCGACGAGCGCTGCCCGCACCGGCAGGCGTCGCTCTTCCTCGGGCGCAACGAGGAGTGCGGGCTGCGCTGCGTCTACCACGGCTGGAAGTTCGACATCGAGGGCCAGTGCGTGGACATGATGAACGAGCCAGAGGAGCTGGCCTTCGCGGCCAAGATCCGCACCGGGGCTTATCCGACCGTCGAGGCAGGCGGCATCGTCTGGGCGTATCTCGGCCCCGCGGGGCAGGAACCGCCGCCGCCGCTCTTCGCCTGGACCCAGGCGCCGCCCTCGCACCGCCACGTCTCCAAGGTGATCCAGGAGAGCAACTGGCTGCAGGGGCTGGAGGGCGGCATCGACACCTCGCACGTGCCCATCCTGCACCGGGTCCTCGCCACGGATTCCGCGCGGCCCGGCTTCAACCCGGCGGATCCGTTCGTACGCGGCGGGGCGCCCACGCTCGAGCTCGACGTCACGGACTACGGCTACCGCTACGCGGGCCTGCGGCCGCTCGCCGGGGGCGAGGTGCACGTGCGCGCCTACCACTTCATCCTGCCCTTCCACCAGATCCGCCCGGCCCGGACCGGCGCCGGGAGTCGCGGGTTCTCCGGCGCGGCCGGGCACATCTGGGTCCCGATGGATGACGAGACCACGATGGTCTACAACTGGGAGCACAGTACGACCGAGCCGTTCACCGACGAGGACCGGCTCGAGCGCCGGCTCGGCAACGGCCCGCTCGACGTCGACCAGACGACGTTCCGCTCGAAGCGCAATCGCGAGAACAACTACCTGCTGGACCGTCGCGTGCAGAAGACCGAGACCTTCACCGGCATCGACGGCGTGAACGCCCAGGACCGCGCGGTGCAGGAGAGCATGGGCCCCGTCGTCGATCGCACCCGCGAGCACCTGGGCCCGGCCGACCGCGCCGTGATCCAGGCGCGCCGGCTGCTCCTGCAGGC